>OCAG01000621.1_pt1 | contig 20524 bp, 26 predicted proteins | sample 1477111 | NCBI WGS metagenome assembly OCAG01 (sample SAMEA2580288, study PRJEB22360) | human gut metagenome | biome: human gut; feature: human-associated habitat; material: faeces | place: Denmark | collected 2008/2010 | reverse complement strand
ACCGAATTATCTCCCCCCCCCCCCCGCGGAGCGCCGGGGCGTTATCCTCTATCATCTTCTTGGTTGTGGTCCCCTGGCCCCGCAGTTTCGCCATCAGTATTTCCCGGCGCTGCTCATATGTCAGGGACATGTTCGTGGCCACGCCAAACATCTGCTCCCATCTCGGCAATCCCCAGGTGGCCGTCACGATGTAACACTGGTCAATCAGGTCCTCCAGGTCATGCTGTAGCTGCCCTACCTCATACCCCTGTGTCCGGTATATCTCCGCCATCTCCCGGAGTTCTGCCAGGAAGGGTGGGGCATACCTAGCCAGGTCCACAAAATATTCTTCCGGAACAGTACTACTTGAGCTCTCCTGGGCGTACTGGCTGCGGCCGTATAATGTCTTTCCATACATGCCTACACCCCCTTCAGGTCATTCCAGGTGACGGCACCCTTTTTAAGGTAGATGCCGTCATGGTTATGGTTCTTAGCAGCCGCATCCGTGATGCCGTATCCGGACAGGGTGGTCGGGTTCGTGCCGTCCGTCACATGGCCCTGCACATTGACTGTGACACTCCGGTAGGTTCCCGCCGTTACGCCACTGTTTGGATGGGTATATTTCGTATCAGGTGGCGTCTGCCAGGTCCCATCCGCCCTTAAATATTTTAACTGTGCCCCTGCAGCCGGGGCTGGTACCAGGCCTGTCCCGCCGGCGGCACTTGAGGTGGCCGCCTTGAACACGGCGTATGTTGTATTGTTATCCGTTCCCCACACTGCAGTCCCATCAGCGCTCCATCGTAATATCTGGCCGTTTGCCCCGCCGGACGGGATATGCTTATTCCCTGCCGTGGTGGGATGCACATACTTATTTGCTCCCTCCGCAATCCCCGCCAGCTTATCAATCATGGCCTGGGTGATTTTATCCAGCACCGTCTTATTTGCATGCGTGTGGTTCTGGCTGGTATCCACATCAGCGGCAGTCAGATATCCGGGATCATTGGCAAATTGGGACAGCTTTGTGGGCATGTCCGTAATCTGGCTTTTGGTATGGGTATGCGCTGCCGGAGGAAAGGTGGATGGCTTACTGCCTATCTCCGTCCAAACATATGCAGGCTTTGAAGATGCCTTTGCCCAGGCCTGTACATCCGATGCAGGCAGGGAGGTCGGCTTGTTCCTGATATAGGCATCCGAAACCGTATCCGTCACATCCCAGTCCGGCTGTACATTGACCTCAGCCCCTGATGCGATTCCGGCCAGCTTATCCAGCATGGCCTGGGTCAGCTTGTCAATCACCCCCTTATTGCTGTGGGTATGCTTTTTGGTATCGGCATCGTTCCAGTCCACCCGTTCCGTTGCCGTGATATGCTGGACCGTATCGGCTTTATGGGTGATGAAATCCGCTATGGCCTTTGCAATCTTCCCCATGGCTACGCCCAGTTTCTCTCCGCTGGTAAGATTGGTCAGTGTGGTCGCCTGCGTAAAGGTCGGTACCTGGTCATTGGTCGCCACATTGGGCACGCTCCCCAGTCCTACCTGGGACTTCGTCACCCCATGGGGATTGCTTTTATTACTGATGTGTGTATAAGCTGCGGTCCAATTGACCAGCAGGGTTTCCGTTAGTTTGTCCAGGGTGGATTTGTTACCATGGGTATGACGCTTGCTGTAAGCATCATCGTAACAGGCCTTGTCCTCCTTGCTGAGCAGCCCATCCACGCCCTGGGTTGCCTTAGGGATTGCGTTGGCGGATATGGCAATCCAGGCAGCACCGCTCCACCGGTATGTATAGTCCGTATCCTTGACATTTACGGTCCACCCGTCATCCGGATGGGGATAGGCGGTGGACAGGTCCGCATAGGTATCAACCGCCTCTTTCCAGTCAATGGCGGTCTCCAGCGCGGAGAACTTGTTATCCACCTCATTGCGTGTGTACTTGTCATCCCAATTGGGCTTATTGGCATTGATGGTGGCCCGGATGCCGTCCTCCTCCGCCGTGGCCCTGTCCACCTCATCGGCCAGATTATCCTTAAGGATCGTTTCCGCACCTTTGGCCCGCTGCGTTTCCGTAGCAAGGTCATCCCTCAGGACCTGCTCTGCTCCCTGCGCCCTCCCGGACTCGGCATCAATCCTGCCATCCAGGCGGGATTCTTCCCGTATGGCGCGGTTGGTTTCTTCCTGCAGCCCGTCCCTCAATACGCCCTCGGCAGCCTGTGCACGCCCTTCTTCCGCGTTCAGCGCCTCCTGTGTTGCAACAATGGCTTCCTGCACCCGGTTGATGTCATCCCCCTCAACGGTATCCCCGTCAGTCTCATAGCTGATGTAGACCACCGGCACATCCGCATACACCCGGACAATCCGTTTCCACGGCGCCAGGCTGGGCGTTGACAGGGTATAGGACTCCAGGCGGTTCCCGGTAAGCTTCGGGCCGGTGAACACCGCGAAGGTAGCCTCATTGATGTTGTCATGCTGCAGCTCCGCCTCATATACGCCATTGGTAAGATGGATTTCCTCCTCCACGACATAGATGTTCCCATCGACCTTATTCAGCTTATCGTAAAAGGTACTTACAATCATCAGCCCACCTCCAGTGTGACCGTACCGGTCACCGCAATCTCTTCCTCCGTCAGGGCCATGTTGCCGGATACGCCGTTAAGCAGCAGTCCCGAATAGTCCTCCACGCCCTTGGTCCCCAGCAGCAGGTTACCTACCCTGGCCAGGCTCACATAGGACACATCAAGCGCCTCCCTGTGCAGGTAGTCCGTCAGCGCCACCTGGAATGCATTCTGGACGACCCCCAGGTTCATGCCTGCCTGCAGCTTGATTCCAGCCGACACATTGACGGCCTTTTCCACAACAGATGCCACGGTCACATCCGCGCCGATGGGGCGCAGCTCCTCGATATGCTCCCGTACCATCTTCAGCAGGCCGGTGCCGGCAGCCGACATGTTGGCATCCGCTATGATGACCTTGACCGTCCCCGGGCCTCCGGCCAGTGGAAAGACCTTGGCGGCCCCTACGCCCTCACACTCCATTGCCCAGTTGTAATAATCATACCGGTTGCCACTGGTGGAAGGTTTCCTTATCACATCATATATCCGCCCCCTGAGCGCATCATCCGTTTCCTCCTCCACCCCTGCCGTAATAATGTCCGTGAGTTCTGCCGTGATACCGGAAATATTTGATATCGGCTGCATGGCTCCCCTGTATCGGTTCCCTATGTCACCTAATGTTTCACATTCTGCCTCGTAAGACTCACCTGCCACTAATTCCGCCCTTATGGAAAATACTAATTCGTTGATTGCCCAACGGCTTCCTATGGGGACTGCTCCGGATGTCTCCATTTTCCTTATGGAAGCAGCGGCCTTTTTCCGTGACACATTATATGCATCCGCTATCCTGTCAAGATATGCCCCGATTGCCGTATCCAAAAAGATAAGGTCCGGGAAATGCTGCAGTTGGAAGTCCTGCTGTGCAAGGAAATATGCAGTAGGCGCCAGCGCATCATAAATCACGCTTCCTTCCCGTTTATCAACATCATCGGGCACCCGCTCCAGCATCCCCCCCAGTATCCCCTCATAGGTTCTGTTCATATGACCATCTCCGTTTCTATTTCGATATCCCCATAAATACTGGAGACATTAAACGCACATTGGCAGATATCCCCGGCAAAGGTAAACCCGAACCCATCCACCCCCCGTATCCTGTCATCCTGCAATAACGCTTCCTGAATCATCCGTTTCATCTCAGCGCGGACATAGGGGCGCTCCTCCCCAATCAGTTCCTTCCATGCAATCCCATACTTGAAGCTGTAGATGGGGTATTCATACTGTTCTGTGGCAAGCACCTTATGTATAGCCTGTTTCAGCGCTTCCAGGCCGTCCGCAAAGCCTTCTATCTTCTCAGCAGACAGTTTATATGTCTTATCAGAAAAGCCCTGATCCTGGAGCACCAGGGCCGGCGTAAGTTTTCCCACATTCATCCTCCAATCTGGTATGGCCTGTTGATGATTTCCAGTATGTAATATTCGCGGCCTCCATCATTGCGTAGGAGCCGCACACTATCGCCTGGTACCATCTTCCCCTTCATGTTCCCGCTCAGCATGCTATTGGGGACCGGTAAGGTCCCTACCATTACAGATGCCCCGTCATAAGTCCCCAAAAGGATGGCCGCAGGCTTGCGTGCCTTCATGTAATTGTCCACAATCGTCTTGATCGTGCCGAAAAGTTCATGTGCCATATTCTTATCACTCATCTGCCATCACCTCCACGGACATGGTATGCACCGGCAGGAAATCGTGGGTCACCTTCCTGACAATGAGGCGCCGGTTCAGGTTGATGTCCTCTATGCTGCCATAGATGCTGTTCCCGGCCCTCACCCGGAGGTCACCCAGGCATTCCAGTTTCAATGTTTCCTTCTCATGGTTATATAGCTTCAGCAGGTTATTTGCACGTTCCTGCGCCTTCGCTGCGTTATCAATGCCTGACTGGGAAGATTCAAGATACTGCAGCAGTCCATAACGGTTGACTGACTCCTGGTCCAGCGCCGTACCCACATCTATATTCCCACTTGCCTCGTCCTTCCATACGACCTTGACACGGTTATAAAAATCATCGTCTATGGATTTCTCCCAGCTGTATCCAGTGCACAAGCTCGCGTCTCCCAATACAAGCGGGGTTTGAAGATTGCGCATGTCCCAAAGACACACGGAACCATATTCATCCCTTAGGCAGTACATTTCCTGCGTACCAAGCAATGTGTCTGATATCGCCTGCACGATATGGTCAAGCCATGTCTTCTCATAATCAGCGATGGCAGGAAGGATGTAGCCCGGCTCTTCCATGGTCCCTGGCTTCAGCGACAGGAAGGCGCACATATGCTGGGCCAGGTCCTTAAGCGTCCCGTTTTCCAGGACCACGATATCCTTATGCTTCGCATAGCGCAGCTGGTCATACGCTTTAACCTTAATGATCCCGCTTTCGTCCCCGGATACCTTGAATACCGTGCCAAAAAAAATGCCATCAGCCTGGTCATTATCCGTCAGACGGATGACATCACCATTCTGCAGGGTCAACCCATTCCTGATATATGATATATCCAGGCTGCTGGCCCCGTCATTAAGCACCTCCGACCATGATACATCCGTACACATATCCGATATGTCATATATGTATCCCTGCGTCTCCACCAATACTTCCATGACTCCTCCTATGATGGTATACTTAAAACCTGTCCTACGCTTATTACATTGGGGTTTGCGATACCATTCGCTGATGCAATCTTCTGATACTGTCCTTCATTACCATAATATTTCTTGGCAATTCCGCAAAGCGTATCCCCTTGCTGTACCGTGTGGGTTTTATTCTCAGTGACTGCCGGATTCACCGGAGCCGCAGCGGCAGGAATATCCTCCTGCTTGACTGTGGCAGTTGGTGTCTGGACGGCTACGTACCGTTTGCTGGAACCTCTGTGCTCCAGGAGGGTAAGGGAAATATACTTATCCCCTTCTTCCCCTGCCCTCTCCACGGCCTCTACACTTTTCACCAGCACCATCACGCTTATATCATCTGTGATATCATTGGACGCAATAAACCGGATTGGTTTCTTATTCTTCTGGGCTTTTTTAAACATCTTTTCATAATAATCTGCATCCGTCCTTGCGCCAGGCTCCACATACTGGTAATCCTGGCTGGGGAACTCTGCTTCAAAGCTGTATTCCTCCAGTTCACAATAAGAAGGAATGGAGACCTGCCCTGTGCCAAGCACCTGGTAAGTCTCCACATTCAGGTTCCTTGTCCGTTTGATTTCCTCCGGATTGACCGGAAGCTTGTATTTCTTGCTTCCATATTTGAAATATACTGAGTATGACATTATGCAGGCACCCCCTCCGGAGCGGTTGCGATCACATCCTTAAGCTGCTCCACAACATGGCTCATGACCCCATCCGTATCCGCTTCCTTCGTGATTGGTCCGCTAAATTCTACCTTGATGTTCGGGGCAAGGGTGTTCTGGGCAATCCTGGCCACGTAATCACGTTCCGCCAGCTTACGCATCCACTCAACGTCCTCTTCATTCTCTACCTTGACAGCCCCACCTTTTCCTTTACCTTTCACCGTGGCTGGGCTCCCATCTGTAGCAAACTGGCTGAAGTCCGGTTCCCCGCCGCCTATCCCTTCCGGAGCAAAACCTGAAAACAGATTGGACACCTTATTCTCAAGACTTGCACCCTTACTGTATCCTTTCGCGGCCATAGTGGATATATCCATCATTTCGGGCTGCTTTATATATTCCTTCCAACCGCTTTCATCCTTGATGGTGCCTATCTTGTTTTCAAGACCTGATTTAAAACCTTCAAGGCCAGATGTTATGTCTACTGTGACACCGGGAATCTTATTGATTATATTTTCAATCGCCTTGGCCATGTTAAGTACGTAATCCACACAGGTCTTGGCCATATCCAGGAATAGTACCTTCACGGCACCAGCCGGATTGTTGAATACATTCCCGATGAAGTTGCCCAGCATGGCTAGCATATTCCATATGGGGAATATGAAGCTATTGTACAGTACTGCAAAAAGTGCCCCGAAAGCCCCTCCAATTAATCCGGTTGCACTTATGGATGTCCCTGCAAAATGATTGACGGCGGCCACCCCCGCATAAAATGCAGCAATCAATAGGATGATGGCCCCAATAATCCAGGTAATGGGGCATGCCGCAAGTGCCGCGTTAAATCCCTCCTGGGCCCATATCAGCATGAATATGGCTGCATACTCAGCCCAGTCAGCTGTCGCTTTCAATGCCATAGCCGCAACATTCTTCAACGTAGTCAGCCAGGCAATCCCCGCTGTCGCATTGTACACCAGCCAGGTGCCAGCCAATCCTAATATAATCGGTACAAGGATATCCAGATGGTTAACTACCCATCCAATCCCATCCAAAAGGGCATCAAAACCGGCCGCAGCCATATAAACCAACCCTGTCAGGTTCATGATTGCGGCCTGTCCCATATCTGAATTCAACATGGCATTCGCCTTTTTAAAAACCCCTCCGAACGCTTCCATCCCAGCGTTCTTTATCTTCTGCCAAACATCCGCGAACGTCATGGGCATCTGTTCGAACTTTCCATTTATGTCATCTGCTGCCGCAAACATGGCTCCTTTGATGATGTCCGCTGTTATGGCCCCATCTGATGACAGTTCTTTCAGTTCCCCCTTGGTGACCCCTAGGTATTGTGAGATTGCATTGGCCACCATGGGGGCATTCTCCATGATTGACCGGAACTCATCCCCCTGCAGCTTGCCCGATGCCATTGCCTGCGTCAGCTGCAGGAACGCTGAATCCTGCTCACCTTGGCTGGCCCCGGACACCTTCAGCGACTTCTGCAGCAGTTCCGTAAACCCCAGAGCCTCCTCGTTGCTCCCAAATGATTCACCGGCCAGCATCTTCATCTTAGCTGTTGCATTAGCCATCTCCACATAGCTTCCCCTTGATCGGTCGGCTGCCGCAAAGACCTCGCCCTGTAGGGCCTTCTGTTCTTCCAGGCTTCCCGTAATCATGGAGAGACGCGCACTGGTATTCGTATAGGTATCTGTAAGGCTCATGGCTTTCTGGGCAGCGGCCAGGCTTACCACGGTACCAATCAGTTTTGTCAGTCCGGTGCTGGCCGCACTGGCTGACACACCGGTACTTTTTAACTTCTGGTTATAGATATCCGTGTCCTTACTCGCCTTCCCTACGGCTGCCGCCCCCTTTTCCGGTTCCGGCAATTATTTTATTGACCGTTGTGCTGTATCCGTCAAACAGCTTAAACATTGCCTTTAACGTCGCCATCAGGCCACCTCCTTATGCCTTCAGTTTTGCGGCTTCCCGCTTCTCTTCCTTTACCCTGAGGTCAATGCTTGCGTAGATGAACGCCCGCTCCCGCTGTCCTACCGGGTCATTAGCCCCGCAGATGCCTGCCAATACCCCAGGCCGTATATGTAATCTCTGCAGGGCGTAGTGCGAATAATTCAGTTCCACATCGCCCTGCTCTATCAGTTTTTTGCTTCTTCGATATCATCATTGATGTCCTTATTCAGGCCTGACAGTTCTCTCACTGCCTCGCCTAATGCCGTAAATTCCCCAATCAGCAGCATCTTTTTCAGGAGTTTGGCCTTGCCGAGTACGCCATAGGCCTTCTGCAGTTCGGCGTTTTCCAGGTCAGGGAACACAACTGCAGATGCCGCAAGGTCATGGCTATATCCAATCTGGTCAAACGTCTCATTCCCTTTCTTGTCCGTCTTCTTATGCCTGCGCAGGATTTCCTCATTCTCTTCCTGGGTAATCGGACGGATGACGAACGGCACGACTTCTCCATTCTCCTTGAACCTATCCGATACAATAACTTCCTTACTTTCAATCTTAATAGGATTTAAAAAAGCACTTAAAGATGCCATGTAAACCATTCCTTTCTGAAATAGAAAAGAAACGCCTGTATGTGGGCGTTTCCGTAATTTATTATCAGGTATTTATTGCTTCATTTATTGCATGCTTTGTAAAGTCAAAAGCGATTTCCAACTGGCTTTCGTCCATACATATGTTTTTTTGTTTTCCGCTTTGTGTAATGATAAAAGCATCAGATGAAATTTTCTTTGCGGTACTTATCTTTTTCAAGCTATACTCAAAACTATCATTCTTTGATACAAAAACAACTCTTTTATTAGTTAGAACATAATCACCATCATTGAATTTAATAATATTCTGCCTGACCGCTTTCCCCTTGCTACTGCCTGTTCTAACTGAAACCCCTTTCGCAATCCTTACGCTGACTCCGGCGTTTCCTCCTGTATATCCAGTCACCTGCTCCTTTTCAACGAATGTCCTTGCCGGAACCGCATATATGAGGCTCTCATCTTTCTGTAAGAATATATTGTCATATCTTATATCGGGAACGCCGACTCCGTTTCTGTTTGATTCAACTAGGTATGGATTCACATATTTAGTAACATACGGAATCGTATCTCCCTTCCGCATCGCCTTTTTTGTAGTGGCAAAAACAACAACCATAAAAAATATAGTACCCAGGAAAAATCCGAGAAATACCGAGAGAAATACTATTTCCCCCATACTTTGGCCGGTCTTATTAATGCTGTTAAAAATAAAACCCAGGCCTACTGCTGTTATAGCCCAGCACAAAAAAAATTTCGAGGCGATACTCCGTCTGTTTCTTTCCATAATCATAGCCCCCATGTCCATTAATAGATTCATTATAACCATTAATTAAAAAAGGGGCAATAGTTTATCTCATGTTTTCGGGTAACACATAGCTCTCCAGCTCATCCACATCATCAAACGTAAAGTCCGAATCTACTGTGTTCAGTTCCTCGCTTCCGTCCTCTAGGTACGCCACCGGGACCTTGGCCAGGATGCAGTTGCGCATGACGACCGTCCGTCTCCCAATCGTGGAGCCCGTGTCCTCATTTGTGGTCTGGACACTAATCTGCGGAACCTTCCCTTCCTTGATGTACTGCTGATAGATAGCCAGTGCGGCAGGGCTGACATTGTACATGGTGATGCTCCCCTTGCCTTCGGCCCCAACCACCTTATGCTGCTTCATCCGGTGCCCCAGAAGCTTCTTAGCAAGGACCGTGAATTCGATATTTGCTTCTATCTTGGACAGCTCAAAGAAATACCGGTTCTGGCCATCCACCGTGATGAATGCGCTCCCCTCGCTGCCCGTGACAAGGTCATTAATTTTAGTGTAATTTTTTCCTGCCATCATGCACCTCCTTATGATAAATTGACAGTAATATAAATCTTCTCAACGCTGTCTACTGGCTGGATGGCCGCAGTCACAATAACCGCATCTGAATCCGTGCCAGCAGTGACCGTCACATCATCCGTCTCAAAATTTTGGACGGCCCCCATGTTCTGAAGGGAGTTGAAATAATCTACCAATGCGGCCTTGAGGATAGACCTCCCATCCTCATTGTTGCTGACCTTGCCGACATAGTTACTTTCAAAGATGCTTGTGATGTCGTTGGCGATATTATCCAGTGTCCTGATTACCCGGTTCTTCGTGAACATCTTACCCTTTTCCACGGTTACCGTGGTCAAGGAATTGATATCATACACGGCCGTGACGTTCTGTGCCGTATCCACCTTGAGGATGAACTTCCCGGCCTTGATGGCCGCCTCCATCTCGGATTTGGTCATCCTCGGTTTCACATCAATTGCACCCTCATACTTCATCCCGGTATTCGATGTGGTGATGCTGGCACCTGCCGTAGCTCCGGCCACCCATGCTGTTACCTCAGCCACTGTCAGCTCTGTGCCGCCCGACATCATAAGCCCTTGCGCAACATTGATGATACCCTCGCTATCCGCTGCATGGTTGGCAAGGATTGCCTGGCATTTGACACCTTCGTCATCACGCATGGCCTTAATCCATGCCGCTATCGCTGTCTTATTGGCCACCTCATCATCCCCATCATACGGATAGCAGAGCGTGTTGAAGGATACTGTCTTCAACGCCGCCAGCGCGTCTATCACATCATTTGCCGTATGCGCACTGGGAAGTTTGTAGATAAGGACAGTCCTTGCCTTCTTAAGGGCCTCCATAGCCAGCCTCTTATCCGTGGCTGTCGCGCCTTCCGGATAATCCTGCTCTGTTGCGGTGATGGTATAGATTTTGCCGTCAGTACCCACCGTCATCTCCTGCAGGACGACCGCGGTCCCACGGTCACCTGGCGTGATGGACAGGGGTTCATTCGTCCGGACATTTATATAGGCTCCGGGCAATAGCTTATTCTGGGATTCCCATGTACCTGCCATAGGTTATACCTCCTTTATGTCTGTGTTCTTGGAAAGGGTCTGCATGGTTTGGGCATCTGTACTGAGGTATTCCCGGTAATCCACGTCAAACATGAAATGCAGTACCTTGTCCGTTATTTTCAAGTTCCTGTTCTTTATTTTAAAATCGTTTATCCTTAGCTCCCGCAAAAGCTTCTGCCCAACCTCCCAGCATTCCCCGTTAGTCTCCTGCCTGGCTTCCGGGAAGTAGGCCACATCCACACTCACGGTATTTATCAGGCGGCCATTGATGCCCCTGGACGGGTTCTGGTCATAGAAAGAAATCAGGAAGGAGGGCTGCATGAAGTTCTGTGGCACATCCTCTGCGTATACCTTGCAGGCCTTGATTGCCTTCAGGCCGGCAGCAATGTTCTTATACAGTTTAGTCACCATGCAGTTTCTGTACCTCCTTTACTTCCCTTTCAAACAGGACCGTCATGCGCCCATCGATATAATTCTGCGTTTTCTCAAGTACATGCGTACCTGGTATAAACCCCTTGGTAGGGCCACCCTTCCTGGTTACGATACGATGGCCATCGTTCCAATAGGAAGCATAATCAGCTGTATTAACCAGCTCTGTTTCAATCCCGTCCCCGGTTCGTTTCGTGGGGAGCTTGCGCCAGTTCTTCCGTAAAAAGCCACCGACTCCCGGGTTGGACACAGTGAAGCTGACCTCTTTTCCAACTTTGGGACCGTTCTTAACAGTAAAGGTCACAGGGTTCGGATGGTCTCCTGTCGGGGTCTTCCTCTTCGCGAATGCTACCCCCTCGTTTACCGCCCTGTTTAGCACCTTCCTGTCAATTTCCCGGATATCCCCCAGCATTGCCAGCAATTCCTTACGGAATTCTGCAAATGCCTTTGCGTTGTCACCTTGATTACTCATGCATCATCATCCCTCTTTACCTCACACTGCCATTGGTATGTATACGGATGGCATTCCCCCAGGTCTACTTCAACCACTTTCCCAGTCCTGAGGGTTATCATAAGGTGGTCCCCCTCCCGGATGTCCTCTTCCAGCCCGCAGAATAGTCTGTGGCTGTTCTGGATGGATGGGTTCGGGGTTCCGGCGGAAACCTGGCCGGAAGAGCTGTACCGGCATGGTCTGCCGCTGGATAGCTGCACCTTCTGCGTTTTGGTGATTCCGTCCACTTCTGCACCCTGCCAGCGGTATACATCCATCCTGGCGTCATACATTACCTCATAGGGATTATACATACCCTCTCAACCTCCTGTGCCTGCGTAGCCCCTTCTTATCAGATTCCGACAAGCCATATATACTGGCCTTTGTATTCCCCTCAGTCAGGGCCCATGTTATGCTGCCGTCACCTTCCTTAATGCTGGATACTTCTGGATTGTATCCAGCCCCCTCAACTGCCTCATAATCCATGATACCCTTAACTTTTTTCCTTACAAACGGTTCCAATAGTTCTGGGATACAGGACTGGTCCAGGTTGCAGTAATCGCATATGGTCAGGATGACATCGGAGATAAGCAGGTCGCGCGCGTCATCCTCGATTCCCAGATTATTTTTTACCGCCTTCTTTATCTCCAATGCAGTCATGGCTCCCTCCTTACCCGATTTTATGCCTGAACGCAACGATACGAATCTGCTTCGGCTCGTAGACCATCTCATAGTTTATGGCGTTCATCAGTTCCGCCTTGGTCGGCGTCTCCACATGCTCACGGGCCTGGTTGGTCCATTTGACTCCGCGGGCATGCATGATGAAGGTCTTACGGTTAATCAGGTAATCCACCCCGGAACCCTTTTTCTTGTCACGGTCAACCTCGGTCGCGACAAATCCGACCGGCGAGCCGTTGCCAAAAGCAATCGCGCCCTGTCCGAACAGGTACGTGGTATATACGCCATCAGCAACAGGACAGCCATCATCCACGATTACCCTACGGCCCTGATAGGTGTCAAACTCAACATCCGTGGAGTCACGTTCCGTGTCAATGAGGTTGCTCTTTTTCAGGAAAGCCTTTGTTGCGCTGTGCATGGCCACAGCTGTCAGCTGCCCCTGCGCATCCCCCAGCAGCTGCAGGGCATCAATAAACGCACTGGCGCTGATTTTTTGTGCCGCAGCGGCACTTGCCTTGGATATATCAAGGATGTGGTCCGCAAGCGGCGTTTTGGTCTCTGCCGGCTCGCTTGTAGTCTGATAGCTACCAAACACGCCTGCCAGGACCTGTATCAGGATTTTCTGGTACTCCCTGGACCAGTATCCTGACACCAAATCACCGATTGCAGCCATGGGGTCACTCCCGGCAAGTGCAGCGGAAAGGTCCGTGGCTGCCCACATGTTTGCTCGGCGGATGGTGGTGGATACATCCTTGTTGGAACTGATTTTCTTCGCAGTCAGGTCCTGGTCTTCAATAATGTCCTCAGAATCACCACTCAGGTCTTCGAAGAATGGCATGTTATGCACTGGCGCCGCTTCACTGGCCAGACGGTCAAACTCTGAATTGTTGGTAATGATCCCGCTCTGGAAGAGTGCGGATAACTCCATGGTCCGGTTCACAACATAAGGCGTGAAAAGTTCCGGTACGATAACATCTGATAATTTTGTTACTGGCATATAATCACCTGTTCCTTTCTTATACGTTGATGGTTACTCCGGCTGCGGCAGCCAAGGCCTGGGCCTGGGCCGGATTTTCTCTCAGCAATTTCCCCTGTTCAGTGAGGTTGAAGTTGTCTTTCGCAAAGGGGTTCTTGCCTGGAGGGGTTCCTCCGCCTGCCGGCTTATAGTCGGCTCCAGGTTCAGCCTTGAACAGATGCGGGGATGTTTCTTTCAATGGCTTTACGATGTCATCAACACCAACTGGTTTCCCCTCCTTGTCGAAGGTGAACTTGTCAAGGCCGCCCTGCTTGTAGATGATATAGTCTGCATCGACCACCCCTGCCTCTTTCAGTTTATCCTTCAAGGCATATTCCTTTACGGTGTTTGCCGATGCGGCTTCCAACTGCGTTACCTTCTCCTTGTACTCTTTGACCTGCTTCTGCAACTCCTCATTTCCTGCATTGTCCTTTTTTAAGGTTTCAATCGTCGTGTTTGCTTCTTTCAATTTCCCATTGACCTCGTCAAACCTTTCCTTTGGGACGAAGCCCTTCAGGGTCTCATTCCATACACCCAGGACGGCCAGTGCCTGTTCCTCCGTCAATCCCTTTGCTATTAAATCCTCTTTTTTCATGCTTTCACTGCTCCTTTCGTTTCATCTTCACTTGTTACCCGGTTGTGTCCGGTGATGTCTCCCTCTTTACCGCCTGGGATACCAAAAAAGGCGAAAAAATAACACCCAGGATAATTCTGCGTGTTACCGTTGCGATATCGCAACATTTTAAATTTATCCAAAGAACCCACCCCACCATAATAAAGAGGCCCGTATGCCTACAGCAAGGCACGAAATCATGAAGCTTTCTTTCTTCTCTTTCACCTTTCCGTCATTGGCCAACGGCATTCCCAAAGCCATAGCATATAATCCTATCCAAATTATCTGTGGTATTCACATCTCGCGTCTCCTTCCTTTCGGCAAATAAAATACCACCGGCCATTACTGGCTGGTGGTTATCCCCGTTTACCCATCCTGGTTTCATTTACCAGGGTCCCATCATTGAGCAGTTCCCTTATCAGTACTATTGTGGCATTTGATTTATCCACGGCTTTCCATTCGTCATCAAAATAATAAATTTCGGAATAGTCCCCACCTTCCGGGGTTGGCCCCTTCGACGTTTCCTTCACAATCATGGCATCAGCACCTCCTTTATCAGCCTGGTCCTATTTGGGGCTGTGATGGTATAATAATCAGGATCAATGAAATAACCCATGACAAAATCAGCAAAATCCTCCCTCTCTGACCGGCTTTCCTGCGCATAGTCTGATATGTATTTACGGCCGTTATGCTTCTCGTCCAGACTGATTGCCCTGGCATACGCCCCGCTGGCAGAGAATGTCACCCCATGGGCCTTTTTATACTCATCATCAAAAATGTGCCCGCCTTCATGCAGGTAGGTTTCCAGGATTGTCAGTTCACTATTTACTGCATTGCCGTTTGCGTAAAAAGTAATCCTCCTGTTCCCACCCGTGGCATAGGAAACGAAATCCTTAATGCCATACACCCTTTCCCAGTATTCATCTCTCGGATTTGGGTAATCTACGAAATTGATTACATCTATGTTTTTTGCGAGGCTATCAGGCACCTGCTCAAATACCTTCATGGCCTTTTCCGGGGATATCTTCTGCTGTTTTTTATCATAGCCCTGTGGATATATAAATCTTACACCATTTTCATTCTGGTATGCAACAGCTTTTTCCTTACCGCGCTGTTTTGTAAATATATGCTGTATTTTTTGCCCTGATGGACGCGGCGGTGATGCCTTACCCGCAAACATATCCTTCCACTCAGGGTAAGTCATGTCCGCCGGCACCTCGTAAGTCCCCCCGGTCTCCGGGTCCCGGGCCACCCGGCTCATGTCCGTCAGGTCCATATCATCATAGTACGGTACGTCCGTACACCGGCAGAAGCAATGGAACGGCGGCATGTTATCCCCAACAACCGCCTTATCAACCTCGTGGATATCCCCGTCCTTATCCCCACAGATGCCGCAGGTCTTACTGTCCAGGGTGGCCAGTATCTGGTATTTCTCCACACCATCTGCCTGATAGCCGGCATGGGTTGCTTCGCTCATCAGGAAGGAACTCTCTGTATGGAGCAGCCGGTAAGCATCAAACTTCTTAGACTGCATCTTCTTGGCAAAGTCACCTGCCAGCACCTGCGGGTTCTTCCCTTGGACCATCATGGTGGTGATGGACTCCATCATCTGCGCCTGCAGGTGGTCTTTCTGCTTCCACAGGCGGCTGGAAAAGTTTGCGCCGTTGAATGGATACTTTAACAGCTCTTCCACGGCCGTAGCATCAACTTGGGCAAATGCTGCGTGGAAGCCGCGGTATTGGTCGATATTGTACCAGGTCTGGTAGTAGCTTTCCTCGTATACATCCCGCATCATCTGCTCCGCTGCATCCTGATAATCGGTTGCGTACAGCTGGCAGAGCATGGTATCCACCTGTGCCTCCAGCGCCTGGTACCGGGTTATCCTGGCCTTAATGGACAGGTTATTGACAATCTGGCTATGCTTCCCTATGTTCTTCACGGACAGGTCGATGAAATCCTGGAGTTCCCCCAGTTCCTCATTGTCCAGCCGGACCTGCGCAGCCGCATAGGACAGCCCATTCTCTTCTGCATAGCGGAAGTAGAATGACTCAACGGTTTTCTGCAGTTCCCGTCTGGTTTGGTTGAATGCCTTTTCCAGCTTTGTGAAATACTGGTTGACCTTCATTTCACCGGCCTTATAGGTCTCAAGCTGCCTCTTTTCCCAGTAACCGGCCATCAATCATCACCGCCTTGTTCCACGCCATCGTCAGGTGACCCTGCCTGCTTATCCTGGGGGAACATGTCGGATAATTCTTCATTCCCCTTCTCCTCCTGTTCCTTGAAGGACTTCCAGCTCCGTTCAAAATCCTCTACCCATGGATGCTTGCGCACGATATCCTCGTCTGCAATCACGCCCTTGCTCTGGGATGCAATCTGTGCCTCCTCCAGGTCGTTCTTGACGCTGGTCCTGGTCCATGTCTGGATGATGGTGTCATCCTTGATTGGGATGCCCATTGCCCGGCAGGCGCAGCGTACGAACCGGCCGAACCCCAGTTTAAATTCCGTTTCCATCAATCCGGCCTTCAGCTCCAGCAGGGAATAGAGAAAGCCCAGGGCAACGCCTGAGCTGTTTCCAAAATTCTGAGGGTCTGGGTCAATGCCCTGTCCCTGCTCGAAGATGCACTTACGGGTCGTGGCCAGCAGCTCCTTACGGGCTTCCACTGGCAGTTCAATGGTCAGGGTTGAAACACCGGACTTATCTTCCGTACCCTCGCTTTCAATCTGGATGGCCTTGTAGTCCTTCAGCTCCCGGAGGAACTGTCCCAGATCCGCGCCCCCATAGTTTGTGAGTACGAAGATGACTTCCTGGATATCCTCCAGGTCATTGACAAAATCACTGAACACCATACAATACACATCTATCAATGGTTTTATGTTATCTAAGTCCCCCGTATCAATGTTGTTATTGAAGAATGGGAAAAACGGGACCTCGCCTATGTCATGTGGGAACTGGCTGACCAGGTTGCTGTTACCGGCAGTGTCAATCAGCGTAAAGGAATGATATGGCATCAATCCGTCATCTACTGTGCTTCCGGCCGGTACTGCGTATGCCTGACATTCCTTTTCGTTCCAATACTCGTACACATCCAGCTCCTCGCCCTCATCCGTGATGTCGTGGTAGCACCGCAGCACGCCCTTCAGTTCCCTTTCCAGGTTCTTTCCCCATATCGGTATGACTTCCCCGGAAGGGACCACTGCGTATTTATACTGGCCGGATGCCTTGTCCTTCCATAGATGTAGCCAGCCGACCGTGGCATTGGAGGCATTAACGCACAAATCCTTACATGCCTTTGCGAACTTGTCTCCCAGGAAGGTTGTTAATGCTTTGTTTGCATCCTTCATACCTAAGTCAAACAGCGGCGGCGCCGCGAACATATAGGAGGCTTTCTGGTTGACCAGGAGGCCATGGAAGTTAAATGGAATCCGGTTGTCCGCACTGCGCAGCGGATTCTCTCCTGCTTCCGCATCCTTCTTTTTCAAAGGCCGTAACAGGATATCCGTTTTGTTCCTGTAATATCTATCTGCCATCCCAGCGCGCGTAAGGAACTCCCCGTGCCCCGCCGTGTATTTCTTAATCAGTTTTTTCATTACTTCCAGTTCCATGCCACTCACCTCTACTTCATGACTTTCATCCCACTGCCCTTGTTACAATTTTCCGCAATCCCGGTCGTTGCGTCCTGTGCATCATCATTCTTGTTTTTTCCTTCACGCTGGTACTTGACCATGGAATTATAATATTCCGGCCAACGGTTTCTCCAATCTTCTGGAAAGTAGATATGCTCCATCACCCAGGAAGAATTTGAGTATATCCTGGCCTGCTTGTTGTGGGTCTGCGAGAACCATTTAATTACCGTGTAGTTGCTCCCCAGCTCCTGCTCCAGGATACGGTGTACATTCCGGGCAAATCCACGCCCACCATTGTTGGACTCAATCCTGGCAAGGTTGACTTCCCCGGACAGAAGCATCCTGGCCGTGGCCGGTTCCGTGACTTCCATAGGCTCCTTGGTATATAGGACATCCAGCACATATGCCTCATTGGCGAATGTAACGCCGTAATTGATGCTGCACAGGTAATCCTCACCAGTATCCGCCGTATCAGTATAGTTCCTGATTTCCTTGAACTGTGGAAGCACCCCGCTGTATGTCTTGAAGCTGGTGTACAGCCTTCCCTTCAGGTCAATCGGCTCCTGCTGGTAGTTGGCTGATGCAATGTCGGCGCCCATCTCAGAAATCACATCCTCGTACTCCACCTTGGTCATGATTTCGTCGCAGAGCATGGTACCGTCATCCTGAACAGCCCTGTAGGTAATCAGATGGCACTTATCAGCTTTTCGCTCCAGCATCCTCCCCACCAAATCATCCGAAGCCCACCGGGTCATAATAAGGATCTGTTTCCTTGGTCGCTCCATACGTTGTACCAGGGTGTTGTTATACCATTCCCAGTGTTTATCCTTCACAAGCTCATTGGATGCCTCCTCATTGTTCTTGATGATGTCATCCACTATGACAAAGTTTGCTCCTATACCGGTGGATGTTCCTCCTGGTGATGTCGCCAGATAGTTCTTCTCTTCTGAACCGTCCAAGCTCCAGAACCCTTTTGCCGCATCCCCCTGCTTGATGAATGTGTCTGGGAATATGTCATGAAAGTACTCCTGTTTTACACCCTCGTTCTCCACCAGTATCCCGTCCCTTGTCTGTTGGGCAAACAGACCGGAAAGTATCTGGTTATAGGAACCGGTGATTATCTTAGTCCTTGGGTTCTGACCAAATATCCACAATACGAAAAGCCTCGCCGTGAAAGTCTTCCCATGGCGGGGCGGCATATTGATTATTAATATCTGTTTCTTTATCCGGTCCTCATAAAAGGCCTGTAGTGTCTGGCACAGGTCTTTCAGGTAAGGCCGGTTCTCTTTATAGAACTCAGGATACAGAAGGCAGCAAAAAGACCAGAAATCCCTTCTGGCCTTTTTTATAGCGAGCGCACGCTGAATAATCAGGTATTCAATCATTGACTCCTTTTTAGGAACTGTTGATGTTCTCATACTTTTTCGCAAGTTCCATCAGCTCCTCCTCAGACATTTCATCATAAACCTTGCGTACATCCACTACGCCGCTGTGCTCGATATCCATTTTATCCTTGAACATCCCCAGATGCCGCCCAATCAGTTCCAGGGCCTTAAGCTTGTCGGACAGCTTGTATTTTTTGACATAGCCGGAAAACTCCTTATCCTCTCCAGCTCCCTCGTAAACATCCATTACTTCCAGGCCGGCAATGCACGCCGCCGTCTCGTCATCTAAACCGGTAATATCCAACGGTTTTCCGCTATCGTCAAACAGCTTCCTGATGTCGAAGAAACCCAATTTCGCCAGTTCCTGCAGCACCCTATCCTGGGTAATCTCAGTACGCTGGGCACGTTCATCCATCCGTTTCTGGACATACTCCACAACCTTAACATTTCTTAACAACCTGGCTCCCGCAGCAGCGGCAGTCTCTTCGTTCTTCACCCGTGAATACGCCACCTTGTAGGCCCTGGTGGCATTGAGATCTACCAGGTACTCATCCGCAAATATTTTCTGTTTTGGCGTCAATGCCATCAGGTCCACCTTCTTTCATACAATAAAATAGCACCTACCAGTATCAGCAGATGCAACAAACTTATAAAATATCCATATTCCGCTTGACTCCCACGTTATAACGTGGTATAATTGTATTATCAAAAGGAAAGGAGGGTAGCCGATGGGTAAGAAACAAAAGAAAAATGAGAACTTGTTCAACCAAATAATCAAAGCCATGGTCGCCACCGCCGCTCTGATTACCGCAATCGCACAGTTGATACAAGCTCTCAAATAGGACACCGGGGAGAGAAATCTCCCCTCCTAATAAAATCTTACCACATCAGCTAAATTTAATCAATGAAGTTTGATACAGTACTATTAATATTCACCCTTATTTACGCCCTCGGTACAGATTGGTCCATCCCGTCATGCATTCTTGTGATGTGCTGCTCCATTTATGTACTGTGCTGTACACTCCCCAAGATAAGGAGGTCATACCATGAACTTAAAAAAGATAAGAAATAACCATGGCTTAAGCATCCGTGCCCTGTCCGAATTGGCCAACGTACCACAACGGACAATCGAAGACATAGAGAGGTTTGACCGTTGCAAGGTAGATACTGCAATCAAGCTGGCGGATGCCCTGGGCGTCACACTGGATGAACTTTGTAGGGATGAGGCGGCCCAATAGGCTGCCTTTCCTTTGTTTGTTTTGGGGTATGTAAAAGAGCCGCCCGGAGGTGGCCCCTCTTTATAATTCTACTTTTCATTAAAATGTTCCTTATACATATCAAGCAAATCCTCTTTGTGCTTCGTACTTAAATCCACTTCTTCTTTTACAATTCTTTTATACTCGTTTACACCATCAGCTCCGACATGTTTTAAACAAACGCTTTCTAACGCCGTTAATCTATACGCGTTATAAATTTGTTTTAGACTATTTGACTCACCTATT
>OCAG01000617.1_pt1 | contig 20728 bp, 18 predicted proteins | sample 1477111 | NCBI WGS metagenome assembly OCAG01 (sample SAMEA2580288, study PRJEB22360) | human gut metagenome | biome: human gut; feature: human-associated habitat; material: faeces | place: Denmark | collected 2008/2010 | reverse complement strand
ACCGGTCGAAGCCGCCCCTGGGGGGCCGCCCGCGCCCCGTATCCCGCCATTTCACGCGCTGCACATCGAAACCTGCGGCAAAGCAGTTACAATAGCCCAATGTGCATCGCGCACGACGATGATATCGGCGCCCGCGACTAGGGGAGAATAAATGGCAGAGCAACAGATAACGCCGGGGACCAAGCTTCAGGTGGCATTCGACGTGCCCATGGGCCAAAAAACCGACTTCAACATGCTCGCCACGTATAAAGAGGACCTGGACGAGGCGTACTTCCTTATGAGTGCGCCCATGCTCGCCGGCAAGCCGCTCATCATGGACGAAAACCAAAAGCTCCTGCTGCAGTACAAAGTAGGCGAGGAGACGTTCGTGCTCGCCGGCTATCCCGAGGTAGTCGAGAAAAAGGGCATCCGCACCTACTGGAAAATGCGCAAAGTCGCCGAGCAGCGCACCTTCGTTAAGCGCCGCGACGAGCGTTTTAAGGTCGCCATGCGCCTGACCTACCAGCGCGACAACGCGCCGACTCCCGAGCCCGAGGACGCCATGACTATCGACGTCTCGGCTGGCGGTCTGGCTATTTACCTCAACGATTACCCCGACGTGGGCGAGGCCCTGGCCGTGCAAATGCCCTCGATCCGTCTGCAGGGCGAGCGGCACGAGCTGCCCGAGCAGCTGGGTATCGTGTGCTGGGTGCGCCGCGCGCCCAAGGGCAGCCTGTACCGCAACGTCTGCGGCCTGCAGTTCCGTTACGCCAACGACATGGAGCGCGAGCTCGTCAAAGAATACGTCGGCTACATCCGCGCCAAATATAAGCTCTGATCGCCATGGCACTGTTCAAGCGTAACGACAATAAAGATCAAGCTGCTGAGGATTTGGCTGAGGGCATGGCTGAGGATTTGGCCGAAGGCGCGGCCGAGGACACGTCGCAGGATGCGCTCGGCACCAATGCCGAGGACGCGCCCGGCGAGGACTCCGCACCCGAGCAGACTCCCGCCTCCCGCAAGCGCTTCGGCAAGCCCAACCGCAAGCCCAAGCCCAAGCGCAACCTCCGCGGCGTGGTGCGCATCGAGGAGCTGGAGCAGGCGCTGGCCGACCAGGACCTCGACGACATCGACCCCGACGCGGTCGTGTCCATGTATATGCCCAAGCGCCGCATGGAGCGCATCGGCGCGGCGCTGCTGCGCATGGACAAGCTGCAAAAGGCCCTCGTGGTGCTGGCGCTTGCCTTTGGCGTGTTGTTCGCCCTGTCGTTTATGCAGGAAAACATGGGTAACTTCACCATCAACCTCAACCGCCTGGAGCTGTTCCGCCGCGGCGTGGCCATTGCCGACAACGGCGACTTTAACAACGCCACCGCGCGTCTGGCGGCCGACGCCTTGGACAACGGCACCAATATCGCTGCCGAGGACCTGCCCGACAATCTGGACGACATCGACGGTAGCCACAACGGTAAAAACTACGTGGCGTACACCTTCTATATCCGCAACGCCGGCAAGACCGATCTGGGCTACAGCGCCAAGCTCAAGGTGGTCAGCGCCAGCAAGGGCGTGGAGAAGGCCGCGCGCGTGAGGGTGTATCGCAACGGCGAGCCCACCACCTACGCGGCGGCAGCGACAGACGGCAACCCCGAACCCAACACCGAGCCGTTTGCGTCCAAAGACGTGGTGACGACCATCAGCCACAAGAACTTCCGCGTGGGCGATGTGGACAAGTACACCGTGGTCATTTGGCTGGATGGCGACGACCCGGAGTGCGTGGACAAGATCATCGGCGGCGCGGTGGAGTTCGGTTTTGACTTTGATTCGTCCGAGACCGACAATTCGAGCCTGTTCGTTAAGTTCGTGCAAGATATTGCCGACACCCTGACCGGCAACGACCCCATTAGCGCAAGCGGCAACGAGGCGCCCGATTACTACAAGGAACACAACGTGACTTGGAGTAATCGCCGCAACCAAAAGAACTCGCCCGCAGGGGACGAGGGTAAGTAGAACGAACAAGTGCCGGGCCAGGATTGATTTCCCGGCCCGGCGCTATTGTTATGCGGAGGCGTTGTCTGCGGAGGTAGCGCCGTTGCCAGCGGCGTCGTCCAGCAAGAACAACCGCAGCGCGAGCTTGATCGCGTAGCCCGGCTTGACCTGCGCTGCGTTGCTCGTGCGTTCGTCCAGGTCGTCGCAGTAGGCGTAGAGGTCGCGGATGAGGTCCGCGCCCGAGAGCGTGAACATGTAGCCCGCGTCCGAAAGCGCGTTGGGTGCTGCGGGCAGCCCCGCAGCCGTACAAAAGCTTGCAAGGTCGGGGCCCATGACGGCCTCGTAGTCAATCGCGGCGCCACGGTCCCGTGCGACCTGCTCCTGCTTGCGGGTGTACGACAATGCCGCCGCCAGTACAAAGCTGGGCGTGGGCGCATTGACGTCGTCGGTGGTGGCGATGAGCTTACCGGTCGCTTGCGTGACCAGCCAAGCGACTTCGCGCTGACAACGAACGGCCTTGCGCGTCACCGGCTTAATCGATCCGGTGGAAACGCTTCCCTTGGGTTGATTGGCAGCCATGGGCCCTCCCAACAAATAGCCCGTTTAGCAGGCAAAAATTACACGTGCCACACCAGTATAGCGAGTGGGGAAGGGCTAGGGCGAAGCTCGGCAGAGGGTGAATGTATGCGATGGCGTGGCGCTGCGGTCGCAAGGCTTAAGAGGGACTTACGGCTTTGCGGGAGAGAGATCAAATAAGGTAAACGATGTCCACATAGCACCACATATAACCCGAGGTAGACCTATGAATCTGCCGGAATGTAGGCTGCCGAAAACTCATAAGGAAATCGTAAGAATTATGGTGTCCTCAATTCCATGTCTAAAGGATGGGCAAGCAACATCCAACACGAAAGCGCGGGCTCCCCTTCCGGGCTTCTCGAGGGTCATCTGGGATGAATGGGGAAAGAAAGGGGTCCGCATGGATACCAAGGCATTAAAAAAGCAGATGGGTGCCGCCATCGCCATGGTCCTCGTGGCAGCCGTAGCCCTCGGCTCCGCCACCTTCGCATGGTTTGTGACGAACAACAAGGTCGACGCCACCACGAGCACGATTTCCGCTCAGTCGACCGCGGCGTTTATGTATATCCGCGAGAAGACGACCGACGGTCAGGACTCCACGACTGCGACTTCAACTGTTAATCCTGCCGTTGGCAACCAGGCCCTTTATCCCGCTCACTGGGCTCTTGAGAGTGAGAGCGGTAGCGACGCCGGTAAACACTATGCAACTGCCGGAAAGTTCTACACGGCTTTTGGCACGAGTGCCGAAAACGGTGAGATGAAGGGAAATTCCATTCTTGTTGGTGATCCTGAAGCAGCCGTGAACGACCAGTATGCTGTAAAAAATACCTTCCGTATTGGTTCTAAGGGCTCGACGCTCAGTGACCTTGTTGTTGCGAGCGCTTCTTTGGGTAAAGACGGAAATGCTGAGTTTGACAAATCGCTTCGCGTCCTTGTTAAGCATGATGACAACTGGGTCCTCTGTGGCTACAAGGATCAGGAGGACAAGTTCACCATCCTCGGTGCCTCGAACGCTACAAATAAAATTGCTGATAAGGTCGATGGCAGCGAGCAAGCTCAGGAAGTCCTTGTAGACATGTACATTTTCTACGATGGCGATGAGGCTCAGGCGATTAAGACCAACAACCTGTCCAAACTTAAGGATGCCGCAAAGGCCATTACGGTTAACTTCACCGCGACTTCTGACGCCAAGAACCACGAGTAGTTGTGACGTGTCGAGCGGGGGAGCAATCCCCCGCTTTTTCTATATTGAGGGGGGGATGACCAGTGAATATCAATCAGATGAAGCGCCAGCTGGCCATCGCCAGTCTTTCGGTTGTATTGGCGGGAGTTGCGCTCGCATCCGCAACCTATGCCTGGTTCGTTAGCAATACCAGAGTTGAGGCTGTCTCTAGCTCAATAAGTGCGCAGGCAAACGGAATGGTCCTTCAGATAGTTAAGGCCGGGGACCCCATTCATGACGGCGGTGACCACCGTACTTCTGCGACAGTATCTGGCCATGAAATTAGTCCTTCTTCCACTAACGATGGCACTGACTGGTATGTCCCTGCTTCTTGGGATGGTACGGATGTAAGCGGATATCAGAAGGTAGCGATTAAAGACGTTGCTCAGGGCAATTATTTGCTTACGGGTAGCACCGATGAATTCTATGCCTATACACTTGCCGACTATACCCTCTATACCATCACCCAAACGGGCGAGGCTGATGTTTACCTTGATGGAGCCGAAGGAGAAGGCGCGGTTATCATCACTCCCTCTGAGGGGGCTTCAGATGATTGGTTTAATAAAATCAAGGGCAGCTTGCGCGTCGGAATCCTTATTGATAACAAACTTAAGCTTGTTTACGCACCTATTAAGCCAAATGGCCACGGTAATGATTCCAACCCGACCATTGGCTGGAGCTGTGTCAACCCGTTTGATGCTTCTCTCTCGAAGACCATGACGCCGAAGTATGCGTATGTTTCGGGAACTGATTTTGTGGATGAGGATGGTAATAATTGGGCTGCTACGAGGTCTGGCGACGTATATGTTGCGCCATCGGTAAACGCCGCTAAGTTGGCGCGTGTTGGTTACGATGGGACGAATCTAAAGGTTATCATGTGGATGGAAGGCACAACAGAGGCTTGCCAAAACATGTCAGGCTTGGATACGGGAGTTGATGCTCCGACGTTCAACGTCACACTCAACCTGGTCGGTGTTGTTCCCGATTCCAACTAGAGCCACTTGTATTTTCGTGTAACGGTAAAGAGCTCGCTTCCATTAAGGATGCGAGCTCTCTGTGCTTGGGCCGTTCCGTTTGTAAGTTCACTTTAGTGACTTTGGACAGCAGCCTTACAGCCCGTACACCTCAACCATGGCTTCGCCGATGCGATGGGGTACGCCAGTGACAAGTGCGTTACCCATGCAGAACGCACGATGACCGTCGGTCATGCTGGTATTAGTCCAGCCTTTCGGGAATCCCTGAAGCTGATCGAGCTCGTCGGGAACGAGGCGGCGGAAACGACCATCGGGGCATTCGATGACATGCTTAAAACGGCTGGCGCCTGTGCCTCCCTCGCCCGTGAGGATCGTGCGGCTTGGTTTGTCGATGGCATCCGGGAAGCTCATGGCTCCCTCGGAGTACGTGTACGTAAAGCCCGTCTTTTTATTGGTGCGCTCCTCGCGCTTGCTGCCCTTAAGGTAGCGCCAGTCGGGGAGCTTTTCGTCAGAGATGTAGAACTGCTCCGGAACATTCGCCTCGTCGACAAGCACATCGCCAAGCACGCGGCGCTCGCCGTGATAGTCCTCAGCAAAGTCGCAGGTCAGAATGTGGCAGCCCTGCATGACGCCGGCGTTCTTGAACTGCGAGGTCTTTTGACCAACACCAAAGCGAGTCGAGTTCTCATAAGGGTCGGGCAGGACATCGAGCTCTGCCATTTCGTCGGGATAGATGGCAGGGAAGGCCTTCGCCATAACGCCGTTGTGCATGCGATCGACAAGGTCCACCTCGCCGGCGTTTTTCTCGCAGAAGATGTAAACGCGTTTGCGGCGCTGGGGGAAACCGTATTCCGCGGAGTTGACCACGCGCCATTCGACGGTGTAATCGAGATCGGCGAGGCAGCTCAAGATGATGGCAAAGTCGCGACCGCGCTGAGATGCGGGTGACTTGAGCAGACGGTCAACGTTCTCAAAGAGACCGAAGCGCGGCTTTTTCATCTCGAGGAAGTGATAAATGTCCCACCAAAGGACGCCCTTCTTGCCCTCGATGCCATGTGCCTGATTAAGCGGACGTGCGACAGAGTAATCCTGGCAAGGGAAGCCGCCGACGACCATGTCAACGTCGGGGATTTCAATCTCGCCGGCCTCAGCCTGCTCCAAAACCTTATTGATATCTTCGTTAACAACGGAATCATCGCCAAAGCGGTCCATATAGCAACGGGCTGCGAACTGACGCGCCTTGGTTCCGGGCGGCTCCCACTGGTTGGCCCAAATGGTATGGAAGGGGCCGGCGGGCTTCATGTAAAACTCGGGATGACGCGGGTCGGCATAGCCTTCAAGACCCAGACGAAATCCGCCGACGCCCGCAAAAAGCTCGGCAATGTTAATCTCAGACACGTTTCTCCAATCGCTACTGTGTCCGTTTATGGTGCTCACAACAATAACCGATCGAGCGGACAAGATCAAGACCTCAATTTCATGGAGGAATATGCTGCCCTGAACTACCATGAGGTTAACTGTGACGTTCGGAGGTACCCCATGTCCAAGAAGCACCTCGATTTCAAGCGTATGCTTGACGATACCGATTTTTCTGACCCCTCTAGCATCGAGCGGTATGCTGCCAATCTCGACGGGATGACGTTTCGCGATATTCTCGAGCTTGGCATTGCGCCGGAGGGGGAGAGTGCGCCCAAGGACTTCGGCTCCAAAAAGTACAAGGGCGGTATGGGAACCCTGATCGAGGAGCGTTACTTTGGCTATAAGGCCAACAGCGATGATCGGCCGGACTTTCCCGAGGCCGGCGTCGAGCTCAAGGCAACATGCTTCGACGTGCTCAAGGATGGCCGCAAATCTGCTGGCGAGCGTCTTGTCTTGACGATGATTCCTTACGACCGTCCCGTTTCGCTCGACTACGACAGCTCGCATCTCAAGACCAAGCTCAGCAATATTCTGCTGATTTACTACGGCCGCGATCGCTCAATCGACAAATACGACCAGCGCATTGAGCGTGCAGTCATGGTTCGCTTGCCCGAAGAAGACATGAAGATCATTCGCGCCGACTACGAGAAGATCATTTCGTACATTCAGGACGGTCGCGCGGATGAACTGTCGGAGGGCATGACCACCTATTTGGGCGCCTGCACAAAGGGTGCAACCGAGGCCACGATGTGGGTTGACCAGTACTACGAGTACTTCAATACCGACACGGGCGAGATTGAACGCCGTCGCGCAAAGCGTCGCGCTTTTTCACTCAAGCGCTCGTACATGGATTACGTACTTCACACCTATGTTCTCGGTGCCCCGCGTGTCGGCGAGAGCATCGTTCAAGCTGGCGATGAGTCCATTGATTTCGAAAGCTTCGTTACTGCGCTTATCGAGCGCCACTATGGCGAGACCGATCGCCAGATTGCGGAGCAGTACGGCCTGGAGTATACGGGCAACAAGGCCCAATGGACGACGCTCGTTTATCGCATGCTCGGCATAAAAAACAATGCTGCCGAGGAGTTCGTTAAGGCCGGGATTAACGTTCGTGCTTGTCGCGTTAATAAGAGAGGGCACATCGAGCAGGCAATGTCCTTCCCTCCGTTTGAGTTTAAGCAGCTAATCAATGAGGATTGGGAAACGTCATCCTTCCGTGCGCGCCTTGAGACCAACCGTTTCTTCTTTGTCGTGTTCCGTGAGGACCACGAGGGAGAGTGGCGTCTTGACCGCTGCCTATTCTGGGCAATGCCGGCAAACGAAATCGAGGGTCCCGCAAAGGCTTGCTGGGACGAGACACGAAAGGTGATTAGGGAGGGCGTAAAACTCAACCCGTATCGGGACGCGAGTGGAAAGCTCAAAGTGACCAACAATCTGCCCGGTATGGCAGACAACCCGATTGTTCACGTTCGCCCGCATACCTCAAAAGCTGCGTATAGGTTCGCCGACGGAACCGAAATCGGCGATATTGCGAAAAACGCCTACGAGTTGCCCGACGGACGTTGGATGACCAGGCAATCGTTCTGGTTCAACAAAGGTTATCTGGAGCACATCCTGGGGCTGTAGGCCTTCGAGACAGTTGCTCGGTAGCCAAGCCCTTCGGACTTAAAACTTCAAAAGTGCTGATAGGTGGACCTTCGTTATTTTCGAATTGCCCGCCTTACTCCCGCAGCGCTCCAATGGGGAACACGTAGACGTCGTGCTCGGCGTCGTAGCGGCAGAAGGGCGAGGTCGCGGTGATGACGGCGCAGAACTCCGGCTGGGGGTTGCGCGCGGCAGGGTTCAGAGCGACCTTGCGACGCAGGCGCTCGATGTTGCGGATTCCGTCGCTAACCTTGGATTCGCCGAGCTTGATTTCTATCGCTGCCCAGCGGCCATCGTTCAGCTCGATGATGGCATCGACCTCAAGCCCGTCGGAGTCGCCGTAGTAGTGGAGCGAGCCCGGATGCGAGCCGGGCAGGCACGAGGTGTAGACACTCAGATCGTGAATGCACAGAGACTCAAAGAGCAGACCAAAAGTCTGGCCGTCCGCAAGGAGCCTTTCGGGATTCATTCCAAGCGCGGCTGCGGGAATGGAGGGGTCGGCGAAATAGCGCTTTGGCTTGGTGCGCAGGCGGGATTTTGCGCGGACGGGTGCATCCCAACCGGGCAGATTTACAATCGCATACATGCTTTCCAACATGTCGAGGTAAAACGCCACGGTCGAAGTTGCCGGTTGGGCGTCGCTGTCGCCCAACGAGGCGTCTGCCGCGATGGTGTTGAGCGTGGCAGAGGTCGCAACGTTGCGCGCGAGCGAGGACACAATGTGCCGTGCCGTAGACCCCACACCTCCTTTTTGCGGAACGCTGACTTCGTACATGGCATCGAGATACTGGTTGACGACCTCTGCGGCCATCTGAGGGCTCGCCCCGACAAGCGCCGGCCATCCTCCGCAGCAAATTGCGTCGGCCAGCATGGGGAGCGAGCCTGCATAGGCCGAAGGTTCGAATGATCCTTCGAATAGGTTTTTCAGCGAAACGGATCCCGTTGAAAGACCGCGTTCCCAAAGCGTCATGGTGCTCATATCGAGACGCGCTATGCGACCGGCGCCGCTGTGGGTGACAGAGTCTTTTGCCGGCGTTGACGACCCGGTGAGGATAAAGAGGCCCTTCTCGCCGCCGGATGCATCTACGGCGCGGCGCGTGGCATCCCATGTTGCGGGGGTCTCCTGCCACTCATCGATGACGTGCGGCTTATTGCCCTGAAGAGCGAGCGAAGGATCGGCTTCGACCAGCGACTTTACGTTTGGGTCATCAAGATGAACGACGCTCTCACCGAATGCGAGCGCGGTCCATGATTTGCCGCACCACTTTGTGCCCCGAATCTCGACCGCTCCAAAAATCTGGAGCAGGGTTTGCAGTCGTTCGTCCAAAAGGCGAGGACGGTAGGATTTGGGCTGTTCCGAACCATAAGAAATCATGATTTGATAGACCTCACTACCTGCGCATACTCGATTTTCGAGGATTTTCACACTCGATTTTCGAGGATAATCATACTCGATTTTCGAGGATTTTCGCACTCGATTTTCGAGGAAGTCTGGACTCGATTTTCGAGCTTTGCTCTACAGGTAGATCCCCTCGAACAGTGTCTTGTGAAACTTAGTGTGGTGGTCGCGTGCCCAGGTGAAGAGCGCCTGGTCAAAGTCGCTCTGACTGGCGGGGATGCCATAGACGCCGGCGACTTCCACGCGCACGAACTCCAGCGCGGGCAGCTTGTTGATGGCCGTGAGTGCAAAAGGCGACGTGGGCTCCTCGAACAGGTAATGGCTGCCTTGCAGCGCGCCGCAGCCGGTGCAGGTGCTGGCGAGCGATACGGTCTTGGTGGTGCGCGAAGTGACGGGCTTGTAGCCGCAGCGCCCGCGCAGGTAGTCGCGGATCTCGGCCGGCACGCAGCCCAGCGCGGAAACGATAGCTATAGCGTTGGCGCGGGCGGTGTCGATCGCGATGTGGCCCGCGTCGTCCATGGCGGGCGCAGCGCCGGGCGCAGCCTTGCTGCCCGAGTCCTCGGCCACCCGATACGGAATGCCAAAGGCCGCGACCGTCGTCTGCTCGTGGCACTTCCAACATTCGCGCTTGCCAAGCACCAGATAGATGTAGGGCGCGCTGGGGTCGGAACGATCCACGCCGGGCAGCCACGCGGCAAAGGGCTCGGGGTTGACGCCATCGGGCACGTACCAGATCTTCTTGACCCGGTCCCACTTGGCGCCCAGGGCCTTGGCCTCGTCTTTGTGCGAAAAGGGAACATCGAGCTCGGTGCGCATGGCGGCTCCTTTGTGCGGCTTGCGGTGCATGTGCTCCAAGGATACCCCAGCGTTGGGTGCTCGATGCGCACGACTGGGGCCGGCGGTGTCTGAGCCGGTGACCGATGGCGTCTGCTGTCTTAACAAGGCGATTGCGGTTTGGCGTGCGGTCGCTGGATGGATGCTTCGACCGTCCAAGAAGTAGCGGGGTGTTTTGGCGGGGGCGTGCCGTCAAGCAAATGGGCAAGTGCTTGGTCAGCTTTTGGCCAGTTGAGCGGCAACCTTGCCAAAATCTTGACGGATTTGCATTTAGACGTCGACGAATGAACACTTTGGTTGCACCGTGGCAAAAAACCGCTGGTCGTTTGCCGAAAACTCGCCGGAGTCGCGAGCCGCCTCCGATGCACATGCTATCTTCGCGCCATGAGTTACTTCATCGTTTCACATAACGCTGCACTGGCGCTCTTGGCGCACATCCCGAACCCGCGCTTTGGGGATTCGGAACCAGAGGTCGTGTCGATCGCGGGCGCCTGCGCGCTCTCGGATCAAGAAGCGCAGGAGGTTATCGATCGCTATGACCTGGGAATCGATACGCTGGATTTGCTGGTGCCGTCGCGCGCCGACCGTCGGCGGAGCAAGCACGTTAAGACGCATCTGTGCACCAACGAGCTCCCGGCAGGTTCGTTTATCTCGCTGGGCCACTGGATGGGCGACCTGGATGCATACGTGTGCTCTCCCGAGCTGGCGTTTTTGCAGGCAGCGCACGATGGCGATGCGGCGGCGGCCATCTATGCCGGCTATGCCATGACATCGGACTACCGGCTGGATAACCTTGCTCCCGGCGGGGTAACAAGCAGGGATGCGGGCATGCGCGACGGCAGGCTCACGACCAAGGAGCTCATTGCGGCGTACCTTGACCGGGCGTCAAAGGTGAGAGGCGCCGCCAAGGCGAAGGCGTTGCTTCCGTACGTGGAAGAGGGCTCACGGTCTCCAAGGGAGTCGGGGCTTTGCATGTTTATGTCGCTGCCTGCGCGCTACGGCGGGCTTGCGCTGGGCAAGGCCGAGCTGAACAAGAAGTACTTCATTCGCGACGGTTACAACGATGGGCGCAACCGCAAGCTGCGAGTGTTGGAGCGCACACCCGACATAACGCTTACAGCGAAAGCAGAGGTGGGCCTGGATAAAGTAAGGGCTGGCTTGCTGCTCGAGGTGCTTACCGCGCTGATCGATTACGACAGCGACGCCATCCATGATGGAAGCGAGAAAATCCACAAGGATGCCGAGCGTCGCAACGAGCTGCAGATGCTCAATGGGGTCGCGTACTTTACGGTGACGACCGACCAGGCGAGCGACTATGAAAAGCTCGTTCGCCTGTGCGAACGCGTCCGGCGCAAGCTGCATCGTCGCAAGCGGCCCATATTTTACAAGCCTATGACTGAGAAAGCGCGATATTTGGCACAGGCGCGCGCCGAGACAAAGCGGTTTAAGCTCTGGCAGACCGTTATTGAGGCACATCAGCATTGGTAAGTGGTCCTTTGGCGGCGGAGGGGGTGCTGCCGTATCGAAGGTGAATGGTTTCCCGTGAAGTGAACGAGTGTTTTTGGACCTCCGAAACATCCACACTTTTTGGCGTCAAAACCGCAGGATTCTAACGACAAAACCGCAGGAAATGAGCCGCCAAAAGTGTCGATGTTCCTGGGGTTCGTTTTGGCTCGTTCACTTCGCGGGAAACCATTCACCTTCGATTTGCGGGGGTCGCTCGGATATGGCTGCGAGGCCCATTCGGGCCCGGGCGAGGCGGTCGCCAAGACTGTTTGGGTGACTGTGGGCTTGGTTGGGTTCGCTGTCAGCGGTATCGAGGCGGCTTGAGGCTCGGTTGGGATGGTTGCCAGAGGTGTGGGGGCGGCATCGGCCTCGTCTGGGATAGTTATTGGAGCTGTCGAAGCGGTTTTGGCTGCTGCGGCGCCCGCTTGGCTTGGCGGCGTAAAATCAGAACCACCCTTAAAAAGGGTGGTTTGCTCTTAGGGTATAACCCACGGGCCCCGGGCTCGCGTCTAAAGGCGCGGGCCCGGACTTCGTCCAGGCCTAGTGCATCTTGACCCGTGGCGCGCCGGTCGAACCGGCGGGATCACCCCCTCTTGAAGGGGTCCTCGTACTCCTTCACGCTCAGCTTGTCCAGCGCGATGTCGTGGGACTCCTGCTCCCTGATGTACTTGGCGATCGTCGCCTCGTTCAGGCCGACGGTGGACACGTAGTAGCCCTCCGCCCAGAACTTCCTGTTGCCGAACTTGTACTTGAGGTTGGCGTGCCTGTCGAATATCATCAGCGAGCTCTTCCCCTTCAGGTAGCCCATGACGCTCGCGACGCTGTACTTCGGCGGGATCGCCAGCAGCACGTGCACGTGGTCGGGCATCAGGTGCCCCTCGATTATCTCGATCCCCTTGTACTCGCACAGCTTCCTGAGGATCTCCCCTATGTCGCTCCTGATTTGATTGTAGATCACTTTGCGCCTATACTTCGGCGTGAACACGATGTGGTACTTGCACATCCACTTCGTGTGGGAAAGGCTGTAGGCCTTCTGGGCCATGGCGACCACCCCTTCGACTCGAATTCTTGACGGCCTGAACAATCGTCAATATCGGTCGGAGGGGTGGCTTTGTAAAGCCGTTTGTCTCCACCCGCGTAGCGGGTGGTTCAAAGCTGGCCGCTGCGCGGCCAGCAGACTAAAGTCTTGAACAAAACAGCTCAGAGACGAAGCCTCTGAGCTGCGAACATTTGGTGGGCGTTAGAAGATTTGAACTTCTGACCTCTTCCGTGTCAGGGAAGCGCTCTCCCCCTGAGCTAAACGCCCGATCAAGGGTACGCGAGTGCGCAGGGAATAATATAACGGAGCTCCCGCCCAGAGGCAAGAACTATTTTTTAAAAAGCGGCGATTTGCGACCCTATCCGCCCCGATGTAGCGCGAACAGCACACGGAAAGTCGCGTTTGTACCCCCGACGAACAGCACATTCGCGTAGAATAACTCCATTATGGGCAAATGGTGTCCAGGCAGTTTACAACACGGCATCTGGGGGAGGGGCATGTCGGACGCGCGTTCGCTGCAAAAACAGTTCAATCGCATGCTCGCCACGTTGCTGGTGGCCCTTGCTGTTGCCGGAGCTGTAACGTACGCCTGGTACATCTACAACGCCAACCGTCATATCACCGACGTCAAGATGGCCGCGGGCACGGGCGTCACCTTCCTTATCTCCAACGAGTACGACGGCGAATACAAAACCAATGCCGGCCTGAACTTTGCGGGCCTGCTCGATCCCGTCTCGACCGACAACGTGCTCAACGGCTTCCAAAAGGTAACGGGCTTTACCGGCGGAACCACGCAGGACTCGCTGTTTGCCAGCGTGTTTGGCACGGCCGAGCATTCCGACTACTACAAGACCTCCCTGTACCTGGCCACCAGCTCGGCCGCGACCGACGTGTACCTGTCGGGCATCGACTTTACCGAGCAGGATCCGGCAAACCCCATCTCCACCGCCCTGCGCGTGGGGCTGGTCGCCTATGCTCCAGGGCAGGGCGATACCGTTACGGGCCAGTACGTCTTTGAGGTCTCGGGCGAGCGCAATCCCCAAGCGCGCTACAACACGCTCGACGGCAAGGATGCCGGCGAAAACGAGCAGAACCATCTGGTGCTCGACAGCAGCCGCTCCGACGGCGCCACGGTCCATTTTGACCAGCTGACCAGCGCAAATTTCTGTGACTACAACGAAGACACCGGTATCGTGAGCCTCAAGGAGGCCACGACCAAGATCTGCAGCCTGCCCGCTGCCGCCAAGGGCGCCAACCGCAGCACGCCCGTGCGTGTGGATGTGTACGTGTGGCTGGAAGGCTGCGACCCCGACTGCACCAACAACCTGGCCGCCACCAGCCTGCAATCGCTGGCGCTGCGCTTTGCCGGCAAGCGTTCGTAAGGGGGCCGGGGATGAGTGCATCGAACATCAAAGACATCCTAAGCTCGCGCCGCCGCATGGTTGCTGCGGCCGCATGGATGCTGGTGCTGGTAGCTGCCCTGAGCGCCGCCACCTACGCCTGGTTTAGCAACTCGCGCTACACCAACGTGACGCCCGTGGCGCATACGGTAAGCGACGAGAGCTCCGACCTGCAGATTGGCCTTTCGGCCAACGGGCCCTGGGACACGACGGCCACGCTTGCCGCCGCCGACAAGACGCTCTATCCCATCTCGACGTCAGACCTTTCCCGCTTTTGGCGCGGCACGTTCCAAAACGCCGCGGGCATCACGACCGACTACGCCGACTGCACCGCGCAGCTGGACGACTATGCCCTTTCGGGCACGCTGTACCTTAAGGGCGGCGACAGCGCGCTCAACGTGTACCTGTATCCGGGCCAGATGAGCGTGACGAGCGACCCGCAGCTGCTGGCCGCACTGCGCCTGGGTCTTGTGATCACGACCCAGTCGGGTACGCAGACACACATCTTTACCTGCGACGACCTGGGCAACACCGCGGGCGCCACCAGCAGGCGCAGCACCGCGCAAGACGGCGTGGTGGTGGCGGGCGCCTCGGGCTGGACCTACACCGCCGACCCTGCGCGCGCCATAAGCGCCTACAGCATGGACGGCACCGGCGACACGCCCACGGCGCGCGCAGGCGCCATGCCCATCTGCACGCTGGCCGCCAACGAGGTGGCAAGCGTTCGCTACGTTGTGTACATGGAAGGCTGCGACGCTAACTGCATCGATGAGGCCCAGGCCCGCGATGTGGTACTGCAGCTTGCCTTTGCCGCGGCCAAGGCATAAGGGGGGTGTGCGACATGAAAGATCAGAAGCACATGCCAGCAGATAGCTGCGAGGCCAAAACCCAGAGTGAGAGCCCCACGGCCCCTTCCAGCGTGGCCGCCGAGCGCCAGGTCCTCGAGGGCACCGCTGCCCGCCGCCACGCTCGCCACGCGCGTGCCTACATCTCGTTCGTTATGGTGGCGCTCGCCGCCACCTTGGGCGCCGCGACCTACGCGTGGTTCACGAACAACATGAAGGTCAACACCAACTCTGTGAGCGTGCACAGCGACACGTCCAAGCTGGTGCTGGAGCTGGGTGACGCCGACCGCGGCAGCTGGTCGCAGCGGGGTGACGTTTCCCTAACTTCCAACGCGACCGGCGCCGTGACGCTCTACCCGGTCTCGACCTTTGACCTCAACGGCTTTGCTGCCTGCGCGCAAAACAACTCTGTCGGCGATGCCACGGTGTTTGAGCAAGCAAAAGACAACGGCTCCGCGTTCTATCATGGCTGGATCGACCTGCGTCCCACCATTACCGGAACGGGCGCCAGCAAAGTAAGGGGCAAGGTCAACCTGTATCTGGCCGAATCGCTGGTCCCACAGGGTGCCGATGCCGAGCTGCTGCGCGCAGCCCGCGTGGGCATAAAGATCTCGAGCGGCAGCCAAGTGCTCGCCACCAACATCTTTGAGCTCGACGGCTCCGACGGTGGTCATCGCGACGAGCACCCCGCGACCGCGCCTACGGGCCTGGCGGGCTACACCGAGGGCATGCTCCTGGGTTGGCAAAACAGCCAGCTTGCTTGCGGTACCAACGTAACGCAGAACCCGGCCGCCTTTACGCTGGACACGAGCGAGACGGCCACGCGCCCGCAAAACTCGCTCGCCACGCTGGGGCTTGGCCAGACCTATCGTCTGGATATCTATTACTACATCGAGGGCACCGACCCCGATAGCGCCGACTATCTCTATCAAGATCCGGGCACCTTGCACCTGGCGCTCTTTGCGACCTTGGACGGTGAGTAGCCATGACGCATAAGCAACCCGCCGCCAACTGCACGCCCGCCACCCGCCAGCCCAGCGCCGCCGCGCCCACCGACACCGACCTTCGCCGCAAGCTCACCACCACTGTGGTTCTGGTGCTGTTTGCGCTGGTGGCGATAGCCATGGCAACGTTCGCCTGGTTTTCCATCGCCGATAGCGCCAAGACCCGCATGCTCATGATCGACGCCAACGCCGACGGTTCGCTGCGCTTTGACCTGGACGAGCACGCTACGTTCGACGAATACGTGCACAGCCTGGGCTTTGACCAGATCTCGGCGCGCATCGCCAGCGAAAAGGGCGTGGACATCGATGTGTCCAAGCTCAAGCCCGTCACCACGAGCGACTACCAGACCTTCACCTTCGAGGACGGTTCCACCGCCGATCCCGCTACCGGTGCCTACCTGGAGTTCACGCTGCACTTTATGAGCAGTACGGACCTGCGCGTTCGCCTGACCGGGCAGGATGGCGATGGCGGCGTGTCCGGCACGCGGTTTAGCTCCGACACGCAGGGCATGGCCAGCGCCATGCGCATGAGCTTTACCGCTGACGGCCACACCTGGGTCTACAACCCCAACGGGGGCGGGGGCTCATCCGGCGCGGCCACTGTCTTTGGACTCGACTCGGGCGCTGCCACCGCGGCCAGCGATATGTTCGACCTGATAAAAGATATGGATAAGCCGGTAACCGTTCGCATATGGCTCGAGGGAACGGACCCAAATTGCACTAATATGCTAAAGGGAGCTAACTATTCAGTATCGATTCGCTTTGAAGGCATCGAGGAACAGTAGATATGCACGGCGGCCACCGGGCCGCGCACGACCTAGACAGACACGGTAGTAAGGGACATCATGCAATCTGTTAAAAAGTCGCATCCATCGCGCTTAGCGTCGTCATGTGGATCATCATCCTGGTGGCGGCTCTGTATGCGTTTACCACGCTCGCCACGCGCGAGGACGGCAGCGTGTCCGACATCGCCGGCTTCACCCCGCTCGCCGTGCAGTCCGACTCCATGGCGCCCACGTTTAACAAGGGCGACCTCATCTTCATCAAAAAGTGCGACACCTCCAAGCTCGAGGTGGGCGACATCGTGACGTTCCATACCATCATCGACAACGAGTACGCGCTCAACACGCACCGCATCGCCGCGATCGACGAGGTCAACGGCTTGCGCAGCTTTACCACCAAGGGCGACAACAACGACGTGGCCGATACGCACATCATCAGCGACGGCGACATCGTGGGCAAGTACGTGTTCGCGCTGCCGCAGATGGGCAAGGTCATGGACTTCCTGTCCAGCTCCATGGGCTTCCTCATTGTGATCGTGCTGCCCATGCTGCTGTTCTTTATCTACCAGGTGTATCACCTCATCGTGGTGGGCATGAACCTCAAGCGCGCTATGGCCGAGGAGGACCGCCTGGCCGCCGCGGCCGCCATCGTGGACGCCGAGGGCAAGGGCGCTGCCGCCGTTACGGCCGATAACGCCGCCGAGCAGCTCGCCCAGGCCGAGGCCAAGCTCGAGGAAGCCCGCCGTCTGAAGGCCGAGGCCGAGGCGGCGATGAACGCGACCAAGCAGGAGGGTACCGACGGTGAGTGAGTTTCTGGGATTTGCCTGGGAGCTGCTGGCAAAGGTCGTCTACAACGTCGTTGCCGTCGTGAGCTCCATCCTTAACCTGTTGGTGTTTGGCTGGGTTGAGTACTTCAACATCTTTATGACCTACTTCACTACGTTTGACCTGGTGGGCAAGATCGGCGCGGTCATTCTGTTTGCCATGCTCATCGCGGTCCCCGTGCTGATCGTGGCCATCCTGGTCCACCGCTACCGCATCAACCGCCGCCTGCATCGCGACGACACGTCCAACAAGGCGCTCTATCGCGAGATCGGCCGCCTGAACAAGCAGGTGCTCGACCTCATGGACGAGAAGAACAAGCTGCTGGCGCTCAAGGTCAATGCCATGGGCGGCACCAAGCAGATTCCGTATGTGGGCGCCTCGGCCCTGGCCGACGATCACCTGCCCACGGTGGGCAACGTGGTGGGCGCCGCCGCGGGTGCGCCTGCGGGCGAGGGCGCCACGGCTGCCGTGGTGTCGGGCAACGCGTCGCTCGCTCTCGATGGCGAGGGCGTCAAGGATGCCGCGGCCGCCATGGCCAAGGCCACCGTCGAGGCCAAGACCCTTGCCGAGGAAAAAGAGATCGCCCAGGCCAACCGCTTCCCCAAGCTGTCCCTTGTGGACCTTAAGTACCGCGACTGGGAGCCCCCGGTCTACGACGATGCCATCTCGCTGGAGGACTTTGTCGACAGCTTCCGCGCGTTCGCCTGCAGCCAGATGAAGCTCTACTACACGCCCGAGGTCATCCGCCGCTTTGTGGCCGGCATGGCCGCCTCCAAGCTGCTGATTCTGGAGGGCATTTCGGGTACCGGTAAGACGTCGCTGCCATACAGCTTTAGCCGCTATCTGGACAACCCCGCAACCATCGTGTCGGTGCAGCCGAGTTTTCGCGATCGCACCGAGGTGCTGGGCTACTTCAACGAGTTTTCCAAGCGCTTTAACGAGACTGAGTTTCTCCGCGCCGTGTACGAGGCCGGCCTTCGCCAGGACCCGTCCATGATCGTGCTCGACGAGATGAACCTCGCCCGCGTGGAGTACTACTTTGCCGAGATCCTGTCGGTGCTCGAGATGCCCAGCCACGACGAATGGGTGCTCGATCTGGTCCCCACCCAGTGGGCGGCCGACCCCAAGGGTCTGCACGACGGCAAGCTCACCATTCCCGACAGCCTGTGGTTTATCGGCACGGCCAACAACGACGACTCCACCTTTACCATCACGGACAAGGTGTACGACCGCGCGATTCCCATTGAGCTCAACGAGCGCGCCGACGCATTTGAATGCGAGCCGCACGAGCGCGTGCACGTGACGGCCGAGCATCTGCAGTATCTGTTCCAGAAGGCAAAGGTCGAGTATGTGATCGACGACGAGCTGCTCCAGAAGATGCACAAGCTGGATCAGTACCTGCAGACCCGCTTTAAGCTGGCCTTTGGTAACCGTATCATCAAGCAGATGTACGACTTTATCCCCGTGTACGTGGCGTGCGGCGGCACCGAGCTGGGCGGCATGGACTACATCATCGCCCGCAAGGTGCTCAAGAAGTTCGAGTCCATGAACGTGAGCTTTGTGCGCGACGAGATGAAGGGCCTGATCGAGTATATCGAGAAGACCTTTGGCGAGGGCGGCCTGCCCGATTCCGTCATGTACCTGCAGCGGATCCAGAACTTCTACTAATGCCGTAAGCGCGGGGCGTGGGACAAGACAATCAGTAGCGTTTGTCCTGTGTGACGTCGCCGCGCCCCTTACCGATCGATCAAACCTATGGAGTAACCCATGTCCGAGACCATTCAGGACCTCTATACCAGCTTCTCCGAGCAGATGAAGCCCATCCAGGAGGACAGCCGCTACTTCCGCTATCTGTTTGAGATGGCGCAGGCCTCGGGCACCACGATCGAGCAGCAGCGCGAGGAGCTCGTCAAGGTGGTGGACGAGGAGTGGATCAGCATGATCGAGGACTCGCTCGACGCCATCAACACCATCATCGAAAATCCGCGCCGCTTTATCACCACCGAGGAAGAGGTGGTGCCGGTCTCGCTCGCCAAAAAGATCAGCGCCGATAGCGTTCGCCATCTGAGCCAGAACACGCAGTTCCTGGCGCCGAGCGACGATGGTGACGTCCACCCCACGCGCATCCTCAACGTCAGTACCGTCGAGACGTACGACCTGTACGAGAACCGCTTTATCTACCACCTGATTCAGCGCCTGCTGACGTTTGTGGACAAGCGTACCGACGTGATCTTTTGGTCGACGGGCAACGAGATTCGCAACCGCTTTAAGATGCACAGCAAGATCGACGACGCGTACGAAGAGATCGAGTACAACGTCGAGATGACGGTCAAGAACCGCCAGAGCTTTGCCGAGAACGACGCCGACAACATGGACGTCTTTATGCGCATCGACCGCGTGCGCCGTCTGGTCATGGCGCTGCGCGGTGCGTCGTTCTGTCAGATTATGAACGGCTGCAGCGCGGTCCGCAGCCCCATCCAGCGCACCAACCTCATCATGAAGGACCCCAACTACCGCAAGTGCTACCAGCTGTGGCAGTTTATGGAGCGCTACGACAAGGTGGGCTACAACATCGACGTGCAGCAGCAGGCGCTGGCGTTCGATGACGAGTACATGGTGCAGATGTACACCAACCTCATTAACAACTACACCGTCTTTAAGAGCCTGACCGACGACGAGCGCAACCTGCAGGAGCTCGAGAGCGTGCATCCCGAGCCGGTGGCGCCCAAGTTTATTAAGGAGATTAAGGAGGTGCAGGTCGATAGCCCCGACCTGCCCGACGTTGAGGTCCGTCGCGTGTTTGTGGAGGAGGTCACGCAGGCCCAGCTCGATGCCGAGCAGGCGCTGGCCGAGGCTCGCGAGCAGATTGAGGAGCTGCAGGGGCAGCTGAAGTCCTGGAAGGTGCAGGCGCACGCGCTGACCGATGAACGCGACGACCTGGCCGACGAGCTGGATGAGGCCAAGACGCGTGAGCTGGCATTGACGCAGCGCGCACAGATGGCCGAGGCCGATGCCGAGGAGCTGCGTGGCTCGCTGGAGGATGTCGAGGCGGGCAAGAAGGCTGCCGAGGATGCTGCGGCAGAGGCACGCTCGACCGCGGCGGCGCAGCTTGAGCAGATGCGTGCCGAGGCCGATGCCGAGGTCGCGGCCGCTCGCGCCGATGCCGACGCCAAGATTGCGGCCGCCGAGCAGGCGGCCGCCGAGCAGGTCGCGCAGGTCAAGAGCGAGTCCGCCGCGGCTCTGGCTGCCAAGGCGGCGGCCGCTGCCGCCCAGGCGCCGGCCCCGGCATCAATT
>OCAG01000611.1_pt1 | contig 21324 bp, 16 predicted proteins | sample 1477111 | NCBI WGS metagenome assembly OCAG01 (sample SAMEA2580288, study PRJEB22360) | human gut metagenome | biome: human gut; feature: human-associated habitat; material: faeces | place: Denmark | collected 2008/2010 | reverse complement strand
AGGCCCAAGGCATCCGCGGTGCCCCCGGCGGGCGTCGGGCGGACCGTGCCGCCGACGAACAGCTTCCATGCGCCGCCCATCGACAGCACCATGGCCGGGCCGAATGTCAGCGCCACCACCTCGATCAGGAACGACCATACGGCCGCGACGAGGAAGTACCATGCCGCGATGTTCAGCGACACGTCAGAGGTATCGGACTGCATGGTGTAACCCAGCGTCACAGACGTGAACAGGAACGTGACGATCAGCCAGATCACCAGCGTGGCGACCGGAGACTTCCACGAGTGCTGCCATCCCGCATATGCCGGATCATAGATGTTGCGGGCCGCGGCGCGCAACGCAATGTAGAACGTGGTGATAAGGAACACCACGAATACCAGCCACAGCTGCCACGGTGCGCTGATGGAGCCGCCGTACTGGTTCGAGATGCCGAACAGCGACAGGTTAGCGACATAGCCGGGGACGTCGATGCCGACCGCGCCGAACGAGCCGAGCGCGAACGTCAGGAACGAAAGGTACGGCAGCAGAATCGGGAACAGCATGAACATCTGGCCGTTGTGCAGGTTGCTGGACAGCATGATCAGGCAAATGAAGCCGATCACCGTGAAGACGACCGCGTAGATGAACGCCGCATCAAGCAACGTGCGCACGAAGCCGCGCGTGCGGTGAGCCCACTTCCAGGCCGCGGTGAACACGTTGTTGGAATCCGAGGCGTACTGGGCGAGCAGATAGCCGAAGAACGCGCCGATCGCGGCGAGCAGCAGCGTCATGAAATACGTACGGGCGGAGACGCCGGTCAGGATGGCCTTGGCCTGAATGCCGCCCATGCTGCCGGCTCCCAGCGTCAGCGGGAAGATCGCGGCGAGAATCAGATAGACGAATCCCATCACGACGCCGACGATGACGCTGCTGACGATGCCGGTCCACTTGAACCGGATGGCGAACTTACGCGCGAACCAGTATGCGCCGAACGCGGTGCCGAGAACCAGCGCCACGCCGGAAAGACCGACAGGCATCCATAGATGGCCGGACACGCCGAAGGACGACAGGGAGAGGTTGCCTCCGGTGATGTTGGGCGACAGTTGACCGGATACGCCCAGAACCATCACCAGAATCAGGAACTGGAAGAAGTTCGGCGTCACCGTGCCGGAACCGCTGGCGTCACTCATCATGCCGGACAGGCCGGGGACCATGCTCAGCTTGGACGCCCATGATGAGCCGGCCGACAAAAAGAAGATGGAGCCGATCAGGGCCAGCGCCATCGCGCCGATCAAGCCGAAGGCAAGGCTGATTGCGGCGGTCTGCAGCGAACGCGCGGAGAACAGCTCCTTGAACATCGGGTTGGGGACGAACTGCTGCGGAGCGCCGGGCTGAACCGGGGCGCCGGGTGCGCCGGGGGTAACGGGAACAGGTGCGCCGGGGACGGGAGCACCAGGCGCGGGCGCAGCAAAAGTGCCGGGAGCCGGTGCTGCAGCCGCAACAGGTGCGGCGGCGGGAACTTCTCCGGCCGGAGCGGCGACTGGCACTTCTGCCGCCGGGACGGGAGCTGCAGGAGCTTCTTGTGCGGGGACTGGTTCGGGAACCGCCGGGAAGGCCGGCTCGGCCGCGGGCTGTTCCGCGCCGGGGAATGCGGGTGCCGGCTCGGGCTGCGGTGCCGCGGCCTGCGGGGCCGGTACGGGCTGCGGTGCCGCGGCCTGTGGGGCCGGTACGGGTTCAGGGAATGCGGCGACGGGAGCGGGTGCTTCCGGCTGGGGCGCGGCTGCGGTGCCGTGTGGAGCGGTGCCGAGCACGGTCGAATCTTCGACGTTGTCGTTGCTGTTTGCTGCGGCGACCGCGAGCGTCTGCCCGCATTGCGTGCAGAATCGTGCGGCGCTGGACAGCGTGGCGCCGCAGTGAGGACATATCATGACAAGCCCCTTTCTTGGTTTGCTCTTCCCTCCTTATTGTATAGTCGCCACGTCATCTTCAGCAGCTTATTCGCGGTATTTGGGCGGGGCATATAAGGTATGTTTTCGCCCCCATCGGGCAGGTAATCCGATATCCGATAGGGGCGAAAACATGCCAATGCATTCTCTGTGCCTGTGGCGTCATCTGTCCATGAATACGTTGCCGTTGGCGGCGAGGCATGCCAGCACTTCCGGTTTCTTCATGTCATACGTCGTGTTGACGGTCTCTCCGGGAGCGGCATGACCCATTGCGTTCGCCTCCTTCTCGTATTGTTCGACGGTGTAGGATTTCGGCACCAGCCCGGCGCGCTTAAGGCAATCGACTGCCCCCTCCTCATGAGACGCATACAGATTGGGATTGCCGACTTGTGCCATATACAACGCGTCCACCGAATCCACGGTGGCGATTCCACACGCGTTCAAGTCCTTGGCCTTTTTCTGGATGTAGTCAAGGTCATCGGCTTTATCTGAAGGAAGTACGTCTCCCTGCGGCTGCTGGATGCCGTTGGAGTAAGTTTTCAGTGTCGGCCTCGGATAGCCCTTGTCTTGGACGCACGTGATGTATCGGCTCCATGCGGCCTTGTAATCGGACAGACTTATTTTGCCGCTTGTCGCGGCCTTGCGCAGTGTCGCTTTCTGCGCGGGGTCCATTCCGGAGTCCTGGCCGAGCAGCTGCGTCGCATAAGCCTGCAAAGATGAGGCGAGACGGTTCCCGCCCGAGCCGGAATCCGTTGCTTGGTTCGTGTTCCGTGCCGTGCCGCATCCGCACAGCATCGCAATGGAAAGCGTAATGACGGCGATGACGGCGATGGCCATCGTCACCGTACGACGGGATGCCGGAATATGCCCCATTCTTACTCCGATCTGCATGATAATCTCCTCTTCGAAATTTCATCGATCTTTAATTTTAATATTTGAAAGACATCTCGGTCAAATGGTTGCGGACGTCATTTGGGGTCCGTATCGCAGTATATTTGCAGGGGAATGCTGTCATGCAGTGTAACGTTGAGCGCAGGATAGTCATGAGGAGAGATTATGCGGTGTTCCCGTTGTGGTGCGAATGTCGTTGAGGGCGATAGATTCTGCGAGAACTGCGGGGCGCCCGTAGCCGTGCAGGCGGGTTCCGTGTGCCCGGTGTGCGGTCAGCAGTCGGAACCCGGCATGCGGTTCTGCCAGCAGTGCGGTGCCGAGCTGTCCGCCGGCCCGCAGCCCGCACAGCCGGTGCCGACCGCCCAGCCGGTGCCTCCTGCACAGCCTTATCAGGCTGTTCGGCAGTACGCGGGGCAATACGGTGCCGCCCAGCCCGGTGCCGTCTTCCCGCCGCAGGCCGTGCAGCCGCCAGCCCAACCGTCACGGCCTGGAGAGTCCGCCGGCAAGGGCAAGAAGAAGACCGCGCTGATCGTCGGCATCATCATCGCCGTACTCGTCGTGGCGCTTGCCGCCGGATTCGGCGTCTGGTGGTTCATGCTGCGTGATTCCGGCACCCAATCGGCTCAGACGCAGTCGACATCCCAGCAGAGCGGCAAGACCAAGTCCGGCGACAGCAAGGCCGCGAAAGACGACAAGCCCTGCACCGCTGCGCCCGATGCCGAGCTGAGTTCCGTCGACCACAGCGACGCCAATCTCGTCGCGCAGCTGCAGCTCACCTCCAACTGCGCATCGACGAAGGACGGCGACACGGCGGAGTTCAAGGAATCCGACGTCAAGGTCAGCATCAAGGACGATGAAGGCAATGTCATCGCCTCGGCCGTCTTCGACTTCTCCAAGCAGCCGGTCAAGTTCAATGGCGAGACGGCCAACGTCGCGCTCGAATTCACCACGAGGCAGTACTGGCGCCCGTACGACCAGATCGAGACCGGCAGCGCCGAGGTCATCCTGCAGACCGGTCAGAGCGGCACCGGCGAGGCGGGCAGTGCGGACGGCGACGCGTTGGCAGGCTCCGACATCGACAGCGAGGACGCCGAGCGGTACGCGCAGCTTGCGTTGAGCTGGCAGCTCAAGCATGACGAATCCGCCGCATCCCGCTTCTACACCACCTACACCACGCAGCTGTCCAGCAAAAAAAAACGACATGAAGGCCGACGGCAAGACCTGGCATTACGTGGACATCTACGAGCAGTTCCTGCAGCAGCGCATCAAGCACAAGAACGCGATCCTGATCTGGTCCGGCGATTACCCGACGTACACGAAGGCCGACGCTTCGACCGCGTATTACGTGATCCTGTCGGGTGATACGGTCGACTCGGTGAAGGCCGGCGACGCATGGTGCAAGTCGAACGGCTATGGTGCCGCGGATTGCGCGGTCGTGGATTTGCAGTAGGACGGATTACTCTCTCCAGTCGCTTCGCGACAGCCCCCGCAAGCTGTCGCGGGCATGGCGTAGCTTAGAGAAGTTGCTGTTTTCAGCAGCGCGTATACACACTCCTGCCATGGATAGTCCATGGCCGACTAGTCCGAAGGAGGTGGGTGATGTCTGCGCATAAGTACGAACTGATGTTCATTGCCGATCCTGAGCTGGATGAGCGCGGTCTGAAGAAGTTGACCGAGCAGTATCTGGAGCTCGTCACCAAGGAAGGTGGTTCCGTCGAGAACACCGATATTTGGGGACGTCGCAAGCTCGCTTACGAGATTGACGGCAAGACCGAAGGCAACTACGTGGTGGTCAACTACACGACCACTCCCGAGGTCAGCGCCGAGCTCGATCGTGTGCTCAACCTGAACGAATCCGTCGTCCGCACGAAGATTCTTCGTAAAGACGCCAAGTAAGCCGTATGAGTTTCTGATTGTTCGCGACTCGCTGAACCAAAGGTAAGAAGGTAAGTCATGGCAGGCGAAACCATCATCACCGTGGTGGGCAACCTCACGGCAGATCCCGAATTGAGGACCACGGGAAACGGCGCTTCCGTCGCCAGTTTCACCATCGCCTCTACCGCGCGTACCTACAATCGCAACACCGGGCAGTTCGAGGACGGCAATGCGCTGTTCATGCGCTGCTCCGCCTGGCGCGATCTCGCCGAGCATTGCGCCAGCACGCTGTCCAAAGGCATGCGTGTCATCGCGCAGGGGCGTCTCCAGCAGCGCTCGTATCAGGCGCAGGACGGCTCGAACCGCACCGTCATCGAGATGACGATTGATGAGATCGGCCCGTCGCTACGTTACGCGACCGCGCAGGTCACGCGCACGTCCAGCGGCAACGGCCAAGGCGGATTCGCCGGCCGTGGCAATGGCGGCAATGGCGGATTCAACGCCAGTCAGGGCAATGGCGGCGGTTTCGGCGGCAACGCCGGCGGCTACCAGGGTGGCCGTGGCAATGGCGGCTTCAGCGGTGGCTATCAGGGTGGCGGCAATGGCGGCTACCAGGGTGGCGCGTCCGCTGCGGGCAACGCCGGCCAGAGCGCCGCGCCCGCGACCGATCCGTGGGGCACGTCCGGCGATGCCGGCTCGTCCTTCGGTTCGTTCGGTGGCTCGTCCGATTTCGGTGGCGATTCGCAGGAACCCGAGTTCTGATGCCCGTCCGCGGCCATATGAAGCCGCGCGACGCATGTAACAATCCAGAAGCAAGCATTCAATCGTAATTTTCAAGGAGAACATCATGTCACGTAAGAGGCCGCAACCGCCGGTCAAGCCGTTCAAGAAGAAGCCGAATCCGCTGAAGGCCGCCAAGGTCACCGAGATCGATTACAAGGACGTCGCGCTGCTGCGCAAGTTCATCTCCGATCGCGGCAAGATTCGTTCCCGCCGTATCACCGGCGTGACCGTGCAGGAACAGCGCGAGCTCTCCAAGGCGATCAAGAACGCCCGCGAGATGGCCCTGCTGCCGTACGCCACCACCGGTCGCTGAGTTAGGGAGGATAGGAAATGGCTGAATCCAAGGTTATTCTCACCCAGACCGTTGCCAACCTGGGCCACTCCGGCGATGTCGTCGCCGTCCGCTCCGGCTACGCCCGCAACTACCTGATCCCGCAGGGCCTCGCCTTCGCGTGGACCAAGGGCGCCGAAGCTCAGATCGCGCAGATGAAGCGCGCTCGCCTAGCCAAGGCCGTCGCCACCCGCGAGGATGCCGTCGCCGCCAAGGCCGCCATCGAGGGCACTACCGTCGAGATCGCTGCCAAGGTTTCCGAGTCCGGCAAGCTGTTCGGTAGCGTCACCGCCGAGCAGATCGCGCTGGCTCTCTCCGACAAGGCCGCGGTCAACCCGAAGGCCATCGAGGTCGAGCCGATCAAGACCACCGGCGACTTCCCGGCTAAGGCCGCCCTGCACCCGGAGATCACCGCCTCCTTCTTCGTGAAGGTCGTCGCCGAGTAACTCCGGCCCATCAGACAGATTATCGTCTGAGCTTAAGCATCAGCCCCTCCGCCGCTCCGCGCGGCGAGGGGCTTTTTGTATTGTTCCAAGTCGCAGCGAATGATTCTCAATAAGGAAGGTGCGAGGATTGCGAACATTTACGCACAAGTGAACAATATGAGACAACGTTGTTTTCCAAGGATTTGCGGACATTGATGTTCATTTGGAGTTGCGGCGGGCTCGCACCTTTCTTAATGAGAATGATTTGCTGCGAGGATGGGCGTTCTCAAGACGCGGAAGCCAAGCCAGCCCCGTTCAACTCGTTGACAGCGGCGAACGGCATCACCCTCAAAGCCGGTGAGTCCCTGCTGCTCAAGGCCGGCGCCACCTGCACCAGCGCGACCCAGACCATCGACGGCGCCTCGGTCAAGACCGGCCTGCGCGTCATCAACTCCAAAGGCGCCAAGGACGCGCCCATCACCATCGGAGCGTACGGCGAAGGCGCCGCGCCCATCATCGCCGGTGCGGGCGTCAGCGAGACCATCCTGCTGAAGAACTCCGAATACATCACAGTGCAGGGCTTCGAAGTCACCAACACTGATGCGAACGCGGCCGATTACGAGAAATACATGCGCCGCGGCATCGCCGTGGACGCTCGGCAACGCCGACAACACGAAGAACAACGACACCGGCGGTGCCACTCGGCGCCCGAAGTCCGAACTGAACCAGACCGACGCCGTAGTCTCCGGCGAGTACGCGGCGAACAGCTCACCCCGTACAAGGGCGACACCATCAACCAGCGCACGCTGTCCGCGACGCCGGGCAAGACGTACCGTCTCGGCCTGTGGGCGACGCTTGGCAAAAGCAACGACGACACCCCGTCCACGCTCAAGGTGCAGGTCAAGTTCAACCTCGCGTCGCTTGGCGCCGTCAGCTCGTTCAGCCAGTACCGCAAGACCGTGCTGAGCGAGACCGTGGACGCCGAAAGCAAGGAAGGCGGCAAAATTCACTACAGCGGGTCGTTCATCGTGCCGCTCGACGTGGACCCGTATGCCGCGCTGTGGGTCGCCATCTCACAGACCGATCTGGCCTCCGGCTCGTTCGCGTACATCGACAACGTCACGCTCGTCGAGGACTCCGCGGCCGTGTCCGACGTTGCGTCGATCGCCGTGACCACTCAGCCGACCAAGACCGAATACGCCATCGGCGACGCGCTCGACCTGAGCGGCATGGCCGTCACCGCCACGATGTCTGACGGCACACCGCCGAGCTCGGCGAGGGCGAATACACGGTCTCCGAGTTCGACTCGTCGACCGCCGGCGAAAAGACCATCACGGTGACGTACGCCGCCGATACCTCGCTTACCGCCACGCTCAAGGTGACGGTGAAGGAGGCCGAGCCGGTCGACACCGTGCCGCCGGTGATTTCCGGTGCGGATGACGTGGCCGTGGAGTTCGGTGCGTCGTTTGATCCGATGGCGGGTGTGAAGGCGGTTGATGATGTGGACGGTGATGTGACCGGTGCCGTGAAGGTGTCCGGTGACACAGTGGACACGAGCAAGCCCGGCGCGTACACGTTGGTGTACACGGTGAGCGATGCGGCCGGTAACGAGGCGTCCGTGACCCGTGTGGCCACCGTCAAGGAGAAGTCCGGCGAGACGCCCATCGAGCCTGGCGACAAGGAGCCCGACAAGGAGCCGGGCAAGGATACCGACAAGGACGGTGATAAGAATGACCAAGGCAACAAGAAGCCGGGCCTGTCCGCGACTGGCGCCTCGGTGCCCGTCGTTGCCATCGCCGCAATCGGCCTGCTTGCGACGGGCGCCGTGTCTGTGGCGGTTCGCCGCCGTCGCGACATCTAAGGCGCGGATTTCCTGAGTCGCGTTGGCCCTGATCGGCTCAGGGCCAACGCATGGCATTGATGCCGGTCGAATGGCTGTCCCATTCGACCGGCATCTTCGTCTATTTTGGCCTTGCCCGGCGTGATTCCACGATGTATGTGCTGCTATCTTCGTTTCGAGGGGTTGATTCCACTGCCTGGGAACATCTATCTGCGTTTCAGGGGGTGGCCAAAACACTATGCACGGAATATATAGGGCATTTGCTCATTGAAATCATGCGGTTTGCGTGATGTTTATACTTTGCTACCAACCCCCTGAAACGCAGATAGATGTTCGTCGCGGCCTGAATCAACCCCTTGAAACGCAGATAGGGGCGGATTGCGAGGATCACCCGGGCGGGGGCATGCTTCCAGTGGCGAATTAGGGGTGATTTGACTCGGGCGCACCCCCTCGACGAAAACAAAAAAGGCCAGAATCTTTCGATTCCGACCTTGCTTGTGCCCCCGCAGGGATTCGAACCCTGGACACGCTGATTAAGAGTCAGCTGCTCTAACCAACTGAGCTACAGGGGCGTTGGTCATTTCTTGAGCCGAGTGACAACTATACTCGGAACTCGCTGCGATGCAAATCGTCATGTCGCGTACGGCGTGTCGCGAGTAATTCCAATGGGTTCCACATGACTGCACCCAAGTGTGCATGGCAGGGCAGGGTGTGAATCACCGGGGATTCTGCCGTCCAATCCGCCCGTATCGCCGTTCGTCAAGGGGTAAAGTGTACAATCACGTCGTTTGCTTTCGCACCCAGCGAAATTGAGTCGCCGGGAGTACGAGAGAAATCCAATCATCCAGAGACCGTGAGCAGTCAGCCATGTCTGCGATGCGGTGGAGAGAAAAGAAGAAGCCGTGGAATATTCCCTCTTTACCAAGCTGGCTGCCGAGTTCTTCGGCACCGCCATCCTGATGATCTTCGGCAATGGCTCGGTCGCCAACGTCGAACTCAAGAACACGAAGGGCCACCACGCCGGATGGCTGAACATCGCCATGGGCTACGGTTTCGGCGTCATGTTCCCGGTGCTCATGTTCGGCGGCGTGTCCGGCGCCCACATCAACCCGGCCATGACCCTCGCCCAGGCGATCAACGGGCTGTTCCCGTGGAGCGACGTGCTGCCGTACATCGTGGCGCAGCTGCTTGGCGCACTGATGGGACAGTTCATCGTGTACCTGACGTATTACCCGCACTACAAGGAGACCGAGGACGCGGAAGCGATCCTCGGCACGTTCTGCACGACCGACGCCGACAACGACAAGATCAACTACTTCCTCAACGAGATGTTTGGCACGCTGGTGCTGGTGTTCGGTGCGCTGTGCTGCCTGATGCTGCCGTGGGGTTCGAAGGATTTGGCGGCCGCGTCGATCGTGGTTGGCTTCATCGTATGGGGCTTGGTGACCTCGATGGGTGGCCCGACCGGCCCCGGCCTGAATCCGGCCCGCGACCTGATGCCGCGTCTGCTGCACGCGATCCTGCCGATTCCGAACAAGGGCACCTCGCGTTGGGGAGAGGCGTGGATTCCGGTCGTCGCTCCGATTGTGGGCGCCATCGTCGGCGCGTGGCTGTACGTGTTCTTCTTCGCGTGATTTTTGCGCGAACCGCGTGAGCCGTGGCGGACTCGCGTGACGCCACGCGTGTTGCGCGGCCCCACGGCTGACGGGATACAATGCAGGGAGAGACGCCTGCGAAAAGCGTGCCCTTGTGCTCGCGCTTTCGCGGGGCGGCGCGGCTTGACCTATGACGTTGCTGGGAGTGATTGAAGTTGCAGCGGTTGCGTGGTGACGATATGCGTCGGGTGTTCCGCACCCGGCGCATTGCCGTATGTGCGGGGTTGATTTTGGCGCTCGTGTTGTTTGTTCTTGCGGTGCGGGCGAGCGTACTTCGCGTGCCGGGCATGGGCGGTGAGCGGTCGTCCATCGCGCAGTCAGGTGCAACAGCGCAGCCGCAGTCTGCGGGGGAGCAGAAGGGCGGCGATTCCGCGAAATCGTCGGCCACCGCGAAATCCACTAATTCCGAGGCACAGTCAAACGGGCATGACCCCTCGAAGCCGTTCTCGCAGGCGCAGCGGCGCGAGATTCTCGAGAAGGCGCAGCAGACCGCGGCGGCCAGCGGCAAACCCCGCCACGAATACCATTACTGCGTGTCCACCAAGGGGAGCGTCGGCGATACCGGCGAGTTCGGGCGCACGGTGTACGCGACGCTGAATGATTCGCGTGGGTGGCCCCGTGCCGGTCTCACGTTCGTGGAGAGCGGTTCCAGCAAGTGCGACATGACGTATATCCTGGCTGCGGCGGAGTATATGAAATCGTTCTCGTCGCTTTGCTCGTCGCAGTACAGCTGCCGCGTCGGCAATCAGGTGATCATCAATTATGACCGCTGGCGCGAGCCGACCGACAGCTGGCTGAAGGGCGGCGGCAATCTGGCGAATTATCGCACGATGGTCATCAACCATGAGACCGGTCACCGGCTTGACCATCGCGACAATGAGACCGTATGCCAGCAGGCAGGCGAGCCGGCGCCGCTGATGCAGCAGCAATCGATATCGTTGCGCGGCTGCACGATCAACGAATGGCCGCTCGACTCGGAGCTCTGGGCGCGGTGGTGATCGGACGATTCGCGCCGACGCCGTCCGGACGAATGCATATCGGTAACGTGTATGCGATGCTGGGTGCGTGGCTGTCGGCTCGTGCGGGTGGCCCAGAGCGTACAAGCCGGACGGGCGGTGGAGCGGGCGATGCGGATTGCCTGAATAACGTGAATCGCGTGGATGGCATGAGTGGCGCAGCCGATCCAGGCGATGCGGACGGCGGGCGAGGGCGCATGCTGCTGCGCATCGAGGACATCGACACCCCGCGCGTGCTGCCGGACGCGGACCGCTGGATCATGGACGATCTGGCATGGTTGGGACTGGACTGGGATGGAGAGCCGGTATACCAGTCGCGGCGGCTCGACATCTACGAGCAGGCGTTGCGCGCGCTTCAGGGCATTGACTTGCGAGACGCCGCCGCGTTCGGTGGCCGTGATGGCGTTGACGGCACCGAGACCACTGCGCTGATATACCCGTGTTTCTGTTCGCGCGCCGACATCCGTGCGGCCTCGGCGCCGCAGGAGGGCGACCGTTTCGTCATGTATCCCGGCACATGCCGGCGCGCGCTCGCCGAGCATCCGCGACAGGTCGAGCAACGCTTGGCGAATGGTGATCGGCATTCGCTGCGCATCGCCATGCCTGTCGCCGGCGACGCGCGTGCCGTGGTCACCGTGCATGATCGCGTGTTCGGGAACTGCCGATTCGATTTGCCGCGCGATTTGGGCGATACGGTGGTGCGACGGGCGGATGGTCTGTTCGCCTATCAACTGGTTGTCACGGTTGACGACTTGCTGATGGGTGTGGATGACATCGTTCGCGGGCGTGACCTGTTGCGATCCGCCGCGCTGCAGCTGTACATCCGTGAGCGGCTGCTCGACGCCGGCTTCGGGGATAGCTCGGATGGCGGCGTTGCCGCGGCTCATCGCGATATCCGTTTCGCACATCTTCCGCTGATCGACAATGCGGCCGGGCGGCGGCTCGCCAAGCGTGAACGGTCGCTGGATATGGGAACGTTACGCAAACATGGCGTCACGGCGCATCAGGTGATCGGCTATTGCGCGTGGCTGCTCGGATTGCAGCAAGAGCCCGAGCCGTGCGCTGCTGCCGACCTGTTGCATGGATTTTCGTGGGATGCGCTCGCCGCGGATTCGCAGGATCGTTCCATCCCCGACGACCCGTTCAGCATCGGATTGTGAGATTCCTCCTCTATATGCTGCGTGCGGAGCCGTTTCGCGCTTCGGCCCCAGCCTCGCATCGCTCGACGCCCCGCCAGCGGGGGCCACGCCGGAAGTTCCCGGTTTCTCCAGCCGATTCGCCCTCATCCGTGGGCATACTAATATATGGTGCAGCAAGACGGATAGGGAGCATATGATGACCGCTTACATGGATCACAAGGATCTGACCAATGAAAGCATCGACGAGACGCGGGCGACGCAGATTCGCGATGGCGTGCATCGCGTGCTTGACGCCATCGCCGAAGCCGAGTCGGCGGCCGGTCGCGCTCCCGGTTCGGTGAAGCTGCTGGCGGCGACGAAGACCCGTGACGTCGGCGAGATCATGGCGGCGATCGATGCGGGCGTCCGCATGATCGGCGAGAACCGCCCGCAGGAGGTCATGGCCAAGGCCGAGGGACTGCGTCGCCTGTGCGCGGACCGGGGATTTGCGCTCGGCACAGGCGACGGCGACACCACTCGACCGTCTGACGCCGAACACATCCCGTTCCATCTCATCGGCCAGCTGCAGGCCAACAAGATCGGTAAAATCCTCCCCGACGTCAACACCATCGAATCGGTGGACGGCGTTGAACTGGCGCAGCGCATCGCCCGCCGTGCCGTCGCCCGTGGAATCACGGTCGGCGTGCTTCTGGAAGTCAACGAGTCCGGGGAGGCATCGAAATCGGGTTGCGACCCGCAGGCTGCCGTCGACATCGCCGCACAGATCGCACAGCTGGACGGCATCCGGCTCGAAGGCCTGATGACCATCGGCGCGCACGTCGATGACGAGGCCACGATTCGCGCCTGCTTTGCGCATCTGCGCGGCACGCGCGACACGATTCTCGCCTCTCGCGCGCCCGGCACCGAGCACTGCACGGAACTGTCGATGGGCATGACGCACGACATGGCGCTCGCCATCGCGGAGGGTGCGACGATTGTGCGCGTCGGAACGGCGATTTTCGGCGAACGCGCGTTCATCTGACGGATTGCGGCAGGCCTCGGCGGAAAGGGGCCGGGCTGTAGCGCCCGCGCTGCGCTGCCGGCTTCTCGACTGCCGTTTGATGGTGGGCATACGATGGGGGTATTGGTGTCGGCTGACGGCAACGTGAGGTGAGTGCGGTCATGAAACGTGATGATATGCGGGCGAGCCGCGGCGCGCGGACTGACGAGAGTGAAGAGGGTGCCGTGCCGGTGTCATCGAGTGATGATATCCGTGTCCATGCCGTGGTGGCGGGTCTGGTGCAGGGCGTCGGATTCCGGTATTTCACGGTGATGACCGCCGGCAAGCTCGGCCTGGGCGGTTGGGTGCGCAACTGCTACGACGGCTCGGTGGAGGTCGAGGCGCAGGGGGAACGCGGCAAGGTCGCCCGTCTGATTTCGGCACTGAAGCAGGGGCCGCGCTATGCCGATGTCGAACGAGTGGACGTCACCGAGATCCCGCTGCAGGAGCTGAAGCCGGCCCGTCATGGGTTCCCCTCGTTCGGCGTGTTCTACGAGCGATAGTTTCGGGTCTATTGAGACGGAACTGTTCCACCGGCAGATGATGGTAAATGACGTTAGCCGATGGTTCAGCCCACTGTCAGAAGCAATATATAACTCTGCCCCCGCTGGCTGGCTCTTGCGAAGCGGGCAGGAGCGGTTTGCGTTCCTAAGTGCGCGCTGAAACGTTCAGCCTGCGAACATAAGAACGCAAATCGCACGTTTTGCGTTCTTATGTTCGCGTACTCGTCGATACGGCGCGCACTTAGGAACGCAAAAGAGTCTGCGTAATCTCACGACGAGAGCCTCCCTCAGTCTTGTTGTGCTTTGGCGGGAGCAGACACTTCGCTGATACAGCGGTATACCGTTATGTAAGAGGCCTCAGGCCTTGATCTAAGCCGCATCTCGGTATATTTCCCAAGAATTTTCCCCGTAGGGAAGGGGGTATGGCCTGATTCCCGAGGACCTTATGCCGCAAGGGCTGTGAAAGCGGTTTTTCTGCGGGGGGGGGGCATGTATTCGGCGTTATTTCAATGTTTCGGGGGATTGCGTCGATTTTTGGGTGCGGATACGGTCAGGAGTTAACAGGCCGATGGAAGTCGATGATTTGCGCGTGCTGCGACGGTGAGAGTCGCAATCGTGAGTCTTTGTCGAACTGCTGAACGCCGGATGAAGAGTTTTGGAAATGATGGAAGGGATGCTTATCGTGACTAAGCAGGATCGGAAACCATCGCATACGAGGGCGATGCGCTCTCGCCTGATCGCGGCCGCCGTATCCGTCGCGACCGTTCTTGGACTTGCCGTCACCGGCACTGCGATTGCGGCCAATGTGGGGACAGTCGCACCCGAAGCCGCGCAGTCGGCCACGACGCAGGCATCACAGGCCGGCACCGGCCCGATCAGCGGCGTCGCACAGGGCGACAGCGCTCAGCAGGGGGCGTCATCTGCCCTGACCGATCGCGCCGGGACTGGTGCTTCGGGGCAGACCGCCACGGTCAAAGCGTCGGCTGCGCCTCGCGCCACGGCGAACGACGGCAAAGTGAAGATAAACCTATTCGATTATTGGGACAGCAGTGATCCGAAGGGCCCGGCAAAGGCCTCTGGCAAAGAGAACGTGAACTATGCCACGGGCGGTACCAGCAGAAATGAGGCGGCTGCAGCATTCTACTTCAACTACTTCAACGGAAAAGGTAAGGATTGGAACGGCTGGACTGGCAGTGCAGAAACCTCTCCGGGCATCGTCAAGACGAACCTCACCAAGACCGGCGCTGACGCAGTTCCGCAGTTCTCTACGATGGTGACCAATAAAAATAATGCACAGGCCGACATGACGTATCTGTTCACAGAAAGCGAGTGGGCCAAGGCATATACCAATGGCGGCAATGGGCTGACGGGGCTGTTCGATCCGACGGAAGAGGCCAAGGGCCACTATGTGTACGACTCCAATACGACGTACGCCGCGCTGAACAGTGCCGGTACCGGATTTGACCGGTCAGCAACATGGACCGAGAGAACTGACGCATGGATTCCGAAATTCCTGCCGTTCAATGCGGATAAAAGTCAGCTGCGGATCGGCTTTCATTCAGTGCGCGGCGCCCGGTACGCCTTCGGTATGACCGCATACGCGAAGTTCATGCAACCGAAAGAAGGCAAACTCGTTGATGATTCCCCGATGACGTTCAACTTCACGGGTGACGATGATCTGTGGCTGTTCGTCGACGGCATGCTTGTGTTGGATATCGGTGGCATCCATGATGCCGCCAGCGGCTCCATTGATTTCGCGACCGGTGTGGTGACGATTGTCAGCAATAAAACCACTACGACCACGTTGCAGGCGTTGTTTACTCAGGCGCTCAAGGACCAAGGCAAGTCGGATGCCGAGATCACCGCTTGGATGGAATCCAATATGGTCAAAGCCTCCAATGGCTCCTACACCACGTTCAAGAACTACACCAGTCACGAGATGAACATGTACTACTTCGAGCGTGGCCATAGTGGTTCCAACTGCAAGCTTGACTTCAATTTGGTGACTCTTGACTCCAGCCATATTCAAATCGGCAAGGAGACGGAGAACGTTCCTGAAGCTGACAAGGACAAGAACTATACGTTCAACGCTTATGTCAACTATGAGGGAACCGACAGTGACAAGGATTACACGTTGTACACGGGTAAATACGACGTGTACAACACCGCCACCGGCACCAAGGACGGTGAAACCCGGACCACGGCTCCCAATGGCGTGATAACGCTCAAGGCGGGCCAGTATGCCGTGCTTTTGGGCAGCGACGCCAAGAGGATCACCGAGTCCTCGAAGTACAAGGTGACGGAAATCAACGTTGACCAGGACACGTATGCGGTGAGCGCCAATGGCGGTCAGGTCAAGGTGACGCAGGAGAAGGATTCTGCGACCACGGAGCCGGTGTCGGTCGGTGAGGTGCCACGTACCACGGTGACGAACACGGTCGTCACGGCGCCCCGGTACCGCAAGTACATCAAGGCGAACAATGATGGCACCTATGACCTGTCCCTGAACGTGACCGGCACGCAGTCCGGCTCGTCGCAGACGACCGTGTCCCCGGCCGACATCGTCGTGGTGTTCGACACCTCCGGTTCCATGAGTAACCCGATGGGAGACAACTCTCGTCTTGAGGTTGCGAAGACTGCCGTCAACAGCATGGCGCAGCATCTGCTGACGCCTGAGAACCAGGGCAAGGATAGCAACATCCGGATGGCGCTGGTCCCCTTCTCGACGACGGTGGGCAATGTGTCGAACTTCACCGACAACGCAATGGACATAGTCAGTGCCGTTAATGGTCTGGACGCCGATGGTGGCACGAATTGGGAGGCCGCGCTTAAAGCCGCCAATGCCAAGCTGACTTCCGGTCGTAAGGGCGTGAAGAAGTACATCGTGTTCATGTCAGACGGCGACCCGACGTTCCGCACGAGTTCCGTGCGGACCGGCACTGATTGGTGGGGCCGTCCGACCTATGATGACGATGATCGCAGTGGTCTTCCTGCCGGGGTTCATGGTTCTGGCAGCAGTGATCGATATGGGGCGAATCTCAGCTCCGCTGTTGCCGAGGCTAACAGGCGTGGCGATACGACGTTGTTCTCGGTTGGCGTGTCCTCCGATCCGACCAAGATGCGTGGCTTCGCCGATCAGACGAAGGGCTCGTATTACAGCGCCACCAGCACGGATGAGCTGAACAAGGCATTTGCCGATATCATCGGTCAGATCAACAGGAAGTCTTCGTACAAGAACGTGTCCATCACCGATACGCTGTCAGACTACGCGGAGTTCGTTAATGCTAACTTCGGCTCGAATGATGTGACGGTGACGGCATCTAAAGACGGTAATAGTGTCGATCTCAACGAGAGCGATTACACGGTTACCGTTTCGGGCAAGACGGTGAAGGTCACGTTCGCGGACGGCTATGAGCTTCAGGATGGCGTGACGTATACGGTCACGTTCAAGGTCAAGCCGACGCAGAAGGCCTACAACGAGTACGCCGCCAACAAACAGAATGACGACAAGACCGGATATAAGGATGTTCTTGGTGCCGACAACACTGATGCGGATGGTCACCATACTTCGTCCAATTTGCCCGGCTTCCATTCGAATGCGGATCACGGCGCGAAGCTGGAGTACACCGTCGTCAACACGGTCGGCGACCAGACCACCGAGACACCGGGTTCCGTGGAGTACCCCCACCCCGTCCTGCAGGTAAAGACCGGCAAGATCCAGGTGACCAAGAACTGGTCCGATGGAGCGGAGAAGCATGGGAATGGCTCGGTGACCGTCACGTTGAAGCAGTGCAATGCGCAAGGTGAGGATTGCAAGGACATCAACCGGGCCGTGACCCTCAACAACCAGGGTCAGTGGGCTGGCGCGTTCGAGAACCTCGCCCCTGGCACCTACCGCGTGGAGGAGTCCAGCGTGGGCGGCTACACGGCGTCCTACAACCCCGAGAACCAGTTGGTAACCTTCACTGCCGACGACCTGTGGGCGGCTCCGGATAACAACAACATGACGACCTTCGACAACGTCAAGACGTACCCGGTCACGATCACCAACACCTTCGTTGCCGTGTCCGCTCTGCCGATGACCGGCGGCGCCACGACTCGTGACTGGCTTGTGTATGGGGGCGGCTTCGGCCTGCTCGCGGCACTGGTCAGAATCGGATACTTCATCTGGCGCAAGCGTCGGCTCGTCTGACCTGCGGCGGATGCTCCGCCCTCCTCCCTCGTCGGGGAGGGCACACGGGGGCGGCGACCAGTCGCCCCCGACAACTCAAGATTTGCGGACTGCGGAAGCCTCAACGACTGCCGCTTCCGCAGTTGCAGTATACAAAACAACGAAAGGAAGAGGAGTTTCTCATGAAGTTCAAGAAGCTTTTCGCGGGTGTCGCGGCTGCGGCCACCCTTCTCGCCGGCATGGCGTTCGGCACCGGTGCCGCCAACGCGGCCGAGACGACAGTGGGCACTGCTGCAACAGTCACGTTCAAAGCGCCCAAAGAAAGGCAGCTGACCAGCGCCCGGCTGAGCGCATACAAGATCGCGGACTACGTGAACTATGGCACTGCCGAAAACCCGGTGTATGGTGTGAAGACCGCTGCGGGCGCCGATCGCACGAAGCTGGCTGCGGCTCTGACCACCGCCGGCTTCCGGAACGTGCCGACCGATGGCACCACTGATTTGATGGCTTGGGCTATGAATCAAAAAGCGACCACGGGTACGGATGGTAACGTCACGCAGGTTCAGTTCGATCAGTCCGAGACCCGTCCGTGGAATAATCCGTCCGTGACGCGTAAGTTCGCGGATGCGCTGCAGGCCGACAACCCGTTCACCGCCACCGCGGATTCGTTCGTGCTGAACAAGGCGACTGGCAGCGACACGGATGGTTGGACCGCCACGAACAAGACCGCGCTGACTGCTGGCGTGTATCTGTTCCTGGACGGCAACGCATCGACCGATACCCTGACTCAGGCCGTCCCGATGATCGTGAGCACCGGCTCCGTTAACGCTGGCGTTCTGTCGCTTGGGGATAGCACCGCAGAAGTGGACATGAAGAGCACGGTGAGCGGCACCCAGACGAAGTCCACCACCAGCAAGAGCGCGTCCGTGGGCGAAACCGTGCCGTTTGAACTGGGCTACACGATTCCGAATCCGGTCCCGACCGGCTTCACCCTGCAGTTCAGAGATGTGCCAAGCAAGGGCCTGACCGTCGACTTCGCCAGCCTGACCGTTAAGGCCGGCGATAAGGTGCTGACCGGCACCGATTACACGGTGGAAAACCACCTGACTGACAACAAGGGCGACGGCACCAATACTTTCGTGGTGAAGATCACCGACCCGGCCAAGTACGCCGGCAAGCAGATCACCATCACCTACAACGCCACCGTCAATGACGAGGCCGAGACAGTCGAGGGCCAGGATTACCACGCGGTGACCAACAAGCTCGTCGACAATGATGGCACCCCCATCCCCGGCACTGAAACCCTCACCAAGATCTTCGGCTTCAAGTTCACGAAGGTCAACGCCCAGGGTGAGGCCGTCAAGGGCGCGAAGTTCACGCTGAGTGTCGCAAAAGACCAGAACGGCGTGCTGCCGAACAGCGATAAGTACCCGCTCGAAGTCACGTCCGGTGCCAACGGCGTCGTCAAGTTCGACGGCCTGAAGGCCGGCAGCTACACCGTGACCGAGACCGCGGTCGCCGACGGATACCAGGACTTCAAGGCCTCGTTCACCGTGGCCATCGATGAAAACGGCAACGTCACCTTCGCCGGCACCGACTCCTGGGGTCTCGCGCCCAAGGACAGCGCCGCCGACTACAAGGTGACCAACGTCAAGTCCGTCTTCGAACTGCCGAAGACCGGTGCTGCGGGCATCGCGCTGTTCGTGGTGATCGCTGCGCTGCTCGGCGGCGCTGCCGCCACCGTGTACGCCAAGTCTCGCCGCGCCAGCCGTGCGCTGCGCTGACTGACACGATAACAGGCCAAGTCGCCGCATGACGTGCATCCCGCACGAGCATGGTGGCGGCTTCGGCTTGCTGTAACCATTCGCCCCCGGCAGCACCCCTGCCGGGGGCAACACAGTACATACACGAATTCGTTTCACGGCGATTGCAGTGACGGCCGGCACAACAACAGGAGGATGCGCATGGCATCGAGGAGACACGGATCGAAACGGCCGGCCACCTCATCCGGCAACGACCCAGCCGTCAAATCCTCCCATGCGCCCGCACGGTCAACGATGACCCGCAGCCTGCCGGACAATGACGGGCGATCCTCGAATAATTCCCGCAAATCCTACCGAAACAGCCGTCACAAACCCGCCGTGCAGCCGCAGCTCCCGTACTCGATGCTGAGCTTCAATCAGGCGACCGACATCTCCGACCTTGTCGCGCAACGCAAACGACTGCGCATACAGCTCATCATCATGCGCATCGTCACGCTGATACTGGTCATAGCCGCTGTCGCCATCGCCGGATATCCCCTAGCGCTCCAATACCAGAGCTCGCTCAAACTCGCCCAAACCTCACGCAACAGCGCACAGCAGGTCGCCGGCTGGCCATACCCGCAAGCCGAAGACGCCCTCGCCGCCGCCCGCGCATACAACGCAAAACTCGCCAGATCCGGTCAACCCGTGCTGGGCGAGGCCATCGACCCGTTCAGCGCCGCACAAGGCGGGTCGAGAGCCAAAGGCGAGGACTCCGCCGCCTCCAAAGACAAGGAATACCAGTCCCTGCTCGACTCGGGCGACGAAGTGATGGGAACCATCAAGATCCCGAAAATCTCCGTCAACCTGCCGATCTACCACGGCACGTCACAGACCGCGCTGGCCTCCGGTGCCGGTCACCTGTACGGCTCCTCGCTGCCGGTCGGCGGGGACAGCACGCACTCCGTCATCACCGGGCACCGCGGTCTCGTCAACGCGATGATGTTCACGCGGCTCGACGAGATGAAAACCGGCGACTTCTTCTACATCGAAGTGATGGGGGAGACGCTCGGCTACGAGGTCGACCGCATCACCGTCATCAACCCGGACGACACGTCGCAACTCAAGATCGTGCCCGGCGAGGACCGAGTGACGCTGATGACGTGCACGCCGTACGGCGTCAACACGCAGCGCCTGCTGATATCCGGGCATCGCGAGCCGATCCCGATGCCGGCGCCGGACCCGTCCGACCTGCATGACACGCGCACCATCGTGACGATGGTGGTGGTGTGCGGGCTGCTCGGCGGATGGCTGCTGCTCGGCGTGATCGGGCGGATTCGCCGGCTGCCGTTCAAGCCGATGCGGCACGCGTCGTCGTGGCCGCGGCGCATGCGTGGGTGAGGGGTGCCGGGTTCACGGGGGGGTGTCGAGGGGGGGTGTCGGCGGCGTCGCCGGTGAGGTCCTCGAAGGCGGACTTGCAAGGTCTTCGAGGGATCTCGCCGTGCGAATCGAACTTGCCGTGAGATGAACATGAACTTCCGGTCAATACCGTGCATATCACGGAAAGTGAGTGTACGCTGAGGATTAGCCGATCAGGTGCATACAGCGTTGCATGTGGCCGGTTGCGGTAACAATGATTTGACCCGGTCGACGGGGCTCTCTGCAAAAGGGGGACATATGAGCAACACGTATCCAGATGGAGCGCCGCAGACTCCGTATGGTGATCCGAACAATGCTGCGGGCGCGGAAGGCGCGCCCGAACCGCAGCCAACGCAGGCTTTCCCGCCGGTGCCGGTCGTTCCTCTGCCCGGGCAGGGAGCGGGCGCGCCGACGGGAGCCCCAGCCGCCCCGTACGGGCAGGGCGGGGCCCCTTATGGTGGTGCGCCGACTGCCGCGTACGGCGAGTCGCTCGCCGGGCCGCAGGGCGGCGCCGAGCCGTATGGATACCAGGCGGCGCCGTATGGGCAGGAACCGGGAGCACCGTATGCA
>OCAG01000605.1_pt1 | contig 21739 bp, 13 predicted proteins | sample 1477111 | NCBI WGS metagenome assembly OCAG01 (sample SAMEA2580288, study PRJEB22360) | human gut metagenome | biome: human gut; feature: human-associated habitat; material: faeces | place: Denmark | collected 2008/2010 | reverse complement strand
ATGGAGGATATTGTCCGGTTGAATCTCCTGAAATTATTATAGGTAAGTATGCCAAAGATTTCGGAGGAGGTTTTTATTGTACAGAGTTGAAGGAACAGGCTGCACGTTGGGCCCGTCGGTATGATAAGCCTATAATTAATATTTATCGTTTTGAGATAGATAATGGATTGAAAATTCTCCGTTTTACAGAAATGACAGAGGAATGGCTTGATTTTATCGTAAATTGTCGTAATGGAGTAAAGCATGATTATGATATAGTGATTGGTGCCATGGCTAACGATCAAATCTATAATTATATATCGGATTTTGTTCATGGGATTATTACGAGAGAGCAATTTTGGGCTTTGGCAAAATTTAAGCGTCCCACACATCAAATAAACTTTTGTACTCTGGATGCATTAAAATGTCTTACTTTCTTGAAGTTTGAGGAGCTAAAAAAATGATTGGACGAGAAAAGAAAGAATATAATGATTTGTTTTTTGTTTGTAGCCTGATAGAATATATTGGCCGAAAGACGAAAAATCATCGAAGTGTTGTTGTTAACGCTATCGGTAAGGATAAATTGCAGCATCTGTACGAGTTAGCGGATGTATATCATAGTGATAATATAGATAGGGTTAGTGATGAACTGATTGATAATTATCATATCAAAGAAGGATCGTTTGATAATATTACTGATAGTAAGTACTCGATACCTACACATTGGGATATAGGAAAGGTTTATAAGAGGTTGATCGTTGATATTTGTGTAAAACAAGGTAAAGAACCTATTGATACTTTAATTGAAGTGTATAATTCATGGTTATCCCGTAAGATCGAAGACTTCAACAGTAGTCTTTATTATGAAAATCCGGGGTATCTTTATGAGTCTTATGTTGCAGGGGATGTTTTGTAGAACGGTGGCTGGATGCTTTTGTCATGATTAATGTTAATGCCCCGTCTCCCGTGATGTTGCAGGCTGTTCCGAAACTATCCTGTAAAGCGAATATAGTTAGTAGAAGGGCTGTTCCGGCCTCATCGAATCCGAGAACGGAGATCACGATTCCCAGCGAGGCAATCACGGTTCCACCGGGAACTCCCGGAGCCCCGATGGCGAAGATGCCGAGTAGGATGATGAACAGGATCATGACGGTTAATGACGGGAGCGAGCCGTAAAGCATGAGTGATACGGTCATCACGAAGAAGACTTCCGTTAGGATGGAGCCGCATAAATGGATATTCGAGAATAGGGGAACGGCGAAATCAATAACATCGTCTTTTAATACCGGGCTTTTCTTGGCACATTTCAACGCGACAGCCAGCGTGGCGGCCGATGACATCGTGCCGACGGCCGTGAGGTAGGCGGGGCCGTAGTACTTCAATACCTGCCAAGGATTCTTTTTCGAGATGGCCCCGGCAAGGACGTACAGGAAAGAAAGCCACACGAACTGTGAGATGATGACAATAACCATAACCCCAAGGAACACTGGGAGTTGTTTCGTGATGGCACCCTCGTAACTTAATGCGCAGAAATTGGCTGCGATGAAGAAGGGGAGGATGGGTATAAGAATGCGGTTGATGAGTAACAACACCATCTTTTGGAAATTGTCCAGTAGGTTTTCGAACACTTCCGATTTGGTCCACACGGTGGCCAGACCGATCATGATGGCCAGTACGAGGGCGGTCATCACGCTGACAACAGGGGGTATATCAAGGCGGAAGATTAATTCCGGTAATTGTCGTAAGGTTTCTTTCACGGGTTCGATGGAGAGGTGCGGGATCAGGGAGTACCCGGAGACCATGGCAAAGAAGGCTGCACCAATGGAGGAAAGATAAGCGATGATGAGAGCCAGAGACAACATTTTGGAGGCGTTATCTTTCATCTTGGCGATCGAGTAGGAAACAAATCCTAAAATAATAAGTGGAACCATGAAGAAGATCAGTTGCCCGAGGATGTATTTCACGGTAACAACAAAGTTCATGAAACCCTCGTTAGCGATGAATCCGAGAAGAATCCCGATAATGACGGCGATGATTAATTTGAATATGGTACTGGAAAATAATTTCTTCATGTTTCTTTTTTTCGTTTATACCGTCGTGAAAAGGAGATTGGTTACAGGGGAAGTGGGTATTTCCAAACAGAAACCGTAAAAGTGGTTATTTTTACGGTAATTTGTATACAATCCATACCGATTGAATCTCATACCTTTACATCATAAAATCAGAAGTAATGGATATGAAATTTAAAATTGAAATAGTATGAGTATAAAGACAATTGTAGCAACAGGAATGTTGTTCCTTGCCGGAACAATCGTAAGCGGCCAAACAAGTACAAATCAAGTAAAAGAGAAGAATATGGAAAAGTTAGAATTAGTGAAAGAATGGGATAAGGTATTTCCACAGAGTAACAAGGTTGTTCACGAGAAAGTGACTTTTCGTAATCGTTATGGTATCACGCTTGCCGCGGATATGTATATACCGAAAAATGCCGGGGGAAAGTTGGCTGCCATTGCGGTGAGCGGTCCTTTCGGGGCTGTCAAGGAACAATCGTCCGGGCTTTACGCGCAAACGCTGGCGGAACGTGGTTTTCTGACGATCGCTTTCGATCCTTCCTACACGGGTGAAAGTGGAGGCCAACCCCGGTACGTGGCCTCGCCGGACATTAACACGGAAGACTTCAGTGCAGCCGTTGATTTTCTTTCGACTCGCGATGATGTTGACCCTGAACGTATTGGAATTTTAGGTATTTGCGGGTGGGGTGGTATGGCTCTTAACGCTGCCGCCATGGATACGCGTATTAAAGCTACGGTTACTTCCACGATGTATGACATGAGCCGTGTGAATGCCAACGGGTATTTTGACGCGATGGATGCCGACCAACGGTATGAGCTTCGTCGGCAACTCAATGCCCAGCGTACACTTGATGCCAAGAATGGCACGTATGAACTAGCCGGGGGAGTGGTCGATCCATTACCGGATGATGCCCCGCAATTCGTGAAGGATTATTACGCTTACTACAAAACGCCGCGTGGTTACCACAAACGTTCACTTAATTCCAATAATGGCTGGAATAAGACATCGTCACTTTCATTTATCAATATGCCCTTGTTGGCTTACAGCGATGAAATACGGAATGCCGTGCTTATGATTCATGGTGAAAAGGCTCATTCTCGCTATTTTAGTGAAGATGCATTCAAAAAATTGAAAGGTGACAACAAGGAACTTTTGATTATTCCCGGGGCAAGCCACGTGGATTTGTACGATAATCAGGCAAATGTTATTCCTTTTGACAAGATAGAATCTTTCTTTCGTGAATATTTGAAATAATAAAAATACCCAAGTTCATGTTGATTTTGAACTTGGGTATTTTGTATAATATCATTCCGGATTATAACCCTAGAACTTTAGTTCCTTGTTTGAAGAAAATATCCTTCGGGATGTTAGCTCCCGCGATACGATCCAGGTCTTTCTGTAAGGTCGGGGGAACGATACCCTTTTCTGCCACTAATTTAGTAGCTTTTTGGATGTCTCCGTCTCCTTCGATCGTGATGTACTCTCCGGCAATCACTTCGATGTCTTTTTTCATCTTTTCGAAATCTACGGTGTAGTATCCCGTGGTTTCATCTTTGCTGATAGCTCCGCTTTCCATGAAATGGGCAAATTGCATCATGTTAGCTTTTCCGTGGGCGCTGGCAGCACCGAAACGAACGGAACGGAAGATTCCGGCGATAAAAGTCACGTAATTATCCATGAGGTCTTTGTTTTCCAATACACCCCATTCTGCAAGTTTGGTCACGCAGAATAACCCAAGGATGTCCGCTTTACCTTCCTCGATAGAGGTGTAATAGTTTTGCAGGGCGGAACGAACGTCTTGTTTGCCATTCAGCGTGTATTTAATTCCTAGCCCGTGAGCGACTTCGTGGAACATCACGTTCTCGAAGAAAGCATCAAAACTAATGTGTTTCTGTTGATCCGGTGTAATTAACAACTTGGAAATCGGCACAACCATTTTCTCGAATTTAGCCTGCATGGAGTTTTTCAATTGTAGTTTACGACTTCCTTTCGCCGCGTGTACTCTCGGGTCGTTCGGCAGGTTGATAGCGATATTTTTACTTCCGGCATTGCAATCTCCGGCATAATAAATCACGTCGTAAGCGTTCATGTCCGGGTTTGCGTTTGCCTTTTCCTTTTTGTATTTGGCAGGAACCGGTAAATTTTCCTGTAATTTGGGCAAGTATTGAGCATATTCAGACAAGCGTTTGCTCCACTCTTTGTCTTTCACGAGAATTTGTCCGGAGTGAGCAGCTTTATACCCGTAAAGTTGATCTTCGTAGGTTTCGATGGGACCCACCACGAAGTCCAGTGTGTTGTTTTGCATATCCATCCAAGCTAGGTCGCTGGCCAGATAATCGTCGTCCAAAAGGGCTTTTGATCTTAATGTTAAGTAGTTTTTCAAGCCCGGATCTTCAGCTAGTGCGGCAGCCTCTTCCAATAATTTGGATGCTTTTGCCACTTCTTCCGGGTAGGCCTCGTGGAATGAAAGCACGATGAGCTTTCCGGCTGCATCCCGACGGATAACGCTATACCAATCCGTTTTGCGAGGATCATCCAGCGCGTCGAATTCTTCTTTCGTCATGTCAGCCGGGTAGAAGTTTGCTCCAAGAGGTTTTGCTCCCACGCCGTCGATGAAAGGTTTGTTGTCGTTTAATCTATCCCAAGGACCATAGTTTATGGAAAGATATTTCAGAGCGGCAGAATCCTGAGCGAATTGTGCCATGAGTTCACTCTTGTCCCCGTAAGCGTTTTGCCAGAAAATGTCCTCCATAATATCGGCAACTTCGATAAGTATGGGGAGCATTTTTTTCTCGTTTTCGGTCAATTGGCTCAAATCCGTTGTTAACGGGAATTCAGCATACTGATTTGCAAGCGCTTGATAGGGGCTTGGCTTCGTTTCTTTCTTGGCCTCTTTACAAGAGAACAAGAAAACACCTAAAGATAGAAGTAGGAATAGTTTTCTCATTTTTATAAAATTTGTGTTTGAGTATTTAAGGGACGAATTTATAAAAAATTCCGTTACCTTTGTGATTAGTAGTCGTGATCATTAATTTTTAGGAAGTATAAGGTGAACGATTCTGAGAAAAATAGGAATCAGGAAATATGTAATTTACTTCGTTCCGGAAATCAAAAGGGGATGGAGTTGTTATTTGATGCCTATTATAAGCCCTTGGTCGTGTGGGCTGATACGTTTTTACGGGACGTGAATATGGCAGAAGATGTCGTGCAGGATTTTTTCTTTTCCATTTGGAATAATAACGTTTACTTGAATTTCTTCCCTTCTACTTTGGCCTCTTTTCTTTACGTGTCTGTGCGTAACCGTTGTCTGAACCGGATGGATAAGCAAGATGTTTTTCATCATGCCGTGGACTTGGATCACGTGGATTTAGCTTTCGAAGAGTATAATGAGAATCATGATGCCATCGTGTCGAAGGTGTTGGACGAGATTGCGTTATTGCCCGAAAGAAGTCGGGATGTCATGAACGGGGTGTTTGTCGAGGGATTGAAATACCGGGAAGTGGCCGAGCGTTACGGGATCTCGGTTTCCACGGTAAAAACATTGCTGGGACTCTCGGTTAAGAAATTGAGAGAGCGATTGAATGAGGAGTTATTCGCGGGATTCCTGTTATTTTTCTGTAAGAGAACTTAAACGGGGGAGGCATTATTTGGAAACAAATAATGATATTGGCGAATAAAATCTTATATTTGTTCTATAATTAAATGTAAATGGCATGAAGTATTTGAATCCCAAAGCAGACTTGACGTTTAAACGAGTATTCGGGGAGCATCCCGATTTGGTAATGAGTCTCCTCAATGCATTGTTACCTCTATCTCAAGAAGAAGAAATTACGGATATAGAGTATCTAGCTTCGGAGATGGTTCCCGAGAATCCTTTACGTAAAAATAGTATAGTGGATGTACGGTGTCGTGACAAGTGTGGGCGGCAGTTTATCGTGGAGATGCAAATGATTTGGTCTCCTGAATTCAAGCAGCGAGTTTTATTTAATGCTTCGAAGGCTTACGTGCGTCAGATAAAGGTGGGAGAACAATACGAGTTGTTGCAACCGGTTTACTCGTTGAATTTGGTTAACGAGATTTTTGAACCCGGCTTGGAGGGATATTATCATCATTACAAGATCGTTCACGTGGAACATTCCGAAAGGGTGATTAACGGACTGCAATTAATTTTCGTGGAATTACCGAAATTTAACCCACATACGTATGGTGAAAAGAAAATGCAAGCGTTATGGCTTCGTTATTTGACGGAAATAGATGAAGAAACTCGTGATGTTCCCGAAGAGCTACTCGCCAATCCAGTAGTGAAAAAAGCCGTAACGGCGTTAGAAGAATCCGCCTTTACCGAAGCTCAATTATTGGGATACGAGAAATTTTGGGATATTATTAGCGTGGAAAAAACGTTATATAATAGTGCGGAGCGCAGAGGGATGGAAAAAGGGATGGAAAAAGGGATGGAAAAGGGGATGGAGATGGGAATAGAGAAAGGGATAGAGAAAGGAATAGAGAAAGGAAAACAAGAGGAGCAACGTCTTATTGCTGTAAATTTGAAAAAACAGGGGATTTCTTTTACAATTATTTCTCAATGTACGGGGTTGTCCATGGAGGAGATCGAAGCCTTGGATTCGTGAAATGGTTACGTCTACAATAAAATTTAAAAATTTTTCAAAAATCTATTAGACCTTTTTTAATGTTTCCGGTACTATTGATGAAAAATAGTATGATTTATGCGAAATGGTTTATTAGATCAAGAAACGGAAGAGCGCTTGCTGGCTTATTTCAACGAGGAGTTGGATGAGGAAGGGCGTTTTGCCGTGGAGCAATGGTTGAACGATAGTCCGGAAAACAAGAAGGTCTATCATCAACTGGAAAAAGATGCCTTATTTATTCGTTGGGCGAATCGGGAACAGAAAGTTCACGTGGAGGATAGAAAAGCAATGCTATTTCGACAAATTCGCCGGGCAAAGATTCGGAAAATCGGGTTCCGGGTGGCAGCCTCCGTGGCTGTTTTGGTGGCATTGGGAGGTGTGTATCTGTTTATGTCAACCCCGACTAAAGAGAATATGCTGGCGGAAAACACTCCGATTATACGAGCGAATCATCCGCAGGCTCGATTGGTCCTTTCTACCGGAGAAGTCATTGATCTGACGAAAAATACAGATAATATCGTGGAGAAGGATGGTTCCGTGGTGGCGATCGACACGAATAAAGCTCTCGTGTATAATCAATCGGGGAACGTGGAAACCGAGAAACCGATATATAACAAGGTTATTGTTCCTCGTGGGGGAGAGTTCTTCCTGACGCTTTCTGACGGGACAGGGGTGTGGTTGAACGCGGAGTCTGAATTGGAATATCCGGTAAAGTTCACTTCGGGAGAGCGTCATGTGAGATTAAAAGGAGAGGCTTATTTTAGTGTAAAGAAGGATACTACAAAACCTTTCTTTGTCACTTCCGGGGCCTATCGCTTACGGGTCTATGGTACCGAGTTTAACATGAATACTTACCATAAAGAACGGATTCAAGTGGTGTTGGTGAACGGGTCTGTTGGTTTCCGGGCAAATGCTTCGACCCCAGAGCGGAGGCTGAAACCGAATCAACTGGGGGAGGCCAACGAGATCACGGGGGAGGTTGAAATTAAAGATGTAGATGTATATTCCTATATTGCCTGGAAGAATCAAGATGTGGTGTTCGTGAACGAAAGGCTGGAATCCATCATGGAAAAGATTGAACGCTGGTATGATGTGAGTGTCTTTTTCCAGAATGATTCATTGAAAGATGTTAGGTTCTATGGGAACGTGCAGCGCTATGCTGATATTCGGGAGTTATTGTTCTTCTTAGAGAAGACATCCGACGTGCGTTTCAGCGTGAAAGATCGAACGATTATTGTTAGCAATAAATAAAAAACGGAGAGTTGTGGCGACTCTCCGGGGATTGTAATAACCAGTAATCGCCTTCTTGCAAAAGGCTGTTACCATGTTTAACACAAAATTTGTAAACAAAGTTATGAAAAAAAAGAAGAGATCGTGCTATTTCTTTGGAAAAGCACGAGAAAAAGTTTGGCAAATTATGAAATTACGAATGATTTTGATCGTTTTTCTCGTAGGTTTGACCTCTTTACCAACCATGGCACAAGACCAAACCGTTACGTTGAAATTAACGGATGTTAACCTGTACGAGTTGTTTGATGCAATTCGAAAACAGACGGGATTACGTTTCATCTATAATGCGGAACAGATGAAGGAAGTTCCCAAGGTGAGCGTGAACGTGGAAAACAAAAAAGTAAAAGATGTTTTGACAGAGGCATTTTCAGGAACTTCTTTAACTTTCGAGTATGACAAGGATGTGGTAACTGTGGTTAAAAAGGAGGCAGATAAATCTCAACCACAAGTAAAGTTAATGCAAGTCAGTGGTCGGGTTGTCGATGAAAAAGGGAATCCGATCCCCGGGGCAACCGTGTTAATTCAGGGAACGACTCAGGGGGTGGCCACTGATACAGATGGACGTTACATGATTAGCGTGGGCCCCAATGATGCCTTACGGGTTTCATTTATTGGTTACAAGACCGAAGTGGTGCAATTGAAAGGAAAAGAAAAAGTAAATATTCGATTGACTCCTACAGCTGAAAACTTGGAAGAGGTAACTGTTGTAGCTTTTGGTGAACAGAAAAAAGAGAGTGTTGTTTCTGCTATTACTACCGTGCGACCGATGGATTTGAAATCCTCCAGCAGTGATTTGACCTCTAGTTTCGCCGGAAAGATTGCGGGTATCATCGGTTGGCAGACGGGGGGAGCACCCGGAGCTTTGACCGAGGAAGAGATGAACACGAAGTTCTATATTCGGGGTATCAGTTCTTCTAATGGAGTATCTGAACCGTTGGTATTGATCGACGGGGTGGAGTCTTCTCGTTTGGATCTCGCTCGTCTGGCACCGGAGGATATCGAGAGTTTTTCCGTGTTGAAAGATGCTTCCGCAACTGCAATGTACGGGGCGCGTGGTGCAAACGGGGTGATTCTCGTGACAACCAAGAAAGGAGAGGCGGGAAGCGTTTACACTTCCGTTCGTTACGAGAGTGTAGTTTCCATGCCGACAGACGAGATTGAAGTAGTTGATCCCAAAACATATATGTTGATGTATAACGAGGCGTTGATGACTCGTAATCCCTCGGCTACACCGGCATATTCATTAACAAAAATCGAGCGTACGGGTGATCCAAACTATCCTTCTTGGCTTTATCCGGCTAACGATTGGTACAAAATACTGTTTAAGGATCACTCTATTAACCACCGCGTGGGAGTGAACGTACGGGGAGGTTCCGAACTGGTACAATACTATGCTTCTGTAAATTACGTGAACGACCAGGGAATGTTGAAAACCGACCGGTTGAACCAGTTTGATGTGAATATCAAGAATTCCACGCTCTCTTCTCGTTTGAATTTGAATGTGAATTTGAATGCAGGGATTCGTTTATTGGCAAATACCTCATTTTCTGTGGATAAATATCATGGACCTAATGCGGATGTGCAAGAGGCTTACGCTATGGCATTTAATGCTTCTCCGGTAAATTTCGCTCCTACTTATCCGGGGGACAAAGAATATGGCTGGCCTCACTTGCGTTTCGGTAATGTCCCCGGAGGGCCGGATGATGGAGTTATTAATCCTTATGCAGTTATACAGGCCGGTTATATAGAACGTGGGCGTTTCTCGTTGACCTCGCGACTGGAGTATATCCATAATTTATCTACTCTATTGAAAGGTTTGGAATTCCGTGCCAGCGTGGCATATTCAAGCTCGAATTATTATGCGGAAACTTATACGACTCGTCCTTTTTATTATTCTTGTGACCCGGAGAGTGGCGGGTATGATTTTGAGACAGGAGAACATTTCCTGACTGTTGTACAAGACGGGCGTCGGACTTTGGAAAAACCATTGAGTGGAGGTAGTACTCGGAGCATTTCTTCGCAGTGGGTATATGAGGGAAGATTACAGCACACCGCAGGCTGGGGAGATCATCAGACTTCGTTGACCACTGTATTTCAAGCACAACAGGCGAGTCATTCTCCGACGACTGATTTGTATGATGGAATCGAAAATAGGAACCTGAGTTTTTCCATGCGAGGCAGCTACGGGTATTTGGATCGTTATTTTGTAGAAGCCAGTTTCGGTTACAATGGTTCCGAGCGTTTCACGGAAAACAACAGAATGGGATTCTTCCCTGCCGTGGGGGTGGCTTGGATCGTGTCGAAAGAAAATTTCTTACAAGGATTAAATAATGCGATTTCTTTTCTGAAATTAAGAGGGTCTTATGGGAAGGTAGGAAACGATGGAATTATCTCGGAGCCGCGTTTCGTGTATATGCCGCAGATAGGTGTTACAACTGTGAATAACGGTGTTTATCCTGACGTTGGAGTTGATGACTCATTTAGGCGGAAACAAATTCAGAATTATGGAGATCCTGATGTGAAATGGGAAATTTCCGAACAAGTAAATTTGGGATTGGAATCACGTCTTTTTAAGGATATTTTAGAATTTAATATCGATATCTATCAAGAGGTGCGTCATAATATCATTGGTAATCGCACTGTGATTCCGGCTAACATGGGTATCGAATTGCCTCCTTTGGATAATATGGGTAAGGTACGTTCGAGAGGTATGGATCTATCCGCTAAGATACAACATGCTTTTTCACCTGATTTTTGGATTATTCTGAACGGAACGTTCACGTATAATAAAGCCGTTTACAAGGAATTGGAAGAGGCAACCGACAAGCCTTGGTGGCAATGGAAGCGCGGTCATGAAATCTCGCAGCAAGTGGGTTATATTGCAGAGGGTTTGTTTCATGATCAGGCGGAGATCAATAATGCTCCTAGTCAACCGACTGCCATGCCTGGAGACATCCGTTATCGAGATATTAACGGAGACGGTGTGATTGATGTGGAAGATGCTGTGCATATTGGATTCCCGGAAACTCCGCGTATCATTTACGGTTTCAGCGGTTTTATTAATTACAAGAATTGGGAATTCAGTTTTGCGTTTCAAGGATCTGGTAATCGGGGATTTTTCGTGAATCCTTCGGCTTTGTCTCCATTCGTGGATGATCATGCGATGTTGAAGAAAATATACGATAGTCATTGGACAGAGAAGAGCATGAGCAATCGTCCTTTTTGGCCGCGTCTTTCCACGCAAAACATTACAACCTATAATCCCCAGGAGGATTGGTATAACGAAAGTGCTACAGAGGTGCGGAAATCCACCTATTTTATGTACGAGTGTACCTTCTTGCGTTGCACCTCTTTGGAATTGGCCTATAATCTGCCTTCGCGTTTACGTGCGAAATTCCGTATGCAAAACGTGAAATTTTTTGCCAGAGCAAACAATCCGTTCATGTTTAGCAATTTCAAGCTGTGGGACGTCGAATTGGGAGAGAGCGGATTCAATTATCCGATACAAAAGACTTATGCCGTGGGCGTGAATATTAGTTTCTAATTTAAAATATCAAGACAACATGAAACGACTATTACCATCAATTTTATTACTGCCGTTTTTCTTCTTTACAGCCTGCGATAGTTGGCTGGATATAGTTCCGGAGGAAGACATGACAACTTTAGACACGGAGTTTGAGACACGGGAAGAAGCGGAGAACTGGTTAAGAAGTTGTTACATATTTCTACAAGACCCTTTACCGTCGATTACATCTAATGAAGCTTTTTTCGGTGCCGATGAGTTTGTGGCAGGCGAATATGTACAGAGTATTACAGACGCTAATCAGAAACCGGTGGTCAGTGGATTTATGATTGCCAGCGGCATGCAGAATTCGTTGGATCCATATAATGATCGCTGGTCTAAAAAAGAGGCACAATCGGGAAAATTATTGGGTCGATCGGATTACTATACGGCAATTAATTTGTGCAATATTTTTATTAGTAAAATCGATCAGGTTTACAACTTGGAAGATGCTGATAAACGCGAACGAAAAGGAGAAGTAATGGCATTGAAGGCTTATTACTATTTTGAACTGGTACGTCGTTACGGACCTATCATTTTGGTACCGGAAAATATTGATCCGAACGTGGACGTAGAGTCTATGAAGGTGCCGAGAAGTCATGTGGATACCTGTTTTAACGCTATTGTCAAATTGTGTGATGATGCGGCTGCTTTGCTCTTCCCGTTGAATCAAAAAGAGTCCAGTCGACGGGCCTATTTCAGTAAAGAATCCGCCTTGGCATTAAAGGCCAAAGCCTTGGCTTATCAGGCTTCCGATCTTTTTAACGGGAACCCGGATTATCGGGATTTCAAGAACAAAAATGGTGAACCTTTGTTCAGTAGTACCAAAGACACCGAAAAATGGCGTCTGGCAGCCAAAGCTGCTGTCGAGGCTATTGAAGTTTGTTTGGATAATGGAAAAAAATTGGCTGACGGCGAATCCGGAGCATCAGATCTATTGACTCACATAAAGAATATCGAGGCGGCTACGACCACGTTTAATTTCTCGAGTGATGAAGCGTTATTAATGATTAAACCTAATGGCAAGGCAGGTGAATTTTACCCTTATACCTTGCCTCGAACTAAAACGGGAGAAAGTTATCTACAAGGGACTTGCATCAGCCCGAGTATGAAAATAGTGGAGATGTTCTACACGGATAACGGACTCCCAATCGATCAAGACCCGACATACGGGGGAGGAAATCCTTATCAACTGATAAAAGTGACAGATCCGAAATATACCGATGTGTTGGTCATGGAGGAGGATATCCCTTATCTGCATACTCGCAGGGAACCGCGTTTTTATGCCGATATAGCTGCAGATCGCACGTATTGGCAATTGGGTTTGACCACGTCGCATCTCTACAAGATTGAGGCTTACCAGGGTGAAGAGTTCGGATTGAAAGAGACACGATTGAATTCAACTCTTCGCCAAAATTTGACAGGTTACTTTTTAAAGAAATGGATCTATTCTTCTTGTGCTCTCCATAATTATTCAAACGATTTGAATTCCAGAGGAGTGAGACCTTTCCCTGCGATTCGTATGGCAGAATTGTATTTGTTGGCAGCCGAGGCTTACAACGAAATCGATGATCTGGAAAATGCCTATAAATATCTAAATGTCGTTCGTAAACGTGCCGGAATTCCGGACGTGGAGGAATCGTGGGCAATGGCAAGAGACAAAGAGAAAGTGAAAAACAAAGCAGGTTTACGCGAGATTATCAGACAGGAGTGGAACATTGAATTCGCTTTTGAGGGGATGCGTTTCTGGAACTTACGTCGCTGGAAAACAGCTCATTTAGAATTGAATGACAAGTTATATGGTTGGGTTGTTACGGGCAAAAACGTTAATAGTTTTTATAATTATGGCAAAGGTCCGGTGATCGTCAACAGTGATAATAAATTCGTGGCACCGCGGGATTATTTCTGGCCTATCAAAAGTGAAGAAGTTATGACTTTGGGTTGCGTGCAGAACTTGGGATGGTAAACGAAATGATTATAATAAAACTTTGAGATGATATGAGAAATACATTATTGATATTATTGTTAATATGTGCCTTTTCCGCTTGTAATGACGATGAGGTACAGAACTTTGATGTCCCCGTGGAGTTTAGGAAATTGGATTTCCGGCCTATACCGGGGGGCGCTGTGATGAAGTATTACGTTAAGAATTCGGAAGTGTATGGAGTGCGTGTTCGTTACCGGGATGCTTGGGACGAATTGCGCACCCGAGAGGGTTCCTACTTGGGAGATTCCTTGTTATTGACCGGTTTTACCGAAGCCCAACAGAGTGTTCCTGCGCAAATTTCTTTCTTTGATCGCTCAATGGTGGAATCGGAAACCATCGATGCGACTTTTGACACGGAAAACTCTGCCACCGTGGCATTGTTCGATAGTTTGAAAGTTCAAGAATTTTGGGGAGGGTTCTCAGTGACGTATACTGCACCAGAGATAGTCTCTGGTATGGTACACGTCTTTTACTTGGGAACGAACCCACAAACCGGGAAACTAGATTCGATTTTGATGTCCAGTACCCCGATCAAGGAAGGTGGTGATACGCTTAATTTCGAGATGTCGCAAGTGATGGAAACCACGGATGTTATCGTGCGTACGGATGATTTTGACGGGAAACGCGTAAAACTTCAAGTGTATGAAAATTTGCCTTGCCTCTCGATGGACAGCTTGAAATACGAGGAAGATTTCCGTTTTGAATTCGGGGGAACAACCGTCACCAATTCTGAATACGGATTGGGTCTTGAATATCTATTCGATGGAGATAAAAACGGAATAGGTTACCGTAGAAATAAACTTGCGGGTAATAAGTATATATATAATACCTACGTGGTGGGACCCAATGCTTTCTATGACAAGGAAAGCGGTAATAATAACCGTTTTATCTTGGATTTGCAGCAAGATAGGGTCCCCGCAGCGGTTTACATCTATGCTTTTTTGAATTATCAAACTTCTTGGCCTCGCTCCGGTTCGGACGTTGCTGTTGCTTACCCGGATTTATTAGCGGATATCTGGAATGGTTACTATCTTGCTCATCTTCCGGCGAAAGCTAAATTATATGGTACGAATGATGATCCTCGGACAGTAGATCTTTCATCCTGCGTGCTTCTCTCTGAGTTAGATGAAGATCCAGAATCGTATGCTGAAGATGATGCATGGATAGGGCGTACGGATTCATATACTTATACCAGCGGATGGAGAGAAGATTGGACTCAGGGAGATGAAAAAGACGCAGTGGCAGCCGATCCGGTAGTTTTACGTATGTTGTGTAATTATGAAGCGGGAAGGAAATTCCGTTATTTGATTCTTGTGGTTACGGATACTTACAATGTGCCAAATTGGTATGAACCAGATAAAAACGCTCGTGAATATATAACGTTCAATGAGTTGGAAGTATATATAAAAGCAGAATGAATTAAGAAATGCAGGAAATGATGAAAAACAAATTATACCATATAGCGTGCTTGTTCGTGGCTCTCTTTATGATGGGTTGTGAAGATCTTGAAGACACGTATGATGAATTTAGCGGAGACGGGGTGATTCGTTACACGGGTAAATGTTCGGATTTGAATATAGAACCGGGATGGGAACGCTTGCGCGTTTCTTGGAGAGGCAATATTGATCCTCATATCGAGAAAGTGAAAATCGCATATCAATCGGAACAAGACACCGTGTTAGCAGTGAAATATATGCTCCCTAAGGACTTTGTAGAGACAGATTTAATGGATACGGTCTACTTAGAGAATTTGCAGGACGCCGTCTATACCGTGAAAGTGAGCAATGTCGCTGTTGACGGGACGGAATCTCTCGAGGAAACCAGTTATGGTCGTCCTTACACGGAGGCACACGAGGATTTACGTACTTTTACTCGTGGTATTGTTAATTTTTACCCGGTGAACGATAGATTAGTGGTGATTTTGGATAGTAAAAATTCTAATTTGAAGGAAATTAATCTGAAATATTGGGGTACGGATAATAAAGAGCATACTTGGAATATATACAAAAACATGGATCGTAATATACAATATATGGTGGATGATATCATGTTTATGTTGCCGGATGAGGATTCTGATATAGAGGGAAATGTGGGTATCGATTTTGATAAACCTCTCACGGTTGAGCGTCGTGGACTATTGACGGGGTGTATTGATACGATAGCATTCGATCCCGTGACCTTGTCGTTAGATGAGCGCGTGTGGTCTTCCGGTTTTGTCAATGTAATGCTGCACAAATATGGGATAGATTGGCAAAGCAAGGTGGATGAAGTGGAGGTTTTGGAATTGGACTACACGTTATCGACTTTTCAGGATTTGTTCTATTTCCCGAACCTGAGGAAGGTCATTTTGGGTAAAAATCGTTATATGTTAGCCGATCATCAGGAGAATATTAGTACAACGGATCCCTATTTGGCATTGACTACTTTGTATTACTTGAACAAGACGCGTGGCGTGGAAGTGGAATGTTATAATCAGCATTACCTTTTCACAACTTACTATGGCTATATGTCATATATTGAAATACTGTCCGTGGGCGATCCTGGCAATCCTGCGTGGGGAATTCCGGCTACTCCGGCGAAAATCGATATGAATTGGTTGACGGAGAAAGAAAATGAAAATTTGGGCGAAATGCCGAACATCACACCGCTTAATACGGAAGGTTGGGAATTAACCTGCTCGGATACTACTTACAATGGAAACAAGTCGGGCGGCGTAGCTCGTATGTTGGATGATAATCCTGCCACGGTTTTTGAACCGGGTGTGGAAATGTCTCTTCTCTCGGTTACGGTGAATATCGATATGAAAAAACTGCAACCGTTGCATGGTTTCAAATTCGTGCAAGCCAATATGGGGTCAATCGATGAAGAAACGATAGAGAAAGATTTGAAATATTTGCTCTCTTCGTTGAAGATCGAGATTTCTACTAATGGTTATAGCTGGGAAAATGCCACTTATGACGATGGAGGAGTTTCTTTGGGGAATGCTATAGGTGAAACGACCTTCATAAACATACCGGAGGAAAAACAAAAAGATGTACAATATATTCGTTTGAGTATGAATACCAAAGTAATTGGTGCGACTACGAGCGGGCTTCCCATGTACAGCTTGCGTATAGGTGATTTTATTCCGTTCTAAAAAAATGTACATCTTTAGTTATAATACAAATTGGGAGTTATCTCCTCCCAATTTGTTGTAGTATGCGAAAAGGATGCTTATTGAAATTATAATAATATGGTAAAATTTAAATTAAAGTTATTGCTATTGCTATTGTTCTTTTCCCCTTCAGTTATGATGGCGCAGGTGCAAGATAAATTGCTCCAACTTCTGAAAACGGAGTTGTCATATAACATGAGTGAGTTGGGAAAGCAGTCGGATATTCCTTATTACATGAATCTTCGGGCGATGGATGATTACACGGTGAGCGTCACGAGCGCATTCGGAGCCACGTTGTCCTCTCGTGAGAATCACATTCGGACACTTGTCCCGCAGGTGCGTTTGGGAAGCGCGGAATTGGATAATTTCAAGTATAATTCTCAGGGAATTGCTGTTGATCCTCGCGGGGGGAGTGTACAAGGAGTTCTTCTCCCTCTTGACGATGCTTCGATGGAAGGAATCCGTGAGGCGATTTGGCGCGAGACGTTGAAGCGTTACAAGTTCGCCCGTGAACAACTGGAGGCCTCGCGGATGAAGGCCTCCGTAAGCGTGGAGGACGAGGACAAGTCTCCCTGTTTCTCGACTACCACGGTGGAAAAGTACTACGAGGCGCCGTTAGAAGGAGTCGATAAGATGGTGGATATCCTTGCATGGGAGAAACGCTTGAACGAGGTAAGCTCGGTGTTCAAAAATTGCCCGGAATTGCAACAAGGCATGGCGAGTTTGACCTTTCAGGTTTATCGTACCTATCTGGTGAGTAGTGAGGGGACGGAAGTGGTGCAAAACCGGGTTTCCGCCCGGGTGATCCTGTCTGCCTCCCTGAAAGCTGCAGACGGGATGGAATTACCGTTAAACTTGGACTATTTTGCCTACAACCCGGAAGACTTGCCGGGTAACGACCGGATGACGGCCGACGCTCGCGACATGATACGTCGTTTAAGGGCATTGAAAGAGGCGCCTGTCGCCGATCCTTATACCGGTCCGGCCATTTTGTCGGGTCCGGCCAGCGGTGTCTTCTTCCACGAGATTTTCGGCCATCGGTTAGAAGGTCATCGGCTGAAGACAGGGGGCCAGACCTTCAAGAAGATGGTGGGCGAACGCGTGTTGCCCGCCGAGTTCCAGGTGTATTGCGATCCCGTGTTAACCCGTTATGCGGGGACAGATTTGAACGGTCACTATCTTTACGATGACGAGGGAGTGAAGGCTCACCGGGTGGATAACGTGGTGAACGGCGTGTTGAAGGAATTCCTGATGAGTCGCGTGCCGTTGGATGGATTCCCCTCCAGTAACGGGCACGGCCGTACTTCCGGGGGCGGGGATCCCGTTTCCCGGCAATCTAACTTGGTTATCGAGACAACACACCCGTACTCGGAAGTTGAACTTCGTCGTATGCTGGTGGAGGAGGCAAGGAGACAAGGCAAGGAATACGGTTATTATTTCAATGCCGTGACGAGTGGCTTCACTTTCACGGGTGAGGGCGGAAGTCTGAACTCCTTCAACGTGACCCCGCTGGAAGTTTTCCGGGTGTACGTGGACGGACGACCGGACGAGCTGGTGCGAGGCGTGGACATGATCGGAACCCCGCTCTCGATGTTCTCAAATATTACGGCTGCCGGTGATCAACCCGCCGTGTACGGGTGTCGAATTTGTCCGCCTGGCGGTGGGCACCCCGCCGTGTTCACGGGAATGTGTGGTGCGGAATCGGGATGGGTGCCGGTAACGGCTTGTTCGCCGATGATCTTTGTGAGTCAGGTGGAAACGCAACGCCGTGCCCAGTCTCGAGACTTGCCAGTCGTGCTTCCCGCACCGAAAGAGGATGCTTCCATCGGGGAAGATGACGAGGAGGTGATCTTCGGGGCGATGGAGAAGGAATTACGCCGGAATATGGCGGGGCTCACCTTGCCGGGAGAATCAAAACCCTATTACATCTCTTACGTGTTGACGCGCTACCGCCGGTGGCAGGCGGCAGCCTCGTTGGGAGGACTCGTTTACTCGAATGCCACCCCCTGGCAAACAAGCGGGGGCGTGCAGGTGATGCTGGGTGATTACTTGCGCAACAGCGATGTGCAGTACATGGGACAGATCGCTTCCGTTCAGTTACCCTCTGCCGTGGACGAGTACAATATTCGCCGTGGGTTCTGGTCTGCCTCGGATATGATGTATCGTTACTCGTTGCAAATGATGGCACAAAAAATGGCTTACTTGAAGAGTAACCCGCTCCCGCCTTCCGAGGCTTCCGTGCCGGATATGCAACAACTCCCGGCGGTAAACAAGAGGATCGAACGGGAAAGAAATTTCGAGGTAGATTTCCCTAGCATGGAAAAAATGGTGCGAGAACTTTCCTCTATTTTTAAAGAATACAAGGAGTTGTATAATTCCAGCGTGTCATTACTTGCGTTGGAAATGGATGTATATCGATTAACTAGCGAGGGAGTTCGGTTGAGAATACCCACGAGTGAACTCTCTCTCTTGATAAACGCGGAAGTACGTACTGCGGACGGATCGAAGATATTTGATGAATTTTCTCTCCCGCTGGAAAATCCTGCAGACTTACCCTCTTTAGAGGAATTGCAGAAAAAGGTGAGGGATTTTGCCGATAACTTAATGGAATTGAAAGAGACTCCGGTGATCGAGGAATATTACACGGGTCCCGTCTTGCTCGAGAACGAGGCGGCAGCCCGTTTCTTTATCGATAACCTGTTACCGCAAGGACGATTGCTGGCTTTCCGTCGCTTGCCCACTGGCGGGGGAATGCTGGACGAGCAACTGGGGCGCAAGGTGATAGACAGTCGCTTGACGGTAAAGAACTACACCTCGTTGAGAGAATATCATGGCACGCCTCTTTTCGGGCATTACGAGATCGACGGGGACGGGGTGACTCCTGCGGCGGAGTTGATGCTCGTGGAGAACGGGGTGTTCAAACGGATGCTGAACGGTCGCGTTCCCACGTTGAAAGCGCCGGAGAGCACGGGTAGCGCCCGTTTTATAACCGATCCTGCCTCTGCGGTGGCAATTACTTCCCCGGGTACGATTCACGTGCAAACGAGCAAGGGCACGACACCGGATAAACTGGAAAAAGCTTTGCTGAAAGCGGCAAAAGAATCGGGCTTGGCGTACGCTTATATCGTGCGAAGCGTTGATGGACCGGCCTCTGTCGTTTACAAGGTGAACGTGAAGGATGGCAAGAAAACCCGCGTGCGTGTAACGGGGCTGAATGTCCCTGATCTCGGTAAGATGATGGACCTGAAAGGAATTTCATCGGAAGAAAAGGTGATGAATTATTTCCCGAATGGAGTGCCCTCATCGCTAATCTACCCGTCGGGAGTGATTCTCGGGGACATGGAAATTAACCGGGTAACCCCGAAAATCGAGGAGGAACCGGTATTGAAAAACCCGTTGCAACGTTAGAATGAATATGTACTCACCTCTCTCGTGAGTTCTTTCTCGTGAGAACGAGACAAGAGGGGTGAGTGTAAAATACAAGGAATTATGAGAAAAATAGTATTAATCGTATCGTTAGTCATCTCCTCGTTCACGAGTATCTTCGCTCAAGAAGGTTTCAAGATCACGGGAAAATTGGGAGGGACGTTGAGCGGGACGCTCTTTTTGGTAGGCAGTGGTCCGGAAGGGGCGATAAAGTTGGGCGAGACTGTGATGACGAACGGTAATTTTGAATTTAGCGGGAGTGCGGAAGGGATGATGCCCGCTTATATCCTGACAGGTGAACAACAACCCGTTGCCACGTTGATGCTGGAGAACCTGGAGTACACGCTGGTGGCGGGAGAAACGGGTATAGAGGTACAGGGAGGAGGCGAGTCGCAGTCCGTTTGGAACGAGTTCGATGCCCTGAACAAGCTCGTGCAACGTGAAAAGTTCAAGATGGAGCAAGAGGCTCGTTCCGCTTACGCGCAGGGAAACCAGATGAAATTGCAGGCTTTACAGCAACAGTTTGAAAAAATATTGACAGAGGTGGGGAAAAAGCAGGAGGAACTTTTCAAAATTCACGCGGATTCCCCGGTGACGGCATTCGTGATCGCCTCGGGTATGGGACAGATGGATTATGCGTCGCTGAAAACCGTTTACGATCGATTGGGAGAGCAAGCGAAGAAATCTGTTTACGGTCAGGCAATCACTCAACAAATTGCCGCTTTCCGGCAAGTGGAACCCGGTTCCGTGGCACCGGATTTTAAAGGGGCAACTTTGAACGGGGACTCGCTAACCCTTCACGGGATAAAAGCCCGGGTGAAGCTCGTGGATTTCTGGGCCTCGTGGTGTGCTCCCTGCCGCAAGGAAAATCCTAACGTGCGCAAGATTTATCAGAAGTATCACGAGAAAGGATTGGAAGTAATCGGGGTCTCCCTGGATGAAAAAAAGCAGGATTGGGCCAAGGCCATGAAAGATGACAAGATTACCTGGCTGAATATTTCTGATTTGAAAGGTTGGAAATCGGAGATCGTCGCTCGCTATTTTATCAAGGGAATCCCCCACACGATTTTACTGGACGAGAATAATCGTATCATCGCTAAAAATCTTAGAGGAAAAGAATTAGAGAAGAAGATCGCGGAGTTACTGCAAGATTGAAATGGAAAAATGAAAATAGTGAATGTATGAAAAAAGAGATGTTATTACTGTTATCCGGGATGTTGCTGGGTGGCGCTTGTTTGGCCCAAGAATACACGATTTCCGGGAAGATCCGGGGAATAGCGATCCCCAAGGTGTACGTGGTGACGGCGGATTTCGGGAAGACGGATACGCTGGCCGCCACCGCCGTGGCGAACGATAATTTCGTGTTGTGCGGGAGTGTCCCGGGGGGAGTGCGAGCCGTGAATTTGGTTTTTGACGGCGTGGACGGGCAGGTGCCCCTGTTGCTGGAGGAGGTGAACTACCAGCTTTCCGTGACTTCACGGGGGGCGATCATTGATGGCGAAGGACCGGAGATGGCGTTGCTGAAGGAGTTCGAGACGATCGCTCACGCCTACGCCGTGGAGAAGAACCGGGCCGAGGCGGAGTTCGAGGCGTTGAACGGGAGCGGGAATGCCACGCAGGTG
>OCAG01000596.1_pt1 | contig 22019 bp, 13 predicted proteins | sample 1477111 | NCBI WGS metagenome assembly OCAG01 (sample SAMEA2580288, study PRJEB22360) | human gut metagenome | biome: human gut; feature: human-associated habitat; material: faeces | place: Denmark | collected 2008/2010 | reverse complement strand
CGGTCGCGGCGGGCTGGGTCCCCGCCGCGGCCACCACGGTAGCCGCCGCGACGCTCCTCGCGGGTATCGTCGTAGTTGCGCCAATCATCGCGACGATCGCGGCTGGCACGCGGATCGCGACGATCGCGCGACTCACCAGAACGCCCAGCGCCGCTGCGCCCGCCATTGCCGCGAGCACCCTCGCGACGCTCGCCACCGCGGCCGCTACGCTCTTCAAAGCGCTTGCCGCCACGGGACTCACCGCTGCGGGCGCCACGCTCACCGCGACCCTCGCCGCCACGACGCTCGTCACGGCCACCGCGCTCGTCATTGCGACCGGAACGACGACGATCGCCCGAGCCACGCTTGCCGCCACGCGAGCCACGGCCCTCGTCCTCGCGCTCAACACGGCGACGACCACCGCGGTCCTCGTCCTCGCGGCGACGGCGATGCGCCTCGCCCTGGAACTGCTTGGCACGGCGCTCGGCACGGTTGCCGCGCGGGGCCTGCTCAACGACACCAGCACCGCCGCGCTCCTCGGCAGCCACCTCGCGGGCCACGCTCTCCACAGCCTCGTCCACGCGAGCCTGAACGCCCTCGCGCACGCGGGTCTTGCCGCCGCGCTTGGGACGGCTCGGACGCTCGCCGTCGCCGCGACGCTCGTCGCGACCGCGGTTGGAACGACCGGCCACATCGCCGTAATCGTCGCCGTTGCGTTTGCCGTCGCGACGTGCCTGCTCAAGCTTCTTCTTGCTCTTGGACTTGCCGCGCTTGGCCTTCTTCTTCACCTTAAAGGCCGCAGGGTCGCGCTCGGGGTCAACCGCGGGCGGATTGGGACCCACATGCAGGTCACCGGCCTCGTAGATGTCGGCGGTCTTGTCCATGAGCTTCTCGATTTCGTAGAACTCGTCCACGTCCTGCTCGGTCACAAACGTGATGGCCCAGCCCAGCTCACCGGCGCGGCCCGTACGGCCAATACGGTGGATGTAGTCGGTCGGCTCGGCCGGCACGTCAAAGTTCACGACGTAGCGCACGTCACTGATGTCGATGCCGCGGGCGAGCACGTCGGTTGCCACCAACACGTCGACGGTACCGTCGCGGAAGGCCGAAAGCGCGCGCTCGCGCTGGGCCTGGCTGCGGTTACCGTGAATCGCGGCGGCCTTGATGCCCTTGCGCTCCAGACGACGGCAGCAGCTGTCGGCGCGGTGCTTGGTACGCATAAAGACGATAGTGCGCTCCGGGCCCTCCTTTTTGAGGAACTCGGGCAGCAGGTTGTTCTTGGCCTCGATGGACACCGGGAACACAAACTGATCGACGGTGTCGGCGGTCGACGTGGCCGGCGCGATCTCCACGCGGGCCGGGTCGCTCACCAGGTCGGTGATCTCGCCCACGGCCTCCTCGTCGAGGGTCGCCGAGAACAGCAGCGTCTGACGCTCGGCCGGCGTCTCGCGCACAATACGGCGGACGGCGGGCAAAAAGCCCATGTCGAGCATGCGGTCGGCCTCGTCGAGCACCAGGACCTTAACCTCGTCCAGGTGGCAAGCGCCCTGCTCGATCAGATCGACCAGACGGCCCGGCGTGGCGACCAGGATGTCGCAGCCGTACTTGAGTGCCGCGGTCTGCGGCTTGTAGCTCACGCCGCCCACGACGGTCACGGCAACATGACCGGTGACGTCGGCGATTTTGCTCGCGACCTCGTCGATCTGCTGGGCAAGCTCGCGCGTAGGGGTGATGACGAGCATCACGGGACCGCGGCCGTTGCCCTCGGGCTTCTTGGCGCCGCGGCGACGGTTGCGGCCGCCGCGCTCGCGCACGGGCTTGGGCGGAGCGATGTGCTCCAGATTGTTCATGGTCGGCAGCAAAAAAGCGGCCGTCTTGCCGGTGCCGGTCTGAGCGGCGGCAAGCAGGTCGCGGCCCTCGAGCACCACGGGGATCGAGCCAGCCTGGACAGGCGTGGGCGCCGTGTAGCCTAGGTTCTCGATGGCACGAAGCATTTCGTCGGAAAGGCCCAGCTCGTCAAAGGCGGGCAGACTCTCGGTAGCGGACTCGACGGCCTGGGCGGCGTTGGCCTCATCGGCGGCATCGAAGGCAGCCTGGGCCATAGCCTCGCGGGTCTCGTCCAGAATCTCGGCGTCGGTGACGTCGGATACAGAATTACGCATATGTTGTTGTTCCTTATCTGCACGCGCAATGGGCACGGCATGCGGCCGCGCGGGCGTGCTTGGTAGTGCGCTAATACATACAAAAACGGGTGCGCACAGAGAGGACGTTGCTCAGCACGCTGGCGATCGCTTTGGCAGCCCTATCACGCGCCGTCCAGACGCAGCAGCTCTAAGCGATGGAGCAGATTCGCCGCCGGTTAGTATACCCGTGCTTCGCATGCCCCCACGTAAACCACAGATGACGAGGCGGACGCGGCGGGTCCGGACCGATTGTCTCAATCTGTAACAGTTACGAGACAAAACCAGGTCTACACGTTACAGATCGAGACATTCAGTCAGCCCCTTAGCTAGCATCTCGATCTGTAACATCTACAGGCCGAATCTTCGTCTAGGTGTTACAAATCGAGACAAACGGTCGACACGGCTCACAAACGTCTCGATCTGTAACAGTTACGGAGCAAAACCAGCCCCAGATGTTACAGATTGAGACAGTTGAGTTGTCTGCCGAGGAACAATCTCAATCTGTAACATCTAGACCCCGTATCCCCCGCCAGATGTTACAGATCGAGACAAACGTGCCGAACACCAACCCCGACAGGCAACAAAAAGGACCGGACGTCCAGCCATCACAACTGGAACGTCCGGCCCCGTCAAGCACCAACTAGGGAAGCTGAACCAACAGATCGCAGCCTCTACTCTGCGTCCGGGTCCTTAAAGTTCTTGGGATCCAAGACCATGCAGGTGTAGGTAATGTCGTGGTCATCGTCGGGAATGGGCTCAAACCCGTTCTTACCAAAGAAGTCGATGAGCAGATGTGCGAGCTTAATCGGATCCGCATCAGGATCGTCAAAGAGATATTCGCTCAGATCCAGGAATGCAGGCTCCTGGTGGCCCTCGCTCTCCCAGTATCCCAACAGGGCGTCGTGCACCAGGCGCGCGCCATAGCCGTTACCGCGGTAGTCGGGGTCAACATACACATGGCTCAAAAACGTCGCCAGGTACTTGTTGAGCGGGTGCTCCGTAACGGCATCCGGCAGGTCGGGGTCATCTGAACCGCCCGTTACGCAAAAACCGACCAGCTCATCATCGGCAAAGACGCCCCAGAGGTAACAGTTCTCCTCGTCCTCGTCCTCAACATAGTCCGCCCACGCGTCATAGATCTCGTAGCCCGACTGCTCGTCCAGATCGACCATATCGTCGACGTCGTCGGGACCCAAAGCCCTTACTTCAACCTCAGCCATTGTCCTGTCCTTTCTCTCGCTTTCAGGACAACCCGAGCATACGGCGCTGTCCAGATAACCTGTTGCGCAACATCGGAAACTGCGTCAATACCGCCGTTAACGGCGACGACGCCTCAGGGCAATGCATGCAACGACAATCGCCAGCAACACCAAACCCTGAAAATTGATGCGGCTTATAGCGAAGCCCGAAGGAACAATAAAACTGTCATAGAACATGTCGAGCAGGCCGATAAACACCAAAAACGCGATGAAGATCCAGAACACGCGACTCCTTAAAATGGGAGTAAACATGTCGAGCACCGAACCGCCCGAAGAAGAGCCCTGATAGCCAATCAAATCAAACGGCTCATCCTTTTCCACCTCGTCGACATCGCTCGAAGCGCCTGAAGACTCGGACTCCAAATCGCGACGATCCGTCCAATACCCGGGCACATGGTCGCGCTCGCCAAGGTACTCACCGTTTTTGACCACCGGCTCAAACAACATGGCACTCGAAAGATCCTCGAGCTCCTCGCGAATCAACTGGTCGGTGCGAGCGTCATGAGGCTCCTCGAGCTCGCACTCAAGCTCGTACATATGCTCCATGACCCGCTCGTAGTCCTCTTCAGACATATCGTCATCGTAATAGGAGTTCCTGCTCATCGTTCATCCCTCATTCAAGAAAGAACCGAATCCCTTTTGGACAACTCAAGTGTAGAAATCCATGCTAAGCAGGCGTTGCGCAACATTGCCGGAAACGAGGTGAATCTACTGGCGGAAAAAGCGCCCATAAACGGACAACGCGGCCAGGCTCTAAAGGCCACCGCCACAAACGCAAACGGCCGGCCCAAAAGGCGCTGCTCCCGGGATGGCATGGGGAGCAGCGCCTTTTGGGCCGGCCAAAGTGGGGCCACGCGGGTCCGTAACCGCGTGGCGCCAAAAAACTCGCAGAACCCCTACTCCTTCGTGGGACTCTGCTCCTGGGGAATCTCGAACCTGCTATTAAACGTCTGGCCGCACGTGGCCGCAAAATCGGATCCAAGACCGTCGTGATCCTCTTTGGACATCTTGCCCGTTACGGCAACGACGATTTCCTGCTTAGACGCATCGTCATACTCGGCAGGACCCTCGGCCATAATGCTCACGGCAAACGCGTCCTTATTGCCTTTGACCTCGGAGTCTTTTTCGATATACGTCTTGCAAATAATAAATCGCTTGCCGGAATCCATAGTCACGGGAATGATCGCGGCCTCGCCCGAAACATCAGTACTCATCTGAGGCGTTACAGCCGAATAGAACGACTCGAAGAGCTGCGTCCACTTAAAGCTAAACGCGATCTTACCGTTATCGGCCGAGGTGATCTTAAAGTGCTCAACCAGCGCTTTGCGCCCCTCATCGGACGTATCGGTGTACTTATCGCTTACCAAGTTTTCATAGCTCACCTTGGGCGCCTTGTCGCCGTCAAGAACCCACTTGGAGCCATCGAACTTGTAGGTGTACTCAACGTCTCCATCGACCGTCTCAAACCACAGGGGCTCGTAGTTTACCTTGACGGTCGAAGTCTGAGCCTTCTTGTCAAACTTGATATCGCCCTGAGTCCAAAGTCCACTTGGATCCTTTTCGATAGGAGCAATGGCCTTAGTGGTCGACGAATCGACACTCCAGCTGGGCGTGTACTTTTTGCCCTTCTTGGTATAAGTGCCGGTGAGCTTGGCCGTGGTCTTGAAAGCATCGTTGCTGGTCACAGTCGTAGCCTTAACGGTCACATTGCCATCCGCGTCCTCCTTTTGAGAGGTCACATCCAAAGATTCAAGCGAATACCTGCCACCATCGACAAACTTGCTATCGGGGATGAAGCCCTTGGAGAGCTGGCCGACCGCGGTAAGGTCGGTCTTGATCTGCTTTTCCTTGATAACCCCGTGCTTTTGAGATGCCGCCTTAGAGGACGACTTCGTAACGGAATCTGAGTCATCGGCCGAGATATTGGCACCCAACCCTTTGAGAGCAAACGCACCGATGGCGCCCACTGCCACAACGGCAGCGGCAACGCCCACGCCGATAGCGGCGCGGCGAGACTTAGGCGATTTGGGGTCCGCAGAAGCCGAGACAGAGCTATTGGCATCCGAGTGATCGACCGGCGCAGACACCTTGGGCATGGCGACGGTCTGTTGAGTCGGCGCGACGGTAAAGGGATCGTCCGGAAGCACCGTCGTAACCTCAGAGCTCGGCTCGAACGCAGTGCTCATGTCAACCGGCTCGTCCGCAGAGCCATCCGCGCTGTCATCGGCAGGCTCGACCACGCCATCGTCCACCGGCTCGCTTGCAGCCTCATCCGCCGCGTCGCTCATCGGCTCATCAACGGGTTCGACCACAGTCATTGCATCAGAATCTGCTACAGCCTCGCGACGCTCAACCGTCATCATCATATCGGGATCGACAGCAACCGTCGTATCGGGGTCGACCGTCATCGTCGCATCAGGATCCACCGCAGGCTCAACCGGCGCAACCGTCACCGTCTGCCCCAGGTCGCCATCGTCCGCAGGCTCAACGGTCACCGTCTGACCATAGTCAACATCTGCCGTAGCCTCAAGCGGCGCAACCGTCACCGTCTGGTCCAAATCGACATCGTCCACGCGCGCACCGCAGTTGACGCAAAACTTTGCGCCCTGCTTGAGCTCTTTTCCACACTGCTTGCACTTCATGACTAGTACTCCCAAGAACAGACCCAGTTGCCGTCGGTATCGATCCAGCCGTAGCGTTTGCGGGCCGAGTTCGAGCCATCGGGAAGATCGGCCACGACAAACACACGACCATTTGCATCAAACGTGTAGCTCAGATCACCTGCATTGCCATCGGGCAGTCTAAAGCGCGGAGGAATCTTCCAGTCGCCGTTTTTGTCAATAAACCCGTAGTTGTCACTTGCCGGGTCAAGAACCATGGCAAGCCCCTGGCTAAAGCTATACGCCACTTCGAATTGTGGCTTGATAACCCAAGTACCGTCCTTATCGATATAGCCCCACACGTGCGTTATCGGATCTTTGGCAGCGCAGAGATCCTCATGAAAGATGCGCTCGTCTTGGTACGTGGCAATAATGACTTGCTTAAAGTCGTTAAACGTAAAGTCCGTCAGCACCTTGCCCTGCGCATCGTACATGCGGTGGCCGTAAAAAACGCGGTCCTGATGGAACGATTTATAGATCGGCCTCGTGTCCTTGTAGCCATCGTTGAGACGGTTTGTGTAGCCGCGGTCCTTTTCGCTGAACTCAAAAATCGTATTGCCCGAGGTGTCGATGTACTTAAAATCGTCAAAGCACTTGCCCTCGTTAAAGATCAGCGGCGCGCTGTACTTATACGGGCTGGTCGTGTCCTTGGCCGAGGCAAGCGCCCACTCGCCCTTGGTATTGATTATGCCCCAGCCATCGCCGCTATACAGACTCGCATAGCCCTCAAAAAACGGCGTGACCGTCTTACAGTCGAGCTTGCCAAAGGCGTCCTTGCCCTTGGGCGTAATAAAGTGGAAATCCTCATCCTTATCCTGCACAATGGCAAAGCCGTTGATAAAGCATGCGGCATAGAGATACTGCGGCTCAATCGCCCACTTACCCGTACGATCGATATAGCCCCAAGTTTCCTTATCATCCGCCGTGGTGGCAGGGAACAAGTCTCCGTCAAACACGCCGCCGTGCCACTCCATGTTCTCATTGATCTGATTGTCGCGTAGCCCCGACGCCTTATTAACATGCGGCACCGCATAGCAGCTGCCACCTGGCACACCGGCAATGGTGCCAAACGTAGGCTCAATCACCCACGAGCCGTTGACATCGACAAATCCCCAATTGGAGTTCGCGCCAGGCAGCGCCGCATACAGGGTGCCGGATTCAGAGCCCTTGGCGGCATCGGAAGTCGAGTCTTTGTCCTTGTTATCGCTTGCCATCGCGGGCAACGGACCTGCCAGCAGCGTGCCAGCAGCAACCCCCAACACTCCCAGCGCCTCGCGCCTTGTCATATCAAAAGACATGCCGTCTCCTCTCGGCCATCATCTTGTACTGTATTCATTTTCTGGCACGATTCACGCATTCTGTTGCGCAACATTGCAGGGCGAGCCGATGTCCCCCTCCAATACCAAAAGGGCCCCAGGAAAATCCCGGGGCCACAATCGTCGAATCGAAATGCCACAGTTCTTACAGGCAGAAGCCCAGATAAATGTCATTGTTGTTGCTGGACTTGGCCGAACCACTATAGTCTATGCCGTTGTAGGTCAGGAACTGGCCAGACCGTGTTGCATCGCAGGTGCGAGTCCAGGCGGGACCGGCAGTTTTGTACCAAATTTTATATTGACTGCCTTCCGCCTTGTAAACACCAAGCGCGTCAGACTGATTCGAGCTGAGTAACCTCTCAAGACCATCATTTCCAAAGAGTTCTTCCAAGGAGGGCAGCCAGAGCGAATCGTCCGTCGCCGTCACCGAAGAGGCATCTGTCGTAACGCCAGCGTTGTTGGTGAGCTTGGTCACCTTGACGACCCTCTTCTTGAGATCCTTGGGCATGCTGGCAAGCACCTTCTTATTCAAACTCTTGCGAATATCGCTGTCTTTCCAGCCGCCGGTGTTGGATCCGTCTTCGTTGATGGAATCGCTGAGAACCGGCGTGCCACATACCAAGAACGTAATACCAGCTTTGCCCTTGCCGTCGGCACGATCGTCATGGTTGAAGCCAACGATATACGCCTTCACCTCGGCACCGGTAGAAAGCTTGACGGTCTTGTAGCACGCATCACCCAACCTGCCGTCTTCGGACACCAAATGATATTTCTTGGCGATACCTGTCGCAGAATCATCATCCTGCGCCGTCGCGATCTCATCGGCAATGGTCTTAAGGTCTTTCCAGCTATAGTTGTCCACACTGTCCTGGATGGCAACGCCATTTGACTCTGCTGCCGCATCGTCAGCCGAGGAAGCAGTCAGACAAAACATGGGCATGACTGCGACATTCGTAATATCGCCCTGATCATTTGGGCGGGTATTGTAGTTTTCGCATGCACATGCGCTGGAGTCCGAATATGCATGGGTGCCCATTTCGGCCAAGTACCTCAGATCGGCATCAGGCACAGAAGGATCATAGTAAATGCTTCTGAAGCCCGACCCCCTCGAATTGTACGGGCCATAACTACCTTTAAGATTCATACCCCCTTGGTCGTCGAAAACGGAAGCAAAGCCATAGGGACATTCAACGTCGGTGTCGCTAGCGTATCCTGTTGAGTTTGCCCAACTTAAGCCTAGATACTCGTAATAATCATACTGTGTACCCTCGGCATTGAGGGACGTGGCCATCCACTCGGAGTCTCGATTGACGTCAGGCATGCTCTCGGCATCGCCCAGGCACTCGGTCGCCGAAGGTGCCCACATCTTGACGTCTTCCGAGGCTGCCTCGCTGGTCTTGGCGCCATCGAGATAGACCGTCTTCTTAGAAATGGTAGCCAAACGATCCCTGATCGAACTGGGGAAATAGTCGAAATCGGCTATTTCAGGGGCGTACATCGGGCTGCCCGCATACAGTCCGTCGGTAAATTGCCAGGTAAGTCCCGCTTTGCCCGAACCATCAGCCAAGTCGTCGTGATACAGGCCAACAATCGTGACCGTGCTCTCGCAGTCACTGAGCGCCATGCGCTTAGTCTGGCTGCCGTCGAGCGTGCCGTCCTTGTCGCAGAGCTTGTACTTCTTGGCGATCTTGAGGGCGGCCTTGCGGCTGCCGGACTTGGTCATGGCGTCGGAGATCTTCGCGAGCTCGGCCCAGCTGTACTTGTCGACCTTCTTCTTGACCTTGACGCCCTTGAGCAAATCCTTCTTGGACTTTTTTCCCTTCTTAGATTTCTCAGACGACTTCTTGGAAGCAGCATACGCCGGGGTCGGAGCCACGAGCTCCACGGCGCTACCCGCGACGAGGGAGCCGACCGTGAGCGCGATCGCTGCTACCAGTAACCCCCCCCCTGAAACATTTCTTGACGCTTCGCATGGCAGATTCCTTTCTCTTGTCCACCGGACGCCTTCAACCTTAAGCGGAGCTTGCCAATTTCTGTTGCGCAACATTTAACGGATCGGGCAATTGGCAAGCGCACAACAAGGCACCCCAAAATGCTATCCATGCAAAAAGGGCCCGAGGATAGCCCTCGGGCCCCATCGGTCGTCACGCGATGTGGGCGGCTATTCGTCTTTCCTGATATAGGTAAAGTTCGTATCGTTAAACGAGTTCTGACCGCCACTAAAGTCGTCAGGAATACCGATGACGCCAGCCGAGTACTTGTGCAGGTTATTGAGGCTGCTGCCATGACGGTAGTTGGCAATTGCAATAAACTGCTGGTACCTTTCCGTTGCCTGCTGCTGGTATTCGCTCTTAAACAGCTTTAGGCTACCCTCTTGTTCGGGGTTGAAGACCAGCTTAAAGTGAACCATTCCGCCTTGCCCATTCGCGCCGTCCGCGTCCTCGTCGTTCAGCTCAAAACCGTAGAACCCGTTGCCATAGTCTTGAATGTCGACGTCATCGCACACCCCGCGAAGCTGTCCGCTCAAATCCTGGATAACGTCTCCAGCCGAACCGGTAATGTGATAGTCGCCGAACCACTCGCAGCCCGCTTCCCCTGGGACATGAGAATCGATGCGAAGCCAATTATCGGAGCCATCAGCAGCCACGTACGTCCCAGAGAAATCGCCCCATTCGACATCGCTGCTCAGCTCGTCCTTTTTAAACTTCCACTTCTTGCCGTTGAACTTGTACGTCAGCTCATGCTTGGCTCCGGACGTCACAACCCAATTCGCCGTACTATCGTCAACATAATCGACGACGCACGTGTCGTCGTCGTACAGATCCGAATCCGCATCTTCGATCCCATGCTCTTCATCTGTCGTGATGCCCGTGAGTGGGGTCGTCTCGGTAGAAGTGGGCTCAATCGTGACGTTCGACACGTTTCTGCTGCCATCTACATCGGCAGCATAATTGAGCTCGACCGTCGTAGAGAAGCTTTCGTTGGACACATCGGCGGTCGCAGTGCCCGTCACCTTGCCATCGCTCTCGTTAAACTCGGATACGACAAGCGAATCGACTTGGTACTCCGAAGGCTCAACGTAATCGTTTTTGGCAAAGAGCTCCGTCTGGCCTTCGTACTCCGCCTTAGCTTCTTCGAGTACTTGGGCCTCGACATCATTCTCAAAATCCTTTTGCTGCTGCTGATTGAAAAGGAAAACGCCAAGGGCAACCATGAGGACAACGGCCACTGCAGCAATCGCAATCTTGGCATTCTTGCTGAGCTGCTTCTCCGTCTCTCCCTCGCTCTTTTCATCCGTTGAGTCCTCCTCAGGTGCTTCCTCCAGAGCGTACTCAACCTCTACGTCCGTCGAGTCCTCAACGGTGGTATCCGGCGCAACGCCATCCGTCACGCCAGCATCTTCGTGTTCAATCTTGGCGCCGCATTTACCGCAGAATGCAGCTTCTTCGGCGATCTCGGCGCCGCACTTGGGGCATTTCATGGCCCCTCCTTCCCTCCGTGTATTAGGACAGTTGCATCGTCCCGAATAAATCAAATGATTCGTCATGCGTCATTGATACGAGTGTGACCAAGGCCCCCGGAAAGCGTTTCCTCCGGGGGCCAGCAATCACCGCCAGGCAGTATTAACGACTACAGGCAGAAGCCGGGAAAGACCGCATATGCCTCGTCGGCATCAACGCCCGAATAGAGATCAAAACCGTTATAGGCAATGAAAGCTCCAGATTGAGAAGCATCGCACGAACGCGTCCACGCAGTGGGGTAGTCATTATCATAACGATAGAGAAGCTTGATCGTTTGATACAGCAAGTAAGATTCTCCTTCTGCCTCGTAAACAGGCACCTGGTCGGGCTGCCGCTTAATAAGTCCGTTCGCCTCGTCCTCAATGTCGGTTGTTCCAAATATCTCCATAGCAGACGGCAGCCACAGAGCATCCTTGGTCTCTGTCACCGAAGAGACGTCGGTCGTTACGCCGGAATTGTTGGTGAGCTTCTTGACCTTAACGATGCTGTTCTTAAGGTCTTTAGGCAGTTTTTTAATAAACTGCTTGTTGAGCGTCTTGCGAAGGTCGCTGTCCTTCCAGCCGCCAGAATTGGCGCCATCCTTGTTCATCGAAGCCTCGAACGGGGCAACGTCGTCAAACAGGAACGTGATACCCGCTTTGCCCTTGCCATCGGCGCGATCGTCGCAGCCGTAATCGACGATATATGCCTTAGCCGTCACGCCGTTCTTGAGCTCTACCGTCTTATAGCTGGAAGCCGTGGGAGCGCCGTCTTCATCTCCCAGATGGTATTTGGCAGCAACGGCATAGGGATCGCCACCATTATTTTCCGCGTCGGCGATCTCGTCGGCGATAGCCTTGAGGTCGCTCCAGCTGTAATTGTCGACGCTGTCCTGAATGGCGATGCCGTTGGACTCCGCAGCTGCGGAATCCTCATCGGCGGCAGCAGTGAGGCAGAACAGGGGCTGAATCACTTTTTCAATACCGGTGCCCATATCTGTATAACGCCCACAGCCAGAGACACCCGACTGGCCAATCGCAACTGCCATATTGTCAACAGTAGCATCAGGGTTTTTAGGATTTACGTACAAAGACCTGTAGACCGTAATATAGCCGTGATCGTCCGAGTACCGAGCGTCAAAAATCTGCGGCTTCGCGTCGTCACGAAGCCCAGCGGAACTGCCAGTAGATTCGTAATCATCTTCGCTGTAACCATACGCATAAAAACACTTTGTCGGATAATCAGAAAATGCGCCCTTTTGATCGTTCCAGCTCAGACCCTGATTCTTAAACAAGTCGTACTGCGTTCCCTCGGCGTTGAGCGCCTTAGGCATCCACTCAGAATCCCGATTGACGTCAGACATATTCTCGGCATCGCCCAGAACCTCGACAGCAGAAGGTGCCCACAACTTTTTGTCGGAAGACACGGCCTCGCCGCTCCTAATGGAATCCATCGATGCCGTCTTGACCGTGACCGTCGCAAGTCGACTGGTTACATCGGAAGTAAGATATGAACCCGAGGCCAGGTCCTGCAGGGCCCCATCCATCAATTGGATGTTGCCGCTATGGTCGGCATCACTTGTGCACGACTGGTTGTAATCGACATCGCACATGCCATCGGCAAACTGCCACGTGATTCCGGCCTTGCCGGAGCCATCGGACAGATCATCGTGGTAAAAGCCAACGATACGAGCAGATGTTTCGCCAGAAGAAGTCGTCATCCTCTTAGTCTGGCTGCCGTCGAGCTTGCCCTTCTTGTCGCAGAGCTTGTACTTCTTGGCGATCTTGAGCGCGGCCTTGCGGCTGCCGGACTTGGTCATGGCGTCGGAGATCTTCGCGAGCTCGGCCCAGCTGTACTTGTCGACCTTCTTCTTGACCTTGACGCCCTTTACCGATCCGTCCTTGGGCTTCTTGGACGACTTCTTGGAGGCGGCGTACGCCGGGGTCGGAGCCACGAGCTCCACGGCGCTACCCGCGACGAGGGAGCTGACCGTGAGTGCGATCGCTGCTACCAGTAACCCCCCCCCTGAAACATTTCTTGATGTTTCTCATGGCAGATTCCTTTCTCTTATCCACCGGACATCTCAACCCTAAGCGGTATTGGTCAAATTCTGTTGCGCAACATTAAACGGTAGCTGGATTAGGCACCGAAACGCCCGGCGAGAAAAGGGCCGGACCCCTCTAGACGCTTTGCCCAGAAAGATCCGGTCCCTTTGGCGTAGTTCAACCTTGCCGATACGAAAGCGATGTTAGCGAAGTTTGGTGCCGCAATGCATGCAGAACTTATCCTCGGGATCGTTGGTCGCACCGCAGGTGGGACATGTGTTGTTCAGGAGGGAAGCGGCCGGCTCTGGTGCGGGCGCGGGTGCCTGCGCGGGTACTGCTGCCGGCACGAACTCGGGCGTGAACGCAGGCGCTGGCGCGGCAGCAGGCTCGGGCTCGGGGGCGCTTACCGGCTCAGGTTCAAAGACAGGAGCAGGTGTATGCGCGACGACCGGCTCGGGCTTAGGTGCGGGAGCCGCAATCGGCTCGGGATCGGGTACAACAACCGGCTCCGGCGCGGGCGCAGCAACCGGTTCGGGCACGGCAACCAGCTCAGGCCCAGGCTCGGCAACCGGCTCAGGTTCGGGCACGGCAACCGGCTCGGGCTCCGGCTCGGGCGCCGACTCCAACTTGGCGCCGCAACTCATGCAGAACATATCGCCCTCGTTGATGGGAGCTCCGCACTGGGGGCACGTCGCAGAGCTCGACACATCCGGAGCGGCCGCCGTCGCAATACCGCTGGTTCGCTGTTTGGTAATTGCCGCCTCAATCTCTGTCATGGGCTTTCCGCAGCCCGAACAGAACAGGTCGGAGGCAGCAACGGAGGAACCACAGAACGGGCAGGTGTAGCGCACGGCAGCGGCTTGGGCAGCCTGTGCCTCGGCCTCGATGCGATCAATCTCGGCCTGATAGCCGGCACGCTCGGCATCGATAGCAGCGATGCCGTCGTAAATGGCCTCGCGACCGGCGCGAAGCTCAGGGTCATCCTTAGTCGCATCGTACAGGCTTGCACCAAGCTGGGCAGCAAGAGTCTGGCGGCGCTTCATGGCTTCGCTCAGCTGCGCCTTGAGCTTAATCGTGTTGCCCGTGCGGTTAGCACCGGCAACACCGCGATTGATAGAGTTCTGAAGATCGTCAAAGAAACTCATGGGGGGTCCTTTCTCCGCCTTTAATTCGTTTGCGTTAAGAATACCCACGCCATCGCGCGCAATGTTGCGAAACATAACCAGAGAATCAAAGCTTATCTTAGGGCTCGTCAAGGTTCCCAACGAAAGGATGCACCATGTTCTGCCCCAAGTGCGGAGAGAAGATCCCCGACGGCATCGCCTTCTGTCCCAAGTGCGGCAACAAGTTTGCCAACCAGTCCGCTCCGGCCAAGCCTACCGCCACCCGCGAGGAAACTCCGGTCAAGGAGCCCGCTGGCCACGCCGCAGCCCCTAGCCCGGCAAAGCCAGCGATCAGCGTCCCGAGTGCCTCGCTCAACACCAACGTCATCGTCCCGCTGGCCATTGGCGTCATCGCCCTCATCCTGGCCTTTATGCCGTGGTTCTCGCCTTCCGCCAGCGATTATCAAACATCCCAGTACATCTCCGATGGCGCCAACAACCTCTCTGGCTTCTTTGGTGGCGACAGCGCGGCTGGTGAGGCATATCGACTTAAGTCCAGCTATACCATGCTGGAGATGGGCGACTACGCCGACACAATGGCAGCGTACGGCAGCAGCAGCAGTAGCAGCATCGGGGACGTCAACATGCTAACTTACACGTGGGCCATTCCGGTCATTGTCTCCGTTATCGGCCTTATCATGGCATTCCTACAGAAAAAGGTATCCATCGCACGCATCGGCTTTACTCTGCTCGCCCTCGTTGCCGCGATTATGGCATGGATGTCTACGACCTGCTCCGGCCCCATCTACCCGCTTCTGTGTTGCATCGCCTCAATCGCCACAGTCGTAACACTCGGCTCCATCAAAAAAGAAGCCTGATCTCGAGCATCAATCCATATGCAGCCCTGAACGTGCCCACCGACAACGACCTGTCGGCGGGCACTTTTTTCATAGACAGCGGGGCATACGAACGCGGGTCGTCCGCCTCCCCCATCACCACCACCGCACCAGCACAGACCGTTCCGCATTGCAATTTGCGCACTCGCGGATGTTGCGCAACGTTCTCGCCCATCGAGGCAGTAGCGTTCGGGTTAGCAAAGCCACGAGCCCTAAAACCCGGGATCGTGGGCTTCCACCGCATACGAAAGAAGGAACGATGGACGAGATTTTTGAGCATCTGCTTCAAGATACCGACCGAGGGATCTCGATCAACCAGATTGTCAATCGCATCGTGTTTCCCAATCACGATATCTGCATGCAGGCCAAAGCTGCCCTGGAGCGAGACTATGGCGAGTTCTGCTTTGCTGCCGTGATCCCCGATTACGAGGACTTCCAGCACATGGATCCGACCGACGCCACCAATGCCGCCCTGGAAACCTGCGGGTCCGACGGCGAAGAGGTCACCAACGTCGTCTGGGGCTACAACTCGCTCCAGTACGAATACAACGGCATCCCCTCGCTGGAGGTTGCCAAGACTATCTCCAAGATGATCGGCGTTCCCGTCTACTACGAGTACACCGATGCCGATGAGCTCGCTGCCGGCGCCGTGATCGCCGATGCACAGGGCGATAGCGTCTCGTTTGCAAACGTGGTCGACAAGAGCTGCTGGGTGTATTTCCCGGAGGGGTTCGACGGTGCCACCGACACCCTATTCCGCTGCGGCATGGGAACCATGTCCATGCCCGACGGAAGCCAAAAGTACTTTGAGGACACCACCGACCCCATCATGCGTTCGTATGCGCAGCGCGGAAACGTGTCCCTGTACTTCGACTTTCTCAAGGACCAGTTTGGCGCCCAAGAGGAGCCCCAGGCAGAGTCCGATGCCCAGGCGTCGGGCAACGTCTACATGTCCCAGGCCATGGGCGCGATGACGTTTCGCATCGTCTTTCCCAATCATGACTGCTGCGAGTATGTCCGCGATGATCTCGAAAAGTGCTTTGGCGGGTTCTCGCTCCAGGCGATTTGCGGCACACCCGACGGTACGTTTGACTCACCCGATGAAGTCCTGTCCACCATGGCAGGCCACGGAATCCCCGATGATGCAACCGATGTCGAATGGGGCTATAACTCCATGCGCTATCGCGTGGCGCACTCCGTGCCCAACGCCATCGTTCTCGAGACGTTGGTCCAGCACTACAACATTCCGCTGTACGTCGAGTATTTCGATGAGCTTAAACGCGCGACCGGCGCTGCCATTACGATCCCCGACATGGCAAACCCGACCGCATTCATCCCCGGCACACTCGGATGCAAAGAGCAGATGTACTTTGACCATGGCAGCGACAACGAAGGCTACGTTGCACTTCGATGCGGCTATTGCCAGGCAGTCTCCGATGATGGCAAAACGCGCATTTCCTTTGTCGACGACCCATCGCAGTCGGTCATGGCGGAAATGGCAGAAGAAGCATCGGTCGGAGTCTACGTTAGGCTGCTTAAAAAATTCGATCTTGAGCAAGTTCTCCCCGCTGGATATCAGAAACCGGCCTCGCGTCCCGCCGCAAGTTCCAAAAAGAACACCTCGACCTCCTCGGCAGAAAAATCGAAAATCAGCCTGTGGATGAACCCCATTGCAGAGAAGCATGTCTGGAACTCCCTCGATGCCTACGGTCAAAAGCAGGGCAAGCAAAATGACATGAACATGTTCTTTTTGGAGCCGCTCTATCGCGGCGGCGATCAGATCCGAGACCCATTTGGATTTGTCACAGGCCGCAAACCTTTGCCGGCTTATGCAAGCCACCAGGCGCACCGCAAGGTTATCGACGCCGCCCTTACTACCGACATAGAAGTCGGCGCGCTTGTCGCGGGGCTTCTCGGCCAAGACCTGTTGACATCCGAAGAGCTCAACGCGCTGCACCGCGACATCGAGCTCAAGGCCCAAGGCATAAGCGCCATTGCCACCGGAAGAGGCGCCGCACTCGAAAGCCGCTGCGACTCGGTTTGCTACCTCATTGCAAAGCTCCGGAGCCATGACGGCGACAATGGCCATCGCTTTATGATGTGGATGGCGGACACCGACCAAGCCGTACGCGTAAAGTTCTACGGCGAGGCACCGGCAATCGGCGCGCCCTTTACGTGCCGCTTTAGCGTAGTGGAAAATGACGTCATTACGTACTGGATGCCCGTCGAGGACGAGAAGGGCTTCTCTCGCTATAAGCAGATTCCCGAGGGAGGACGCATCGACGTCTCCGCGGCAAAGAGCGACTCCTCCGCTTTGAGCGCTCTTCGCAAGGCCAACGCGATGTTCCTTAAGACGTGCGGACTCAAGCAGACCGCGCCGTCCAAGACGCGCATGACCCCGGAGCAGTCGCAACGATTTAACGAGCTGCGAGAAAAACTGGGTCGTAAAACGGGCTACGCCCTTACAGTGCTCTTCTCGCGCTGCGTACTCTGCAGCGCCGAAGCCGACCGATTCCTCGAGCTCATGGAGCACGCCGCTGCCGCGCACGATCGCGGAGAGGTGATTGACGTCGACGATACCGAGGTCGTAGAGCACAAGGCCGTTTACATGGTTGGCCCGATCTCTACCGAGGATGGTACTTGTCAGCTCTACAACCCCAACACCATCAACTTTGAGGACTTTAGGTTCCAGCCCAACCTGCTCGAAGACTTCCACACCGACCTGCCCCGTGCCGGCAGCTTTATCAACATTGCAACGAGCGTCGTTGAGTCGGACGTCATCGCCGCCTGGGCGGGCTACAACCCGGGCAACGCCCAGCGCTCAGCGCGCTACTAGAGAGCGATTGGCACGGCCAACCCATGTATCTGTTGCGCGGCATCGGCCCCGGACGTCGAACCGCGCCGTCCACGATGTTGCGCAACAGAATGCAGCGCAGGCGGCCTAGTATGCGAAGTAACAGGCGCGCGCAGGTCAGACGCATCGAATCCGACCTGCGCGCGCAACACAAATCATCGCAGGGAGCACACCATGGCGCGTGACACATCAAACGATCCGGTTGTTAACTTGCCGCTCGATTACAAGTTCGACGGCAACGGCAACATCATCCAAAAGGTCTTTTTTGGCGTAAATGCGGTATTCTGCCCCGTCTGGTACTGGTGGTACTTCAAAAGCAATCGTGATCCCAACTTTTGGGTCGGTGACAGCGACATGGACGGCTATGATCCCGAGGAATGCGCTACCGAGTTCCTGCACCGCATGGATAACTTTACGCCCGAGGAGAGCTGCAACCTCTTTGAAGTCGCAAAGTATTGCGACCGCATGACGGGCGTTACCGTCTTTGACGTCGTAAACGGGCGAAATGTAAACGAACGACACCTGGATGACTACTACACCGGCTACGACCTTGGCATCGAAGATGATGACGAGGACGAAGAAGACGACACAGACATCGAGATGGAGTTTGAAGGGCAACCTGTTAGCCCCCAGCCGATGCGCGTATGCGACGAGGGCCCCTGCCAGTTTATGCTGCCGCCCGTTTTAAACTGCGGAACGGATGACGGTTCTGGTTACGAGGTCGAGATTCCCCTGCGCGCCAAAACGACCAAGAGCGGTACTCCGCAGGAGCGACTATCGTTCTATATCCCCGCCGACCTCGCCGTACAGTGGTTCCGCGAGGTCACGGGCGAGCCGCAGGCCGACTACCAACTGTTCCAAACTGTTTGGATGGATCGGGCCAATCGGCTTGAGAACCCGCACTTTGTCGACCACCTGTTTTCCTATGCGTTTTGGCAAGAGCGACTGCTGCGCATCCTGCACTACACGTACAAGCGGGGCAAGGTGCAGAGTGCGCGCATCGTTGCCGATTACGAAGGCGATGCCGCCGAGTTTATTGGTAAGCACTATCCGGAGGCCGAGGCCATCGGTCATCAGAGCAACGAGAACGCCTTTGAAACGGGAGCCGCCTATCTGGTGGACCTCACGCTGGACTACAAATACAAGGGCGACAAGCTTGTCGAGAAAAAGACGTTCTCGGTCCTTGGCAGCTTTGGACGCGAATGGTATCGACTCTTTAGCGGCAATCCCAACGCCACCGTTGACGATTTCTATGCATGGTGCGAACAAACCGACACCTACGAGCCCCTACGTCAGGCAGCCGAAACCGCCGGCGCAATCGTTCAGTACACCACCTACGGACTAAAGGACGGCAAGCTCACCAGCAAACGCACCGAAGACCACCAAGGCCGTACCAACATCGAGATTAACGAGGCAGCCGAGCTGAGAGACCGCATGTTTACGTAGGCGGTAGGTAGACTGCCACAACTCAGAAATAAATAAAGAAGTGGGGCTCGGAAATAACCGAGCCCCACTTCTTTTTGTTCGTTTATGGCCTTGCAGCAAAAGCACTCTGCCGCTCCAAGGGACCCTACCGTTCCTCCAGCGTCCAGCCCTTCTGGGCGCAAAGGTCACGCAGGGTAGCCACCAGGTCGGCATTGGTGTTGCTGTCGACCACGATCTTGTCGATGTGATCAGCGGCAATGTTGAGCTTGGGGAACGAGTGGCTGCAACCCGACAGGTTGAGCTCACCGACGTTGCAGGTAATCTCGAGTGCGCCAAGAATGTCATCATTCGAAAGATCAATCTTCTCGACGTCGCCCTGAAGGCCTTGGTCAACGGTAAAGAACATCAGGTTCTTAAGACCCGAAGCGTTGATGGAATTGACAGCACCCTTAAGGCCTTCAATACAAAAGGAATTGAGCTTGGGGCAGACGCTCAGGTCGAGGTCCTGGGTCGTCATGTCGCCAAACTTGAGCACCTCAAGTGCCTCGAGCTCGCTAAAGTCCGCACTCTTGGCGCTCAGGGTATTGATGCCGAGCGTATCGAGCTTGTCCAGCTTGCTAATGGGCGTGAAATCCGTCACCTCGTCGGTCACGACCAGCCTCGTGATGCACTGAGTCTCCTTGGCGGTCAGCTGGCCATCGTCATCGTTATCGTAGTCGGCAAGCAGCCCGTGCAGCGTATCATCCGAGATCGCATCAACATCGACGAGACCTTTTTCTTTCTTGGTCTCGGAGCCAGAGGCGTCAGTTGAGCTCGACTCTTTAGAGGCGCTCGACGAGGCTCCCCCGCCGCCTTGCACGTCACCGACGCCGCCAATCACGGAGAAAACGGCAACCGCGCCTATGACCACAACCGCCGCAAGCACTACCAGGGCGCGAACGCCGCCCAAACGAGAGACGGCTTCATTTGCACGTTCAGCCGCCTGTCCATTCGGCTGGCTGGCAGGGCGAGGGATCCGACTTGTCGAACGCCCCGGCGTCTGCTGCGCCTGCCCAGCAGACTGTTCGGTTGCCTGCCCGTTCGGACGCATATTCACCCGCACATCCGGCGTCTCGGCAGCCCGCTCATGAGCCCCGCCCGAAGGCTGCTCGGTCACACGCTGTACCCGTTCGTTATCCCGCCAAGACATGTCGGGCTTAAAGTTCGCCATACTGCTTCTCCTCACTTGAATGCAGCGTCACTGCTGCTCCATGGTGTAGCCGTAGTCACTGCTCATTTTTTGCAAAAACTCGACCAGGCTGCTGCTCGTGTCGCTGTCGTACAAGATCTTGCCAACACAATTGGGTGTAAAAGTGAAATGGAAGGCATCTTCCCTGCCTGCCCCGCACAGATTGAGCGTTTCGACTCTGCAACCGATCTTCAGAACCTCGAGGTTCACATCACCCGACAGGTCAAGTGTCCCAATGCTGCCATCAAGGCCTTCGATCTGGACGTTCGTCAACGAGGACATGTTTTTGACATTCAAGGTATCGACGGGGCTCTCGAGCCTGTTTATGGTAACGCGCTGTAGCTGAGGAAAACGTGTGAGATCAACCTGAGGCACCGAGCAGTCGCCAATGGACAGATGAGTGATATTGCTAATGGAGCTTATGTCGTAGCTTTCGCTGTCGTAGTCGCCGATGCCAAACGTCGTGATGTTGTGAAAGTTGGCCAGCAGCGGAAGCGAATCAAATGACTCGACGTCGATTGACCTAGCTTCATCCGCAGTCTCTTGCGAAATATTGCCGTCCTCATCTGCATCGAGCGCTCAGTCCGAGCGTAGCGCCTCGTCCGTAATTTCATCGAGCGTAAGCACTGTGGCCTTTTTCGCTTCTTCCTGATGGCGCTCTTCTTTTTCCTTTTTACGCTGAGCGCGCGCCGCCTCGTCTTCTTGCTGTTGTTTGGCCTCGGAGCGCTGCTCGGTCTGCCGATTGGTGTCGGAGATGCCGCTTGTGATGGACGTGACCGCCACAATGGCGATGACCACCACCACGGCAAGAACGATCACCACGCGCGGACCGCCCAGGCGGTTCACGATATCGTTGACATCCGATCCGTTGGACCCGGCGCCCCCGCGGCCAGACCCGTTCTGATTAATTGCCATCCGTGTTTCCCCCTCCGCCGCCTACAGGCGGTCCTTGTCGAAGTAGTCAGCGTCGCGCCAGTCGCCGCGCCAGCGGTAGGCGTGGGCGTTCTCGCGCGACCAGTCGCTCAGGTGGCGCAGGATGAAGCGGCTCATGTCGTCCGCGAGCGGCTCGATCGGCCCCACGCGCCGCGCCTCGGCCGCCTGCTCCCAGAACGAGTACGCCATGAGGTAGAACGTGCCGGCGTCGACGTAGTCGCCCGGGTAGGCGGGGTCGTCGAACCAGCCGTGCGTGTCGGGCGTGCCGTTTTGCTCGCACCACTCCGCCGCGTTGAGGGCGAGGCTCATCAGGGTCGCGTAGTCCTGCGGGTCGCCCGAGGCGAGCGCCTCGTGCAGGTTGGACATGGGGCCCTCGGCGCCGTAGGCCGGGTAGTACAGGTCCCAGATCCTCGACGCCGCCTCGTCGGTGAGCTCCATCTGCGAGGGGCGGTCGCCCAGGCCGTCGTCGTAGACGGGCGCGTTGGGATCCTCCCCCGTGAAGGCCCCGACGCCGTAATCGAGCGTGGAGGCGCTGTTGCGGGCGCCGCGGGCGGCGCGGGCCATGGAGCCGAAGACCGAGTAGCCGCTGTGGTAGCCGCGGGCCGGCCCAGGGGCGGGCCCGCGCGGGCTTGAACGTT
>OCAG01000595.1_pt1 | contig 22046 bp, 17 predicted proteins | sample 1477111 | NCBI WGS metagenome assembly OCAG01 (sample SAMEA2580288, study PRJEB22360) | human gut metagenome | biome: human gut; feature: human-associated habitat; material: faeces | place: Denmark | collected 2008/2010 | reverse complement strand
CGCTGAAAGTACTTGGTGGGCAACTGCCTGGGAGGATAGGACATCGCGGGGTCTTTTTACATTTAAGCTTAAGCCGCGCAAAAAAAGAAAGGTGAATGGCCCGTGCAAGTTTACTTGCAAAGGGCCAATGACCTTTTTTTTATGGGGCGTAGCCCCTGACGAAGGTGTCTACAGGACACCGGAGTACGCGGCGATAAGAGCCTGAAATGTTTACAATACGCATGCAAGTAAAAAGAGACAGTTTCCTCATCCATAAAAAACAAACAAAAAGCCCCTTGAGCCAATCACTCAAGGGGTTAAATATTTAGAAGGAATAATTCCCTTCTCTTTATACTCATTGCCATGTAAAATAATTCGTCCGCCGATAATCTTGTAAATCTTTGCGGACAGAGGCTCTAAAATAATCTGTTCCAAGTCTTCCTCATTGTTTGTAAGCAGCTCAAGACCTTTGCGGTCCTTGACAGCTCCATGGCTGAAGCAGCGGCTTTTAACAGTGTTGCGGTTAAAGAGGCAAAGATAGCTTTCATCACCGAGGTCACGTACGTAGGCAAAAACATCGTCTTTGCAGGGAAGCGGATACCATGAACCGCGTTGAAAGGCTTTATGCTCTGCCCTTAAGGCGGTTATTTTTTTGTACCATTCTAAAATTTCTGTATCTTCATGGCCCCATGGATATGTACTCCGGTTAAAGGGGTCTTCATAACCCTGAACGCCGGCCTCGTCGCCGTAATAGATACAGGGGACGCCCGGAAAGGTAAGCTGGATCAGGCTTAAAACCTTTAAGCGGCTTTTGGCCAGGCTGTATTGTTCCTGGGTTAGCCGGTAATGCTCTTTATCACTTTCTTTAGAAAGCGCGGGTGCTTCTCCAAGAATCGTTAGGATACGCATGCGGTCATGGGAACCGATCAGATTCATATTTCCCTTAAACTGTCCTCTGGGATAGTTTTCATAGAGTGACATCATCAAACGCGCAGTTTCCCGAGAGCCTTTATTGCCCATCATAAAGTTAATGAGTGCGTCGCGGAAGGGATAATTCATGACTGCGTCCAGCTCATAACCATAAAAATACCGGCGTAAAATGCCGTAGGCCACTTTTCTGGAGGCGTCCTCCCAGACCTCGCCAATGAGGACCGCGTCTTCTTTTTCCTGTAACATGGCGGTTTTTATCCCTTCGATGAATTCATCCGGGAGTTCGTCGGCAACGTCCAGCCGCCATCCTGAGGCACCAGCTTTCAGCCATCTTCGTATCACTGAATTTTCATTTTCAAAAATAAAATCCTTATATTCAGGCGTTAATTCTTCAACGTTAGGCATTGACTTAACGCCCCACCAGCATTCGTATTCGTTTGGATAATCGTTAAAGCGGTACCAGGGATAAAACGGAGAATCCTTCGACTGATAAGCCCCCAGTCCGGGATAATTTCCGTATTTGTTAAAATAAATACTGTCGTCTCCGGTGTGGCTGAATACACCATCTAAAATGACGCGTATGCCACGCTTTTCTGCCTCTGCACATAGCTGTTCAAAAAGTTCTGTGTTGCCGAATTCCGGGGCAATATGGAGATAATTTGCGGTATCATACTTGTGGTTACTGCTTGATTCAAAAATGGGATTGAGATATAAGATTGTAATATTCAGTTCTTTTAAATAATCAAGCTTTTCGATAATTCCCTGAAGGGTGCCGCCAAAAAAATCCCAGTACTCAATATTTCCCTGACCATCGCGAAAATAATGAGGACTGTCTTCCCAGTTTCCATGAATAAGCGACTGCTTTTTATATTGGGGCTCGAAGGTTTTCTTTTCGCCTTTGTTAAAGCGGTCGGGAAAAATTTGATACATGATCCCCTCGGTGTACCATGCGGGCATTTCACGGACTTTATCGTAGAGTGTAATCTGATAGGACGGTGGAAAGGCTTCATAAATCTGCCCCTCGCCGCCTAAGGTGTCATTTTGTGTGCCATAACAGTAATTGCGGCCTTCATGCTCATAACAAAAATCGTACCATAAAACACCTGGCTGATCGGGTAATGTGAGTGTGTACTCCATCATGTCAGGGAATTTCGATGGTACCATATCGTAAAAGTGCTCGATTGAATTGTAGAATGTCCTTAATTTAACATTTACAGCGTGTGTGGTATAAACACGAATCGTAACCTGGGAGCCTGTCGGAAGTGCTCCGAAAGGCTCCTTAAATCTTAAATCCCAGGAATTGTGTCTAAAATTCATTATGATAATTTACCTGTTACTTTCTTATAATAGTATAAATAGGTTTCGGCGGAAATTTTCCAGTCAAAATTTGATTTTGATGCGTTGGTCATGAGGGTCTTCCACAGCTCGGGCTCGTCATAGTACAGGCCGACAGCCCGCTGGAGTGTGAAGAGCATATCATGTGCGTTGTAGGTGGCAAAGCTAAAGCCATTGCCTTCTTTTGTTTCTTTGTCAAAATAGTGGACGGTGTCCTTTAGGCCGCCTGTTTCCCGAACGACGGGGACGGTGCCGTAGCGCATGGCGATCATCTGTGACAAACCGCAGGGCTCAAATTTTGAAGGCATCAGGAACATATCGCTGGCGGCGTATATTTTTCGAGAGAGGTCTTCGTTAAAGTCAATAATAGTAATCATTTTATCCGGATAAGTGTAGGCAACCTCTCGCAGCATGTTTTCGTACTGGGCGTCGCCAGTGCCAAGAACCACCATTTGGATGTTCATCTGAAGAATCTCATGAATGACAGCAGCCACGAGATCAAGTCCTTTTTGCTCAACCAGACGTGTGATCATGGAAATCATCGGAACCTTTGGATTAACCGGAAGCCCGAGGTAGTCCTGAAGGGCTGTCTTATTTTCTGTTTTCTTTTTATATGAACGTGTATAAGGCACAAAGAGCGCTGGATCCGTCTGAGGGTTATAGACGGTTTCGTCAATTCCGTTTAGAATACCCACGGTTTTGTAGCTGATATCACGCATCACGCCATCAAGACCTTCACCATAGTACGGGTCCTTCAGTTCTTCGGCGTAGGTTGGGCTGACCGTGGTTACCAGATCAGAGGTGTAAAGCGCGCCCTTCATCAGGTTTAATTTGCGGTAGAACTCCATGGCAGCCGGAAAATAATCCAGATTCAAGACACCCTTAAGGTCATCAAAGCCATAGAGCCCCTGGTACTTCATGTTGTGAATGGTAAAGACTGCTTTTGTGTTCAGATAATGCCACTGGTACTGTTCCTTGAGCAGGAACGGGATCAGGGATGCCTGCCAGTCATGACAGTGAAGCACATCCGGATAGAAATCAATGTAGGGGATGGACTCCAGCACTGCGCGGCAGAAATAAACAAAGCGTTCACCGTCATCATAATAGCCATACAGGTTCGGACGGTTAAAATAATATTCATTGTCAAGAAAATAGTAGGTAACGCCGTCCATTTCATATTGCTGTATACCCACATACTGGTCGCTCAGACCAACCTTGACGTAGAAGATGTCAATAAGCTTAAAATCTTTTTTATATTCTTCGGGAATACTGGCGTATTTTGGAAGAATAACGCGGATATCGGTTTGATCCTTTGGAAAGGCCTTTGGCAACGAGCCGATCACATCACCTAAGCCGCCGCTTTTGGCAAAGGGATAAGCCTCGGTAGCGGCAAATAAGACTTTTAATTTATCCATTGTTATATAACCATTCCTTTACTTAATACAATCGGGTTATCCTTTGTTCCGACCAGTGATGCGTTATCACGAATCTTAACATCTTTATCAAAAATAACATAGTTCAGTTTAACGTTATTTCCAATTTCGGCCTTCTGCATAATAATGCTGTTGGAAATTTCGCTGCCATAGCCGATTTTGCTGTCGCGGAAGAGAACACTGTGGTAAATTTTCCCCTCAACCTCACAGCCGCTGCCGACGATGGAGTTGCGCACCACGGCCTCATTTTGATAAAGTGTCGGGTGGTTGTCCTTGATTTTGGTATGGATGGAGTTTTCGCTCAGGAAAAGCTCTTTCATGATGTCGAATTCCAGAAGATCCATATTGGCTTCGTAATATTTGGCCAGGTCGTGTACGCGGTTAATATAACCGCTATGCGGTGCGCCGTATACCCGAAGGGTATCCAGATTACTCTTGATCATATCCATCAAGTCCCATTCGCCGGTACGCTCACCAAGCTCCATTAAGTCCAGAAGGACTGATTTTTTAATAATCATCATATCCGCATAGCAGTGGTCTGTCATTTTTTCCTTTTGGTAATGGATGTTGGTAATGCGGTATTTATCAAATTCTAAAAAGACATCGTTGTTTTCAAAGGTAAAGCTTGGCTGTACTTTTTTAAAAATCAATGTGACATCACTGTTGTTTGTTTTATGGATTTTATAGGACGCGTTAAAGCTGAAACTGGTTACCAGATTTGGCGCTGAGATAACCACGTCTTCATCGCTGCTATGCTGCAGAAATGCGCGGTTATTGTACAGATCACGAAGATTGATTTTCATGAGATTACCAAACCGGACACTGCTGCTACCTGCCAGAATGGACAAGTCCTGAGTTTTACGGCTTAAGGACCATTCCTTTCCTGTTCCCAGATGGTCGATAAGAGAACTGTATTTATGAGAGCCGACGACACCGACATGGGAAATGCCGGAATTCACCATATTGGACAGGGTAAAGTCGATCATGCGGTAACGGCCGCCAAAGGGCAGCGTACTGATACTGCGGTGCTGGAGCAATTCATTGAGATCTGAGTTATCGCCGTCTACATTTAAAATAATACCAATTGCTTTTTTCATTTCTGAGCACCTCCTATGAATTTAAAACGTGAATTTCTGCCGGGTTGTCACTTTCAGCAGCCACCAGACGGACATCACTCTTAACGTAAGCTCTTGAACCAACAATGCAATTTTCCAGATGCGCGCCATCCTCAATGATTGCGCCGGTATGGATAATTGAGTTTTTGAGAACTGTGTTTTTTCCAACGATAATATCGTGGGAGATAATAGAATTTTCGACTGACCCGAAAATAACACATCCATCACAGATCAGACTGTGTTTTACCACCGCGTCCTGCCCGATAAACTGCGGGTGACGGCTGGTATTATTCGAAAAGATTCTGAAATTCCGGTCTGTCAGGTCAAAATCACAGGCTGGATTGAGTAAATCCATATTGGCGTCATAGTAGCTTTGGATAGTTCCGACATCTTTCCAGTATCCGGAGAACGGATAGGCGAAGATTCGTTTTCCCTCTTCGTGAAGCATTGGAATGACATTGTGCCCAAAGTCATTTTCGGAATCGGGATTTTCAGCGTCTTCAATTAAAGCTTTGCGCAGGACATCCCAGGTAAAGACGTAGATTCCCATCGAGGCTTTGTTGCTCTTTGGTTCCGGAGGCTTTTCCTGGAATTCCAGGATACGTTTTTCGTCATTGGTATTGACAATTCCAAAACGATGGGCTTCATCCCAGGGGACATCCATCACTGCGATGGTGAGGTCAGCGGATTTCTGCTTATGAAAATTAACCATATTGGAGTAATCCATTTTATAGATATGGTCGCCAGACAGGATGAGCACATATTCCGGGTCAAAGCTGTCGATAAAGTCAATGTTTTGATAGATAGCATCAGCTGTGCCATTATACCATCGGCCGCCCTTTTGTCCCATATAGGGGGGGAGAATGCGGACGCCGGCGCCAACCTTGTCAAGGGACCAGGCACTTCCGTCACTGATATAATTGTTCAGGATATAAGGACGGTATTGGGTGAGGACACCCACGACGTCGATGTCAGAATTCATACAGTTGCTTAATGGAAAGTCAATAATACGGTATTTACCGCCGAATAAAACGGCAGGCTTAGCGTTGTTAAATGTGAGGGATCCCAGACGGCTTCCTTGTCCTCCAGCTAGGAGCATAGCGACACATTCGGTATTCATAATATTTCCTCCTCGTAAATGAATGGTTTGATTTTCCAGATTTCTCTCTGATAATCGGCAATAGAGCGGTCACTTGAGAACATTCCGGAGTGTGCAATATTGACAGCCGACATTTGCAGCCATCTTTTTTGATCTCTGTATACGGCACTCGAGGCTGAGTGGATGTCCGCATAAGAGGCAAAGTCTTTAAGTACAAAATAGGTGTCGTTATGAATCAAAAGTGAATCATAGATCGACTGGAAGGTAGAGGTATTGCTGAAAAAGCCATTGATCAGCTGTTCCAAAACCTCCTGAATCCGCGGATCGGATTCATAGATGTCCAGGGAGCGGTAGCCGCCATGGGCATTGTAATTTGCAACCTCCACATCGGAGAGGCCAAAGGTAAAAATATTATCCATTCCCACAGCTTCAGCGATCTCGACATTGGCGCCATCCATTGTGCCGAGTGTAATGGCACCGTTCATCATGAATTTCATATTTCCGGTACCAGAGGCTTCCTTGCCCGCAGTGGAAATCTGCTCAGAAATTTCGGCGGCAGGATAAATCATCTCGGCGACAGAGACATTAAAATTTGGAACAAAAACGACTTTTAAACGGTCATTGACAGTGGTGTCGTTATTCACCTTGTCCGCAATGACATTAATCAGCCGGATGACTTCTTTGGCATAATAATAGGATGGTGCGGCCTTGCCGGCAAAAATATAGGTTTTTGGGACAAAATCCATATTTGGATATGCCTTGAGTGTATTATAAAGATACATGATGTGCAGAGCGTTCAGCAGCTGCCGTTTATACTCGTGAATACGCTTGACCTGAATATCAAAGATCGAATCCGGGTTCAGCTGAATCCCTTGGGATTTGTTGATATATGCTGCCAGGTGGGCTTTGTTTCTGCGTTTGACAGCTCCCAGCTTTTCACAGAAAGCGGCGTCAGCTGCATATGGAAGCAGTGCCTCCAGGCTAGATAGTTTGTTTGGCATTGTCCAGCTGTCACCTATGGTTTCATTGAGCAAGGTTTTTAGCTGCGGGTTGCTGCCCATTAAAAAACGTCTTGGCGTTACGCCGTTGGTCACAGAATGAAAACGCTCCGGGAAAACAGCATAAAAATCCTTGAAGGTTTCCTCACGGAGAATTTTACTGTGCAGCTCTGCGACGCCGTTGACAGAATGGCTGCCGATAATGGCCAGATGTGCCATATGGACATGGCCGTCCTTTAAAATCGAAATCGAATAGTTGCGCGCCTCCTGGTCTGGATAAAACCAGTTCATGTCATTGACAAAACGGCGGTTGATTTCTTCGATAATCTGGTAGACACGGGGAAGAAGTTCCTTTACCATATCAATGGGCCATTTTTCCAGCGCTTCAGGCAGTACGGTATGGTTTGTGAAGCTGATGGATTTAACGGTCATATCCCAGGCCTTATCCCACTCATAATTTTCTTCATCAATGAGAATCCGCATGAGCTCTGGAACGCAGAGGGCAGGATGTGTATCATTGATATGGATACAGATTTTATCGGAAAAGCCGTCCATTGATCCGTGATTAAATTTTTTATAACGCCGCACAATCCGTTTCAGCCCGGCACAGACAAAGAAATATTCCTGCTTGAGGCGGAGCTGTTTTCCCTCAAAGCCATTGTCGTTTGGATATAAAATCTGACTGATGGCCTCGGCCTCAGAACGCCTTTGCATGGCTTTTAAAAAATGACCCTGGTTAAAGGTGGAGAGGTCAAAATCCTCTACCGGCTGTGCGCTCCAGAGACGAAGTGAATTGACGGTTTTGTTATGGTAGCCCTGAACAGGGACATCATAAGGGACTGCCAATACCGGTTCATAGTTTTCATGGATAAAAACCAGCTTGCCATTGACCATTTCAGTCCGGACATTCCCTTTATACTTTACAATAACAGACTTATCGGGCTTGGCGATTTCAAAAGGATAACCGTTTTTCAGCCAGTTGTCTGCAACTTCAACCTGTTCATTGTTGATGATCTTCTGTTCAAACAGGCCAAATTTATAGCGGATTCCATTTCCATGCCCGGGAAAGCCCATGGCGGCGGTTGAATCCAGAAAACAGGCCATGAGCCGGCCCAGACCACCGTTGCCGAGTGCGGGATCGTGCTCTTTTGCCTGAATGGCTTCGTAATCAAGACCGAGCTCACAGAGCACCTCAGGCACAACATCGTCCCACCCGAGATTGTTAATATAAGCCTTTAACAGCCGGCCGATCAAAAATTCGATGGAGAAAAAATAGATTTGCTTTTCTTCCATTTTGTGAAGGCGGCTGTTGTTGACAGCCCATTCGGCAGTGATTTCTTCCATGACCAGCTCAGATAATGCTTCATACTGGTGCTGTGCGGTCGATTCGGAGAAATCTTCGCCGGAAACTTCTTCTACTTTTTTTATAAATGCTTTTTTAAAGCTTGCTTTTTCAAGTGTTTTCATCCGGTGTCCTTTCCAGACCGCTATTTTTTCGTCTTAGCAACAGGCTTGGAAGCAGTATCCTTTGCGGTCTGCGCCTTGGTAGATTTTTTTACAGTTGACACTTTTGCTTTTTTATCCGAAACAGCAGCTTTGGATGAAGAAGCTGTCTTTGCTTTCTTAGCGGTGGTTTTCTTTTTTGCTTTTGACGCAACGCCCTTTAATACGATTGCCGCGGATGGCGGTATGTTCAACGTCACGCTGTAGGGCTGATTATGACATGGGGTGTCCTGTGCTTTTGCGGTCTTTTTGACTGTGAAGCCGGACCCACCATATTTTGGATCGTCGGTGTTGAAAACCAGACGATAGGTTTTTTCTGCAGGTACACCAATCTGGAAATTGGTATAGGTTAGCGGGCAGAAGTTGATCAGAATGATCAGATCGTCTTCTGGATGCTTGCCCATTCGCCTGAAAACGAGAATGCTCTGGCCGTTGTTGTCAGCGTCGATCCATTCAAAGCCGTCCCAGCCATGATCCTTTTCCCAAAGCGCATTTTCCCGGGCGTAAAATTTATTCAGGTCTTGCATAAAGTCCTTGGTTTGACGATGCCTGTCATAGTCCAGCATGAACCATTCAAGGGATTCGTAATAGCGCCATTCGCTGAACGGTGCGAACTCATTCCCCATAAAGGTGAGCTTTTTACCGGAATGAAAATACATATACGAATATAAAAGCCGAAGCTGGTCAAATTTCATTTCATATGGACCAAACATTTTATCCACGATTGATTTTTTGCCATGGACAACCTCATCGTGCGACAGCGGCAAAATAAAGTTTTCGCTGAACGCATAGGCCATTGAGAAAGTCAGTTTTGAATGGAACTGATTTCTGCAGTATGGGTCTGTTTCCATATAAGAGAGGGTATCGTGCATCCATCCCATATCCCACTTCAGGTTAAAACCAAGGCCGCCCTCGTCCACAGGCCAGCTGACCTTGGGGTAAGCGGTTGATTCCTCAGCGGCCATAATGGCAAATGGAAAATGCTTGAAGATGGCTGTGTTCAGTTTTCTCAGGAAATCAACCGCTTCAAGACTGTCATTTCCACCAAATTTATTGCGGCGGTATTCGTCGTCATAGCCATAGTTTAAATAGATCATGCTTGCCACACCGTCAATACGCAGCCCGTCAATATGGTATTGGTCAAACCAGAAATAAGCGTTTGAGATTAAAAAGGTCAGCACTTCTGGTTTTGCAAAGTCAAATTCCATAGTACCCCATTGAGGGTGCTCGGTCGCCTCATAAAGGTTTGTACCATCAAGCTTATAAAGACCGTGGGCATCCTTGCAGAAATGTCCTGGAACCCAGTCCAGTATAACGCTGATTCCCACCTGATGGCAGGCGTCAATAAAATGCATTAAACCCTGAGGCTCGCCATAGCGGCTGGTCGCAGCAAAGTAGCCGGTCAGCTGGTATCCCCAGGATCCGTCAAAGGGATGCTCCATAATGGGCATCAGCTCTACGTGCGTATAGTGCATATCCTTAAGATAAGGGACAAGTGTGTCAGCAAGCTCGTAATAGCTCAAGGCAGTTCCGTCCTCATGGGTTCTCCAGCTGCCGAGATGAACCTCATAAATATTAACAGGCTTCGGCTTAGAGGCAGCTTTTTTGCGCTGCTCAAGCCATTTTTTGTCCTTCCAGCTGTAACCCTCCAAATCCCAGAGAATAGAGGCTGTTTTAGGCTTGACCTCAGAATAAATACCATAAGGATCTGATTTATAGACGTTTTCCCCATGACATTGCGTAATGCAGTATTTGTAGAGCTCACCTTTATTCAGATCAGGAATGGTGCATTCCCATACACCGCCAGAGTCTTTCTGTAAAAGCATCGGATGAGCGTCGGGATTCCAGTCATTAAAATTGCCTACGACTGAAACAGCTTGAGCGTGTGGTGCCCAGAGTCGAAAAACAACACCTTTATCTGTAAAATGAGCGCCAAAAAATTCGTAGCTTTTCAGATAAGTTCCCTCGTGAAAAAGATGGTACGCGATTTTAGGTTTCATAGTCAATCAGTCCTTTCTTAATTACAGGTTATATTATAGATTGTATAAGAGTACTTTAATTAAATATAGTTTAACATAAAAAAGTATGAGAATGTTTTTATATAGGTTAATTTAAGTAAAATCTTTTTAATATATTGTACCATGAAATTTAAATTTGTAAACGTTTCATCGAGAAAAAAATACATTTATTTTTCCACCTAAGTTTAAAATGACACAAACGAAATAAATTCCAACTAAAAGTGCAAATAATCCACCAAAGTTGCCGTATAGCAGTGTGTATTTAGTCGAATGATTCATAAACATTAAGAAAATACGGAAGGCAATATTTATGCCAAGAGTTGAAAAAACAGCGCCTGGAAGTCCCTGCATAAATCTCAACTGGCGGTCCGGTGCTAAAACATAAACACAGGTAAACAGAAATATACTTGTGACCAGAGAAAAAATAAATGTAAAGATATTCATTAAAATAATATTAAACTGATCAATGCCTAAGCGTACAAGAATATATTCACTGATCGCTTCGCTGAAAACATAGGCTGAAATGATCAAGATGATGGAAATGGCAAACAGAATTGTGAAAAGAAAGGATAAAAGCCAGATTTTTAAGTGGCTTCTGCTCTCATGATTACCATAGTTCTGATTCATTCCAGTCATGATCGCTCTTGCGGCCAGTGTTGCAAAGAAAAAGGTGAATAAAACTAAAATATAATTGTTATCCGCAAGGTTTTTGGTCAGCGTGTCAATTAAGGTGCGGACGTAATCGTAGGAGAGCTGGGGAAGATACTCTTTTAGGATATCAAAAAGATAATCTTTAAACTGCACAATAAAGCGGCCGACAAAATTGATTAAAAAGATAATCAGCGGAAAGAAGGCCATGATAATATAAAAGGACATCTGGGCACAGATGCCCCAAAAGTCTGTCCTGTCCATATCCTCTGCCATAAAAATGATGAATTCAGTGAGCTTTGATGTTTTGTTTTTCATGATCTACCTTCCAATTTTCTTCAGCAAAAATAAATTAATGACACAGCCAAAAGTTAGAATAATGCAAAAAACATACACGACGATAATTAAAGAAAAAGGACCTTCGAGGGAATTGAACAGGCTCTCTATCTGCAAATGATTTTTTATAAAAGCCTCATAAAGCCCAATGATGGAGAGCCAGCCCAGGCTTACAAACACTCCGCCCGGCAATGAGAAAAAGAAAGACATCCGGACAGACGGTGTATACATATAGATGGCGGTCACAAGCAAAGCGATGATCGCACTGATATAAATCAGGGTAAAGCCCTGCCAGAATTTAATAAAAATATCTGAAAGATTCATGTACTCAAAAAAGGAGGTTGATATTTTCTGGGTAAAGATATACAGATAAAAAACCACTAAGATCAGAATAACAAGGATAACCAGATAAAGAACAGCCAGTCCCCAGACCAGAAAATAGTTGCGCTTTTCCGGTATCAGCATTACCTTGTTAATGGTCAGAATCAAAGAGCGGACAGCACAGACTGACGCGTAAAGTATAAAGAAGCCAAAGACGATATTTGCCCAATGGGAAGTCTGGGGTCCGGCGGCGTTTGCAGCAGCCGTGTTAAACATTTCGTCTAAAAAACCGGGAAACAAGACCTTCAGGCTCTCAAGCACCTGATCGTTGAGACCCTGGGCAAACCAGCTGAAAAAATTATAGATCAGCATGATAAAAGGAATAAAAGCCAGCAAAACTCGATAAGAAAGCTGTGCGGCAAGGTTAAGGATGCTGTAATTTTTTTTATGATTTTTTACAAAAAAGTAGAATTCATATAAGAGCTTCATTTGACTTATTTCCTTCATTTGTGATTTAGAATAATTATACCACGAAAAAGAAATCTATAACAATGAGATTATCAAACTAAAAGAATGGTTAAAAATGAAGTATACAATTTTAATTTATCTAAAATACTGTATCCATATAGATTGAAATTTTTTCAATAATGGTAAAATGGAGATTCTTTGGTAAAATCAAACACTTTAACTGAATAAATTTTGAAAGAATGAAAAATAAAATTGCATATTTGAGTATTTTTTGATATACTAAAAACAAAATTTGAAGAGATATGACCGTATAATGCTGAAAAATAATGATGTATATGAGGCGGGCAGAACGGAGGCCATCAGCAACGCTGAGATTGAACAACAGGTGAAAAAAGCTTTTACTACAGGTATTCATCAGTTTAGTCTGGTAAAATAATACATATATGATGTATAATAATACATGAATTAATTTTGAAGGAGATAAAGAATGGGATTAACTTTAACTGAGAAGATTATTAAAGATCACTTGGTGGTAGGTGAAATGGTCAAAGGGACAGAAATCGGCATCCGCATTGACCAGACATTGACACAGGATTCCACCGGAACCATGGCGTATATGCAGCTGGAGGCCATGGAGGTACCAAGAGTTAAAACAAAACGCTCATTAGCTTATATTGACCATAATATGCTTCAGGAAGGCCCTGAAAATATGGATGACCATATTTATATTCAAACCGTTGCTAAAAAACACGGCGTCTATTTTTCAAAACCCGGTAATGGAATTTGCCATCAGGTTGAAATTGAACGCTTTGGCGTTCCGGGACAGACGCTGCTGGGTTCCGACAGCCATACTCCGACAGGCGGCGGGATTGGCATGCTGGCCATTGGCGCCGGCGGTCTGGATGTAGCGGTGGCCATGGCAGGCGGTGAATACTATATCACCATGCCAGAAGTGGTAAAGGTTGAGTTGACTGGAAAACTGCGCAAGGGTGTATCTTCCAAAGATATCATTCTTGAAGTGCTCAGACAATGTACTGTAAAGGGCGGTATCAATAAAGTTTTTGAATACACTGGAGATGGAGTAAAAACGCTGACCGTGCCGGAACGCGCAACCGTAACCAATATGGGCGCAGAGCTCGGCGCGACAACCTCGGTTTTCCCTTCAGATGAGATGACAAAAGCTTTCCTTGAGGCCCAGGGAAGAGCTGGAGATTTCACAGCCCTGTCCGCAGATTCCGACGCTGTATACGACCAGGTTGTAAAAGTAGATTTAAGCACCTTGGAGCCATTGACAGCCTGTCCGCACAGCCCAGATAAGGTTGTTAAGGTTTCTGAAATTGAAGGACTCAAGGTTAATCAGGTAGCCATCGGAAGCTGTACGAATTCCTCATGGCTTGATTTGATGAAGGTAGCAGCTATTTTGAAAGGGCAGACCGTTGCGGAAAATGTGCAGCTGGTCATTGCACCAGGCTCCAAACAGGTTTTGACCATGCTGGCAGAAAACGGCGCACTGGCCGATCTTCTGAATGCCGGTGCCAGAATTCTTGAATGTGGCTGCGGACCATGCATTGGTATGGGGCAGGCGCCGTGTACAGACGGTGTGTCGCTCAGAACCTTTAACCGTAATTTTAAGGGGAGATCTGGGACGGTTAGTGCAGACGTGTATCTTTTAAGCCCGGAAACCGCTGCGATTTCAGCTGTTAAGGGTGTGTTGACAAATCCCCTCGGTAAAGTTGAACTGCCGGATATCGAAATGCCAAAAGATTTTCTGATCAATGATAACGCGGTAATCCCGCCGGCGCCTGAGGGTGAAAAGGTTGAAGTTATTAAGGGACCAAATATCAAGCCGTTCCCACTTGCCAAACCACTAGCAGATACAGTGGAAGGAAAAGCTTTGATCGTCGTGGAGGACAACATCACAACAGACCATATCATGCCCTCCAATGCGAAGCTGTTACCGTACCGCTCGAACATCCCATACTTGGCGGATTATTGTCTATCCCCCTGTGATCCGGAATTTCCGCAGCGCGCAAAGGATAATCATGGTGGCTTCATTATCGGTGGACAGAATTATGGGCAGGGCTCTAGCCGTGAGCATGCCGCTTTAGCGCCTGTTTATCTCGGGATTAAAGGGGTTATCACAAAATCCTTTGCCCGTATTCATAAAAATAATCTGATCAATAATGGTATTTTGCCAATGGTGTTTGAGAATGAAGCAGATTACGATAAGATTTCTCTGGAAGATGATCTGATGATTGATCACGCCAGAGAACAGGTGAATACCGGAAAAATTGTTTTGAAGAATAAAACGAAAAATGAAGAATATCCGCTGTTAATCGAAGTGTCTGAACGCCAGAAAGAAATGCTGCAGGCTGGCGGCCTGATCAATTTGATGCGGAGCAAGAATTAAATAACGGTTATAAAAAATCCCTTTGGTATTTAACCAAAGGGATTTTTGTTTGCGTTTTGCTTATTCCACACTGCCTGAACTGTCGTCAGGCGCGCCGGAAGTGGATGAATCGTCTGATGGCGTATAATCCTCAGACGGAGGTGTATAATCTGAGTTATCTGAGCTGTTATCAGAATTGTTGTATGAATTGTTACCAGAACTGTTATAACTGTTGTCTGTTGATGGTGTTGGCTCGGTTGAATCATTTTCGTTGCTGTTGCTGTATTTTTGATAAGGAGCATCCTCATCAACTGTGACACCGCCACTTCCGCTTCCGGCGATTCCTGCGACACGTTCGCTGATTTTCAATAGATTGGCAGTGGGTGTATAGCTTTCACTTTCGTATAAAAATTTATGAAGCATAACGGCATTGTCAGCCAGTGAGTTCGGAACAAGATACCAAACTTCATCAATCATTTCGCCAAATGAAAGGTCATCTAATGGAATACGGTAATCAGTGAATGTTTTGTTTTCAACAGTCATAAATGCCTTAGCATAAGTAGTCATCTCCTGAAGCGATAATGAAGTTTTTACATAAGGATAAACCTTTCCGAGTAAATTGATACCAGTGAATAAATCGACATTTAATGCCTTTTGAACAATCTGCTGTACAACCTCGCGCTGTCGAGCTGTTCTTTTATAATCATCATCGCTGAAACGGTTCCGACAATAGGCTAAGGCTTGAACCCCGGTTAGATGCTGTGTGCCGATACCAGGAATTTTAGGGTCAGACTTGTTTAAAACAGAGTTTACATGATTAATAAACTCATTAGTCCAGTATAATACATCTTCATTTTCAATGTTGACATCAACTCCGCCCAATGTATCGACGGTGTCGACAAGACAATCAAAGTTTACGACCACATAGTCGCTGATATTCAAATCAAAATTTTCATTCAATGTTTTTACAGCTAACTGGGGACCGCCGTAGTCATATGCAGCATTAATTTTTTCATAAGAAACGTCATTTTTACTACCTTCAGGTATTTTTACCAGTAAATCACGCATGACAGAAGTAACTTTGATGGCGCCGGTTTTGAAATTAATTGAAGCAATCATGATGGTATCTGAACGATCGCCCTCCACATCATCGCGACCATCGATTCCGAACATAGCGATATTTGCGACATCATCGCTTAATAAATCGTTAATGTTAAGATCACTTTCGTCCAATTGCTCGCCGGCAATCCCATGCAAAATGCTAAAGCCATACACAGCACCGCTGCCAACTAAAATGATCAGACAGGCCAAAACAATGCACAATACTTTCTTTTTTAATGTCATATAAAATCCTCTCAAAATTTTAATAATACAAATTGTGTGTAAATCGGAACATAAAGGCAATTTAAGCTTATTAATTATAACATAATTTCGATACAAATTGGATACATTTTTAAAAAATTAAGAAAAAAAATAGACAAAAACAGGCTTGTGAAGTATAATGATATAGATTTAAATTAAATATTAAAATTAAGGTGGAAATTAATGAAAATATTAATAACTGGGAGCAATGGTCAGCTTGGTAGGCAGTTGATTACTGAATGCAAAAAAAGAAGTATAGAGTACGTTGGCTATGATGTTCCTGAATTAGATATTACAAATATAAAATTAGTTCAAAGTGTAGTTGAAAAAGAAAGTCCAGATATAATCATTAATTGTGCAGCTTTGACAGATGTAGATGGTTGTGAAAGAAATGCTAAACTGGCCTTTGCAGTCAATGCATATGGTCCTAAGAATCTTGCGGAAATATCTAAGAATAAAGATATTTTATTAGTGCATTTATCTACAGATTATGTATTTGATGGACAAGGCGTTTTTGAAAATGGACACAAAAGGCCATATGTAGAAAGTGATTGCACTAATCCCAAAACAGTTTATGGAAAAAGCAAAAAAGCTGGCGAGGATTTTGTTGTTGATAATACTTCGAAATATTTTATTATCCGTTCCGCCTGGCTCTATGGTGATGGCAACAACTTTGTGAAAACCATGCTGAGACTGGCGGAAAATCATCCTCAACTTACCGTGGTCAGTGATCAGGTGGGAACACCTACCAGCACGGTTGATCTTGCCCGGGCAATCATTGAATTGATCCAGACCAATGCCTATGGAATTTATCACGGAACCTGTGAAGGCCAGTGCAGCTGGTATGATTTCGCGGTTGCTATTTTTCAGAAAAGCGGGGTAAAGATTGATGTTAAGCCAGTCAGCTCAGAGGAATACGCAAGCCCAACTCCCAGACCGCATTATTCTGTGTTAAGAAATAAGGGCTTGGAAGATTTGAAAATCAATGTGTTCAGACCATGGGAAGAAGCTTTGTCTGAATACTTAAAATGGTTAAAAGAAAATTGATCGAATAGAGTTAAGGAGAGATATATGAAAGGAATTATTTTAGCCGGAGGGTCCGGAACACGTTTATATCCCATCACCCGCGCAGTATCCAAGCAATTATTGCCAATTTATGATAAGCCGATGATTTACTATCCGCTGTCAACGTTGATGTTGGCAGGAATTAAGGATATTCTGATTATTTCCACCCCCTATGATTTGCCGATGTTTGAACGTTTATTTGAAACCGGTGAGGAGCTGGGATTAAACTTCTCATATAAAGTTCAGGAAGCGCCGAACGGCCTGGCAGAAGCCTTTATTATCGGTGAAGAATTTATTGGGGACGATAAGGTTGCGCTGGTTTTGGGCGACAATATTTTTTACGGACAAGGCTTTACAAAGTCGCTTGCAGCCGCGGCGGAGCTTGAAAAGGGCGCTGTAATCTTTGGCTATCCGGTAACAGACCCAGAGCGCTATGGTGTCGTTGAGTTTGCAGAGGATGGCAGCGTTATTTCCATTGAGGAAAAGCCAACAGAACCAAAGTCCAATTTTGCGGTGCCGGGTCTTTATTTCTATGATAACGACGTGGTGGAGATTGCCAAGAACATTAAGCCCTCACCGAGAGGAGAGCTTGAAATTACAACGGTTAATGAGACCTATCTGAAACGCGGTGATTTAAAAGTTGAGCTTTTCAGCCGTGGGATGGCGTGGCTGGATACCGGTACGCATGACAGCCTGATTGAGGCATCTAATTTTGTGGAAACCATTCAAAAACGCCAGGGCCTTTTTGTTTCCTGTGTGGAAGAGATTGCCTACACAAAAGGATTTATCAATCGGGAACAGCTTCTGAAGCTGGCAGATCCCCTTAAAAAAACAGCCTATGGACAGTATTTAATCAACCGGGCAAACGAGAAAAGAGGAGTGAACTAATGGCAGCCATAACAGTGACAAAAACTCAGATTGAAGGACTGGTAATTGTTCAGCCTTCCGTTTTTGGAGATGAACGCGGTTACTTCATGGAAACCTACAATAAAGAAGAATTTGAAAAGCAGGGCCTTAACATGACTTTTATTCAGGACAATGAATCAAAGTCTAAAAAGGGTGTGCTGAGAGGGCTTCACTTTCAAAGAAAATACTCCCAGGGAAAACTGGTACGCTGTACCCAGGGCGCTGTATGGGATGTGGGAGTCGACCTGAGAAAAGGATCGCCAACCTACGGTGAGTGGGCCGGTGTTGAGCTGAGCGCAGAAAATAAAACCATGTTCTACATTCCAGAAGGCTTTGCCCATGGTTTTGTCGTCTTATCAGACGAGGCGACCTTCAATTATAAATGTACAAATTTATACGCACCGGAATACGACGGCGGTATTCGATGGAATGACCCGGAAATCGGTGTTGAATGGCCCGTTGAGGGCCTGGAACTGCTGTTATCCGAAAAAGATCAGAAACAGCCGTTTTTAAAAGATATCAAGGATACGTTAGAATTTTAAGAGGAGTTTAAAGATTGAAAACAGTATTAGTGACCGGCGGCGCCGGATTTATTGGCTCGAACTTTGTAAAATATATGCTGGATCAGCATAAGGATTATAAGATTGTCAATCTGGATTTATTGACCTACGCGGGAAATCTGGAAAATTTGACTGATATTGAGGATAATCCAAATTATGAATTTGTAAAGGGAGATATTGCGGACCGTTCCTTTATAGGTGATCTGTTTCAAAAACATCATTTCGATTTAGTGGTTAACTTTGCCGCGGAATCTCATGTAGACCGAAGCATTGAAAACCCGGAAATCTTTGTGCAGACCAATGTAATGGGGACCCAGGTTCTGCTGGACGCCGCAAAAAATCTCTGGCAGACAGGAAAAGACGAAAACGGCTATCCAACTTATCGTGAAGGCGTAAAATACCTTCAGGTTTCTACCGACGAAGTTTATGGTGCACTTGGAAAAACAGGCATGTTTACCGAGACAACACCAATCCAGCCAAACAGTCCTTATTCTTCATCCAAAGCTGGCGCGGACCTCTTGGTACGAGCTTATGGAAATACTTTTAAATTTCCAATGAATATTACCCGCTGCTCCAACAACTACGGTCCTTACCAGTTTCCGGAAAAGCTGATTCCACTCATGATTTCCAATGTGGTTGAGCTTAAGAATCTGCCAATTTACGGGGATGGCATGCAGATCAGAGACTGGCTGCATGTAAAAGACCACTGCAGCGGTATTGATACTGTGCTTCACAAAGGCCGTCTGGGTGAAGTGTATAATATCGGCGGAAACAACGAAAAGGCCAATATTGAAATTGTCGACCTGATTATTGCCAATGTCAAAGAAAAATTAAGCAATGACCAGTATAATGGTATCGATACGGATGTTTCAAAGATTTCAGATGATCTGAAAATCCATGTGGAGGACCGTTTAGGCCATGACCGCCGTTATGCAATTGATAACACAAAGATTACAACCGAGCTTGGCTGGTCACCATCCTATACCTTTGAACAAGGCATTGTTGAGACCATTGACTGGTATCTAAACAATCAGGATTGGCTAAAACAGGTGAAGTCCGGCGGATATCAGGAATACTATGAGAAGATGTATTCTAAGAAATAATATAAAGATATAAATAATTAGAACTTACTTCTTTATTTATTGTAAGAAGTAGGTTCTATTACTTTAAGCAAGAACTGGAGTGAAGTATATGGATACCGAAGTAAAGAATAGAAATTGTAGCATGCAAGACTATTTTCAAAAATTTTATAGATATCGTTATTTGCTAAAAGAATTGGTTTCTAGGGATATAAAAGTAAAATATAGGCGATCTGTTTTGGGTGTTGCGTGGAGTGTTCTAAATCCTCTTTTGATGATGTTGGTAATGACTGCTGTTTTTTCTACTATTTTCAAGTTTCAAGTTGAGAATTATCCTGTTTACTATTTAACTGGATTATTGATTTTTAATTTTGTTAATGAAGCGACAAATGCGTCAATGACATCTATTATTGATAATGCCCCTTTAATAAAAAAAGTATATATTCCTAAGTATATTTTCGTGCTTGAAAAGTGTTTGTTTGCTTTTGTGAATGCATTATATTCATTGATAGCTATGTTTATAATCATGCTGATTTTACGTGTTCATGTTTCATGGACGATAGTGTTATTGCCAATTCCATTAGTGTATACATTTTTATTTTCTGTAGGTTTAGGCTTGATTTTAGGAACATGTAATGTGTTTTTTAGGGATATAGGTCATTTGTATGGAGTATGGACCATGGCGTGGATGTATTTAACGCCCATTATTTATCCAATTGAGATATTACCGGATTTTGTTAAGAGTGTGGTTGCTTTCAATCCATTAATTTATTATGTGAATTATTTTAGAAATATCGTCCTTTATGGAATGATTCCAAGCTTTCGGGAAAATATAATTTGCATAGGTATCGCTTTACTATTTTTAATTTTTGGACTTTGGGTTTTTAAAGCGAATCAAGATAAATTTATTTTGCATATTTAGGAGGATCTATGTTAGATAACATTATTCGAGTTAAAAATGTTACTATGAAGTTTAATATGTCAAATGAAAAGTTTGACGGAATCAAAGAATACTTTATTAAACTTGTAAAAAGACAGTTATATTATAACGAATTCATAGCCTTAAACAATATAAATCTTGAAGTAGAACGTGGAGATGTTTTGGGAATAATAGGATTAAATGGTTCAGGTAAAAGTACCTTACTTAAAATTATTTCTGGTATTTTGAAGCCCACTCAAGGGAGTGTTGATATTAAAGGAACAATTTCACCGTTAATAGAGTTGGGAGCAGGTTTTGATATGAATTTATCTGCACGAGAAAATGTAATGCTAAATGGTTTGGTTTTAGGGCGGACGCGACAACAAATGGAAGAAAAGCTAGAAGAAATTATAGATTTTTCTGAGTTAAGACCATTTATGGATGTTGCGGTTAAAAATTTTTCTTCTGGAATGATAGCAAGATTAGGATTTGCAGTAGCAACATCTGTGCAACCTGAGATATTAATTGTAGATGAAATATTATCGGTTGGTGATTTTTTATTTCAGGAAAAATGTGAAAAAAGAATGAATGAGATGATGGAGGGGGGGACTACTGTGCTGATGGTTTCCCATTCGATAGAGCAAATTGAACGATTATGTACGAAAGTAATATGGTTAGACAAAGGGAAGATGGTAATGATGGGTGAAACTCAAAAAATTTGTGATGCATATAAAAATGAAGCAGAAGCATATGTATAAGGTGAAATAATGGAAAATGAAAGGTTGTTTTATCTAGATTTTATTCGAGCCTTTGCAACTGTTAGTATTTTACTAACTCATTTTAACGCTATTTATTTGTATATTAACCCTCCTATGCCAGAGAAAGCTGTTATTACCACCACAGTTGCAAATATTTATATTGGTAATTTTGGTGTTTCTTTATTTTTTATTATTTCGGGTGCGGCATTAATGTATGTGTATCAAGAAAAATGTAACTTGAAAGATTATTTTAAAAAAAGATTTTTATCAATATATCCGATGTTTTGGATGGCTTATATAATAGTATTTATTTTTTATGTGGTCATGGGTGTTCCTATTTTGAATCAGGCTCCTTTGTGGAAGGTGATTTTTACAATAATAGGTTTTGATGGTTATTTAATGGAAAACACAGCTACTTTCTATATTTTAGGAGAATGGTTTCTTGGATGCATTATTTTAATGTATCTAATCTTCCCAGTTTTAAAAAAAGGAGTTATTACCTTTCCTAAGGTAACAGCTGGCTTGCTTTTAATTTTAGGGTTAATATCAGTATATTTTAACCCTACAGCTTTTCCAACAGCTAAATTTTTGTTTACAAGGCTGCCAGAATTTGCTTTGGGTATGTATTTTATCCGTTACATTAAGAAAGTAAATATTTTTATGTTTTTATTATCCTCAATTGTGTTAATTTTAAATACAGTTATTCACCCTAAAATTAATGATAATATCCAAACTGCTTATGTGGGTATCTGTGCTTTTTTTGTTTTGGTATTTGTCTCAAAATATTTAAAAAGTCCAGGAATAAAAAAAATTTCGTTAGTTATA
>OCAG01000578.1_pt1 | contig 22731 bp, 24 predicted proteins | sample 1477111 | NCBI WGS metagenome assembly OCAG01 (sample SAMEA2580288, study PRJEB22360) | human gut metagenome | biome: human gut; feature: human-associated habitat; material: faeces | place: Denmark | collected 2008/2010 | reverse complement strand
TCAAAGTGGTGCCCAGAGGCGGAATCGAACCACCGACACGAGGATTTTCAGTCCTCTGCTCTACCGACTGAGCTATCTGGGCTTATGTTTTACTGAGCTTGTTTTTTAAAAGGAAACTGGTGGGCCCTCAGGGACTTGAACCCTGGACCTGCCGGTTATGAGCCGGATGCTCTGACCAACTGAGCTAAAGGCCCGTATAATCGTTCAGATAAAAAAATGGTCGAGGTGAGAGGATTCGAACCTCCGGCCCCATGGTCCCAAACCATGTGCGCTACCAAACTGCGCTACACCTCGAAACAGAACTCTTATATTATATTATCTTTAACTCTTAATGTCAAGCACTTTTTAAAATTTTATTTTTTAAAACCGTGCTGCCTGCGGCTGTCTCACTTGACGACTTGCTTATTCTAGCACAATTCTTAAGCCTTCGTCAAGCATTTTCTAACAAAAATTTAAAATAAAAAATCCAACCCGTATCGCGGCGATACGGGTCGGAAAAATCTACAGCGATGTCCGTTTTAAATCCAGCAGCTTATGCTTAACAAGCCAACGTTCGGTTTTATTGATGGCAGCCTTGAGCAGCAGCATAATGGGATAAATGAGGAACAGCATCGGCAGCAATACCAGCACCACCTGCCAGTTAGTGGGGTAGAACGGTATTACCGCGAAAAAGGTCGGGAAGAACAGCACTGCGCCCACATAAGCGATGGTCATAGCCCAGAACAGGATGGTCCGTTTAACATCGAGGGGCTGGCAGACACCATAAAGGATGATGAGCCCGGTGACACCGGTCAGCAGGCAGGCCATGGTGGACAGCTCATTAACGCTGAAATCCAGTATATTCCCAATAATCATAACCACGACAATATTTACCACAATGGTCAGCGCGCCCGGAAGAGCTTTTCTGAGCACTGTCTCCAGAAAATTGCCGGAGAGCCGGTTTTTGTTGGGCTCAAGAGCCAGGAAGAAGGACGGAACCCCTATGGTTACTGTGCTGATAAGCGTGAGCTGGATCGGAATAAATGGGTACGCCTCGCTGGCCACAATCACAATGACCGCTAACAGAAAGGAATAGATGGTCTTGACCAGGAACAGCGATGCCGCGCGGCTGATGTTGTTGATGACGCGCCGGCCTTCCATGAGCACCTTGGTCAGGCTGGAGAAATTGGAATCCAGCAGAACCAGCTGGGAGACCTGGCGGGCAGCGTCGCTCCCTGCGGCCATGGCAATGCTGCAATCCGCATCGCGCAGAGCCAGCACATCGTTAACGCCGTCGCCGGTCATGGCCACGGTATGCCCCGCGGCCTTTAATGCATTGACAAGCACACGCTTCTGCCCTGGGGTAACCCGCCCGAAAACCGTATATTTGAGGGCGGCCTCTGCCACTGCCTCATCCGTCTCGAGGGTGGTGGCATCCACACAGTTTTTAGCGTCCATCAGGCCTGCCCGGCAGGCTACCTCAGACACGGTGAGGGGGTTATCCCCAGAGATTACCTTGATAGCAACCCCCTGCCCTGCAAAATACTCCAGAGTTTTTTTGGCTTCCTTCCGGATTTTGTCCCCGAGCAACAGGAATGCAATGACCTGCACATCACCGGGCAGGCCGCTGTCTCCTGTAAAAGGACTGTCGGAATGGACAAGTACCAGCACGCGGTTTCCCTCCGCGGCATAGCCCTCAACCTTGTCGCGGTAGGTATTGTAGCCGTCTTTCAGCACAAATTCCGGGGCGCCGATAACATAAGTTCCCTGTTCCTCAAAGCTGACGCCGCTCCACTTGCGGGCCGAGGAAAAGGGGACGGTCTTCACTGCCCGCCATTTGGGGGCCTCTCCGTTAAAGCTGTCCTTCAGGGCCTGAAAGGTGGAGTTATCGTCAGTCAGGGTCCCCACCATGGCGCGCAGGGCCTTGGCCGGGTCCTTGGCGTTATTGACCAGGTCGATGGATTTGACCTCCATGCTCCCCTCGGTGATGGTGCCGGTTTTATCCAGACAGAGCACATCGACACGGGCCAGCGTCTCGATGCAGTACAGCTCCTGAACCAGGGTCTTGTAATGCCCGAGGCGGATAACGCCCACTGCCAGGGCCACACTCGTCAGAAGCACAAGCCCCTCGGGAATCATACCGATCAGGGCGGCCACAGTGGTAACGATGGCATGGTTGATTCCCAGGTTCAGGCCGAAAATCTGCCGCAGCAGGAGCAGCACACCGATGGGCACAATGGTGATACCGATAATTTTCATGATCAGGTTTAGCGCCCGCATGATTTCAGAATTGGGCTTGCGCATCTGCTTGGCCTGGGCGGCAATTTTGGTGGCGTAATTGTCCGCGCCCACCTTATCCACTTGCACATAGGCCTGCCCGGCCACCACAAAGCTGCCGGACAGAAGGGTATCGCCTTCCTTTTTGACAATGGCGTCGGATTCACCTGTCAGCAGGGATTCATTGACCTCAATTTCACCGCTCAGCACTGTTGAATCCGATGGAATCTGTTTTCCGGAGCTCAGGATAAGAATATCCCCGAGGACGATCTCCTCCACTGTGATCTCTTTCTCCTTCCCCTCCCGCAGCACCCGGACATGGGGCTGGGAAATGAGCGAGAGCTTGTCAATTGTGCGCTTCGCCTTGACCTCCTGGATAATGCCAATGACGGTATTGATGATCACAATATTGATAAACAGCGCATTTTTATAGGACCCAACCGCAATCACAAGAACCGCCAGCACAATATTGAGTAAATTAAAAAGGGTCAGCGTATTGTCCTTTACGATCTGGCCCACGGTTTTTGTCTGGGATTCAGGCTGCTGATTATTGAGACCCTTTTCTCGAAGCTCAGCTACCTGCTGTTCGGTGAGACCGGTAGCTGACGATGGGTTAAAGGCGTTCATTTCCATTGCGAACCTCTCTTGTTTTGTATTAGGTTAATAGTAACACCTTTTTCTTAAAAGAAAGACAGTTTATAGGGCGTCAGGGCAAATAAAAAACCGCTGAGCCTGACTTGCAGGCTGAGCGGTATTTTATTATTGTAGTTTTTCCCGGACGATCTGATTAACCAATTTTCCGTCGGCCAGTCCTTTGACCTTCGGCATTAACGCGCCCATAATTTTGCCCATGTCCTTTGCACTTTCAGCTCCGGTTTCTTTAATGGTTTCGTCAACAATCGCTTCAATTTCTTCTTGAGTTAATTGTTTAGGAAGGTAAGCTTCGATGACACGCATCTCTGCTTCTGTTTGCGCGATTAAATCATCTCGTTCGGCTTTTTTAAATTCGTCTAAGGCATCCCGACGCTGTTTCATTTGCTTGGCGATGATTTCCTGAATCTCAGCATCGCCCAGCTCAACTTTATTGTCCTTTTCGACCTGCAGAATCGCGGCGCGAATCATCGTTACCGTTGATTTCTTAACCGTATCCTTGGCCTTCATGGAAGCCTTTAAGTCAGCCAGCAGTTGTTCCTTTAATGCCAACTAATGCCACATCCTATCTTTTTTTCATTTTTCTTTTTCTGGCAGCTTCTGATTTTCTTTTTCTTTTTACACTTGGTTTTTCATAGTGTTCTCTTTTGCGAATCTCAGACATAACACCTGCCATTGCAGTTTTTCTTTTAAATCTGCGTAATGCGCTTTCAAGTGTTTCATTTTCTTTGATTTTTACTTCAGACATTCTTAACCCCCCCCTCTAATCCATAACTTTATTTACGGAACTTTTTTTGACATGGTATGAGCTAACTTATATTATATTTAAAAACTTTTTAATTGTCAATCCAAAAGTGGGGATTCATCGGGGTTTTTTGTATCTATTTTTTCATAAGAAAAAACCTGGCGCCCTTATGGTGTTAAAAAGCTTTTATAAAAGCCTTTCAATGTCCTTTTCCAGCGCTGCAGGCTCTACCATCGGCTCATAGCGGGCAACCACATTGCCGTCGCGGTCGACAAGAAACTTGGTAAAATTCCATTTGATATCGCTTTTCTGCGCGTAATCCGGGTCGTCCTTGGACAGGCGCTCGTCAAAGGCCTTGCCCTTTTCGGTGTTTAAGTCAAACCCTCTGAAGCCCTGTTGTTCCTTAAGAAAAACAAAAAGCGGTTCGGCGTTGTCGCCGTTCACATCAATCTTTGCCATCATCGGGAAGGATACGCCGTAGGTAAGGCGGCAGAAGTTTTCGATCTCTTCATTGCTGCCCGGGTCCTGGTTGGCGAACTGGGTGCAGGGGAAGCCCAGGATCATGAGGCCCTGGTCCTTATACTTTTCATAAAGGGCTTCGAGGCCGTCAAACTGCGGGGTAAAGCCGCACTTGCTGGCGGTATTGACCACTAACAGCACCTTACCCTCATAATCCTTGAGGGCCTGCTTTCCGCCGTCCATTTTTTCAACACGAAAGTCATATATATTTTTCATAAAAAATCACTCCTTTTTATCTGAATATTTCTGATTTACTGTCTATATACCCAAATGCGGGCATAAAAAAAGAGCCTGTCCAAAAAACAAGCTCTGTTAAATCATTTCTGTTATTCATATTCCCCCTCTGTGGCGGCTTAAGAGAATGACCGCAGTGCAAGGCGCAGGCCGAGCCGGTGAGGGAGCTCATTGCATATAAATAACCAGTCTTCGCAGGTCTGCAACGCAGCAATCCGGGCTCTGACGCCAGCCGTATTAACCTGGCGGCCACTGCATGCTTCTGCCGCCCAGCAGGTGGTAGTGCAGATGCGGTACGGTCTGCCCGCCGTCTGCGCCGCAGTTATTCACCAGTCTGAAACCGCTGTCCGCGATTCCCAGTTTAAGTACCAAACGGTTGGCGACAGTATGGATATGGCTGATGATGTCATCCCCCGCCGGTACAGACAAAATGGATTCGTAGTGTTCCTTTGGAATGATAACCACATGCACTGGCGCCTGTGGGTCGATGTCGTTAAAGGCAAGGACATGATCATCTTCATACACAACCGTCGATGGGATTTCGCCGTTTACGATTTTACAAAAGATACAATCTTCAGACATAATCTTTCTCCCTTCTAATTCAGGAGCCCCGTCATATGGAACTCTGACTCCTTATATAATAACTCAGTTTCAATAATTTTGCCATTCATTTTTTCAATGGTTTTAAGAACCACTGGAATATAGTTGTCGGTGTGACCCTCATAGACCCCTTCCTCTTTGGCGCGCTCATAGAGCACAGGCACGGTTCTGCCCGCGTTGGCCTTGAGGAAATCCTGCTCACAGGCTCTGGCCCTCTGGGTCAGGCGGTGGCTTCTTTCGGTCTTGATCTCCTCCGGCACCTGGCCCTGGAAGGCATCGGCCTTTGTGCCCTTGCGTCTGGAGTATTTAAAGACATGCACCTGGTAAAAATGAATCTGCTCCACAAAGGCCAAAGTCGCCTCAAATTCCTCCTCCGTTTCACCGGGAAAACCAACCATAATATCCGTGGTGATGGCCGGATAATCAAAGGCGCGGCGCACCCGTTTTACAATCTCCGCGTACTGGGCCGTGGTGTATTTGCGGCCCATACGGCTTAAAACCGTATCACAGCCGCTCTGCAGCGACAGGTGGAAGTGGGGGCAGAAGGCCCTGACTTCTGACAGGCCCTGCACAAATTCTTCGGTGAGCAGCAGGGGTTCAAGGGAGCCGAGGCGGATACGTTTCACGCCCTCAACCTTGTCCACTGCCCGGATCAGGCTCAGCAGGTCCACGCCGTCCCCCAGGTCCACGCCGTAGGAGGCAATGTGGATACCGGTGAGCACCACCTCCGCGTAGCCATGGGCCGCCACCCGCTTCACCTCGCTCAGGACAGCGTCCACCGGGCGGCTGCGAACCGGCCCCCTAGCAAAGGGGACAATGCAGTAGGTGCAGAACTGGTTACAGCCCTCCTGAACCTTTAAAAACGCCCGGGTCTTGCCCTTGGTTTCAGTGATATTCAAATCCTCATAGTGGTGCTCCCGCATAATATCGGAAACAAAATTGTTCTGGGTCTTGTCCTTTTGGTAGGCTTCGATGTCGGCCACGATATCGGCCCGGTTTTTGGTACCGATGATCAGGTCCACTTCCTCAATGGCCTGAACCTCGTCGGGGGCTACCTGCACATAACAGCCCACCGCCACAATCACCGCGTCCGGGTTCGTGCGCCTTGCCTTGCGCATCATATTGCGGGATTTCCGGTCGCCCAGATGGGTGACGGTGCAGGTGTTGACCACATACACATCGGCGTATTCGGCGAACCCGACAATGCGGTAGCCCGCCTTTTCAAAAATTTCCATCATGGCCTCGGTGTCGTAAGAATTTACCTTACAGCCAAGAGTATGGAAAGCGACAGTCTTGTTGTTCATTTATGTTAAAGCTCCAGTCGTTATTCTAACTTGTGATTTTCAGTCTTCGTAAAAAAAGTTCAGCTGCGCCAGCAGCACCACGCCCGCGGTCTCGGTGCGCAGGATTCGGCGTCCAAGGCTCACAGAGTAGCCGCCGGCCTCCTCGATCATGGCAACCTCTGCGGGGGCAAAGCCGCCCTCGGGGCCGATGATGACCGCGATCCGCTCCGGATCAAACTCCAGGCAAGAAATCACGTCCTTCAGGCTGCTTTCTTCCTCGCCCTCGTAGGCAATGAGCACCAGGTCATAGTTATCCAATGTATCTGCCACTGCGGACAGGGTCGTCACCTCCGCCACATGGGGGATGATGCCGCGCTTGGACTGCTTGGCGGCTTCGTAGGCAACGCGCTGCCAGCGCCGGGTCTTTTTTTCTTCCTTATCGCCCAGCTTTACCACTGTGCGCTCCGAGGTAAAGGGCACAATGGAGGCCGCGCCGGCTTCCACGCATTTTTGAATGACGGACTCCATCTTCTGCCCCTTGGGTACGCCCTGGAACAGGGTAACCCGCAGACTGTCCGTCTCTCCGCGGGACGGGCGGCTTTCCAGAATACGCCCCTTCAGGCTGTCCTTTCCCACAGTTTCCACACACGCGATATAGTCCGTGCCGCGGCCGTCACAGACCTCAATGGCCTCATCGTCTCTCAAGCGCAGCACCTTGGTAATATGCTTAAAATCCTCCCCTTCAATGGTGACCAGCCCATCCTCAATCTGTCCGGGGGATACAAAAAAACGATGCATACAAAAGAACTCCTTTATGCCTTAATCCGGGCGGCAACGCTGTTCCACTCGCCCATCTGCTCAATATTTAAAACCTCGAAGCCCTCGTCGTTCAGGGTTTTCAGCACTGCCTCCAGCCGGTCATTGATGATTCCGGAGGAGATGAACACGCCGTCTTCCTTTAAATAGGGCTTGATCATCCGGGCCAGCTCGATGATGGCCTCTGCCAGGATGTTGGCCACGATGATCTCTGCCTTTTCATCCTCTGCGATGACGTCCAGAAGGTTGCCCTCGCGGATTTCAATTTTATCTTCCATATGATTAAGCGCGATGTTTTCTCTGGCCACCTTGACCGCCACCGGGTCAAAGTCCACGCCGATGACGTGCCTGCAGCCCAGTTCCCCGGCAATGATGGAGAGAATGCCCGTACCGCAGCCAATGTCGAGCACCATATCGTCCGGCCGGATATACTCCTCAAGCTTGGTCACACAGAGCTGGGTGGTCTCGTGGGTGCCGGTGCCGAAGGCCATGCCGGGGTCCATATTCACGACGATCTCGTCCACCTCTGGGGTATAGTCCTCCCAGGTGGGCTTGATGATAATGCTCTTGCCCACGCGGGTGGGCTTGTAGTATTTTTTCCATGAGTTGGCCCAGTCGTCCTCCTCCACCTCGGTGATGGACAGCTCACACTCACCGGGATTCAGGCCGCAGGCAGGCAGTTTTTTAATGCCGGTCAGCAGCTGATGGATACATTCGTCACAGTCCAGCTTTTCATTGAAATACCCGCGGATGACCGAGACATCCGGGTCCATGTTCAGAATGCTCTCATCAATGTAGTTGATGGTAGGATCCTCCTGAATCATCATCAGGTTTTCGCCGGATTCGATAACAACGCCCTTGGCGCCGACCTCATAAAACAGATTGACGATTGCCTCTTCTGCTTCCAGCGTCGTCGTGATTTGAACTTCTAACCAAGTCATGTATTACCTCCCAAGTCCTTATTTATCTAAGAATTATTATAATATGCTTCCTCCAAAGAATCTACCATAAGATTTTATTTTAACCGAATTTCCTTTAGAATGGAAGTGAAAATTTAAGAAAAGGGAAGGGCGGAGGCGGTAGAGTAAATTGGAAGGTGGCTGCTGAGGGAAAGTAAGATTCTATTGAATGGAGAATTGAAAATGGAAAATGGAAAATTCACGAACCCTTTTTCTTCCGAAAAAGCGATTAAAGCAGCGGCATTTGGCCGCAATTTCACTCAAAATGCGGAGCATTTTGTTCCTATAATTCTGCATTCTCCATTAAAGGTTTTCTTTTCACCCTTTCGCCACTATCTTAAGATCCTCCACCTTCCCTCCAAAACCCGCACTATTTTGGCCGTTGTAAGTAAAATATCGTTTCAACCTGTAACGGTATTCAGATTAATGCTATAATAAGGTTACTATTTATACCCAACAGAAGGAGAGATCGACCATGTCAGAAGAGAAAAAAACACCAAGGTCCATACAGGAATACGTTCCTGGTAAACAGGTCACCTTAGCGCATATTATCGCTAAACCCAAAAGCGATGTCTATATTAAATTAGGGCTCGATGACGAAAACTGCGACGCCATCGGCATTTTAACCATCACCCCCAGCGAGGCTGCCATTATCTCCGCCGACGCGGGCACCAAGGCCGCTCCGGTAGAAATCGGCTTTCTGGACCGTTTCAGCGGTTCCCTTGTCATTACAGGGCGTGTCAGTGATGTCAAAGCCGCTGTACAGGAAATCTTAAACACCCTGCATTCCGTTTTGGGCTTCGATATTCCCAAAATTACCTATTCCTAAAAATGGCGAGTAACCGAAACCGTGTGGCGCTTGTCGGCAAGATCGGCTGCGGCAAAACAACCCTGATGCAGCGCCTTACCCAGCAGGAAATCCACTACGCCAAAACCCAGCAGGTCACCTACACCGAGGATTTTATTGATACACCCGGTGAATTTATTGAGATGCCTTTCTTTTGCAGACAGGCCATCAACGTGTCCTGCGACGCCGGTCTGGTCATTGTGGTGATCTCCAGCGTCGACACCCAGAACACCATTCCGCCCAATTTTGTCTTTACCTTTAACATTCCGGCCATCGGTGTCATTACCAAGATCGACCGCGAGGACGCGGATATGAAGAGAAGCTACCGCTTTATGAACTTTGCCGGTGTAAACAAGAAGAAAATCTACGAGGTCAGCGCCATTACCGGCGAGGGCATCGAGGCGCTTGAGGAAGCCATCCACAGCTATATGGACAAGCACCGGAACAAAAAATAAATCAGACCAACGTTTTTCAAAGGGTATCGCCACGATACCCTTTGATTCGATTACTGCTATAAAAGGAAGTGATGATATGTCCCAAAAAGCAATCCCTTACTGGTCCGACGATTATCTGACCGAGAATCAGGTGGCCGCCTATCTGAAAGATAAAGACCTTTATCCGCAGGATGCCGAACTCGTAGTGGAAGACCTCCACGCCATCAAGGAAAGCATTGACGGATATGTAAACCTTATATACCATATTTACGACCAAAACGGCAAATCCATGGTGCTCAAACAGATTGTGGGAGAGCCCAGGAGCAAGCTGGACGAAGCCGCCGGCAGCAAGAACAGCAAGTACATGCACGACTGGAGCCTGGATATCGGACGGCTCCGCTCAGAAATCTCAGTCCTGATTTTCTGGGATTCGGTGTACCCGGGTATCTGCCCCAAAATTTATCTTTTTGACGAGCCCCGCGGCATCATTGTCATGGAAGACCTGACCGACCACAGCCTGCTGCGCTACGAGCACTGCCGTATGAAGGAGCACCCTGAATTTCCCGAAAAGATCGGCCGCTTTATGGCCCGGAACCTTTTCTACTCCTCAGATCTGCACCTGACCCGCTATAAAAAACAGGAGCTTGAAAAGTTCTTTGAGAATCCGGAATACACCGCCCTGGATTTCTTTTTGTTTGCCGACTGCACCATCGTATCCGACAACCGGTACATGCCTGAGGCCACCTGGCCCCTGCGCAGGGCCATCATCGAAAACGAAAAAATTCAGAGCATGATCCGCCAGATGCGCCACCAGTTCCTGACCGACAAGGAATGCCTGATCCACACCGATCTGCACGCCTCCAACATCATGGTTAATGACCACAGCATGAAGATCATCGACACCGAGTTCGCGGGCTTTGGGCCCATTGCCCAGGACTGGGGACGGCTCATTGCCAGCTTCTGCCTCAACTTTTTCTCCTGGTACGGCGACCATGAGCACACCGAGGGCGAGAAGGCTGTTTTCAGAGCCTATCTGCTGGATGCCATCAACACCATGTACCAGTGCTTTGAGGAAGAATTCCGGGCGCTGTGCGACAAAAACCGGAGCGACAGCTACCGCCTCCGCAGCCTGGATGTGGACGCTTACCTGCTGACCCATTTCCAGGATACACTGCTGTACACAGCCCTGAACGCCGCCTCCCGCATTGGTGACCGCGGTATCTGCTACGACCTCGAGCGGCTGAAAACACCGGACCGCATCTATCCCGAGCAGCTGGTGCTGCTCATGACCATCGAGCTGTTTTTAAACCGCGGCGCTTACAAAAAAATCACCGACCTGACCGACTACCTGCGGAAAATGGCCGGAAAGCACCCGGCCGAAGCCTTTAAGGAGGCATAACCATGGAACCTCTGAACCGAGACACCATTAAAGCCTATCTGATCCAGAAGAAAATCTTCCCCGAAAACGCCCTCCTCAATGTCATCGACCTCCACGAGGAGATCCAGAACATCGAGGGCTATGTCAACCTGATCTTTGCGGTCAGAGACCTGAACACCAACTGCTCCGTTGTGGTCAAGCAGCTGCTGCCCTACATCCGCGCCTTTAAGGAGGCCGACGGCGGCGACCACCCGGTGCTTATGGAGCGCCTGCGCACCGAGATTGCAGTGCTCACCTTTATGGGAACCCTCTACGAGGATATCGCTCCGGACATCTACCTTTTTGACGAGGCCGCGGGCGTCATTGTCATGGAGGATCTCATGGATCTGGAGCTGCTGCGCTTCGAGCTGACTGCGGGTGTCACTTACCCCGATGTGGGCAAAAAAATGGGGATTTTTCTGGCCCTGCTGTTCTTCCACACCTCAGACCTTCTGATGACCGGGCGCAAGCTTGAGGGTGTAAAGCACTTTTTCTACAACGATGAATCTAAGCGGCTTTACGATCTCCTCTTTGTGAACAACGTCCTGCTCTGTGCCGAAAAACCCCTGGAGCCCGAGGCCGAAGAAACCCGGCAGCGTATCCTGTCGAATGAAAAAATCAGGGCGCGCGTCCACGCCCTGGGCTATAAATACCTGAATAATGATGAATGCCTGATCCACAACGACCTCCACAGCTCCAACATCATGGTGGGGCCGGGCAAGGTTAAGATCATCGATACCGAGTTTTCCGGCTATGGGCCAAAGGCCATTGACATCGGCCGGCTGACCGGCAGCATGATCATCAACTATGTGTCCTGGCTGGGCTATAAGGCCTTGCCTGAGGACAAGCGCCTGGCCATGCAGGCCTATGACCTGGATTTTATGGCGGACATGTACCACAGCTTCGAGTGCACCATGGAAAAGCTCTGGGCAGAAAACCAAAGGGTCAGCTACCGCCTGAAGGTGCTGAGCTGTCAGGACGTCTGTGACAGTATCTTCCAGGATGCCCTGCAGTACGCGGTGATCAGCCTGATTACCCGCATCTCCTCCGACATGGCCCTGACCTGCGACCTCAAGCGTATCGAAAAGCGCGAGCTCGGCTTTATCCAGAAGCGCTCCCTTGAGATTGCAGAGTATACCCTGCTCATGACCGACACCTTCCACAATATCGACGAGTTTAACGCGTTCCTGCGCTGCTGCGCAGGCATCGGACAACAATAAAAAAGCAACCCGTATCGCGGCGATACGGGTTGCTTTTTTATGAATGATTCGTTAATTATCGGGCGCTTACTCTCCCGTCGCGGCCTGATAGGCCTTGCTTCCAATATCTCCCCAGTCTGTCTTGCCCGAGGCGATGACCTCGCCCGTTTTCTGGACCACTGCGTACATGTCGAGGATGGATGTGTCCACCGCGCGGCACTCCTGCCCTCTCTGCTCGTAGGTAACCTGCTCAAGAACCGCCAGGTCGCAGGCGTCGTTCTGAGACTTCCGGTCATAGACCAGCATCAGGCGCACCAGGCGTCCCTGGTCATCGGTGGATTCCCTGAGGATGAGCTGCTCATTTCCTTTGGCGTCTTCAGTCCAGCTACGGCTCATGCCCTCCTGGCCTTCAAATTCTGCGTGATAAATCTGATCCAACACATCACTGTGGGTGAATGATCCTGCGCTGAGCGCCGGCGCTTCTGCCTGACAGCCGGCGAACAAAAACAGAACAGCAGCAACGGAGGCAGCCGTAAGCCCTCGGATTAAAATCTTATTTTTCATTTTTTGCACCTCGATCTTTGTCGAATACTTTATCACAATTTCCTTTATGCTGCCTTTTTACACCTCAACATGAATATAGCCGCTCGCGTAATAGGGCAGGACGTTCATGCCCAGATCTTTGGCAGTCTGGGCCAGATCCCCCACGGCCACACCCGGGCAGTACAGATCCGCGGCGTCGCCGCGCTTGTGGAAGGACCATGCCACGCCGCCCACCTCGGTGTTGCGGCCCTCACACCGCACGCCGGAGGTGATAACAACCGGAAGCCCATAGTACTCACGCAGAGCTTCGATTCTTTCGAGCAGCACAGGGTTCATCCGGGCCGGCCAGCCGTCACAGAGACCGGCGCAGTCGCATCGGTATTCTGCCATCTCGAAATGGGCGCTGGCCATTTCCGGCGCAGGCGCCGCAGGCCCGGATTCGGGTTCAGCGCTCTCAGGCTCCTGCTGTGGGAGTTCAGGCTTCTGTCCAGTCTGCTCCGGCGCTGGCTGAACGATCTCTGCCTGCGGCGGCACAACGCTCTTCCCCGGCACTGCGCCGAAGATGAACACCAGGCCGACGCTCCCGGCTGCCAGAAAAATCCACAGGGCTGTCTTTTTATATTTCATATGCTCTCCTTTTAATCTACTCTAAGATCCATCCAATGGCTCGGAACCATACCCGCTCAGCTTGACCATAGGGCGTGGTTCCCTACAATAAAAACGGGCGGTCAGAAAAGCCGACATCTTGATTTTAAGTTAAAATAAGAAGGCATTTCAGGTGGAAGGTTGAAAGTGGAAGGTTAAAGAGCGCTTTTGCTTTCGCAAAAGCGATTAAAACAGCGGCCACAGGCCGCATCCAATCAAATTCGCAAGGCGAATTTGCACCTGAACTTTCCACTATCCACTTTCAACTTTCAACTGAACCGTCCTCTTTTTAACGCTTTATCGCTTCATGACAAATTTTTCTGACACGCAAACAGGCAGGCTGTTTTCTGCCTGCCCGTTAAAACACCTGGGATGCCCTTTGCCTATTCGGTTTCCAGGGGCACTTCGGTTTTTGTGGTGTCGATTCTGACGGCGTTTGTGGCCTTGACCAGCGCAAAGCCCTCGGGCTCAAAAACGCCCTCGGCTAAAATGCCCTGGGCTCCTGCCTTGATCTGCTCGTCGGTGATGCCCTCCAGGTAATCCGGAATGCTCATACTGTAGCTCTTGCCATCGCTGCGTTCAAAATACAATACCAAATCCTTACTTGTCTCTGCTGCCATTTGTTTTCTCCTCTCTTTCCTGCATTAAATGCTTACGCGTTTTCTACCAGATCATCGGTGGTGACCCGCATACAGCCTTCCCCGATGGGCTCCTGAAGCCCCTTGATGTGCTTGTAGGCCGCATAGAGCGCCTCATCGGTGGCGGCAGGCTTGACGTCGCCATAGGTTTTCGTCTTCTTCACAATCTTTCCTTTTTGCTCTCCGTAATTGGAGACCACCTTCAGTGCCACTGCCTTTGTGTACTTTACAACTGCCATTTTCCAACCTCGCTTTCTGTCCCGCTTTTGGGGTACGCTTATATATCCGAAAAAAACGCCCGGGGTCACACGCGATTCAAAATGACTTTTCCGAATCATTATGAATCACTTTTTGACGGTGCTTGCCGCCAAAACCGCCTGGCTGCGCCATTTCATTTTGGCACGGTCCTTGCGTTATATAAAAAGCATCAAACATCGAGAAGAGAGAGGAGACTACACGATGGCAGATTTAGTAAACGGCCGATTGAACCTATCCAAGGGGAAACGCATGTATGCTCTGCTGATGATCAGCATTGCGTCGGGGATTGTGTTCTTTGCCTGTATCGGCGTGAGAAACCTGTATTACAACCAATTGATTGCGGCGCTGGGGCTGACCAACGCGGAGTACGGCATGCTGGGGTCCGTCAACGGCATTGCCAACCTGATTTTTTACCTGCCTTCCGGCTTTATCGCGGATAAGGTAAACACCAAGACCCTGCTGGTCATTTCGTTTTTGGGGCTGGGGGGCCTGACCATCTGGTTCGGCTTTTTCCCATCCTACATTTGCCTGCTTATTATTTTCTTTGGCTATGGCATCTTTTCCATCTTTACCTTCTGGTCCGCCATGCTTAAGTATGTGCGGCTGCTGGGCAGCGAGGAGGAGCAGGGCAAGATGTTTGGCCTCAGTGAGGGCATTAAGTGGGGCGCCAACGCGCTGGTGGGCTTTGCCGGTCTGTCCATTATCGGCGCCTTTGTGGATGGCGTCGCGGGCATCCGGGTACTGCTGTTCTTTATCGCAGGGCTGTATATTGCCTTTGCGCTGCTCATTCTGTTCACCTTCCCAGGGGCCAACACTGCCACCGACGAACCGGTGAACCTGCGCCGCTTTATTGAGGTGCTGAAGGTGCCGGGCACCTGGCTCACTACCCTGATCGTGGCTTCGGCTTATATGGCCTTTGCGGCAGCGGTGGCCTACTTTGGCCCCTACTGCGCGGATATTATCGGGGTGTCGGACGCGGTGGCGTCGGGGCTTGCCATTACAAGAAACTACGTGATCGCCGCGGTGGCGACCATTATCGGCGGGCTGGTGGCTGATAAATTCGCCTCCCGGGCCAAGGTGCTGGCAGTCTACTTTACATTGGGCATTGCGGCCACCATCTCCATCATGATCACGCCCACCACGCTGGCCTTTGGCATTGTCACTACCTGTCTGGCCACAGCCTTTTTCTGCGCCACCCGTGGGATTTCCTACGCGGTCATGGGCGAGGCGGGCATTCCAGTCTCCATGACAGGCGTGGCTATGGGCATTATCTCGGTCTTTGCCTACGCGCCGGAGTCCTTCATGTACACCATGATGGGAAGCTGGCTGGACGCAGACAAGGTGTCCGGCTTCAATAATATTTTTATCTGGATCATCGTCTGGAGTGTCATCGGGCTCATTGTATCCCTGGTGACCGCCAAGCTGAAGCTGGGCGAAAAGAACAACGTTATCGGCAGTAAGGATGGGATGCTTGATCCCAAAACTTTGGAAAGCATTGAGTAAAAAAAAACATTCAGGAGGAGAAAAATGTTAAGAGATATTCAGGATTGTTTCATTTCGGAAAAAGAGGTTGAACACATTCACGCCATGTCTTTGCGGGTGCTTAGTGAAATCGGCGTTGCCTTTGAGCACGAGGAGGTGCTGGAGGTTTTCCGCAAAAACGGCGCCCGGGTTGACGGCGACAAGGTCTTTCTGTCAGAGGCCATGGTAAACGATGCTCTGAAGACCGTGCCCCGCAACTTTGAGGTCTACGGCCGGAACGGCTCTGTCTTTATCGGGCCAGACCGTGAGGACCCCTTCCCGGTCATGGCCAACTCGGCGGGCCTGGTTACCTATATTGAGACAGACGATACAGTGCACAAGGCCAACGTATATGACGCCATCAAATATCACAAGCTGACCCAGACCAGCGAGGTGCTGCAGATGTCCAAGGCTTCCAGCATCGACTACCCAGGGCTTGGAAATGACAAGGAAAACAAGATTCTCAAGCAGTATGCCATCCAGCTGAAATATTCGGACAAGCCCATCGCCTCTGCCCTGCGGACCAACCCGCACAATGTGGGCACCGGACGGATCAAGGACGGGGTACTCGCCAGCTATGACCTTGTAAAACGCTATTATGACATCTGGGACAAATACGTGGTGCTGGAGGTAGTCTGTCCCCTCTCACCACTCTCCAACAACTACGAGTGTCTTGAAAATGTCCTCGGTGCGGCCGCAGGCAACCAGCCCATCACCATCTGCACCTGCTCCATGACCAATGTAACCTCCCCGCCGACCCTGCTCGGCACCATTATCCAGGACAACGCGTCCATTCTGGCCATGACCGTGCTCATTCAACTGCTGAACCCAGGCAACCCCATTATCTACAATTCACTGAGCGCGCCTTCAGATATGCGCAGCGTCCAGCTCAGCATCGGGGCCAGCGAATCCTTCCTGCTGTCCATGGCAACCCTCGGCATGGCCCGCTTCTACAACATGCCGGCCCGCACCATCGGCGCCTACTCAGACGCCATCGACGTGGATTACCAGGCCGGGGCCGAATCCATGCTGACGGGCATGGCGCCCATTCTGGGCCGCTCGGACCAGCTGACCCACGCCATCGGGACCATGGGCTCCTTTAACTACGGCAGCTTTGAAAAATTCGTCCTGGACGAGGAGGTTCTGCTCTACCTGAAGCGTGTGCAGCAGGGCATCAACTTCTCCGAAGGTCGGGAATGCTTTGACCTCATGAAGGAAGTCGGGCCAAGAGGCTCCTACATCCAGCGCAGAACCCCCAAGGCTTACCGCGAGGAGCACTACCTTTCCAAGCTGTTCCACCGCAAGGGCTCCGGCATTACCATGCGCGAGCAGGTGGGCACTCTGAGGAGCCGCGCCGCCGCCGAGGTCGAACGCCGTCTGGAAGAATACAAGCTCCCCGAAACCACCAAGGCCCAGGACGCCATCCTGAACGAGGTGCTCGTAAACCTGGACTATGATATTTAACTGGCTGTAAACCACTATCCCCCCATGAAGTAAAAACGGCGCTCCCTCACATGAGGCGGCGCCGTTTCCGTTTTTCAACCCGTATCGCCGCGATACGGGTTGAATTAACGGTTTCCTTTTTACCCATTTTATTATACAATGAAAGAAAAGACGAAACGGAATGAGAAACTTGATTACCATTGATAAAATCGAACATACCCCAGAATACGAAGCTTATTTGCGCCAGCTGCCCCAGGAGCTGCTCCTAAAAATTGTGGAGAACGCCTTTGCGGAAATCTTTGTGAATGACAAGGATGGACGGGTGGTCTATGTAAACCCCTCCTCCATGCGCTACCACGGCCTTCAGCCCGAGGAACTGGTGGGCAAGGCCAGCAGCGAGATCAAGCGCGGCATCTGGGAGCCCCACAGCTTTGCCGAAGTCATGGAAAAGAAGTGCCCCATTGTCACGGAGAACATGTACTACATCACCCACAAGAGCCTGATGTCCGTCAATATTCCGGTGTTTGACGCAGACGGTGAGATCGAGCTGGTCATCTCCACGGCCATGGACTATGTAACCCGCACAGACCTCTCCTACCGCACCAGCGAAAAATCCATTGTCTCCTCAGACTCGGATTTCTCCGACGAGGTTATCGGCAGCGGAGAGGCTTTTAAGGCCTGCCTGAAAAAGCTGGAGAAAGCTGTGAACGTGGACCTGAACGTGCTGATCCTGGGCGAATCGGGTACGGGCAAGAGCTTCCTGGCCGAGACCCTCCACAGGCACAGCCTGCGCCGGGACAAGCCCTTTTTTGCCATCAACTGCGCCGCGATCCCCGAAAACCTGCTGGAAAGCGAGCTTTTCGGCTATGTCCCGGGGGCCTTTACCGGCGCCGACCCCAAGGGGCGTACCGGGCTCATCAAGAACGCCGACGGCGGTACCCTCTTTCTGGACGAGATCGGCGAGCTGTCCCTGCCGCTTCAGGCCAAAATCCTGGATGTGCTGGAGAATAAGCGTTATATCCCTGTGGGGGGCAACGCTTTCCAGCATGTAGATGTGCGCATCACTGCCGCCACCAACCAGAACCTCATCGAGCTCATCAAACAGAAGAAGTTCCGCTCCGACCTCTACTGGCGCCTAAACATCATCAAGGTAACCATTCCTCCCCTGCGGGAGCGCAAGGAGGATATTATTCTGCTGGCCAACTATTTTCTGAAAAAGAACAACCAGAAATACGGGACCAGCAAGCTCTTTGACAAAAAAATGATGTACCTCATCAGCGACTATGACTGGCCGGGCAATATCCGCCAGCTCAAAAACGCCATTGAGCGCCTGGTGGTCTACTCCGAACACATGATCCTGGAGGAGGAGCTGTTCTGGGAATACCTGCGCGAGGAGGGCGAGGTGCCGGCCGGTCCCTCGGCACAGAAGACCTATAACCTCGAGGAGATCAAGCGCGATCTTGTGAACGAGGTCTACACCAAGTACAAATCCAGCCGCAAGCTGGCCGAGGTCATCGGTGTCAGCCAGTCCACCGCCAACCGGCTGATTCAGAAGTATATCCGGGGGGAAGGGGAAGAAATGGAAAATTGAGAATGAAAAATCCCATCTTATTTTAATTTTATCGCTTCCTCTCAACTTTATCTACAGCCCAAAAGGGGAGAACTGCCACCGCAGTTCTCCCCTTTTCTATTCCTCCATCAGCACCCTCAGCCGCCGCAAACCCCGGTGTATCCGCATTTTGACCGCAGAGGCGCTGAGCTGGCAGTCTGCCGCGATGGCCTTCTGGCTCTGGCCTCCCAGATAGTAGGCCGTGATGGCCCTGCGCTGGTCGCCGGGCAGCTGTTTAAGCGCCCAGTCCAGTTTTTCAAGCCGGCTTTTCCGGTCGTTCTCCTCGTGGCAGGCCTGGATGGGCTGGTTGGGGTCGGGCACCAGCTGCCCCAGAGTGGTGCCATCCTCGGCCGCCGGGGCGTCCAGCGATACCACCGCGCTGACGGATTTGTCAAAGCGGCCCTCTTGCCGTTTTCTGAAATAGAAATCCAGATACTTTCGGATATAGCCCGGAAACAGATGGTTTTTCTCCGGGTCGTAGCGCCGCACGGCCTCCAGAAACGCAGCTGTGCCGTCCTGGTAAGCGTCCTCGAAGCCGCTGTCCCCAAAGCAGCGGCCAGCCATCTTCAGGATAAGGGGCCGGAAGCTCTGGAGCAGCAGCTCCGCGGCACGCTTGTCCCCCTTTTGGGCCTCTGCGGCCCAGGTGTTGATCAGCTCGTAATTTTGTCCCTCCAATCACAGCTCCTTTCTCAGTCCTCACGGATACTGCGCAGGGTGAGCACCAGCTCGGGGTGATGGTACTGGACTGCCTCGCAATATTCGTTAAAGGTGTCCTCTGCCTCCTCGTCGTCTCTTGCCCAGAGCTCCAGCTCCAGCGTACAGTCTGCCCCGACGGTATAGGGGCGCTTTCTGCGCAGGATTGCCCTGCCACTGCCTAAACGGTTCATGCCAGCCCTCCTTTCTTTTCTCTCAAGGCCCACTCGGCGTTAAAGCGGGCCACGTCGTTATCGGGATATTCTGCCCGGACAGCTGCCTTCTCCTCATCGGTCAGCGGGGGCAGAAGATTAAAGCCCATGATGTTATCGCCGCCGCCCTGAATAGAACCATATAGAGAAGACGGTTTATGATTTACAGTATTTATGAATGGTGCAGTCTCTGGTGCGCCCCCGGTGCGGGTCTGCGTCCATACCATGGTGCGGGCGCCACTCTTTTCCGCCCTCACCCAGATCTGGGCAAGGCCCGGATCAAAGGGGAACAGGCGGTAGTCGCCTGCCTCCTGCCCCGTGTGCGGGGTATAGTCGATGCGGCCGTGCCTAACCAGGTGCTTACGCTGGTGATTGATTTTGAACCGGTCTTTAAGACCCAGGGCCTGGCCCACCACCGAGTTGGTCACCCGAAAGTTCACAGGCCAGTACCAGTGCCCGTCCTCTGCCAGAATGGCGGCCTTGTTGTTGTAATACATGAGCAGATGCCAGTAGGCCTGGAGGAGCGGGGTGAGCCGGTGCTCCCCCATCCACCGGTAAAAGGCCAGCAGCTCGGTCAGGTAGTTCATCGTTCATTCTCCCTGTCTGCGGGGCACAGCCGCTCCGCGAAATAGCGCTGTCCCTTCGGGGTCACCATGGGCTTCTGGTAAAGGTGCCAGCGCCCATGCCTGTCCCGGACGCTGTTTTCCCGCAGGACGAGCACGCCCAGCTCCATGGCCTTCTGGGTGGGCTGGTTCCAGAAGCAGGGACGGCGGCACAGGTAGCCCTGCTCCCTCAGCCAGGCGTACAGGCGGTTCTGCCCCAGGCTCTTTTTGTGCCCCTGAAAAACGAGCTTGGCCATGGCCCCCACGCTGATACAGTCCTCAGACACCTGAATGGTCTGGCTGAACAGGGCGTCGGGCAGGATTCTCTGATAATCGGCCTGGGCTTTGTTCTTCTGGTATTCCATGACATCGCAGCGGCGGAACATACGCTCCAGGTTCTGGGCCAGGATCTCGATGCCCCGGGGGTCCTTTTTCAGGGCCTCCAGCTGCCCGGGGTCGATATAGGCGCCGTAGTGGAGGATGGCGGGCAGGATCACGCTGGTCACATAGTGGCGGAAACGGCGGGCCTTGTCCTGTCGGCTGGCCAGAATGAGGGCAAAGAGGCCGCTCTCGTTGATCACCAGTGTCCTGCGGCGGCGGCCGTATTTGTCAATAACCCCGCGGCTCAGCACGTCTTCGGGCTCCACATGGCGCTTGACGGCCTGCCGGTGGTTCTGGTAGTCCATGGCGTCGCAGACGTCCTTGTCCACAAAATAGACCGTCGGCGAAAGTTCCTGATCTTCGCCCGGGCTTACCAGGGTGCGCACGCGCGCAAATTCTTCACTCTCAAAAACCTTCTGAATCAGGCGGCTTTCAGCGGTTTGGGTTTTGTTTGTATTCTGCATTGTAAAGTTCCTTTCGGAACACCGGTGTTCGTTTGTTTTTTAAGCTTGACCTTATGATACCGCATCCAAAATAATCCTGCTTTTTGCAAAACTGCCATCTAATGCCAAAAACAGGCTTTTTTAAGTAAAATAAACTTCCGAAAAGCCAAAAAAGGCCCTGAAAGGAAATTTTTGAGCTTAATTTAATCTTTTCAGAATCGCGGGCAAACGCAGCAGGAATTTGAAAGCATCAAAAAAACGCCTCTGGGGCGTCATTGCATTTATCGCAGGCTGCATAAACAAGAACGACAGGTAAAGTCCGTCACAACTCATAGCGGTCAAAACTGAAATACTTGGGGCTGATCATTGCAAAGGGCCGGACAGCACCAACCCGTATCGCTACGATACGGGTTGGGTTTTTATAGCTTCTTCTCTATACTTCCTCTGGTGCAGGAACAGGAGCCGCTGTCCGGACTTCGGGCAGTTCCTCGGGGCAGAACAGCTTATCCACATCCACAGCACGTTTGTCAAATGCTGTGCACAGGCCCATGGTTGCCAGGGTGGCGGGCAGGCACAGGTAAATCATATCCGGTACAATGTGCACTGCCGGGAACAGCAGCCACAGCACCATAATGAGCAGGTTCACTACCACAGTGGCTGTGCAGGTACTCTTTCTCAGCAGCCTGGGACAGTAGATGGCCGACAGGAGAATAAAGCAGTAAGGCGTGTAAACCACGATGAGCTGCATCATAAAGCCCAGAATGGAACGGATATTCAGCGCCGCAAAGGCCCCCAGCACGCCAAAAATCACAATGATGGCCTTGGACATCAGCAGCTGGGTGCGGTCGTCCATATCCGGCCTGATCTGGCGCACGATAATGTCCTTGGTCGCCACGGTCGCCAGCCCCATCATGCAGGAGGTGGCTGTGGAGACATCAGCGGCCCAGAGGCCGGCAAGGGTAAATCCCGCGACCCAGGGGTTCAGGTTAGACATGAGCATGGGAAAGGCAAGGCTTGCGCTTTCCAGCTCCGGGAGCGTGGCCGCAGCCATGATCCCGATAAAGGCGCACAGGAAACCAATGGGAACGATCAGGACAGCAGCGATGATGGTTCCAAACCTGGCGGCCTTCTCACTTCTGCCTGCCGCCGTGGCCTGGATCAGGCCCTGGTTAGGCGGGGACTGAATGACCATCGAGACCACCCACCCCACAATAATCACCGGTCCCACGCCCTCAAACAGGCTGAACCACTGGCTGCCCTGGGGCAGGCTCAAGGTAATGTGCTCCCAGCCGCCGCCATTGTTCAGGGCCGCAATAAAGCCTGCGATCACTCCCAGATAAATCATGACCACATTGATGACATTGGTCAGCGTTGCGCCCATATAGCCCCCAAAGAGGGCAATAGCTGTAAACACAAGGGCCGAGATGATAACCCCATTCGTCATATTAAAGTACTGGGGCAGCAGCGCCGTCAGAATCGCGCCGCCTGCAATGGCCTGCAGAGCGTTGATGCCAAAGGCTACCACCACCTGAATGACGCTGGATACAATACCGTCAAAGCGGTTAAACAAACGGATGAATATCTGGCTGGTGGTGCTGACGCCAGTGCGGCGCAGCTTTTTACACATGAGAAAGGCAAAAGCCAGAATTCCAATGGTCCAGGCAATATTGTACCAGACGGCTGAAAGGCCATTGGTGTAAGCACTCTCGGCAATACCGATGGTACCAGTACCGCCGATGGCGGTACCGGCCACCCAGGCAGCCACCCAAAAGGGCAGCGTTAT
>OCAG01000575.1_pt1 | contig 22857 bp, 17 predicted proteins | sample 1477111 | NCBI WGS metagenome assembly OCAG01 (sample SAMEA2580288, study PRJEB22360) | human gut metagenome | biome: human gut; feature: human-associated habitat; material: faeces | place: Denmark | collected 2008/2010 | reverse complement strand
TGCTGGTGCACGGGCGGCCTGTCCCCCGCCGGGTGGCCGACGCCCGCCATGAGGACTTCTTCGCTCGTGCCGTGGTAGATGGGCATGCTCACGTCGATGGAGGGGATCTCGACCCAGCTCATCATGGGGTCGCGGTCAAAGATGAGCTGCTGGGCGTAGGGCTCGATCTGGTTGGCGGGGAGCTCGATGGCCTCGCCCGCCAGCTGCTCGTTAAAGGAGCGAGCCTGGAGCAGGATGCGCTCGCGCTCCTCTTCGGAGAGCGCGTCCACGGTGCTGGACACCGTGCTAATCTGGTTAAACACGCCCGAGGCTTCGAGCCGGTCCAAGATCCACGGCCAGGTCATAAGGCCCACGCCAATAAGGATGATGACGATGGTGATGAGCCGGTCGGCCCAGCGCGGCAGTCGCTTGCGACGGCGCTTGGGCTTTGGTTGAGGTTTGGGCTGAGGGCTTGAGCCGCCGTTGTCCGCGGCGTTACTGCTCTTCATATGTTTGGCGCCCTGCACCATCGCCGGTCACTCCTCTACAACTCAAGTTGTCTGAACAAATAATAGCCGATTAGCGAGCTCATGCGCTGCGCAACGCAGCCTGGCAACATTGCGCAGTGCAAGTATGGGCCCGCATTTGAGTTTTCAAAATATCCCGAATCGGCTGGGCGATTCGGGATACAATGGCAATAGAAAACGACGCATCCCGCGTAAGTGTTCGAAAGCGCGGGCGGCCTAGTTTTCTGGTTTTGTTAAATGCCCGGGCCTCTAACCCCGGGCATTCTTATTTGCGCTTGTTGCAGCGCAAATGCCTTCTACCGTCCGCACCGCGCGTGCGCCTACGGACCTTAAACCGAACCTCATACGAGTCAAGAAACGCGATGACGAACGAGCCTACCGCCGCGAGGGCGGCGAGCGCGTTAAGGAATTTCAGCATTTGGGGACCTCCGATCGAGTCGTCGGCCGCCCGCGCACGGAATGCGTCGTAAGGGTATTTTACTGCGAGCACTCGCACTTGCAGCTGGTAAACGCAATATTTGCAAACATTTGTTCGCTAATCATACGCTCAATCATACGAGCGACGGCGCCCCGGCTGCGCTGTTCAAAAAGAACGGGGCAAGCTCCAGTGCGGAGTCTGCCCCGAAAAGAGAATGGCAAAGCAAGAACGTGAATGAACGAGAAAAGTGTCCGCAAGTCTCATGGCCATCACATCCCACCTGCCAAAGGGATGGGTGAGCGAGCGTTACTCCTGCTCGGACTCCTCAGCCTGCTTACGGCTGCGGATGAGGTGCGCCACGCCGATGCACAGCACCGCGCCACCAGCAATCCAAGTGAAGGTCACGCCATTAAGGCCGGTGAGCGGGAGGCCAACGGACTTGGTGTTGCCGACGTTGATGGTGACCTCGCCGGCAGCGGCGTTGGTGCCGGTGCCGTTTTGACCATGAAGAGCATTGTCGCCGGCATTACCGTCAAGCTTGCCGAAGGCGATGTCGGTGCGCTTCTCGTCTGCCTTAGACACCTTTGCCTCAAGGGTCTTCACCTTCATCGTGTCTTTGTCATACGTCGAGGTGATGGTGAAGGTGAAGGGATCGGCCGTGGTTGGGTACTTGGCAGGGTCGGGGGTCTGAATCTCGGTCACCTTGTAGGAGCCGGCGTCGAGACCGGAGACGACGATCTTGCCGTCATTGCCGGAAGTAAACTTCACACACTCGGGCAGCTTTTTAGTATTGGTGACGGTCACGAGCTGACCCGCGACGACGCGGACGCCATTAACAGTACCCTCCGTCGAGGCAATATACTGGTTTTCGGTATTCGTGTCCGCGGACTGGATGGTGAAGACGGCATTCTCAAGGCCCTGCTCGGTGCCCTGGTCGACCTTCTTGAGGTTGAGCTTGAACGCAAAGTCGGCGACGGTGTCCCCAATCGTCTCACCTGTGCCATTGCCGTCATACGGGTTGTTAGAGTACTCAAGCTTAACGGTGTTGGGGTTGCCACCCTTCTGAGTATTGTCAGTAGTGTTACCAATCACGGCATTGCCGTTGAGCACCGCCTTGTAGAAGACGACTATCTGAGTGCTAGCGCCTACCTTTGAAATCTCCTTGAGATACTTACCGTGCTCTCCCTTATTAGCATTAATAGTCAAGGTGGTAGTTCCATCACCATTGATGGTTGACTGCACAGCAAAGTTCTCTGTAATGTCGGTATATTGATCAATGTTGTTCGAATCTTTGTTTACAGCAAAAACTTGAGTTTGACCATCAACATAGCTGAGGCCCTCGGAAAGGGTGTCAGTGAACATATAGGTATAGCTATCGTAAGTAGCGTAGTTGTTGGCGATCGTGCCGGTGAGCTTGTAGTTGACCTCCTGGCCGATCTGGGAATCGGCGAAGTCCTTCCACTTAGTGGTGTTCTTGACATCTACGCCGTCAGCGTCAGCGTCATCAAGAATCTTTTTCTCAACCGTGGGGACGCTCTTCTTGGGAGTTACGGTCGTTGTGCTGATGCCGTCAATCACGGCGTACACAGGAGAGGTGAACGCATCGGTCGACTTACCGTCAAGCTTGTCAGCACTATCAGTAAGGAAGAGCCAGTAGCCGGCGTGGAGCCTATAGAGGGATGCGTCGTCCTTGGTCGTCTTCTGCCAAGCCGTGCTGTCCTTCAGGTTAGCGGCGATTAAGCTGAAGACGTTGTCGCTCGCGACCTTCGAGTCGGCTCCGGTACCCTCAGCGTGGGCGCTCAACCAATCGGCTGCATCCTGTGCGATGTCGCTTTTATAATTATTGTCCTTTGCTTTGATGGCCTTAACGACAGCCGTCTGGATTTCATTGTCAGTGCCAGCCCACTCGATGCCGCTCACTGTCGTGGTCCCGTTGTCCTTGGTCACTTTCGCTTTGAAGATTTGGATGCCTTTATAGATCGTGGACGCTGCATAATCAGAATCAGGCTCATTGAACGTCACAGTCGACCCAGCCACAGTCGACCCACCATCAGCAAACGCCATGGTCACCGGTGCCATAACTCCGCCGAAGCTCAGCGCTGCTGTGAGGCCTGCTGTTACTGCCAGGCGTGCGATGTTCTTGCTCATGCTCATCTTCTTTTCCTCTGCTTTCTGCTCGAATTCCATTTGATCTAAATCTGTCTGTCTGTGTCTTAGCATCTGCTTCGCTACGTCTCGCCCCGCTCTCTGCGGGGCTGCCAGCTACTCTTTATGGCTGCCACCTCCCCGCTTGACCAGGAGCGCGACCACGATGAGCGCGGCTCCGACGACCGCAACGGCGGCCGCGGCGTACATTGCCATATCGCCAGTCGAGGGCATAAAGCCTCCGGTGGTAATGCTAGGGGGTGTGCCGGTGGGCGTGTTGATGAGCGACGCCTCCAGGCTGCCCGTCGACCCGTCCGCGCTGTCGGCGCGCAGGGGCGACTCGGCCGTGATGGTGAGCTTGGGCTTGGCAGCGGCCACCTGGTCGACGTCCAGGCCCTCGGCCTTAACCGTCACGGAGCGCGTGCCCTCAAAGGCGGTGTAGCCCTTGGGCGCCTTGAGCTCGCGGACCTCCAGCTTGCCCGAGTCCACGCCCGAGACGGTCACGCGGCCGTCCTCGCCCGTGGTGACGGTGGCCTTGCCCTCCGCATCCCACGTACCGTCGGCCGCCAGCGTACGGCCGCGGTCGTCGGCGATGCTCAGGACCGCCCCGGCAAGCGGCTTGTCGCCGTCGCTGCCGCGCTTGGTGAGCGCGAGATCCCAGGTGTAGGCGCACGCGTCATCGCTCGGCGTGCGGGTGAAGCCGGCGTCGCCGGACTGGTCGGCAAAGGGAGAGCGCGGGTAGCGCAGGTAGACCTCGTTGGGGTTGCCCTTCGCGATGCCGTGGTTGCACGCGTTGTTGAGCGGCGCGTTGTACACGGCGACCACGCGGGCGCCCGCGGTGAAGACGTCGGCCCCGCCGAGCGCGGCGATCAGGTCGCCGGTGCGCACGGTGAAGGTCTTACCGTCGGCCGCTACCTTGGTGGCGCACTGGGCCGTGATGTCGGTCCAGCCCTTTGCGGGGTCGGTGCCGGCGCGCCCGTCCTTGCCGGTCGAGACGGCGTCAAAGTCGCCGTCCGCGCCCGCCGCCACGTACACGCGCATGCTCGCGGCGACCTTGGAGGGGTCGAGCCCCGCACTCATGGTGTCGACGAACCGCACCGTATAGGTGTCGTAGGCGGTAAGACCCGCCGGGACCGTGGCAGAGAGGCGCCAGTACAGGTCGTCGGCGACCGTGGCGTCGGCGGCCTTCTGCCAGGCGGCGGTGCTGTCCTCCAGCACGTGCTTGGCGACCTTGGGGGTCGCCGCCTTGGGCTTGACGGTGACGGCGCTGCCGCCCACCAGGGCCATAATCGGCGCGGTGCCGGCCTCGCCCTGGGCGATAGCGTCGTCGTCGGCGACGATGAGCCAGTAGCCGCAGGACAGCTCGGCCGCCGTGCCCGCGTTGAGGGCCACGGACACGGCGCCAGAGCTCTGGAGGGAACGAGCGAGCTGTGCGCTCAGCGCGCTCGTAAGGTGGGAATCGGTGTTGAGCCACTCGGCAGCTTCCTGCGCGGTGGTCTGGGAATTGGGTATGCCGGCGCTATGCAGCACAGGCAGGACGGCGTCGCGCACGGCGTCGCTTGCCCAGGCAAGGTCGGTGGCGATCTTGGCGTCGCTGTCGCCATCGACGACGTTGGCGCTAAAGATCTGATAGGCGTCGTAGCTGCTCGCCACGGTGCCGCTCACCGTGATGGAACCGGTCGAGGTCGGCGCGGCCTGCGCGGAAGCGGGGAACACAACCGCGCAGGTGCCGATCAGGAGGGCAAGCAGCGCAAACAAGATCGGGAAGGAGCAAACTTTCTCATTCACGACGCTTACCTCCCTTCGCATTCGCCTTGCGACGAATGTGCATCCAGGCCGCAGCAGCGCAAAGCACCGCCGCGCCGGCAAGGTATGTCACAGTGACGCCCGACATACCAGAAAGGGGCAAAGAGGTGGAGTAGGTGTTGGTGAAGGTGGGGGTGGAGGTGTCGGTGAGGTTCTGTTCTTCGACACCGACGTCTGCTTTCCAGTTGCCATCGGAGCCAACGGTTCCCTTCATGTAGGTCACCGCACAGTCGATCCTTCCTTTGGTGTTATCCGTTGCCACAACCTTGAACCTATAGACCGACTTGTCGTACTTGTAGTTAGCAAACGGCGTGGTCGGCTGCTGTTCGCGAACGTAATAAGTAAAGGTTTTGCTTGCACCGCGACCCGTGGGGTCAGACGTGGACGCGTCGAGGTCTTTAAGCTCATACGTAATGTCTTGGAACATCAGGGGCTGAGACTTGTCGCCACCGGCAGTGGTCGAGACGGTCTTGACGCTGTCGCCCGTAAAGTTCTCGTTATCCGCAAACTCGAGCGTAAACTCCTTCATCTCGCCACCCTTAACGACCTTGGTCGCCTTAGGGATCCAAACGCCAGTCGAGTCGTACGCGGTACATACGTTAGTGAAAGTCGCCGAACCGTCCTCACAGATAATTTGATAATAGCCGTCGACATTCTTCGCGACACTCCACGTTTTTTTGTTAATCCACTTCCCAGACTTATCGAGTTCGTACTTGGTCCCGTTGACGTCTGTAATCGTGTAGTTATGGATGAGAAGTTCCTTCTCTTCGTTCGGATTATTTTTACTCGGAACAGCCATGAGCTTGGTCGGCTTATCCTGGGTCCGTACCACAATCTCATACACACTGGAGTCGCACGTGATGTCAGGATCATCGCCGGCATCTTCGACCAAGTAGTATGTGATTTCGTTACCCGTGCCACCCGTTGCGAACTGTTCACCAAGGTCAAACGTGATATTGCCGCTTGCATCATTTTTTGCAGTTCCAACCTCGGTGCAAACGTTACGATTGAATGTCGCGCTAGCCAAAGGGTCGGTTGAGTCCTTGCGGTAGACCCTAAAGGTAAACTGATTCTCTTCGAGCCCCTCGTTCACATTTGTCTGCGAATTACGTAGTACCTTGGTCGCCTTGAGCTTGAGGCTCGGATAGACATACGTGTCCTCAGGCACGCCCATGTACAGGTCGCCGTTCGACATGATGCCGCCGCCATGGTCCCAGGAATAGTTGCCGGTGATGAACGTTGTCGCAACTTTTTGCGCATTGATCGCGGCTTCGTCTTGAGCTGTAACACCCGAGCTCAGGCCGATGCTTTTATATACCTGCACGCCACCGTTAGCGGGGATAGTAATGGCTTGCGTAAGCTCTTTACTTCCCTTGTATTTGGCGTCACCGCCGCCAAGCATTTTGCCAATCACCGCCGCGATCGGGGTCTTATGATCCTCCGCCGCAAGGAAGAAGTCCGCGTGGCCGTTTTCGCGAAACTCTTTGGCATTGTAGGCGTCAGCATCCTGGTTCTTTTTGTGTTCAAGGCCTTCGTAGCCACCAGCGGATAGGTGAGGGGTGCCTTCGTTACCGCTATTCTTTTCAGAATTATAATCAGCTTTTGCGTCCTGCTGATCTTTGGCAGACGAATTGCCAAAGATTGCTGTGCCCTCAGTGTTCGTTACCAACGTCTGGCCCGTAGGGCAGACTGCAACGCCACCGCCATAGCCGCCAGCGGTATTGGCGCTAATGTACGAGTTATATATGAATAGCCTACCAGCAGTCTTCTCCTTGCCCAAATCCGAGTTTCCCTGGACAAAGATACCGCCTCCGCCCCAGTCAAAGCGAGACATGCAAGAGTTATTAGTGATGTAGACTGGGCTATCGTTTGACGACCCATTTATCATCGCGTCAACCATCTGGCCCACTCGAATGCCAGCACCTTCAGATCGGTAGCTCACGTTAGAGGCAATAATTCCTCCCGTGATTTTCAGCCACGCCATACCCGTACGGGATTGCTCATTACGGTCGACATCCGTGACATAAACGCCGCCGCCTGCTTCCTCAGAATAGTTGCCCGTGATCTGGCCGCCCGAAATGGTGACATGAGTACCGTTTCTAGCGGCAAGTCCAGCGCCGCCATGATCGCCATAACCATCATGGCAACAGAAATTGGCATATTTATTGTTCGTAATGTAACCGCCGGAAACAGTAACGCTGCCGCCATATTCGGCCATGATGCCGCCACCAAAGCCAGCAGAATCAAGCGTGCTGTTGCCGGAGATTACGCCATTAGTTATGGTGACCGTGGAGCCTTTAGCATACACACCGCCGCCACTAGGAGCACTATTGCCGGCAATTACGCCACCGGTCACATTAAGGGTCGAGGCACTACCTTTCTCGTTGGACACCATAATGCCCGCGCCCGCGCCCGAGCTAGAAGCGCCACAAACATAGCCGCCGCTCATGTTGACGGTAGAGCCGTTCTCGGCATAGACCAAGCTGCTAACCCTGCCGCCTTTCTTTTGCGTGATCACGCCGCTCACAAGGTTAAACGAGCCCTTGCCGTTGTTGTTATACAGATTGATGAGCCTTAGATTTGCGTTGCCGCTGCACGCCACGATGGCGCCTTTAATATCAACGTCATGTTTGACAAGCGTCTCGGTTGTCCCTGTACCACTTGGGGTCGATTTGGTCACGTAGTAGGTAAGATTAGACGGAATGCCATCAACGTAATTTAGCTCGGCTTTCTTGCCATAATTATCGGGATTCAGGTACTGCCCCTGATCAGTAAGCTGCTGGCCCTCGATGAGCGTCTCATTCGCCTGTGCGGAATCCTTAATTGTAAGTGTTGCGCCGTTAGCAATATCAAATAACGGCTTGTCGGTGTTCAAGCACTTAATCTTATGACCGTTTAGGTCAAGGGTGATATTGATAGGGTTATCGTCAGTTTGTTCAAGCCTAATCTCACCGCTGTATTCAATATCGTTAACAAGCTTAAAAGTAGCGGAGCCATTTCCATCGCGAAATTTCTTGTCAGGAAGCTTCGCGCTGAGTTCATCTCCTCTGCTGATTTCATAAGTCGATTCATTTTCTGCAGCAAGTGCGATTGCGCCCTCGCCGTTAGCACTATCATCCGCAGACTGAGCATCACCCTCGGCCTCCGTGTCGTCGGACGGCAGGTCTGCGGCAACGGCGTCTTCGCTCGCGCCATTCTCGGCATCGTCACTATTCTGGTTTTCGGTATCCCCGTTGTTGGTGCTGCCTACATCAGTAGACTCACTTGAGGAACCCCCCCATCACAGTTTCCTCGGTAGAAACCATCTGGGCGTCGTTGGCAATGGCCTGCGAGATCGGGGGCATGACGAGCGACAGCACCAGGCTCAAAACGGATGCTCCGCAAAAAACGCCTGCCAGTACACGGCGCGTCACTTTATTACTCTGCTTAAATTTGTCCGAATTCGCTTTCATCGATGTCTCCTCCCCAAGAGACCGCGATCTTGCTCTTTCCCTATCAAGCTTGGACGCGCAACCGATATTTGCGCGCGCTTAGTAATGGTATTGTACTTCTTGTTTAAACATCTATGTACTAGATTCTGACATTATTGTAGCAGTAATCCAGCGCTCTTGACATTTGCTCAAATTAATTGTTTTTTATTAACCTTAAAATAAAACTAAATTGCTGGTAATTTAGCTATTGCTATTTTTTTATTCGCCAGCGTATTATTTGTACAACATTTAACTCAAATGCAATAATGCTGTGAACGGTGGGCATTTAGCGGTGAGCGGTAGCACTAGCTTATATTACAGGCTACCTCATTAGCAATCTGCGCGGATGTCGCGCCGCTAATTAATGATGTTCGCATATCTATATACACGAAACTAGAAGAATCTCGGCATCATAGGCAAAACCACCCAAACACTTGGCCGCGCTTAGGCAACCACCACAAACGTACCCACCCCTTTGCGGTGGTTCTCCCCCGGCGCTACAGCAGATGCTCCTCGATAAAGATCGCGATGCCGTCTTTGTCGTTGCTGGCGGTTACAAAGTCGGCGGCGGCACGGGTGGCATCGCTGCCGTTTGCCATGGCCACGCCCACGCCGGCGTCGGCCACCATGCAGGTGTCGTTGTCCGCATCGCCAAACACGCAGATGTCCTGGAGCTCCATGTCGTTGAGCTCCGCCACGCGCACAAGGCCGCGCGTCTTGGACACGCGCGGATCCATGAACTCGTAGAGCCGCTGCGTGGTTTGCAGAGCCGCCGCCTTAACGGTGTTATCGGCAAACGTCGACGCCCGCTCAATCACCCGCGGCATCACCTCGGGCGCCATGGTAAACATCACCTTGGGCTGCGGCTCGCGCAAAAACACGGCAAAGTCGACCACCTGGTAGGGCACGCCGTCGACGCGCGACAGGTGCTCGACGCACGCATTGCTCTCGGGCACGTAGAACACGCCGTCTCGGGGGCAGACGGGCGTTGCCGGAAGGTCCGCCATGTGCTTACAGATGCGCGCGATGGTCTCGCCCGGCAGCGGATAGCTCAGCTCGTTAATGTCGTGCGCGCGGTCGATGACCTCGGCGCCACCACAGCCCACCATCACGTCTACCAGGCCTTCGATGCCCCAGAGCTCGTACATGGCCTCGGTCGCGTGGGCGTCGCGCCCGGTGCACAGGCCAAAGAGCACGCCGCGCTCGCGCAGGGCGCGGATCGCCGCCACGGTGCGCGGGGACACCGTGTGCTGGCTCGTGAGCAGCGTGCCGTCGATATCGCAGAACACGGCTTTGATGTGGCTGAAGGTGGTGTCCATGGAGGCCTTTCTAGGTTGTGCGGCGGTGTGGGGTGTATTCGTGAACGGCGTACATGGTATACCAAGGTGTGGGCCGTTGGGACCCAATCGCCACAAAGGTGCCTGCCCCCCCTTGTGGTGGCCGAGCCCGAAGGGCGGCCTGCCCGGAGCGCAAACCATCACAACATTCGACGTTTTTCGGCAAAATCGCGATTTTCATCGAATGTTGTGATGGTTTTTACTGCCTTGCGGCACGATCAAAATGCCGGCGTCCAAACAGCAGCAACGCCGCGGGAACTGCCGTCACGACCATGCCCGCCCCTACGAGCGTCTGTTGCACGCCAAATGTCGCCGCCAGCCACGGGGCAATCGCCAGCGGCGCCACGCCGGCAAACATATTGCCAAAGCCCATGACCGAGTTGACGCGACCGAGCTGCTCGAGCGGGGCCGTTGTTTGCACGATCGTGTTGTGGAGCGGGTTGACGACACCCCAGGCCACGCCCAGGGCAATCTGGCCGACGAGGGCCACGCCTACGTACGGCGTCCCCACGTAGAGCAGGCTTCCCAGGCCCACGGACATAAGCGCCACAAGCAGCGTTTTAAGGCTGACCAGGTGCGGCGGCAAGCGGAGCGCGAGGACGGCGCCCAGCACCGCGCCCACACCGCTGGCCGACGAGAGCCAGCCCATCCATTCGACACCGACATGCAGAATATCACGGTAGAAGAACGACTCCAGCGGATCGAAGGCGCCGTAGCCAAAGTTCGAAAGGAAAATGATGCAGAACAGCAGGGCGAGGACGCTATTGGTAAAGACCGTCTTGATGCTGGTCGCGAAGGTTGCACGGGTGGATTTACTGGAGTCGGAGCTTTGACTGGCAGTACTTGCCGTTGTGCTGCTATCCGCGGGAGTACTTTCGCGCGCGGCGACGCGACCTGCTTGCGGCCTAAAGCCCCAACCGGCGACGAGCGCCAGCACTGTAAAGAGCATCATGAGCACAAACACCGCACGCGACGACGCAGCAGCTGCGACAAAGCCGCCCAGCGTGGGGCCAACGATGATACTCACGTTTGAGAACATGGCGATGACGGAGTTGATGTCTTTGAGCTCGACAGGATCGTCGGTGAGGTAGGCCGGATAGGATGTGGCGATGGGCTGGGCGAACCCCATCACAAAGCCCAGGAGTACCGCGCCGGCAAGGACTGTTCCGATCGCGCTGCCAAAGGCGAGGATTGCCGCGCCGGTTGCCAACGTGCCAACGATGCTCAGCATGAAATGGCGACGTGAGCCCCAGGCGTCGAGCGCCGCTCCACCCGCAAAGGATCCCAAGATCACAAATACGTTCATAAACAGGACGGCCAGCGATGTCGCGACGACCGAGGCATCGTCCGCATAGGTAAGCGTTCCGATGACGCCGATAAAGTAGCTGGTCTGAAAACCGGTGTAGATGAGAAAGCGCATCGCCACCAGACGCTTGGCCTGCACGGACAGCGAAGGTTGAGGCTTTGAGAAAAGAGAGGCGAGCATGGAGACTCCTTGTTTCATACAAATGCGGACGGCGGGCATTCGCCACCGTCTGTCAAATCAATCTATCCGCATGAAACATTAAGGACGCATCAAGCCCCTTCTCTCCGTTTTTCGCCCGTCATGAACTACTTGGTAGATTGTAAGGCATGTCCCACACATCTACTTAAACAAAAACCACCACAAAGGTGCCTGGCCCCTTTGTGGTGGAAGTGACGTTTGCCCAGATAAAACCTGCCAAAACAAACCTGTTCCTATTTGGCAGGTTTTAGGCCAGATGATCTTGGATGAGGTCGCAGATGGCTCGGGCGTCGTTGATGTTGATGGCTCGGGTCGCAAAGCCGGCGTCGAAGGCCTGACGCGCCAGGGCTTCGTTGCAGGCAAGGGCCAGCGTGTGGCCGTCGACCAGGTCGAGCGAGCTCTTGCCACGCAGACGGTCGACACCGGAGCGCGCGACCACGATGTTGTCGAAGCCCTCGGTCTTGTAGCCCTCGATGATCACCACGTCAACATCGTTGTAGCGCGACAGCAGCTCGCGCGCGGGCATCTCGTCCTCCTCGCGCGTGTCGGCGTACTCCGCCCAGCGCGTGGCGCAGATGAGTCCTACGTGCTTGGAGCCGGCTTGGTGATGGCGCCAGGTGTCCTTAGCGGGCACGTCGATATCAAAGCCGTGGTGCCCATGATGCTTGAGCGAACCCACGCGCAGGCCGCGGCGGGTGAGCTCGGCGATAACCTTCTCGACGAGCGTGGTCTTGCCCGAGTTTTGATAGCCGATAAACGCGATCGCGGGGACGGCCGGGGCCGGAGCTGCGGGTGCGACGGCGACGGGTGCGCTCGCGGGCGCGTCGCCCGCGGCTCCCACGGCCTCAACAGCAGCGGCCTGACGCTCTGCGCGATCCCACACGCCCGAGCGGCCGCCCTCCTTGTGCAGCAGGCGCACGTCGACGATCTCCATGCCGCGATCGACGGCCTTGCACATGTCGTAGATGGTCAGACACGCGGCACTCGCGCCGGTCAGGGCCTCCATCTCGATACCCGTCTTGCCCGTCACGCCGGCCGTAACCAGTACGTGAAAGCCAACCTGCCCGTCCGCGCGCGCCGGCGCCCAGCCCTCGGGCACGTCCTCGACCGGCGTCCCCGCCGGAGCGATGGGCGCAATGTCGCACTTGCTCTTGGTAATGAGCAACGGATGACACATGGGAATGATGTCGCTCGTACGCTTGATGGCCATGATGCCCGCCACACGCGCGCAGGCAAGCACGTCGCCCTTTTTGGCGCGGTCCTGCAGAACCATGGCCTGCGTCTCGGGATGCATGAGGATGGTGCCCTCGGCGATGGCGATGCGATGGGTCTCGGCCTTGTCGGACACGTCGACCATGCGCACCTCGCCCTTGGCGTCCACATGCGTCAGCTCGTCGCGACGGGCGTCGCGGGCGGGCTCGGCGACAGCGCTGGCAGTCGGCTGCACGGACGCGTCGGCGCTGCCAGCATTCGCCGCAGCCGTGGCTTTGTGGGCAGACATCGCGGCCCTGCGAGCGGCCTTGGTGGCATCGGCGTACCTGCTCTTGGCCATATGATCATCCTCCGATTTGGGACATAAATCGTTGCGTGCCCTCAATTATCGCGTGTTCCTGCGGTTTGTGGGCCACGGCATCGCGCCAAATCGAAAGTACCTGCATATCATCACCACGGCGCAGGGCGTCGCGCACCGAATACTCGGCATCGCTGAACAGGCACGGACGCACGTTGCCATCGGCCGTCAGGCGCAGGCGGTTGCAATTCGCACAAAAATGGTTGGACATGGCGCTAATAAAGCCGACCGTTCCCGCCGCGCCCGGAAAGCGCCAATAGCGCGCAGGGCCCGCGCCGGCAGGAGCGTCGTTGATGTCGAGCGGCTCGAGCTCGCCCAGTCCCACCGCGGCGGCCCCGGCATTGATGCGCGCCCGCAGCTCGTCGCTCGGCACGGTATCGCTCGCGTCCCACAGCTCGGGATTGAGCGCGGGAGCATGCGGGTCCACAGCGCAATGCGAGCTCGTGTGCTCGTCGCCAATGGGCATGTATTCGATAAAGCGCAGGTGGATGGGGCGGTCGAGCGTGAGCCGCGCGAGGGCCGCCACGTCCTGGTTGAGCCGGCGCACAACAACGCAGTTGACCTTAACGGGCTCAAAACCCCAAGCCAGCACCGCGTCGATGCCGGCCATGGTCTGCTCGAGTCGACCCAGGCGCGTGATCTTTCCAAACAGCTCGGGGTCGAGTGTGTCGAGCGAGATGTTGACGCGGTTAAGCCCCGCGTCTTTGAGCTGCGGCGCCAGCTTGGGCAGCAGGGCGCCGTTGGTGGTGAGCGAGATGTCCTCGATCTGAGGAATCGCGCGGATGTCGCGAATGAGCGGGATGATACGGCGGCTGACCAGCGGCTCGCCGCCCGTCAGGCGCACGCGGCGAATGCCCTCCCCCGCCACCAAGCGCACAAAGCGGGCGATTTCCTCGGCACTGAGCAGCTCGTCGTGCGCGCGGGGCGCCACGCCATCGGCCGGCATGCAGTAAATACAGCGGAAATTGCACTTGTCGGTAACGGCAATGCGCAGGTAGTTGATATCGCGGCCAAAGCCGTCATGTTGCACGTGCCCGTCCACGCAGCCCTCCCCTCGCGCGGCGTTTTATTCTTCGGAAAACATAATACCCCACGAGAGAATCATGCCGACACCCGTACGGCAGGACAGGTCGCTTCGAGCAAAACCAGCTTCCCAAGCCCATCCTCAACACAGACCATCACAACATTCGATGCTTTTCCCGATTTTGGCAAAAAACGTCGAATGTTGTGATGGTTTGCCTGCCCACGGCACCCCGCAGAAGGACCAAAGCGCCCCTAAAGGCCGCCGTCCCAGTGCCGAATCACGAATTCTCGCAGATCATTCTGCCGTTTCTGGAACGCTTCACTTCGGTCGCACTTGAGACCCATAGCGAGCGCGATGGCATTCATCGCCCGATGCAATTGCAGTTGATGGGCAAACTGAGTCCCGGTGAGGACGATCATCCTAAAGCCCAGCGCGCTCAGCACGGTCATACGCTCTGCATCCGACGCGCTGCGCTGTTTATCAAGATGGTCCGAGCCGTTGTACTCAATCCCCGTACCGCTCGCAGGCGCATATACGTCGATTTCGAAATACCCGGCCTTTGCGAGATGCTTGAACTCGTTGGGAACATCGACCCGATGGTTGAGCTCGATCTTGGCGTATCCCAGCCCTCCCTGGGAACGTTTTGCTACGACCATGATTGCGGTGGCCGTCTCCATGGGCGATCGCGCGCCATCGTGCACGCGCTTGAGCACGGCGGCCGCGCGTATAGCCCCCTGACGAGATCGGTTCTCATTGCAATAAGCAATCAAGTCGGCAACGGTATACCTCTGCCCCATCTCGATATAATCGCCTGTCGACAGATGATTCAAATGGTATCGTGCGCAGATTTCGTAGCCATATTCCAGCTGCTCGGGCTCACTCATCCACGAACCCGCCTGGACAAAGCACATGGCCTCATCAACCACCAGAAGGCCCTCCGCCACCTCGATAAGATGGCCTGGAGGTATCGGCGCCCCAAACACGTGGCACCTAAATCCAGCCGGCGTCGAGCGCTCAAAATCGAAGTTAACGAGCGTGTCGATATGATCGAGCTCTTCTCGTGGAATACCGAGTAAAACCAGATAGTCGGTAACGATCCCGGCTGCCGTTGAAGCCCTCAGCCCTTTGGCATCGAGTCCCAATTTGGGCAGGCCCGCGGTCGGCTCCGCCTCGTTAGCAAGCGAGTCCTCATCGTATAGGCTGCTTGCTCGCGAGAGCGGCTCGGACGGGCGCGCCACATTGTGGTACAGCCAGGCAGTCTTATGGGACAGGACGATCGGCAGGTCCATGAGCCCTCCAATGGAGTCGGATAACCAACCTTATTCCCCTGCCCACGGGTCCGCACACCTTCGTGCACAAGAAAGCGAATCCACCCGGTCGAGTGGCAGAAAAACCATCACAACATTCGATGCTTTTCCCGTTTTTGACGAAAAACGTCGAATGTTGTGATGGTTTGAGTCGAGGTGAGGGGCGCTAAGGGGTCAAAGCATCGTGCTCGAACGGGTTAATCCAACTCTTTTAAGCCATGCGCCAGCTGCCAGTACTCGCCGTGCTGGGCGAGCAGCTCTTCGTGCGTGCCGCGCTCGATGATGCGGCCGTGTTCGAGGACCATGATGGCGTCGGCGTCGCGGACGGTGGACAGGCGGTGCGCGATCATAAACGTGGTGCGACCGCGCATGATGCGGTCCATACCGCGCTCGATGAGCTTTTCGGTACGCGTGTCAATGGAGCTCGTGGCCTCGTCCAGGATGAGCACCGGCGGATCGGCGACGGCCACGCGCGCGATGGCGAGCAGCTGACGCTGACCCTGCGACAGGTTGGCGCCGTCGGCCGTGACCGGTGTGTCGTAGCCCCGCGGCAGGCGGCGGATAAACGAGTCGGCGCAGGCGGCCTCGGCAGCGGCGCGCACCTCCTCGTCGGTCGCGTCGAGCTTGCCAAAGCGGATGTTCTGCGCAATGGTGCCGCTAAACAGGTGCGTGTCCTGCAGCACAATGCCGAGCGACCCGCGCAGGCTGGCCTTGGCAATGTGCTTGACGTCGATGCCGTCGTACGTGATCTCGCCGTCATCGACCTCGTAGAAGCGGTTGATGAGGTTGGTGATGGTCGTCTTTCCGGCGCCCGTCGAGCCCACAAACGCAATCTTTTGCCCCGGCTTGGCAAACAGGTTGAGATCAGTGAGCACACGGGTGCCCGGCACGTAGGAGAAGTCCACGGCATGGAAGCGCACGTCGCCGGCAAGCGGGACCAAGCCGCACGTGAGCTCGGTACCGTCGGCGGCCAACGCGCGGCCCGACTCATCAACGGCAGCCACGTCATGCAAGTGCCCGTACGCGCCCACACCCTGGCCCTCGGGAATCTTCCATGCCCACGCGGCGTCGCCCGTCTGCACCAGCTCCACGCAGCCCTCGTCCACCTCGGGCTTAAGGTCCATAGCCGCAAACAGGCGCTCGGCACCGGCCAACGCGTTGAGCAAGAAGTTGCCGAGCTGCGTAAACTGGTTGATGGGCATGGCGGCCTGGCGCACAAAGACCAGGTAGCTTGCAAGTGCGCCCACATCGGCGAGCCCCTTGATGCAGAGCATGCCGCCCGCCACGGCGACGATGGCATAGTTGACGTAGCCAATCACGACGGTCATGGGCACCATGGAGTTGGCATAGCTCACGGCGGCGGTACCGGTGCGGCGAAGCTCGTCGTTGCGGCAGGTGAAGCCGGCGACATTCGCTGCCTCACGGTTAAAGACCTTGATGACCTTTTGGCCCGAGACCATTTCTTCGATATATCCGTCCAGGTCGCCAAGCGATGCCTGCTGGGCAGCAAAGAAACGCTTAGAGCGCGCGCCCGAGTAGCGCGCATACAGCACAATGGCCGCATCGCACACGAGTGTGATAATCGTGAGCTGCCAGTTAAGGATGATGAGCATGGCCGTGGTGCCCACAACCTGAATGGCGGCCTGAATCACGTTGGCAAAGCTGTTGTTGAGCGCCTCGGAGACGGTGTCGACGTCGTTGGTGAAAAAGCTCATGATGTCGCCCGAGCGCGTGCTGTCAAAATAACTGAGCGGCAGCGTCTGGATGTGCGCGAACAGGTCGCGGCGAATGTCGGACACCACGCGTTGGGCCGCGCGCACCATAATCTGCGAGTAGCCCGGGGCCGAAAGCACGCCCGCAGCGTAGATGATCGCCGTCAGGATGACCTGCTTGGCGAGCAGCTCCTCCCCGCCCGTGGCCAAACCGTTAACGATGGGGCGCACCATGTAGGTGCCGGCGAGGCTCGCGATGGCGGCGACGGAGGCGAGCACGCCCACCGCGAGCAACGAGAACTTGGCATGCCCCATGTAGGAGAGCAGGCGGCGCACGGTGTGCTTGAGGTCGGCCGGGCGTGCTTGGGCTGCGGTCTTAGGCATGGCGCTCACCCCCTTCCAAGGGTGATCCGCATGCGACGGAGGAAAACGGATCATTCGCGCAGCCATCGTCGCCGCCGTCGCTGGCGTCCGTGTTCCCCGCAAACTCCATCTGCGAGGCGTAAATCTCCTGGTATATGTTGTCGCCCGCCAGCAGTTCCTCGTGCGTGCCCACGCCGTGGACACGACCGTCATCCAACACTACAATGCGATCGGCATCCATGGCGCTCGCGATGCGCTGGGCGATGATGAGCACGGTCGTATTGGGAATCCGAGCGATGTGCTCGCGAATCTTAGCGTCGGTCGCCATATCGACCGCGCTGGTGGAGTCATCAAAAATGAGCACGCGCGGATGCTTGAGCAGTGTGCGTGCGATGCACAGGCGCTGCTTCTGGCCACCCGAGACACCGGCGCCGCCTTGGCCCAACTCGCCGTCGAGTCCGCCGATGCGATCAAGGAACTCGTCCACGCACGCCGCGCGGCAAGCCGCGAGGAGCTCATCGTCCGACGCCTGCGGATTACCCCACTGCAGGTTCTCGCGCACGGTGCCCGTAAACAGCACGTTCTTTTGCAGCACAATGCCCACGGCGTCGCGTAGGGTCGCGAGGTCGTAGTCACGCACGTCACGTCCGCCCACAAGCACGGCGCCCTCGGTAGCGTCGTACAGGCGCGCAATCAGCTGCACAAGTGAGCTCTTGCCCGAGCCCGTGCCGCCGAGGATGCCCACCGTCGAGCCGCTCTCGATGCGAAGGTCGATATGCTCGAGCACATCCTCGGCTGCATCCGCGCGGTATTTAAAGGAAACGTCGCGAAACTCGATACTGCCGTCCGCTGGCGCCGCAATCGCGAGGTCTCCCGCGGGGTTGGCGATAAAGGGCTCCTCATCGAGCACCTCGGCGATACGGCCCACACTCGTGAGAGCGCGCGTGAGCAGCAAAAACACGTTGGAAATCATCATGAGCGAATTCATGATCAGCAGCACGTAGCTCATAAAGCCCGTGAGCGAGCCCACGCCCAACTTGCCGGCGAGAATCATGCGGCCGCCAATCCACAGGATGGAGAGCGCAGCCACGTACATCGACAGCTGAAACACCGGCAGGTTGAGCACCGCGCTGCCAAAGGTCTTTGTCGCAGTGCGCGCGAGCTCGGTATTGACGGTGTCGAACTTGGCCTCCTCGTGCTCGGTACGAACGTAGGCCTTGACGGCACGCACGGCGGTGAGGTCTTCCTGTACCACGCCGTTGAGGTGGTCCATCGAGGTCTGGAGTTGGCGGTAGAGCGGGCTCACGCGATAGGTGATGACGCCCAGCACGATTGCCAGCACGGGCAAGATGATCGCAAAGACGGTGGCGAGCGGGCGCGACAGCATCAGCGCGTAGATAAGGCCGATGATAAGCGTCACCGGGCCGCGCACCATAGGGCGAAAGCCGTTGCCCACAGCATTTTGGATAACGGTGATGTCCGTGGTCATGCGGGTGACGAGCGAGCTGGCGTCGTAGTTGTCCAGGTTACCAAAAGCGAGCGTCTGAATCTTTTTGTACTCGGCCTCGCGCAGGTTAGCGCCTAGGCCCGAGGCAACGCGGGCAGACGTGCGGGCATAACCCAAGCCCAGTACCAGCGAAAGCGCAGCGCACACCAACATGTACGCGCCCTGCAGCAGTATGTAGTTGATATCACCCGCAGGCACGCCCACATCGATGATGTTGGCCATGATGACCGGGATAAACAGCTCGAGCACCGTCTCAACCGACACAAAGAACACGCCGAGGATGGCATCGCGACGGTATGCCCCTAGGTAGGAAAACAGTATTTTGAGATTGCGCACGCAGGTTCAACCCCCATCAAACGTTGTTCGCAAACGCACGTATTATTGCGCGCCGAATAATGGTGTCAAGTATTCCGAAATCGTTTTCTGCAAGGTTAGCGACGGCGGCGAGTTCTCGTGACGTGTGTCCATATTCACTCGGAATAATGGTGCGCGCGATTTTTTTCGCCCCACTGCCGACACAAACCTTGACTCTACAATCGTTGTAGGGTTTTCACTACACTGGTACGTAAACAAACCCAGCCAGAAAGCCCCACCTATGGAACACGACCTCACACGCGGCAATGTCCTTAAGACCATCGCGGTCTTTGCCCTGCCTTATATGCTCTCGTACTTTTTGCAGATGCTCTACGGCATGGCCGACCTGTACATGATGGGGCAGTTTAGCGGCGCCGCCGGCATCACCGCCGTGGGCAATGGCGCGCAGACGCTCTATATCATTACCGTGACGCTTGTGGGCCTGGCCATGGGAACGACGGTTATCGTCGGCCACGCCGTGGGCTCGCGTCGCTTCGACCGCGCCGAGACCGCCATCGGCAACACCATTACGCTCTTTATGGGCGTCTCGGTGGTGCTGGCCGCTGTCCTGCTTGCGCTGTGCCCGCAAATCGTGGCGCTTATTGGCACGCCGGCCGAGGCAGTCGAAGGTACCTCCGCCTACCTGCGTATCTGCTTTGTCGGCATTCCCTTTATCGCCGCGTACAACATCCTTTCGGCCATCTTTCGCGGCCTGGGCGATTCGCGCTCGCCTATGTACGTGATCGGCGTGGCATGCATCATCAACATCGCGCTCGACTTTCTGTTTATCGGCCACATGGGGCTCGGCCCCGTGGGCGCGGCGCTCGGCACGGTAACCGCCCAGACGGCCAGCGTTGCGCTCGCACTCGTGTGGCTTAAGAGCCGCCGTACGAACATCCACGTTAAGCGCAGCGACCTGCGCCCCCAGCCCGAGGTGCTCGGCAGCATTCTTAAGATCGGCGTGCCTGTGGCTGTGCAGGACGGCTGCATCCAGGTGGCGTTTATGTTTATCACCGTCATCGCCAACCACCGAGGACTCGTCGACGCCGCCGCCGTGGGCCTGGTCGAGAAGATGATCAGCTTTTTGTTCATTGTGCCGAGCTCCATGGGTGCCACCGTCAGCGCGCTCACGGCGCAAAACGCCGGCGCGGGCAAGGGCGATCGTGCACGTCAGGTGCTCAAAGATGCCATGACAATCTCGGTAGTGTATGGCTGCCTGATCACAGCGCTGATGTGGCTGGTGGCACCGGCGTTTATCGGCTTTTTTGCCAAGGACGCCGCGGTGGTCGCGGCCGGCACCGGCTATATGCGCAGCTACATTTTCGACGCGATTTTTGCCGGCATCCACATTTGCTTTAGCGGCTTTTTCGCTGCATACGGCAAGAGCTACATCGGCTTTGCGCACAACGTGCTGGCCGTGGCGCTCATTCGCGTGCCCGGCGCGTGGCTGCTGTCGAACGCCTATTCCGATACGTTGTTTCCCATGGGCATCGCCTCGCCGTGCGGATCGATTTTGTCAGCAGTCATCTGTGTTATCGCGTTTACCGTGCTCAACCGACGCGGGGCTTTTGACAAACTGGTAGCGTAGCGGGGCAACGCGAGATCGCCCTTATCGACGACATCATCAGCGACGACCCCACAACCTACGTGACGCAAATCACGGTGCCGGTTGCCCCAGCAAAGTAAGAACCGCCCGGAAGGCATCGTGCTTCCGGGCGGTTCTTACTAATCATCATCCAGCAACTCGAATCGATTCCTAGATATCACCAATGCGGCATAATCTTGGCTTTGGTGAAAAACATGGGCGACCACAACGTCCTCGTTATCGTAGTAATAAAGCATTACATAAGAATTAACGAGGCAAGCATGGTAACCAAGCACTGCAAGCTCGGGTAACTTCGATAAGCCGTAGTCAACTACACCACTTTGAAGAAGCTGGAGCTGGCTACGGTATTTATCAAGAAAGTGCCGGGCAGTAAAAATACCATGCCCCAATAGATAATCAACGATATCGTCAACTTCTTGTTCAGCTGAAGGCAGAATCTTGACGTTATAGGCCATATTTTGCCTCAAGGTCATCGAGAGCCTCAAAGGCATCACGTGCCGTACCAGCAGCACGCTCCCGTTCGGCCACAGCTATACGAGCCATCAGACGAGCCTTAGCCTGTTCCTGAACCATGAGGTCGTAGTCCTCGGATCGAAGTACAACAAATTTGCTATAGCCGTTTTTTGTAACAGTCACTGGACCAGTAGTAGTTTCAACGAGCTCCGAGAATTTCGCGGTGTCCCGCATATCTTTAATTGGAACGCAAACAGGCATGGCACACTCCTAACATAATTGTGTACATAATTATGAAGTATAGCTCAGCTAACGAGCATCAGCTACAGGAGAACCGCCATGTCGAGGACAGTCCCCGATATGGCGGTTTTACTCCTCCGGAATCGGAAACGCACGGATGAACTCTGCAGGCGAGAAGGTCTTGATGGTCGAGCGCACAAAAGCGGCGCGGTCACGCGTGATGATAAAGTCCACGCCGGCACGCTCGGCCATCGCACGGATACAGCCGTCCTCAAAGTCCGGCTCATCGGAATAGGCGGAGGTAAAACAAGCTTCTTGGTCGAGAGGCTCTACCGAGTAGCTCTTAAGACAGTCGCGCACTACCTCGCGGGCGCGCGCCTCGCCTGCCTGTTTAGTGAGAATGTAGTACGCGTCCTTGAGAGAGCAGGCCGAAACAATACCCTCGATAAGTCCCACGTCAACGAGCCCCTTGATCGTTTGCGCCGCTGCGTGCTCCGGCCGGCCCGGAAGCACGCAATCGAGCAGAAAATTGGTATCGAGAAATGCCCTCATAGGTAGCGCTCCCTCGCGACGCGCTTTTCATCTTCAACCGTCATCGTATCGAGCGGCGTTCCCTTTGGCATGTTAGCTACGATATCGAGATACTCCTGGTAGTCCTCATCCTCCGCGAGCATCTCACGGATCTCCTTCCAGGTGATCTTGGGATGCCACATCGTACCCACGTCGCGCTTGGGCTTGTCCGAGCCGCGCGTCGGCTTTGCACCCCCGCGCTCTTGGGCAGCGTCATATTCCACTGCGACCGGGCCTTGATAGTCGAGCGGCACAATCTTGAACAACGGCTTGCTCCGCTTGAAGACCACAACCTCTTCGCCCTCATTGGCAACCCTTTCGGCCACCTGCGTAAGGTTTTGGCGCAGCTCCGAAAACGCGACGGTAACCATAACGGCTCCTCTCAACATATATCTTTACTGCACAGTATACACGTTAATGTTAATGTTAAAGTGTATAAAACTCATCACAATGGGGCAGCCCCGTTGTGGGACCTCACTGCGAGGCCCCTTTGCTTTGTATGAATCTTCTATCGCTCCGGAACGACACCGCTCCGCAGGGTCACCCTCAGCAACCTACATGACGCAGATCATGCTGCCCGCCACCACGCCCAAATAAAAACCTCCCGGAAAGTATCAACCTTTCCGGGAGGTTTTCTAATTTGATTATCGATGCACTAAGCCTGGGGCACCTGACCAGTAGCCAAGATCTGCTCGAGTGCGTCCTCATCCAACACGGGTACACCCAGCTGCTCGGCCTTGGTAAGCTTGGAACCCGCTTTGGGACCGGCAACCAGATAGCTCGTCTTCTTTGAAACGCTGCCCGAAACCTTGGCGCCGAGCACCTTGAGCGCCGCGCCCGCCTCGTCGCGCGTGCGGTTGACGAGCGTGCCGGTGAGCACGAAGGTCAGGCCCGCGAGCGGCTGTGCGTCGGCGAGCTCGCCCGCCACGCCAGCGTCGGCCGGGGGGGTGGGTCGCAAGAGCCAG
>OCAG01000568.1_pt1 | contig 23119 bp, 20 predicted proteins | sample 1477111 | NCBI WGS metagenome assembly OCAG01 (sample SAMEA2580288, study PRJEB22360) | human gut metagenome | biome: human gut; feature: human-associated habitat; material: faeces | place: Denmark | collected 2008/2010 | reverse complement strand
CGGGATTGGTCAATCTCGGCCGACTATATTTGGCTAAATTATTCCGGCGCCAACAGTCTAACCAAATGCTGACCAAAAGCTTGACGCAATTATGGGTTGGTATGCCCTAAATAAAAGTTTTCGCAGCTTGGCTATAGCATAGAAATACTCAATTGCTGCACATTTGATATCGATGCATCGCCATCCGACAACGAATTACGTGTCGGGAATTGGCCGAAATCGTTCAAAATGAGGGTTCAGAATTTGTGATGGCAGATCTATCTGTGGAACGTAGGGCGGCCCCGCTGCGGGGTTTTCCGCTGCGAGGCCGCTCGTGATCTACCCCCGGGGTTTGTCGCAGGCGTTTCTACTTGGCAAACAGGTTCTTGAGGTTGAACTCGGCTTGGACGGTGCGGAGCATGAGGTCGGTGTCGTCGAGGCCCAGATGCTGCTCGTTGGCGTCGGCGGCGAGGGTTCCACGGCGGCGCGCCCAGTTCTCGAGCGCGGCGGGGGCGGATTCGCGGGGGAGCGAGCGGACGTCGGCATCCAGGCTGCGGCAGATCTGGCGCGAGTCGATGACGATGATCTTGCCGGCGCGGCGTGCCTCGGCGTAACCGTCCAGGTGGATCTTGAACCAACTGTCCTCAAAGGCGGCGTTGTGCGCCATGTACGGGTACTTCTTCATAAGCTTGAGCAGCTGCTTCTGCAGTTCCTTGTTCTCGCGGAACGGCTTTTTGCCGTCGATGTCGTCCCAGGTGATGTGGTGGATATTCGACAACGGCACATCCTCGCCGCGGTAGATGTCGGGCAGACCGCAGTAGTGCGCCTCGGCGTCGTGCGGGACGGCGTCGCTGGTGAGCTCCACGATTTCCCAACCCACATTGATGATATAACCGCGCTCGGGTGCACGGCCGGTGGTCTCGATGTCGATACCGAGCACGGTGCCCTGGATGGGCTTGCGGGCGTAGGCCACGCCGAGCGCGTCGCGGTCGCCGCGGATCTCGCGCATGACGGACGCGGCGGTGCGCTTTTGCATCTTGCCGATGGCAGCGCAGGTGTCGGCGTCGGACAGGCCGCGCGAAAGCGTTGCGGGCGTCACGTTGCGCAGACGCGCCTCGCCAATCTGGTCGCACAGGTCGCGGTTGCGGTCGGCCAGGTCGCGCACGGTGGCAAAGTCGAAGCCGGGGTCGCCCTCGGCGGTAAAGTACTCGGTCTCGAGCACCTTGAGGGCCTCCTCGCCCTTCTGGCGCTCGGACTCCATGGCGCCGTGGTCGCCGTAGATAAACATGGGGATAAACGGCTGGCGCTCGTATTCGAGTGCTTGCGAAACATTCATATGCTGCTCCTTGGACGGGCCGCGTTGCGCGGCTCGGGTTTGTCGAGTTATGGCGAGATGATAGTTTACCATGGGCAACTATTGGCATCGCGCCTAGGACAACTACAATACCCTAGTTGACCGCTAGGACTTTTACAATGCTGCCGAAAGACACGAAAGGTTCCATCCGTCATGGATTTGCTGATTGATATTCTGCTCGACGCCGGCAAGGACACGCTCTCGCTGGTGCCGTTCTTGTTGGTGACATATCTGGTCCTCGAGACGCTCGAGCATGTGGCAGGCGATCGCGTCAACGGTACCATCAAGCGTGCCGGCGCCGCTGGCCCCGTGGTTGGCTCGTTGCTGGGCATGGTGCCGCAGTGCGGCTTTTCGGCCATGGCGGCAACGCTATACGCCGGTCGCGTCGTGACGCTGGGCACCCTGGTGGCGGTGTTTCTCTCGACCTCCGACGAGATGCTGCCGCTGCTACTTGCCGAGCAGGTTCCCGTGCAGACTATGGCGATGCTTTTGGCTTCGAAAGCGCTGATCGCGCTGGTCACGGGCTTTATCGTGGATGCTGCCATTCGTGGCCTGCGTCGCAACGCCCGCGCGCATGCGGCGATTCGTCGTACCGTGTTGGGGACCACTGTCAATCCGGCGCACGTTAACTGCGCACATGACGACCACAGCGGTGGTGACATCATCGACGAGGTTGCCGAGGCGGGCGTGAGCGCCGACCACATCCATGAGCTGTGCGAGCGTGACCATTGCGGTTGTGATGAAGATGAGGACGAGCACGAACATGGACATGACCACGATCACGGTCATGAGGGCGAGCATGAACACCATCACGGCCACGGTCATTCCCACTCCCATGAAGGTACGCCCGTCCTGTCGATTATCCGCAGCGCCATCTCGCATACCGTGCAGGTATCGGTATTCATTTTCCTGGTGACGCTGATTCTGGTCGCCGTGCTCGAGACCTTTGGCGAATCTGCAATCGAGCAGTTCCTGCGTGGCAACGAGACGCTCGCCGTCCTGGGTTCGGCGCTTGTCGGCCTGATCCCCAACTGCTCGGCGAGCGTGGTCATTACGCAGCTGTATCTGGAAGGCGCGCTGCAGCTGGCACCGATGCTCGCCGGCACGCTCATCTCTGCCGGTGTGGGTTATCTGGTGCTGTTCCGCACCAATCGCAGCGCTCGCGAAAACGCCGTGTTCCTGGTCATGATGTACGTCATCGGCGCTGGCTGGGGCCTCGTCCTATCTGCCTTTGGCCTCTAAGTGGGCCTAACAAAACGGGCTTCAAAATAGCCATGCACGGCGCTTGCACAATGCGGCGACGCATGGCATTTTGAAGCCCGTTTTTTGTTGAGCCACGGATCCTGAGCGCTCACACCGGTCAGAACAAAAAGGCAAATTTCCGGGCATAGCCTAAAAATCTGCCTTGGTTAGCGCAGCAGCTCGGTGAGGTTGCGCTTAAAGCGGGCGCGGTCTTCGCCGGTGAAGGCTGCCGGCCCGCGGGTGCGACCGCCAGCGCGGCGCACCTTCTTTTCTTCGTGGCGAATAAACAGCTGCATGTCGATGGTCGCCTTGTCGTACACGCGCCCGCGCACGCCGATGGCGGCGGCATCGCGGCCGAGCACCATGCTCGCCAGGCCAATGTCCTGCGTCACGACCACATCGCCCGCCTGCAGACGCTCGACAATGGCAAAGTCGGCGCTATCGGCGACCACGCTCACGTCGAGCGTCGTGACCCAAAAGCCGTGTCGTGCGTGCTCGGCATCGCGCGGATCGTCGCGGCGAATGTGGCGTTCCAGGTTCTGCGTGCTGTTGCCGGCGATAACCACGGCGACGCCCGCCCGCCGCGCGCAGTCGATCGACTCACGCGTGACCGGGCAGGCGTCGCCATCAATAAACAGCGTTCGCGGCATCTAGCGCACCAGCTTGCCAAAGCGGATAGCACGAATAATCAGCGTCACGCCAAACACCAGGAGCGCGGCGCCGCTAAAGATGACGAGCATCTTTGCCGACCACAGCGGATAGATAAACACGAACACGCCGGCGATGATGGAGAGCGCGCCGCTCAGGATGGCAAGGGCGCGGTTAGACGAAAGCTCGGACTCCAGAATGGACATGACACCTTCGACAATCCAGCCAAAGCCGGCCACGACCACCACGAGCGTGGTGAGCGTCGCGGTCGAGAAGGCCTGGTTGCGCAGGATTATGACGCCGCCCAGAATGATGATCAGGTTGGAGATGATGCTCGTGACGCGCCAGCCGGCGGGCAGCAGCGGCTCAAAAATGGCGGTGAACAGCCTGACGCCAGCCGTGATCACAAAGTAGAAGCCCAGGACGGTCGTCAGGAAGACGAGGGACTTGGCGGGCGCAAACAGCAGCGCGATGCCGGCAAGCAGTGCGATGACGCCCGTGGCGGCGTAGATCCAGCGCACGGCCTTGATTGCCTTGCCTGCCATGCTTTTCTCGTCAAATCCAAACAGATTCGACTGCTGGTCGTCGTTCTTAAAGATGCCCATGAGGTCTCCTTTCCGCACGGCGTTTGCCGTCATTGTTGTTTTTGCGGCGTATGCCGCAGTTGCTACAACAAGTATCGCCTAAAGGCACCGGCGTATGGGTTGGGGAGGGCGAAGTGTAACCCAAAGGTCCCGATTTGTTCTCGTTGTTCCCCATGTCGCGTTTTTCTATTCAACAGGTGTAGAACATTGCGGCCCTGTTCGTTATTGCCTGCGTTTTAGGTTAGATTTTTCTAAGAACAATTGCCTTGTATTGGGGGTCTCTATGAACGAAGCTGTTCCCGCGGCGCCGTCGAGCGTGGAGTTGATGGCAAAGCAAGGTTGCGAAAAGCTCGGTCTGGAATCGTTTGACGCGCTGGTCCGTCGTGCCCGCACATGCCGTCGATTTGACGAGTCCATGCGCGTACCGCGCGAGTTTTTGCTTGAGCTGGCAGAGCTGGCGCACCTGGCTCCCTGCGGCGCTAATGCTCAGCGTCTGCGTTTTCATGTGGTGAGCGACGCCGAGGAGTGTTCGAGCTTATTTGAAAAGCTCACATGGGCTGGTGCGCTCAAGGATTGGTCGGGTCCTGTCGAGGGCGAGCGCCCGACCGGCTACATCGCGATTTTGGCTGAGCGCGCCGTTCCGGGCAAGCCAGCCGCTCCCATTACCGAGGTCGACACGGGCATTGCCGCGCAGACGATGATGCTCGCCGCGCGCAGCGCCACGCCCGAGGTGGCGGCCTGCATGTTCAAGGCCTTTACGCCCCGCGCTATCGACGCCATGGGGCTCGATAACGACAAGTATGAACTCAAGCTGATCATGGCGTTTGGCGTGCCGGCCGAGACCCAGGTGATCGACGCGATTGATTCCAACCCCGACGGCTCAATTAATTACTGGCGCGACGAGGAGCAGGTGCATCACGTGCCCAAGCGCCCGCTCGCCGACGTGCTGGTGTAGTTGCGCGCCATTTCGGCGTAATCCGGCGGCAAAACCACCACAAAGGTGCCCGTCCCCTTTGTGGTGGTACGAGGGGAGGGCATGTGGCCGATCTGTATTTGGCGCGGCATGGGCAGACCGAGCTCAATGTGCAGAACATTTTGCAGGGCTGGCACGATTCGCCGCTTACGGTGCGCGGGCGCGAGCAGGCACTGGCGACGCGCGCGGCGTTTGAGGCGCGCGGCATCTCCTTTGACCATGCGTATTCGTCTCCGTTGGGTCGGGCACGGTGTACGGCAGAGCTGATCGTTGGCGAGGACCGTTCCATAGAGCTGGTCGATGACCTGCGCGAGTGGCATTTGGGATCGTTGGAGGGCACATCAAACCGCGAGATGCCGGCGCAACCCTGGGGCGATTATCCGGTCGCCTTTGGTGGCGAGTCGGAAAGTGAGCTTCGCGCACGTATGGTCGCGGCGCTGTCTCGTATTATGGCCCGGCCTCGGCACGACTGCGTGCTGGCCGTTTCCCATGGCTCTGCCTGCCAGGAGTTTCTTGAGTATGTGGTCGGCGGGGGAGAACAGCCCGACAACGGCGCCGTGCTTCATTTTGGCTATTGTGATGGGGCGTTTTCGCTCCTTGATTGGTAACGAGCGAAAGGACCCCCCTATGAATAAAGATCTGTATCTGGTCCGTCATGGACAGACGATATTTAACCTCAAGCGCATTATTCAGGGCTGGAGTGATTCGCCGCTCACGCAGTTGGGCTGCGAGCAGGCGGCGCGCGCTGGCATGTTCTTGCGAGCGCGTGGCATCGAGCCCGACCACGCCTACACCTCGACGCTGCATCGCACCGAGCAGACTATCGCCAACCTGTGGCCGGGCCTTGCCTACGAGCGTCTGGACGGTCTGTGCGAGTGGTTCTTTGGCGATTTTGAGGCCGAGCGCGTGATGCTCATGCCCGAGCGTCCGTGGCGTGACTTCTACCGCCAATTTGGCGGCGAGGGGCAGATGCAGGTGCGCGAGCGCATGGTGGCGACGTTGACTGATCTTATGCGACGTCCGGACCATTCGTGCGTGCTTGCGGTGAGCCATGCCTCAGCCATCAAGGAATTTTTGGACCACGTGAGGGGAGCGGCGGCCGACGAGCGCGAGCGCGTGCCGGGCAACTGCTCAGTGCTGCATTTTGCATTTGACGATGCAGCCGATACGTTTGATCTGGTCGAAGTCTTTACACAGGAAGATTATGCGCGCGAGCTGGGGCTTGAGCCGCTCGTGGCTGCCGCGGGTCCGCAACGCGGGTAGCGCGGGCGCGGCGATGCGGATCGCCGACGTAATTGCTCGATGCGAAAGGGGCGGGGATGTATGCGCATGTATTGCATCCCCGCCCCTTGTTTGTTGAACTGCCGAGTCTTTGTACTGGGCGTTTAGACCCTGTTAGAACTGTGCGATCTGGTGAGTGAACAGACCCGTCGGAACTTGCGGTGCGCCGCCGGCGACCTGCGCGGTAGGGAATAACGTGGCAACGGTAAAGTTGAACGGTTCTTTGCCCGTGTAGGTGCCGGCTGTGCGGGCCTCGTCCGCCAGGAGCTGCGCCGCCCCTGCCAGCGCGGCAGCGTAGGCGGGGTCGTCTAACGGCGCCGGCTCCGGTGCCTGGTCGAGCATGGCTCGGATGGCGGCAACGGCGTCCTCGCGCTTGACCTCCCACACACGGTGCGTAATGCCCGAGGGGTCGGTGACGGCATAGAGCGACGCGCCCTCTTTAGCGGCGCCGAGGATGATATCCATGACCGGGGAGGCTTCGTAGGCGAGCGACACGGGGCGCGGCTGTACCTTAAGCTCGGCGATTGCACGGGCGGCTGCGGCCGCATCTGCGGGGGTCGCGCCGTCGCCCGTCAGTACGCCGACCGGGCAAATTGCCACAACGCCCGTCACGCGCCCTGGCTCTCCGGAGCATTCGTACACGTAATACGCTGCGCCCGGATCTTTGAGCATGAGCCCGTCGGCAATGGCGCCGCGCAGGGCGTCGTTGCCGCTTAGGATGTCGCCCATTTGCGGCAGCGCCTCGAGCACGCGGTCCTGAGCTGGGCGGATGCAGGGAAACGGAAGTGCTTTCATGGGCGGTCCTAACGCGTGAGTTGGTTTGTTCGCGGCTTATTATGCCCCAACTTGGACGCTTGCGTCCCAGAGCGTGTTGTCGACAAGCGCGATGAGCACGTTCTGGCAGCGAACGATATCGGCATGGGCCCCGGCTCGTTGGGCTTATGCGTGAGCACCAACGAGCCGGGGCCGTAGCTCATGCAATTGTGGTTACCTGTCTTGCCGGCAATGACGGCGGTGTCGGTGTAGCCGGTAAAGAAGCCGACGGTCGTGTCTGCGTCCGTCACGTCATCGGCGACACGCTTGAGCGCAGCTAGGAGGGGAGAGCCTGGGTCGCGCTCGATGGCGGGGCGATCGCCCGTCACGGCGAAACTGCCATGGCAACCGGGAACCGCGGCCTCGGCGGTGGCAGTGGCCTGCTCGACCATGTTGATCGCGGCGGCCGTATCGGTCGGCGGCGTCAGGCGCATGTCGACCCAGACCTTGGCGTGGTCGGGCACGACAAAGGGGCGATAGCCGCCCTCGTCATCATCAACCATATGAAACCTCAGAATCAGTTTGCTTTGCAAACCGATTGTAAGTCACCTGCAGATTCGCGACGTGCACGTAGCAGCATTTACCGTTCGCAGGCCGAGCCAGCGCGTTTGCCGTCCGGGCGGGCTCGCAAACGACGTAGCGGGTACGTACCCTTCATGGACGACATGCTGTGCGACATATCCGCCTTTCGGTATCACCGGATACCTCCACAGGTCTTGGCAATAATGCCGGACCTGCCCGATTCTGTGGACGATCCACGCAGGGAGCGTCTTTGTGAGCATCCGCTCGTCAAGCATTTCCTGGGCACCCCGTTACACGTGTTGGCGCAGGGCGGCTGCGGACGTAAAGGCGGTCGCATTGTAAGACATGTTTGGAACGGGGGGAGGCCGTTTGGCTCCGTGCGGCAGACGGAGTTTGGCCTTGATGTCGCGTCCCCGCTCTTTACGCTGCTGACCCTGGCTTCCTCGGTCTCAAACGAGCGTCTGATCATGTGCATGTATGAGATGTGCGGCACCTTTGCCGTGTGCAAGATTGCGCCTCAAGTAAAGTTGGCGCTTGAGCAGGCATGTGGGAGCCGGTGGGGTGACGCGCGGTTGGGCTGGGAAAACGTAAGGGACGCCTCGGGGAATCCAACGGACTTGTGGAAACGACCTCCCTTGATCGAGCTCTCTGACCTTACGGAGTTCGCCAATAAGATCCAGGGACTCCGCGGTGCTAAATCATTCACACGTGCCGCGAAATGCATTACGGGGGTTGTGGCATCGCCGCTTGAGGTCCAAGCTTCGATGCTGTTTGGCCTTTCGAGGCTGCGCGGCGGCGAAGGGCTGCGCCTTACCAATAATGTTGAGATTCGCATGACGCGCAGCGCCCGCCTGATTTCGGGGCTTGATAGGCGCTACGCCGATATCTTGCTGTCAAATAAGGATGGCAGCCGGGAGTGCCTGGTTGAATGTCAAGGTAAAGCCATTCACGGATCCATAGAATCCAAGATCTCGGACTCCGATCGAACGACGGCCCTTCAGACGATGGGATATCCCGTCGTTCTGATGACCTATGGTCAGCTGGTCGACTCCGATGCCTTCCGCGTGGTGACGGAACTCATCATGTCCTATCTCGATGTGCCACTGAAAGACAAGACGCCGCGGCAGCAGGAGCTCGAACGGCGACTTCGTGAGGAGATTTTTATCGATTGGGCGGGAATGTAGCCGCGCGGGTGGAAAACGGTCGCGGAAGCTAGGGTTTTAGTTGCGAATAGCCTTCAATTGCTCCTTGGAATTGGCTTGAAAAGTGCTACCTAGAGCAAGTTATTTCGGAAAATGGACAGTCAACTTTAGTTTGGCATATAGAGATCGATTTTTACCTACTAAAACCCCTGATAAAGCTGTTTGTAAAAGCAGTTGTGCTTAGCGACTAGGGCCTCACTGTCGATTATCCGAAAAAAACTTATTATGGGTAGCATTTTCAAAACCAGCCGGAGCAACGAAATCGGCCCCCGTTTCGTGAAAACGGGGGCCGAATGGGCTTCATGGTCTGCCTGGCAGGCTTGGCGCCGGCGCTATTTGATCACGCGCACGCGATACATCGACGGAATTTGCTTGAGCGCCTCGATGGTGCTGCTGTCCAGGTGCTCGTCGGTGTCGAACATGGTGTAGGCGTTCTCGCCAGCGGACTCGTTGGTCATACGCTGCACGTTGGCGTTGTCCTTGGCGAGAATGGCCGTGATCTGGCCGATCATGTTGGGCACGTTGGCGTGCAGGCAGGCGATGCGGCTCGCGGCGCGCGCCTTGCCCATGCTGCAGGCGGGGTAGTTGACGCTGTGCGCGATATTGCCGTTTTCCAGGTAATCCTTGAGCTCGCTGATCGCCATGTCGGCGCAGTTGGCCTCGGCCTCGCCGGTGCCGGCGCCCGAGTGCGTGGTGATAAACGTATTGGGCATCTTGACGGTCTTGGGCGTGGCAAAGTCGCAGCTAAACCAGCTAAGCTTGCCCTCGCGCAGGGCGGCGTCGACGGCGTCCTCGTCAATGATGGTCTCGCGCGCGTAGTTGATGAGCACGGCGTCGGGTGCCAGCAGGTTGATTTGCTCGGTACTGATCATGCCGATGGTGTCGGCCTTGCTGGGTACGTGCACGGTGAGGTAGTCGCAGCCGCGGCAGAGGTCCTCGAGCGTGCCCACGCGCTGCACCTCGCGGCTCAGCACCCACGCGTGCTCGACGGAAATGAACGGATCGTAGCCGTAGACGTCCATGCCCAGGTCGACACAGGCGTTGGCGACCTTGGAGCCCACGTTGCCCAGACCGATGACGCCGATGCGCTTGCCCTTGAGCTCGCGGCCCACAAAGGCCTTCTTGGCCTTTTCGGCGTCGACCTGAATCTCGGGGTCGTCGGCGTTGTCGCGCACCCAGTTCATCGACTGCACCACGCCACGGCTCGAGAGCACCAGCATGCCCAGGACGAGCTCCTTGACGGCGTTGCTGTTGGCACCGGGGGAGTTAAAGACGACGACGCCCTTTTTGGCGTACTCCTCGATGGGGATGTTGTTGACGCCGGCGCCGCAGCGGGCGATGGCGCGGATGCCCTCGGGCAGCTCGTAGCCGTGCAGGTCGGTGGAGCGCATCAGGATGGCGTCGGCCTTCTCGGCGGTGCTCACAAACTCGTAGCCCTCGCCAAACTCGACCTTACCGTCCTTGGTGATGTCGTCGATGGTCTTAATCTTACGCATGGAAAAACTCCTTAGCAGGTTTTGATCTAAACAGGGTGGTCTGAGGTGGCTGGTCGGCCCGCGCGTTGCGGGCTAGTTAGATCGCGGGCTCAAACTATGCTGTGCTTCGAAGTCCTTCATGTACGAGGCCAGGGCCTGCACGTCTTCCATGGTTACGGCGTTGTAGACGCTGGCGCGCATGCCGCCCACCAGGCGATGGCCCCTGACGTTTTGAATCTGGTGCTCGGCCGCGCCTGCGACAAAGGCCGCATCGAGTTCGGTGTCGCCGGTGCGGAAGGTAACGTTGGCGATGGAGCGGCTGTCGGCCTGCGTGGTGCCATGGAACAGCTCGCTGTGCTCGAGCAGGTCATAGAGCAGGTTGGCCTTGGCCCAGTTGCGCTCGGCCATGGCGGCAAGTCCACCGGTTTGCTCAACCCAATGGAACACCTTGCCGCACACGTAGATGCCAAAGGTGTTGGGCGTGTTGAGCATGGAGCCCTTGGCGGCCTGGGTCTTAAGGTCCATGTACTGCGGCGTCTGCGCAAAGGCGGGGCCATCCGCGATGAGGTCGTCGCGCACGATGATCACAGTCACGCCCGCGGCGCCGGCGTTTTTCTGCGCGCCGGCGTAAATGAGCCCGTAGCGCTCGACGTCGAGCGGCTGCGACAGAAAGCAGCTCGAGACATCGGCGACCAGCGGCACATCGCCGCAAGTGGGCAGCTCGTGGTACATGGTGCCAAAGATGGTGTTGTTCTGGCAGATGTAGACGTAGTCGAGCCCGTCGCCCGCGGCCTCGGCGGCAATGCGCGCGTTGACGTCGGACATGGTGGGAATGCGGTCGAAGTTGGTGTCCTCGGAGCTCGCGAGCAGCACGGCCTCGCCGTACTTGGCGGCCTCCTTGTACGCCTTGTTGGCAAAGTTGCCGGTCACAGCGTAGCCGGCGCGGCCGCGGCGCATGAGGTTCATGGGGATGCCCGCAAACTGCAGCGTGGCGCCGCCCTGCAAAAACAGGACACGGTAGTTGTCGGGGATGCTCAGCAGGCGACGCAGGGTTGCCTCGGCGTCGTCGATGATCTGCTGGTACATGCTAGATCGATGGCTCATCTCGAGCACGGACATGCCGCAACCGCGGTAGTCCATCATCTCGTCGGCGATCTCGGCGAGCACGCTTGTAGGCAGTGCGGCCGGGCCAGCTGAGAAGTTGTGCACACGTGCCATCTTCTAGTTCCCCTCGTAGTCGTTTGAACGTTCGGGATACTTTAGCACAGTGGAGCGCCAGGCGCGACCGCATCACGGTAAAACTCGAGTACGCTGCTATGATTTACAGGATGGTTACATGGGGGAGGGGTGCTTTACTCCTCAGGCAAATCCAAATCTGCGAGCGAAGGCATGAGGCTTTCTAGGCGCTTGATCTCTTCGTCGCAAATTAGCTACCTCCTGCCCGCTACGACGCGAGCGTGGCGATGACGGCTTCGTCGCCGGCGTATATGAGGGTGTTGCCGTCGGGGATGATCGTCTGGCCGTCGCGCTTGAGCATCACCACAATAAACGGATGCTTGCCTTGCGGCACATCGCTCAGGCGTTGGCCGGCCAGGCGACCGTGGGGTGTCACGGTGACTTCGCGCAGCGTAACCTCGGCACGCTCTTCAAACGTTGGGGCGGCCATTACCAGCAGATCGCCTTCCTCGATGACGGTATCGCCGTTGGGCAGTACCGGGTGCGCCCCGTCGCGCAGCACCAGGACCACGAGCATGTCGGCGACGCTGCCAATATCGGCGAGCGAGCGCCCGGCAAACGGATGGCCCGCGCCTACCTTGAGCTTAACGAACGACATGCCGTCCTCGTCGCGGTAATCGTTAAACGTGCGGCGCACATCGCCTTCCGCGTCGATCATGTCGAGCTTTTTCGCCACTGCCGGTAGCAGCGAGCCCTGCACTACAATGCTCGACACGGCAATCACAAAGACCAGGTCAAATAGGTCGTGCCCACCGGGAACACCGACCACCACGGCAAAGAGGCTAAACACGACCGAAGCCGCGCCGCGCAGACCCGCCCAGCTTACGAGCGCGACTTGGCGAGGATTGGTCTTAAAGGGCGCCAACAGCAGGCCGACGGCGATGGGGCGGCTCACGAAGAGCATAAACGCCATGAGCGCCAGGCCCGGCAACAGCATTTGCGGCAGGCGTGCGGGCGTGACGAGCAGGCCCAATAAAAAGAAGATGGTCATCTCGGCCATCTCGGTGAGGGTATCGAAGAAGTGCGCCATCTCGACCTTGCCGGTGATGTCGCTTGCACCCAGCACAATGCCGGCCAGGTATACGGCCAAAAAGCCGTTGCCGCCCAGATAGCTCGGCAGCGCGTAGGCAACGATCGCCACGGCGAACAAAAAGATGGTCTGCGCGCCCTCGGCCGTTGCGTGCGCGCGTTCAATCAGGCGGCTGGATGTCCAGCCGATGGCAAGGCCCAGTCCCACGCCCAGGGTGATCTGCTTGGCCAACAGCACGGGAATGTCGATGTCGCCGCCCGCCGCGAGGGTCGCGAGCACCGCGGTAAGCATGTAGGCGACGGGGTCGTTGGAGCCCGATTCGACCTCGAGCAGCGAGTCAGTCGCGCCCTTTAGCGAAAGGTTGTGCTCGCGCAGCACGCTAAAGACGCTCGCCGCATCGGTCGACGCCACGACCGAGCCCAGCAGCAGGCCGCCGATCCAGTCGAAGCCTAGTGCAAAATGCGCAAAGGCGCCCGTGATGCCGGCGGTGGCGATAACGCCGAGCGTGCTCAGCAGTACCGCGGGCGCGGCGACGGGCTTGGCGCGGTCGATGTTGGTGTTAAAGCCGCCGTAGAACATGATGAACAGCAGCGCCGTACTGCAGACGGTTTCGGTAAGCGCGTAGTCGCTAAAGTCGATGTGCGCCGGCCCGTTGACGCCCAGCAGCATGCCGAGCGCGATAAAGATGAGCAGGGTAGGGAAGGGGAGCTTTTTGCCGACGGGTTTGATGGTCAGACACAAAATGATGACGAGGCCGATAAAGAGAAGTATCTGGTTCATGGGTAGTGTCCGCTCCTGGGTGGTTGGCGTGGCACGGTCAGTTGTCTGCGGTTATTTGTACCCAAAGATGGTGGGTTTATGGGGCCGAGCCGCGGGCGTTCGCATTATCGACACGAGGCGGGGGGCGCGGGCGGTGCTGGTTGGGGCGTTGGTGCTGGTGGCGCGGTGTTTTCGGGGCGTGCGGGCGGCCGCTTGTGACCGTTGGCAGCGGTGGCACTTTCCAGCTTTATTGCAACGGAGTACAATGGGTAACGTTTAAGTTCAACTTGAAGTTTTAGTCGTGGCATCGGGCTTCGGCCGTAATGCAGGGAAAGGCGTTCCATGGCGATCTATGTGACATCTGATGCTCACGGGCACGTGCGCGCGCTGGACGAGGCCCTTTCCAAGATCTCGCTGACGTCCGACGACACGCTGTACGTGCTAGGCGACATGATCGACCGCGGTCCCGATCCGGTCGGCGTCATTAACTTGGTACGGTCGCTGCCCAACGCTCGCGTGCTTAAGGGCAACCACGAGCAGATCATGCTCGACGCGATCATTGGCCAGGACCCGCTCGATGCCGAGACCTGGGATATCAATGGCGGTTGGACCACGCGTCAGCAGCTCAACGAAATGGAATTTGAGGCATACGAGGGGCTGGTGCGCTGGGCTGCCGCCCTGCCGCTCTACGCGGTGGTCGAGACTGCCGAGCGACCGTATCTGCTGGTGCACGCCGGCGTTCAGACCGAGGCGGCGCGTGCGTTTTTGCTTGAGCATGGTGTCGATTGCGGCGACGGCAGGGGAGCGGTCGATGCCGATAGCGAGCTGCTGCAGCAAATGCTCGCCGTGCAGTCGTCCGATGACTTGCTGTGGATTCGTCACGGCTACTGGGATGCCCCGACGGGGCTGCTTTCTGCCGAGGGCAAGGGCCCGGTCGTGGTGAGCGGCCACACGCCCACGGTGTCGCTGGGGCGTTATTGCGAGGTTGGCGGCCTGGCAGGGCTCGATGAGGAGTCGGGCCGCGGGCGGATGGTGCGCTTGGGTGGCGAGGATACCGCCGGCGTGCCCGATCGCATCGATATCGACTGTGCGGCGGCCACCGGTTCCGAGTTCGGCCGCGTGGGCATCCTGCGCCTGGACGACGGGGCGGAGTTTTATGCGAACATCAACCCGGGCGAATAATCGCTGCAAAGGGTAGCTAATTTGGGACGGGGCCTTTTTGACTACTTTTGCCCTTCTGCCCGCTAATTGATTTTTCTGGGACGGGGATTAAATAATCATTTGGCCGCCCGCTGGCTAAGTGAGTAGACTTTTTTGGAAATGCCGAGCACTCAACATGTTCGCCTCAATAAAACCGCAGGTCACAGACTTGTGCTTTGTCGGTGTGGTCGGGGATTCGGTAAAAGTCTACTCACTTAGTTTTGCGTGATGCATATTGTCCGCAACGAGACCCCAGCCGGGGTGATTCCATCGCAAATTCCGGTGACCGGGGGCAGCTAATTAGGCGCCGTATGGGTTGCGGTCGCGTTCGATGCGTTGGCGGATGTGGGCGTACTCGACAATCAGCAGCACCAGCAGCAGGGCCATGATGGCCAGGTAACTCACGACGGCGCCCATCAGGCCCAGCAGGTTGATCAGGATCACCGGGAGCACCACGCTCACGGCAAAGCAGATGAGGTAAATCTTGGTGACGTCGCCGGCGTGGCGCAGCACCGTGATAATGGCGTAGATAAAATCGATGGCCGCGGTTACGCCGCCGGCGACGACCATCAGCAGCGCCAATGTGCGGTAGCGCTCAAAGCTGAGGCCGTACATAAAGCTCATGATGGGGATGCCAGGGCCTTCCATAAACGCGGCGCATGCGCCGGTGATGACCACGATCAGCGCCATGACGGCGACAATAATTAAGTCAAAACGGCGGCGTTTGCGCGGGTTCGCCCAAATGCTCGACAGACGCAAAAGCTGCGGTTTATAGACAAATCCAATGCTCAGCAAAATAGCCTGCGCCGGAAAGAACAGGGCATTAAAGTACAGCTGATATTTGTAGGCCAGCGTGCCTTCCATCACAAACTTGGGCATGCTCTCGATGAGGTTGAACAGGAACAGTGCGCCAAAGAGCGGGGCGCACTGGACAAACAGGTGGCCGACCTCGCGCAGGCTCACGCGACGCGATTTTTCGGTTTCGAGCAGGGCCAGCGGCGCGGTGACCAGCACGAGCGAGACGATGGCGGTGACACCCATGGCCATGGCCGCGATGGGCATGCTGCGCGTAAGGAACAGCGCCACGCTAAAGACCGCGATGACGCCGACGGAGCGCAGCGTTTGGCTCATGCCGGCCAGGTAGAGTTTATCGGCCTGCTGCAGGCGGCCCTCGTACACGTCCGCCACGCCGTCGATCACCTTATACAGGTAGACGCCCAGGCCGATCGTTGCCATCTGCGCGTCGTAGCCGCGGGCACTGCTGTATGCAAGGCCGCAGGCCAGCGCGAATGCTCCGCAAAGCCAGCGGTTGAGCTGGTAGGAGGCAAAGGACGCCTTCTCGTCGATGTCCGAGACCTGAAAATTGCGCACGCCGTAGTTGCACGCGATCATGATGAGCGTGCCGGTGACAAACGCAATGGAGAACTTGCCGGCTTCCTCGGCGCCCACGAGCTGCGTGGACACGATGGTGAGCAGAGGAAACGCCATGCCCCATACGGCGGTGCCCAGGGTATTCCAAAGGTAGTCGCGACGGGTGGCATGATCTTCGTACTCGGCTTCTTGCGTGGAGAAGCCGCCGCCGTAGACGGCTCCGAGCAGGCGGTTCCACCAGGCATTGACCATGCGGTGGATGGGGCCGGGCTGGCGATCGCGCTCGCGGCGACGGCGTGTGGCCTGGTTGCTGTCGGGACCGCCGGCGTTACGCTGGCTTAGCTCTTGGATTCGTGCGAGCTCCTCGGCGGTGTGCGATGCGGGGAACAGGCCGTTCTCGATGCGTCCGCCCTGCCCGTGCGCCCCGCCCGATACGGCGGGGTCGGTGACGCCGTTGCGGCGGGCGATGGCGCGGCGGATGCTATCGAGGGGCGTGATGCTCAAGGCGGAGTCCTTTCTATTGCTGCGCTCTAGTATAGACGCGGCGGTGTTTGCTCGTGTTTTTGAACGGATTGTTCAATATTTCGGCAGGCGGCAGAAAATTGTCGGTAAGCGTGCGGTATCCTGTTCAAGTTTTATGACACCCCCGATGCCGCCCTCGCGGTACCAAGGAGCTTTTACCCATGGACGTCGCCGCATTTTTGCTGGCTCTTGTGCCTATCATCTGGCTTGTCGTGATGCTGCTGTGCTTTAAATGGCCGGCCTGGAAAGCCGCGATTGGTTCGTTTGTTCTTTCGTGCGTGCTCGCCTTTGCGTGGTGGCATTTGCCGGTGGCGCAGATAGCCACGGCCTCGCTCGAGGGCTTTTTGATGGCGCTGTGGCCCATCGTGTTGGTGATTATCGCCGCCGTCTTTACGTATAACCTCTGCGTTCGCACGGGCGCCATGGACGTGATCGGCAGCATGATCACCTCCATCAGCAGCGATCGCCGTCTGCTGGCGCTGCTCGTGGCGTGGTGCTTCGGCGGCTTTATGGAGGGCATGGCTGGCTTTGGTACCGCTGTCGCCATTCCCGCCGGCATGCTCGCGGGCCTTGGTTTTGAGGCCGTGCCTGCCGTGCTGATCTGCCTGCTGGCCAACGGCGTGCCCACGCCCTACGGCTCCATCGGCATCCCCACGGTGTCCGTTGCCGACCTGGTGGGTCTGGATTCCCTGCACCTGGCGACCGTTCAGCTGGTGCAGCTCGCACCGTTCTTTGTGGTGATGCCGCTGCTCATCGTGTTGGTTGCGGGCCGCGTGACCGACGATCAAGGCGATGTTGCGAGCGTAGGCGAGCGCCTGCACGGCGTGGCCGGTATCGCGCTGCTCTCTGGCGCGTCCTTTGTCGGCGCTGCCCTGGTCGTCGCTATGTTTGTGGGCCCCGAGCTTGCCGTGGTCGTGGGCTCCATCGTGTCGCTCGCGCTGACCGCCGCGCTTGCCATGCGCGCCGAGAAGTCCGGTCACCTGGACGCGCGCTTTCACATGAATATCGAGGCCGGTGAGCAGCTCACCGCTAAGTCGGCGCTTTCTGCCTGGTCGTGTTTCATCCTGATTTTTGTACTGCTGTTGGGTACGTCCAACCTGGTGCCCGCCGTGCATGCCGCGCTTGCGCCCTTTGCGAGTCACGTGCAGGTGTATTGCGGCGAGAACCCCGGCACGCTCACGTTTTCGTGGATTAACACGCCGGGTGTTTGGATCTTCCTGGCCGCGTTTATCGGCGGCGCCATTCAGGGGGCTTCGCCGCGCATGATGGGCGAGGTGCTGGCCGCGACTGTGAAGCAGATGATGCCGACGGTAATCACGATGCTTTCGGTGCTGGGCTGTGCCAAGGTGATGGGCTATGCGGGCATGATCTCTTCGATCAGTGCGTTCTGCATTGCCGTCGCCGGTGGTCTGTACCCGATTCTGGCCCCGTGGATCGGTGCCGTCGGTGCGTTCGTGACCGGTTCGGGCACATCGTCGGGCATGCTGTTTGGTCCCATTCAGAGCCAGGCCGCTTCGGCGCTGGGTGTGAGCGACTACTGGATGGTTGCGTTGAACGCCCTGGGTGTCGCCGCCGGTAAGATGGTCTCGCCGCAGACGCTCGCGATTGGCCTCGCTGCCGTGCACGTGCGCGGTAAGGACGCCGAGCTCCTGGGCGCAGTGCTGCCCTACGCCGCCGGCATGCTGGTCCTCATGAGCGTCATCGCCATGCTCGGCCAAGGCCTGCCGCTGTAGTCGGCACTTTGGGAACGTCCCTAAGTGCCGGCATCTAGGGACACTCCTTGGTTGTTGCCTGTTCAAGAGTGTCCCCAACGACTAGGCCGCTTGCGTGCGATTTTTGACCGTTGGGCGGGCGCTTCGCCGTTGCCGCAAAAACGTTTTTGCATATCGGGTACAACGGGCTTTACGTGAGTAAAGTGCGCGCCGCGTCCGCGTGTCGCGTTTTTAAAGGAGGCCCCATGCCTGGTGTTACCCCTGCAGAAGTTTTGTCCAACTTTGGCATTACGCTGGTCGAAGATCCCGCCGATAATCAGCCCCGCCTGTTGGTCGATCTACCCGCCGCGGAGCTCGTCGAGCACGCCATCCGCCGCGAAGAAGGCCGCATGGCATCCAACGGCGCGCTGGTGATCGAGACGGGGGAGCGCACTGGTCGTTCTCCCAACGATCGCTTTATCGTTGACACCCCTGATGTCCACGATAAGATTGCCTGGGGCGCCGTCAACCGACCGCTTTCGATCGAGAGCTACGAGACCATCAAGGCCGGCATCGTCGACTATCTCAACGAGCGCGATGTGTTCGTCACTCGCGGCATGGCCGGCGCCGACCGCAACCACACGCGTCGCCTGCTCGTCGCCTGCGAGCGTGCCAGCCAGGCGCTCTTTATTAAGCAGATGCTCGCCCGTCCGCTCGCCCGCGAAATTGCGCGCACCGGCGAGCCGGACTTTTGCGTGCTCGCGGCACCTGGCTACCAGTGCGACCCCGCCATCAAGGGCCTCAACTCCAGCGCCGCCGTGGTTATCAACTTCCAGGAGCGTGTGATTCTGGTTGCCGGCACCGGCTACTCCGGCGAAATCAAAAAGTCCATCTTCAGCGTCATGAACTACCTGCTGCCCGTCGAGGACGACGTACTGCCCATGCACTGCTCGGCCAGCATGGATCCCGTCACGCACGAGACCGCGGTGTTCTTTGGCCTGTCGGGCACCGGCAAGACCACGCTTTCGGCCAACCCTACGCGCCTGCTGATCGGCGACGACGAGCACGGCTGGTCCGACATGGGCATCTTTAACGTCGAGGGCGGCTGCTATGCCAAGTGCGAGGGCCTGGACGCGTTCCACGAGCCCGAGATCTTCAACGCCGTTCGCTTTGGCGCCATCTGCGAAAACGTGGTGCTCGACGAGAATCGCAAGCCCAACTACGATGACGTCTCGATCACGCACAACACGCGCGTGGCCTATCCCGTCGAGCACATCCCCAACGCGTGGACCAAGGGCATGGGCACCACCCCGAGCGTCGTGCTGTTTTTGACCTGCGATGCCTTTGGCGTGCTGCCGCCCATCTCGCGCCTGACGGCCGACGCCGCCATGTATCACTTTGTGACGGGCTTCACCGCCAAGATTCCTGGCACCGAGGTCGGCGTCACCGAGCCCACGCCCACGTTCTCCTCGCTGTTTGGCGAGCCGTTTATGCCGCTCGATCCCATGGTCTATGCCAAGATGCTCGGCGAGCGTATCGCCGACGGTCGCACCCGCGTCTATCTGGTCAACACTGGCTGGATCGGTGGCGGTTATGGCGTGGGCCATCGCATCGAGCTTGCCTACACGCGTGCCCTGGTGGCCCGCGCTCTCGACGGCACCATCGAGGACAGCGAGTTCGTGCACGACGACATCTTTAACGTCGACATTCCCACCACGTGCCATGGCGTGCCCGACGGCATCCTGGTGCCGCGCCAGTACTGGCAGAGCACCGCTCGCTACGACGAGGCCGCGCACAACCTGGCCGTGACGTTCGAGGAGAACTTCGAGAAGAAGTACTCGCACCTGCCCGAGTCCGTCAAGGCCGCCGGTCCGCACGCTCAGGTGTCCGCCGAGGCCCGTCATCGCGGCCGCGGCCTGCTGGGACTCCGCCACTAGCGTCGCCTCAGACCCAAAACCACCATAAGGGGACAGACACCTTTGTGGTGGTTTTGCTCGCGTGGATGACTCGGGTTACAATACGCCTGACATATCGTCCCCTTCTCCGGATGGGGACAGCGTAAGCGCTCTTGTGGCGGCACCGTAGGACTTTGAAGGTGGCCGCTGTGGGGGCGCTTTTATTTGGCGTCCTCGCTCGGGCGCGCACAATGAAGGGAGAGCGTATGAAGGGCTTTGTTGCCGAGGATTCGTTTTGGGAGCTGTTTCCGCAGGCGGCGGTCGGTGTCGTGGTCGTAAAGGGCATGAAGTCCGCGGCTCAGATTCCCCAGGAGGACGTGGATGCGATCGCCGCGCTGCTTGACCGCGCCAACATCGATGCGGAGCGCCACCTGACGAGCGATACCATCAGCGAGAATGCGCCGGTCAAGGCATGGCGTGACGCGTACCGGCTGTTCAAGACTAAAAAGGGCGCCCGCTGCTCGATCGAGAACTTGCTCAAGCGCGTGCTCAAGGGTAAGCCGGTCGGTCATATCACACCGGCGGTGGATATTTACAACACGGTGTCGCTGACCTATGCGCTGCCCGTGGGAGGCGAGGACCTGCATGCGATCGAGGGAGACCTTCGCTTGAAGGTGACCGACGGTGGCGATGCGTTCTTGCCGCTTGGCGAGGAGGCGGACGATCCGACGCTGCCCGGCGAGCTCGCCTATATCGACGATGCAGGCGCCGTGTGCCGCTGCTGGAACTGGCGCGACGGCGTGAGAACGGCCCTGTCCGACGATTCGGCGGACGCATTTCTGGCGATTGAGTGCGTGGAGCCCGAGCGGATGGGGGATTGCCAGGCCGCCATCGATCGCTTGGCCGAGCTGCTCGAGCGCTATCTGGGAGCGACGGTTGTCGTCAAGACGCTGGTGACTCGCGACAATCCCTGCGTGGAGCTGTAGCGGCGCCTAGAATCCATTGATGTCCCAAACCATCACAAAGGTGCCTGTCCCCTTTGTGGTGGTTTTTATGTTGATGGGTTAACAATTGGGATATTTGGGTACGGGGGTTCGGACATGCGGCTAAGATGTTTACCCGTTAGCATCATGCAAGCGAAAGGCGGTCGTCTCCCATGCAGCAGAACGACGAGACACGTTTCGAGGATTTTGTCGGACTGATTAGCGGGCTCTACAAGGAGATTCAGCGTATCAAGACGTCCGAGGGCGCAAGGCTGGGCCTTAAGGGCTCCGACGTCATGTGCCTGTACTACCTGGAGCGCAGCAAGGACGGCATGACCGGCGCCGATCTGGCTCGCGTGGCCGGTGTGACGCGCGCTGCCGTTTCGCGCACGCTGGCGCACCTGGAGGAGGGCGGCTTTGTCGAGGTTGATGACTCGGGCGATGCTGCCGTCAAGTACCGCGCACCGGTTCGCCTGACCACGCTGGGTGGCGAGAGCATGAACGAAGCCGACCGCATCATCCACGACGTGCTCGACACCACCGGTAAAGCCATGGGCGTGGAGCAGCGCGAGCAGATGTATGCGTCGCTGCGTACGATTCTCAACACCCTGCGCGAGATCTAAGGCCACCAAGGCATTTGCTTCCCATGAACAACTGCATAGTCCCGTTTGAGCGCGTATACCGTGCCGGGGCAATGCTGTCTAAATTCCCCGCGCGAGACCTGCGCAAGAAAGGATTTGTTATGTCCGTTCGCATTATTACCGATTCCGCAAGCGATATGTCGCCGGCGGAGCACCCCGCTCTGCGTGTTCTGCCGCTGTCCGTTACCTTTGGCACCGATGTGTACATGGATGGCGTCGATATCGATCACCAGCGCTTTTACGAGATGCTCGTGGAGCGCGATGAGCTGCCCAAGACCGGCCAGGTCAACCCGTACGCGTTTTCGCGGGCGATTGCCGAGGCGCGTGAGGCCGGCGACGAGGCGGTGATTATTACCGTGGGCGCCAAGCTTTCGGGCACCAATCAGAGTGCCCGTACTGCACTTGCCGAGGCGCCGGGCGGCGACGTGTTCGTGGTAGACAGCAATAACGTAACCCTGGGCGAGCGTGTCCTGGTCGAGTATGCCCTGCGCCTGGTGGACGAGGGGTGTGGAGCCGCCCAGATCGCGGCGGCCGTCGAGGCCGTGCGCGACCGTGTGGTCGTCATCGGTCTGCTCGAGACGCTGGAGTACTTGGTGCGCGGCGGTCGCCTGTCTGCTGCGGCCGGCGCTGTGGGCACGCTGCTCAACGTAAAGCCCGTTGTGGCCGCCGAGGACGGCCTGATTGTGCAGCTGGGCAAGGCACGTGGCTCCAAGAACGGCCGTAACCTGCTCAACCAGAAGGTCGAAAAGGCGGGCGGCGTCGACTTTTCCATGCCGCTGGCGCTCGGCTATACGGGCCTTTCGGATGCGGTGCTCAAGAAGTACATCGAGGACAGCGCCGCGCTGTGGGCTGGACACACCGAGCGCGAGCTGCCCATCCACACCATTGGCGCCACCATCGGCACTCACGTGGGTCCCGGCGCCGTAGCCGTAGCCTTCTTCCGCCCCGCCAACTAACCAACCTGCCAACAAATGATCCCTTGGGGACGGAGGAAAACGGATCATCGACCGCACGGAGGCCGCGAATGATCCGTTTTCCTCCGTCCCCAAGGGATCATTTCTTTATGCTGTTAATGCGGAGAAGGGAGCGAGCGATGGCGTCTGAGGGCTTTTTTGAGCAGGTGTATGAGGTGGTCGAGCAGATCCCCGAGGGGATGGTCGCCACGTACGGTCAGGTGGCGCTGCTCGCCGGTCGCGCGCGAAGTGCACGCTATGTGGGGTATGCGCTGCATAGCAACCCACGCCCTGGTCAAATTCCCTGTCATCGCGTGGTGTTTGCCGACGGCCGTATCTGTGAGGGCTTTGCCTTTGGCGGCCCCGATGCTCAGCGCGAGCTCTTAATGGGGGAGGGCGTGGCGTTTACCGATTCCATGCACGTCGACTTGGCCGCCTGTCGCTGGCCAGCTGGACTCTAACAGTTCTGCCGTGGCCAAAACCACCACGAAGGTGCCTGTCCCCTTTGTGGTGGTTTTCCGTTGTAGGTTTACCGGGGCTAACTTATGGAGAAGGTGTGGCGGCGCATATTGACGCAAGAAAGTAAACCACGGTGAACTATATTGTATTCAGCAACGGAGCAGGCATTAGGCGATGAAAAAGCCTGCCCTGTTGAGTTTGATTCGCATTCCTCCCCTCTGTGCGATTCAACGGTGTACTTCGGGAACGGGCCCGCTGGCAACTGACTGCCGGCGGGCCCGCTCCCGTTTTTCTGGAACGATTACT
>OCAG01000548.1_pt1 | contig 24491 bp, 18 predicted proteins | sample 1477111 | NCBI WGS metagenome assembly OCAG01 (sample SAMEA2580288, study PRJEB22360) | human gut metagenome | biome: human gut; feature: human-associated habitat; material: faeces | place: Denmark | collected 2008/2010 | reverse complement strand
ATCATTTGTAAATTATAAAAACGTAATCTAAAATGATATTATTTTAACGAATGAAACAAATAAAGCATAAGAAAACGAATGCAATTCGCTAAATTAAGCCAAAGTTATATAAAATTTAATATCAAAGATCACAAGGATGATTTCAATATCTGATTGACATTTACAAATGTGCGTTATATAATGCGATTAAAGCCAAGAACAAAAGACAAAAATAGAAGCATTCAGACTAAAAAATTAAAATAAGGGGAAAAGGAAAATGCAAAGAAATTTATTGTTTTTAGTTGTATTTGCGTTGATGGCACTTCAGATGGTACTCAGCTTGTTTCAGATAAAGCGCTATCAGCGTGAACTGGGCAAGTTAAGAGGAACCGGTACCATTGGTATTGGACATACGAAAGGGGGGCTGAAGGCAGGACAAATTTTGATTGTGTCTTATAGCAGGCGTAAAGATCAGGTAGTGGCTTACCGTCAGATGAAAGGGCTTACCATTTTTGCAGGGTTTAAGACAAACGAAGCCATTCTTGGAAAAAGTCTGTCAGATTTGAAAGATATTGGTTTGAAAGAAGATGCCCGGGAATTCCGGCGTAGAAGGCGGAAGCATCCTTATGACCCAGAAGAGATGTCTAAAAAAAAGGGGGCACTCATTCAGGCGGTAGAGGCCATCGAAAGAAGGCTTGCTGTGGAAGATACGCAAACAGAGAATAAAAAACGGATGCTCGAATGCACTGGACAACTCACGGCAAAGGAATCAATGTAAATAATACGCTGTATGTAAAATGTTGATGATCCGTTTACATATCAGCAATTATTAAAAAAGAAAAGAACGAGGAGGTAATTATGGAATTCTTATCAAATTTAGCTACTGCATTTATTGGGCTGTTTCAAATTGGGGGTGAACAGTTTGTAGGGTACATCACCGGAATCATTCCAACACTTGTCTGTTTGATCACAGCAGTCAATGCTCTGATCGCAATCATCGGTCAGGACAAGGTCGATAAGCTGGGAATTATCTGCAGCAAAAACTTTTTACTCAGATACACGCTGCTGCCGATCCTGTCAATGTTTTTCCTGTGCAACCCAATGGCCTACACAATGGGACGTTTTCTGGATGAAAAATACAAACCCGCATTTTATGATGCGGCAGTGTCTTTCTGTCATCCAATCACAGGTTTGTTTCCGCATGCTAATGCTGGTGAATACTTTGTTTACGGCGGGATTGCGGCAGGGCTCACAACCCTAGGCAAGGATCTGGGCCCACTGGCAATCCGCTACTTTATTGTCGGCGTTATCGTAATATTGATCCGTGGGATTATCTGCGAGCGATTGACCATTAAGTTTATGAAAAAGGGGGAAAACGCAAATGTATAAAGCCGTTAAAGTATCAAAGGGTTCTTCAGGCTGGGGTGGCCCGCTGGTGATCCAGCCAACCGAAAAGCGTAATAAAATTGTATCTGTTACAGGTGGCGGTATCGACCCGCTCACTAAAAGAATCGCTGAGCTGACAGGAGCGACTGCTGTTGATGGCTTCTCAACAGGTGTTCCTGATGATGAATTTGCATGCGTTGTCATTGACTGCGGCGGTACAGCCCGATGCGGTGTTTACCCTAAAAAGCAGATACCGACCATTAACATCACTTCAGTAGGACAGAGCGGTCCGCTGGCTAAATTTATCACCGAAGATATCTATGTATCGGGGGTAAAGCCTGAGACCATTCAGCTGGCCGATGGCTCTGAAGCACCAATTGCCACTGAAAAAACCATACAAAAGGAAAAACAGAAGAAAGAAGAAAGCAAAAATAAGAAAAGCGATAAGGGTGACAAGAAAGAAAGCATTATCGTACGTCTTGGTAAAGGCGTTGGCGGCGTTGTTGGCAAATTCTTTCAGGCAGGCCGTGACACCATCGATATGGTTATCCGTAATATCCTTCCTTTTATGGCCTTTGTTGCCATGCTTATCGGGATTATCCAGGGAACCGGTCTTGGCGACTGGATCGCAAACACGATTTCACCGCTTGCAAATACACTGCCGGGCTTGTTGGTTATCTGTATTATCTGCGCCATACCAATTATTTCCCCAATTATCGGACCAGGCGCTGTCATTGCTCAGGTAGTCGGTGTTTTAATTGGTCAGCAGATTGGTGTAGGCGCCATCAATCCTTCACTGGCATTGCCAGCACTCTTTGCCATTGACGCACAGGTAGGCTGTGATTTTGTACCGGTCGGCCTTTCCCTTGGTGAAGCAGAGCCGGAAACCATTGATGCCGGTGTACCAGCCGTACTGTTTGAGCGCTTGATCACAGGCCCTGTGGCTGTTCTGATCGCTTATGCTTTCAGTATTGGTTTATATTAAAAGGCAGAGATGAAATGGACTATAAAAGCACTGTAACAACCATTGGGCCGCTGGTAGAGGAAATGGCGGAAGAAGGAAATTTTATAATCGTATTTAATGAAAATGCACCAGAATCTCTTGCAGAGATGTCTGTTCTTCACACTATCTGTGATATGGATCAGGAAATTAAGCCAAGAGATGTGGTCATTTTTGGAAACAACCAATATATTGTTACCGCAGTGGGTGAGGAAGCAAACCACACTTTAAAAGCGATGGGGCACTGCTCTTTTAAATTTACAGGCCAAGAGGCTGTGGAACTTCCTGGACAGATTGAACTGTCTGGCGGTGATCTGCCAGAAATAAAGCCTGGAGATCAGTTTGAAATTTTATTCACTTAATATGACAGTGGAGAGCAGACTTATTAAGCTGTCGGATAAAAATCGTTTAACAAATTTTTAATATAGAAAGAGGTATTTAAAATGATTAACATGATGTACAAGCTTCAGAAGTTGGAAGACGAAGGTAAACCAATTAAGGCCAGTATTGTTGGCGCAGGCCAGATGGGCTGCGGTATGGCCGCTCAGATGACAGTTATGAAAGGGATGGATCCGGTAGTTGTGGTTGACGTTGTGCTTGAAAATGCAAAACGTGCGTATCTGGATTCCGGTTATAAAGAAGGCGAAGACTTTGTAGAAGCGGAAACAGTTGAAGAAGCTAATAAGCTTCTGGCAGAAGGCAAGTTTATTGTTACAAAAAATAATGAAATCGCAACAAAATGTGACATTATCGATTGTGCTGTCGACGCAACCGGCGTGCCGGAAGTTGGTGCCAAGGTTGCAATGGACGCCATCAACGCCGGTAAACATATCTGTATGTTAAATGTTGAAACTGACGTGTGCATCGGCCATCTTTTATATAAACTGGCCAACAACGCAGGTGTTGTCTACACTGGTTCCGCAGGAGACGAACCAGGTGCTGTTGTTGAAATGTATGATTATGCAAAAGGCCTCGGATTTGATGTCAAGGTTGTTGGTAAAGGTAAAAACAATCCTCTGGCTCTGGAGTGCACACCAGAAACCGTTGCAGAAATCGCAAAAGAGAAAGGCGCTTCTCCAAAAATGATTTGTGCCTTCAAGGATGGCACTAAAACCATGGTCGAGATGACTGCAATGGCCAATGCCACAGGCTTTGTACCAGATGTTACCGGTGCACATGGCGCCGAAAGCGATGTTGCCCACTTGAATGATGTGTTAAGCCTTAAGAGCGAAGGACGCGGTGGTGTGTTAGACAATTATGGTGTCATTGAATATATCAATGGCGTGGCGCCTGGTGTGTTTGTAATTATCGGAACAGATCAGCCGGATATTGCTGCAGAGCTGACTTATCTGAGTATGGGGCCTGGACCAAATTATACACTGTACCGTCCGTATCACTTAACTTCTTTAGAAACACCAATGTCTGTAGCAAAGGCCTGCATAGATCATGAACCGACGATTGTACCGCGCTGCGGCCGTGTGGCTGAAACCATTGCTGTCGCTAAAAAGGATATGAAAGCTGGAGAAATGCTGGATGGCATCGGCGGGTATACCATTCGGGGAACCTTCATGGCTGCCTCAGAAGCCGACAGACAGAACGCACTGCCGATGGGACTTGTCGACAAAAAAACACAGCTGGTCCATGATAAAAAGGCCGGTGAAGTGATTACCTATGACGATGTTGTACTGAACAATGATAACCTGATTGTACAACTGCGCAAATTACAGGACGAATTATTTATCTAACCTTTACCCCTTGCCTGGACAGGATGTGGAGACAGCAAGCACTTCACACTTGTCTGGGCACTTTTTAAAAAAGGAGAAAACAAAATGCACACACAAAAACTGACGGTCGTTAACCCTACCGGCCTGCACGCGCGGCCAGCAGCAGAGTTCTGTAAGATCGCTGGGACCTATCAATCAAAAATTAGCCTTAAACGCCTGGGAGAAAACGAAAAAGAAGGAAACGGAAAGTCTGTGATCGCTGTTATGGCTATGGGACTGCCAAAAGGCTGTGAGATCGAAATCAGCGCAGAAGGCGAGGATGAATACGCAGCGGTTGAGGCTCTGGCAGAGTTAGTCAGAGGCGGATTTGGTGAAATATAAATAATTGGTGGCCGTTAAACAGAAAGACTTGTTTAACGGTTCTTTATTTTCAGGTCAATTTTAAGATATGTGGTATAATCGAGACAGGATATTAAATTGGAATTAATCATCAAAAGCTCAGACCAGTGAGAAGCTGCTCTGGGCTTTATTGTGTTTTTCGTGCTGTTTTTTTTACGATATATTTGTTATCTAACGTGGTGCGGATAAAAGTGCCATATCGCCTACGGCATAAGCTGTGTAAGGTGTTTCCAGACAATAACCAAGGCTCTCGGCAAGGCGCAGGGATTCTGGGCTGACTGCGTCCCAGCTTGGACAGCGGTTTTGCTGCAGACATTCTAAAATAAGGCGTGAGCCTACAATCCGCGCCAGCCCCTGTCTTCGGTAAGGCTGTTTGGTATCGATTTGGATTTCGATACCATTGTCGTAATAAGTATAGGAGGAAGCCCCTGCGATGATTTCATGGTTTTTAATGATTACAAAGCCAAGGCCGTTTTGTGTATAGTCCTGAGGGTCTTTAAACTGAGAGCATAAATCTCTGGACCAGTCCTCGTTTTGAAGTGTACTGTAAAGCGAACCGTCAATTTGACAAATTTCGCAGTCCTGAGGAAGCGCTGTGAGATTAGCCCGCAGCTGTTCCTGATCAAAAGCTTCGGGTTCTTTTTTAAAAGCATAGCGCGTAAATTTTTCGTATTGCCCGTTATAGGCAGATTCGATTAATGGATGCCAGTTTTCCTGGCGTGCGACTAAAGTAATAACAGGAACTTTGCTGGGATCGGGAATGTTTCTAATGAGTTCTGGATTGGGTATACCGGCAAAAAAACAGAAATCACCGATTGATATCTGAGCGGACTGAGGGTTATCGGGATCATCTGCAAAGGCCTGGCCAAGATGCCCCTGAAGGCAGGACCATACTGGTGTTTCATTCCAGCCTTCAAATAATGAAGCAATACACCACAGATTTTTTTTCGAAATTGCGTACAAAGCGATCCTCCTGATAATGTAAGATTTAAAAAATCAGCCAGGGGCATAGTCCCCCGGCTTTGTAGTAACAAAATTATTTTTTAAAGGCTCTGTCCAAAAGCAAGAACCTGTTCCAGCCAGCCGCTTTCCAAAATATCATCCTTTTTCCAGACGTCAGAAGCGATAAAAACACCCTTGTCCTGCCATTTCAAATAATCAGCAGTTAATTTATAGCTGTCAATAGCGGGAAGAAAATCCTTTAGATCACTGCTGGCGCCAGTCATCAGCAGGACAGATTTTTTACCTGCCAGGGGCATCGTCTGATGCCCCCTGCAAAAAGCGTACATTCGGTCGATGACGGCCTTTAGCTGGGTCGTCATATTGAAAAAATATAGCGGGGATACCAGCACAACCATGTCTGCAGCCAGAAGCATTGGGTAAATTTTCCAAAAATCATCCTTTTGAACGCAGGGGGCGTCAGGCTCGGCATAGCATTGTTCGCAAGCCAGACATCCGTTTATTTTCATGTGACCAGCAGAAATCATTGTAACCACATGGCCATTTTGCTGAAGGCCCTGTGCAAAGGCGCGGGCCAGCAGTTCGCTGTTACCGCCTTTTCTGGGACTGGACGAAATAATTAAAACTTTCATGTTTAACCTCCTGATAACGTGAACAACCATTGAGTAAAATTATAATCCAGTGTGATAATAAAAGCAATGGAAACCTGATAAATCGTGGTGTGAATTTTAAGGCTTTCAGAGAGCGTAAAAGTGTTAATCATAAACAGTATACTTGTCAAAACTACTTGTGTTTCATAATAATATATTTTATAATAAAATATAAAATGAACAAGCGTAGACGGATTATTTGCTATGGGAAACAGAAATTGAAAAGTGATGTAAAAAATACAGAGCAGATCATACGGCTGAGGACAGTATACTTGTCAAAGAATGATTTAAGACACCTTAACCGGTATGGATGCTGATGTGAGCAGGCCGGAAATATGAAACAGCTTTCAGAGGTGTTAAAGTGAATGCAGAAAAGGCGCCATGTGCTGAACGGAGGAGAACACCTTGAACGATAATGAAAAAATTATTTTAATAGCAGATGATATTGAGCTGAACAGAGCGATCATTGCTGAGATTTTCAATAAAAACTACCGGATAATAGAGGTCGAAAACGGAAGGAAGGTGCTGGACGCCATTGCTGTACACGGCCGTGCCATTAAAATGGTGCTTTTAGATATTATCATGCCGGAAATGGATGGTTATGAGGTTTTACAGGCTATGGCTGGGAATGGATGGCTGAAGCAGATACCAGTGATCATTATCACTTCGGACTCATCGGAAAAGGCTGCATTGCGGTGCTATAATCTGGGAGTTTCTGATATGGTCAAGAAGCCCTTTAATCCAGAAATAGTAAGACGGCGTGTGGAAAATGTCATTGAGCTTTACGCGCATAAATTTGACCTTGAAACTATGATTAAAAAGCAAATTACAACCATGGAGGAACAGGAAGCCCGTTTAAACCAGGCCAATAGTTTTGTCATTGATGCCTTAAGCACAGTTATTGAGTTCAGGAGTGGCGAGTCCGGACAGCATATCCAGCGTATGCGTGGTCTCACGCGTTATTTAACCAATAATCTGGTCCACCTGTATCCGGAGTATGATATGGAACCAGCCATGGTAGAGGCCGTAGCCAGTGCGGCGACGATGCATGATATCGGGAAAATTGCCATACCAGATTCTGTCCTGCTAAAGCCCGGCAAATTAACCGATAAAGAATTTGAAGTAATGAAGACCCATACCATAAGGGGCTGTGAGATTCTTGAAACGCTGGACTATACCCAGGATGAGGATTATTTTAAACTGTGTTATGAAATCTGTCGTTATCATCATGAAAGATGGGATGGCAAAGGGTATCCTGAAGGCCTGCGGGAAGACGAAATTCCCATATGGGCACAGATTGTTTCATTGGCAGATGTTTATGATGCCCTGACCAGTGAAAGGGTTTATAAGCCACCTTACAGTCATGAACAGGCAGTGACGATGATTTTAAACGGAGAGTGCGGTGTTTTTAACCCTAAGCTGATAGCATGCTTTAAGGAATGTGTTAACCATATTCGCGATAATCTGGATGAAAATACAGAGAAAACCGCAGGGGAGGGATTGGTACCGTATCGTCCGTCCTCCCATGTCAAGCCGCTCAGGCTGACGGATATTGAAGAGATGGATACCATTTCTGAACGTGTGATGTGGCTTTTGGAGGTTGAACAGGAAAAATATCGGGTCCTGTCTGAAATGTCAGGTGAGATTATTTTTGATTATAATCTTTTAAGTGACCGTATCGAATTTTCAGAAAAGGCCAGTGATATATTTGGTATGGACACTCAAATCGAACATTTTATAAAACGGATACAGGAAAGTGGGTTTATAGAGCAGGAACAGTTTAAAGAATTAATCGACAGCATTAAAAAAATTACACCAGAGCAGCCTTTTTTTCGTCAGGAACTGCGGCTTAAATTGAAAGATAGCAGTTATGAATGGTATGACCTGTATGCCAACGCTATTTTTGACAGTGATATGGGGCGTTGTATCAGCATTTTGGGTAAGATTACCAACATACATGAGCGTAAAAAACGCAGTGATCTGTTATATCAGCAGGCAAATACGGACCCATTGACAGGCCTTTTTAATCGGAATGCTCTAAATGAGCATATCTATGCGGTTCTGGCAGATCCAGTACTAAAAAATGCGGCAGTCATGATCATTGATCTGGATAATTTTAAGGCTGTAAATGACAATTTTGGACATTTATACGGCGATGGGGTATTGAAGGAGATCAGCAGAGAAATTCGAGAGAGAGTAAGGGAGACAGATATAATAGGACGCATTGGAGGAGATGAATTTGTGGTTTTTATGGAGAATTACGGAGATGAAAGTGTACTGGAAAAAAGAGCCGAGGCTTTCTGCCGTGCTCTGAGAAAACGCTACGAGGAAGATGATGTCGAATGCGCTATATCCGGGAGTATTGGAATCGCATGTTTTCCAAGAGACGGAAAGACATATGATGAATTACTCGTCAAAGCTGATCAGGCACTATATTATATTAAAAAAGAACATAAAAACGATTATGCGTTTTATCGTGACGAGATTCGCCAGACCCATTTTCATTCTGTTTTATCAGAAGTAGATGCGTAGGAGGATGAAAGACAAAAAAGAACGGTAAGCCGTTCTTTTTTTGATGCTTTTGATTCTATGGCATTGCTGGATTTTGAAAATAAAGTATGTTAGAATGAAAAAAAGGAGGAGTTCTATGGCAGCAGAAAAAAGTCAACAGCGGATGATATATCATTTTCTTTTAAGACAGATCAAGATGGGCAACTATAAGAGCGGTGACCATTTTCCAACGGTTAAGGAGATCGCCGGTCATTTTAATGTATCCTACTGTCCGGCACAGATAGCCCTGAAAACATTGGAAAAGGATGGCTATGTCCGGCTGAGTAAGGGAAGAACAGCAGAAATAATATGGCAGCCGGATGAAAAGACTGAAGAAGCGCTGGACTTTGAAGAGCGCAGAGAGGTGCTAAGGGACCTTTATGAAGGCCTCTGCCACCTTTCACCCTTATTCAGGCTGCAGGGATTAAGTCTGATGGACAAGGAACAGCTTGCTGAACTGGAACAGTTGCTTGCCAGTGATCAGGAGCCGCTGCTGTTCAGTTTATATAAGGGATTCGAAGATTCTTTAAAGCCTATGAAAAATCAGATGCTAATGTATTTATTTACGGATATTGATGCTTTTGTGGGAACTGCGCTCGTGGACCGGATGAAACGTGTTAATGATGGACAGGGCGACAGGGCTCTGGAAAAAGTGAGGAAATATTTACTTAATGCTATCCGCTGTATTAAAAAACAGGAATATAAAAACAGCTTTGAGCAGCTTTTAGAATTAAGCGGGTATTTTAAAGATTTTTTTGATTTTGACCAGAAGGAGATCTGCCAGAAGAGAGAGGCTGAAGCTTTTTCCTGGGAACCTCAGAAGGGACGTAAGCGGTACTGTGATGATATCGCAATTGATCTGATCTGTAAAATTAACCAAGGCGTATATCCGGTAGACAGCTATTTGCCACAGGGCAGACTATTGGCGGATATCTATCACGTATCGCCCATTACCATGCGCCGAACCATTAATATTTTAAATGAATTGGGCGTAGCTAAAAATATCAATGGCATTGGGACAAAAGTGATCTTTCCGGGCGATCAAACTATTTTATATAAAATGAAGGATATGACAATGGACAGAAATCTGATTCAGTTTTTAGAAGCCCTGCAGATTTTAGCCATCACCGGTGAATCTGTCGTATTTCATACCTTTCCATTCTTTAACGAGGCCGCCATTAAGAAAATCAGAGGAGCCTTAAAATTAAAAGGTGATGAGCGGTCAAAGGTACAGACCTTTGCGGCCTGTTTACAGGCTATTGTCCACTGCGCGCCATTTGCGGCCATAAGGGAGATATACAGTAAGCTGACCCTTATGACATTAAAGGGCAGTGTTCTGCGGCTGGAGAGCACTGGAGATGAAGGCATTGCATGGTGGCCGGAAATGGCTGAACAGTTTGAAAACAGCCTTGATAATAAAGACGCGGCCTTGTTTTCCAAAACGCTTTTTGATTTGTTCCACAGGAGTTTCTGCTCGACCCGGGAGACATTGTGTGAAATTGGCGTTAAACAGGCAGCTTCAGTTGCCGTTCCGCTTATTTTCAACTAGGAAAAAGAGATCCATGGTATTTTATGGCTGCTTACCGGTAAAGTGAAAGATCGAGCGCGTCTGATATAAAACGCATGGCTTTTTGCCCTCGAACACTGTTGCCAATCGGGTCAAGCCTGGGACTGAAAGCAGAGAGCGCCAGCTGTCCGGGCACTACCGCCAGCAGGCCTCCACCTACACCGCTTTTCCCAGGAAGCCCTACGGTATAGGCGAAATCGCCGGAAGCACCATAGAGACCTTCCATGGTCATCTCGGCAAAAATATGAGGTAAAAATTCAGGATTTATTATGGCTTTTCCAGTGATTGGATTTACACCGCCATTGGCTAGTGTAGAACCCATAACCGCCAGATCCTTACAGGTTATGGCGATAGAGCATTGCTTTGTATAAATATCGCAGGTGGTATCTGGATCGTCATAAAGCGTGCCGTAGCTTGACATGAGCCAGGCAATGCCTTTATTATGACTGTTGGTGGCAGCTTCGGAGGTATATACAGCGTCCATCACTTCGAGGCTGTGGCCGGCAAACTGACTGTAACCATCCAGAATTTTCTGCCATTTTTCATCGGCATTGGCGGCTGGCAGCAGGCTGACAGTGGCCATAGCGCCAGCGTTTACCAGTGGTGAAAGCGGCTTGCCCCGGTGCAGCTCCAGTGCCATTACAGAGTTAAAGGGAAGTCCTGTCGGGTCTGCGCCTACCTTTTTTAACATTTCTTGAGCGCCGACAGCTTCCATGACAAGCGCCATGGAAAAGACCTTGGAGATGGATTCAATGGCAAAAGGATAGCTGCTGTCGCCTGTCTCAAGGACTGTGCCATCTGCTGTTACAGCGGTCAGCCCAAACAGATTTGATGGAACCTTTGCCAGAGCAGGAATATAGGAAGCGTTGGCGCCAGACTGATCACTTTCTGCGGTGCTGTGAGCCTGCTTGAGAACAGCTTCAAGTTTCTTAGTATCAATAATGTTTTTCTGCATGATTTAAACCTCACTTTCTAAGATGCTATATACCCACACGATTCAAAAAAGAAAAGGAAGATAAAATGTTTATATTTCAGGAAAAGGGTATCTATTAAAAAGAGCATACAACCTCTTACTTAAAAATTTTACTCTCCCCAAATTTTCCCTGAGCAGGTTCTGGAACAAAGTATCCGGAACCTGTTTTTTTATACGCTGATGCATAATAAAAAAGCCCCGTACGGGGCTTTTAACTATTTGTAGTATTTATCCAGAATAGTAATGATTTCCTCAATCTTAATATTACGGTCTTCCTTGCTGCCATTTTCAAAGGCATCCGTTACACAGTGATGCATATGCTGTTCGAGAATCTGCAGGTTGGCCTTCTTCAGAAGGGCCTGCACTGCCAGTACCTGTTTAGAGATATCAATGCAATAGCGGCCTTCCTCAAGCATTTTAATAATACCGTCCATCTGACCTCTGGCCGTTTTTAAAAGATTGAGCTCCTTGGTGCGGTCAATGCCTTCCATGGTTTTACTCGGTAATGACAGAGGCCGGGTAGCCTGCTTCATCCAGTGCATCACACAGCATTTTGTCGGTAACAGCATCTGTTACATCCATGGTAGCTTGAGCGTCTTCCAGAGAAACCTGAACATTTGAAACGCCATCAATGGCGTTCAAGGTGTCTTCAACGCGTTTTACGCAGTGCTTGCAGCTCATGTCATTTACGTGCAATTTTTTAGTCATATTTGTTCCTTCTTTCTGTGATTCCGTTACCGAATCACTGGTATTAAATTGATTATTGACAACCGTCACATCAGTATGGGCAGACGGCAGGTCATTCACAGGAATAAATTTGGGCTTAAAGCCTTTCAGAGAAAGTGCGTTCAGCACAACGGATACAGAGCTCAAGCTCATGGCCGCTGCGGCAAACATTGGGTTCAGCTTGAGGCCAAAGGGGAGGTAAAGAATCCCAGCGGCCAATGGAATGCCAATGGTGTTGTAAATAAAAGCCCAGAACAGGTTTTGCTTGATATTTCGAATCGTCGCTTTGCTCAGTTGTATCGCTGCTACGATCTGTAAAAGATCATTCTGCATAAGGATAACATCAGCAGACTCAATGGCCACATCGGTTCCGTTGCCGATGGCAATACCGATATCGCTTTGTGCCAGGGCAGGAGCATCATTGATGCCGTCTCCGACCATAATCACCTGTTTGCCTTCAGTCTGAAGTTTTTTAATCAGGTCAGCCTTTTCCTCTGGCAGAACGTTAGCGATAACGTGATCAATATTGATTTTTGAGCCGATGGCCCGGGCAGTCCGTTCATTGTCACCTGTCAGCATATACACCTGAGTACCCATAGCCTTGAGCTGAGCGATGGCATTGGCTGAATTTTCTTTAAGCGTATCGGCAACGGCGATTATGCCAATCAGTTCACTGCCCTCGCCAATAAAAAGAGGTGTTTTGCCAGCGTCAGAAAGCGTATTGTAAAGCTCGGTCTGTGTACTCGGATCAATTCCGGAGCCTTTCATGAGCTTTTGGTTGCCGATGGTAATAAAACGGGTATCCACAGTACCCTCAACGCCGAGGCCGGGAATCGCATTGAAGTCGGACACATCCCGCAGCGCAATACCCCGCCCATTGGCGCCCTCCACAATGGCTTCACTAAGCGGATGTTCGGATTTGGCTTCGATGGAAGCAACCAGCTGAAGCAGTGTTTCTTCATCTGTATTACCTAAAGGGACAATATCTGTGATGGATGGTTTGCCAATGGTGATGGTGCCGGTTTTATCAAAAACAACGGCATCCGCTTTTCCAAGGGTTTCAAGGGCAGGACCATTTTTAAAAAGAATGCCCTGCTCAGCACCTTTTCCGGTGCCTACCATAATGGCTGTCGGCGTTGCCAGGCCAAGAGCACAGGGACATGAGATAACAAGCACTGAAATCCCCATGGACAGGGCAAAGGAGAATTCATAGCCAAGAAGGAGCCAGACGATAAAGGATAAGGCTGCAATGCCCATAACAGCCGGTACAAAATAACGGCTGATCTGGTCGGCAATCTTGGCGATCGGGGCTTTAGAGGACTGAGCCTCTTCTACCAGATGGATAATCTTGCTGAGTGTGGTATCGTCACCGATTTTTGTGGCACGAAACTTAAAAGCACCGGTTTTGTTAATACTGCCACAGATAACGTGGTCGCCGGTTTCCTTTTCCACTGGAATACTTTCGCCGGTAAGCAATGACTCATCCACGCTGGAATGGCCGGAAATAATCTCACCATCCACTGGAATACGGTCGCCGGGTTTAATGACGACTGTGTCGCCCAGGCGCACATCATCAATGGGAATTTCGACTTCTGAATTGCCGCGTTCTACGAGAGCGGTATCCGGCGCCAGGGCAATGAGCTTTTCAATGGCCTGCGAGGTTTTTCCTTTAGCGCGTGCTTCCATATATTTTCCCAGGGTGATAAGGGTTAAGATAACTGCGGTCCCTTCAAAATAAATCTCGTGGGCAAAGTGATGCACCATGGTCATATCACCGTAAGAGTAGCCCCAAGCCAACTGGTACAATACATAAATACCGTAGAGGAAAGAAGCGCTGGTGCCAACGGCTACCAGAGAGTCCATATTTGGAATGCGTTTCCAGAGGGCTTTGAAACCATCTTTGTAAAAATGTGCGCCCATATAAACAACAGGCAGGGTTAAAAGCATCTGAGTAATTGTGTTGACCAGGCGGTTCATATCACCGTCCAAAAAAGCAGGAATGGGCAGCCCTACCATGGGGCCCATAGAGAGATAGAATAAAGGAATGGTGAAAACCAATGAAATTATGAGCCGGGTCTGAAGCTCTTTCATTTGCTTTTGGGCATTTTCACCGGCGGTGTTCCTGACAGTGCTTTTACCGGACGCAGAAGCTTCCTGCTCGGGCACCGCGCCATAACCGATTTTTTCGATGGCGGAAACAATGGCAGGAGGCTGAACAGAACTGTCATTGTAAGTTACGGTCAGGTTTTCTGTAGCGTAATTAACCACTGCATCCTCAACGCCGTCCATTTTATTTACAGTTCGTTCGATGGCAGCAGCGCAGGCTGTACAGGACATCCCTTCTATTTTAAAATTTTTCTTCATATAATAACCTCCAAATGACACCCCTCATGGGGTGGGGTATGTTTATATAATATAACAATTTATGAGAATGGTCAAGTTCTTTTCAAAAAAATTCTTACCCGATTATGATTAATCTTAACAAAAGCTTTAAAATTCTGCTGTTTATTCAAACAATATTGACAGCCCGTTAAGCTGGTTCAGAGTTATAGTTGAATCTCGTGAGCTGTTATAAATTTCAATTTTTTTGATGAAAACGCAAAGCAATGCTTAATACTTGTTTATATTTTGTAAAATTTTCAATGAATGTTTGACGAACAGGTAAAAAATTGCTATGATAATACTAAGCTAAAGTAAATCAAAATGCAGTGTAGAGATATTTTGATAAAAACAGTGTAATATTATAATACTGTTTAAAATGATCAAAGGAGTTGGTAAAGTGAAACTGCAAGCAAATAAAGCCTACGTCATTATGGCGCAGGAAAAGACGTTGGCTCTCGGGATTGAGAATGGCTCGGCTGAGAATGGTGCACTTATAAAATTACAGGAGGCTTCCCAAACAGGAGCAGACAGCCAGAAATGGACAGTGAAATACGTAGATGGTGAATGGTTTAAGCTTATCAATAAACATTCGGGAAAGGCACTGGATCTGTGTATGCTGGGAACAGTAAACGGTACCTGGGTACAGCAGTGGGAATCTGTTGATACGGACAGTCAGCTTTGGACATTAGAAGAAACGGCTGAAGGCAGCTGTCTGATCAGGTCGCAGCGCGCTGGTATCTATCTTGACATTGCGATGGGGGCGGCTGTACCAGGCGCACAGATGCAGATTTGGGAAAAAACTGGGAGTGCCAATCAGGTATGGCATTTTTCACCGACTCAGCTTGATGAGGCAGTAAAACCAGATGAAAAGGCGGCTTCTGAAGCAGCGCCACGAAAAAAAACAGCCGCGCGAAAAGCCACTGCGGCTAAAAAAACAGCTTCATCTGGAGATAAGAAAACAACTGCGGTAAAGAAGAAGGCCATATCAGAAACGGCTGAAAAGGTAACGGTCTCCAAGACAACCGCTGCCAGAAAAACAACGGCATCCAAAAAATCCGCAAAGAAAACTGCGACCACCTCAAAAGCCAGTACATCTAGAAAGGCTGAAACAATACAAGCCGCCCCAGAACCAGCTAAAAAGACAACTCGGAAAACACCCTCCACCGCAGCTAAAAAAGTTGATAATGAAGCATGAATTTTTAATGAATGACTTCAAACCACCAGTTTAATTTTGGTGGTTTTTTTATACTTAAAAGTTCCGATTGTTCTAAAAAAAACAGTCGTTTCTGAGAATAAAAGCTTGCTATTTCTCTAAAGGTACGATAAAATATTATTATGTCATATAATAAAACAGTATTGTATCTTAAATAAAACACTGTGCAAAGTTTATCAAAGAACAGCTGCCTTTAATCGTTCTTTAGATAAACAGAAGTGTTGAAACCAAGCATTCGGTATAATTAATCAATAAAGGAGTATCAGAAATGTACACGATTAAGGTCAACGGAGTTATACATGAGGTTGAACAGGATAAAAAGCTCATGCGCTTTTTAAGAGATGATTTGAGATTAACCTCAGTGAAGGATGGCTGTAGTGAAGGGGCCTGTGGTACCTGTACGATTATCATCGCCGGAAAAGCTACCCGATCCTGTATACCCATGGTATCTAAAATGGCAGATAAGGAAATTATCACGGTAGAAGGCCTTACAGAGCGTGAAAAAGAAGTTTACAGCTATGCCTTTGCAAAAGCAGGCGCTGTGCAGTGTGGTTTTTGTATACCGGGCATGGTAATGTCAGGAAAGGCGCTCATTGATGTTAATCCGGACCCAACGCGTTTGGAGGTAATAAACGCTATTAAAAATAATATATGCCGCTGTACCGGCTATAAGAAAATTGTTGATGGTGTCCTGTTAGCTGCTAAAATTTTCAGAGAGAATCTTCCTGTAAATGAAGAAGTCGGCGAGGTCACTGTCGGCCAGGCCATGTTGCGTGTGGATGCCAGAGAAAAGGTGTTGGGAACAGGTGAATATCCGGATGATCTTTATCTGGACGGTATGATCTATGGCAGCGCTGTGCGGGCAGAATATCCGAGAGCCCGTGTGCTGGCCGTTCATACGGATGAAGCGAAAGCGCTGCCGGGCGTGATTGGTATTTTTACAGCGGAGGATATTCCGGGAAGCGTTAAGGTTGGGCACCTTAAGCAGGACTGGGATACAATGATTCCTGTTGGTAAAACAACGCACTATATCGGTGATGCGATTTGTCTGGTAGCGGCGGAAACACCAGAAATTTTGGAAGAGGCTAAAAAGCTGGTAAGGGTTGAGTATGAACAGCTTGAAGGTGTCTTTGATCCGTGTGAGGCGATGAAGGAGGACGCTCCTTTAGTGCATGAGGGCAGTGAAACTAACATTTTGGCACATGAGCACCTGGTACGTGGGAATGCGGATGAGGTTATTGCCCGTTCAAAATATAAGGTTACACGCCATTATGAAACACCGTGGACCGAGCATGCTTTCCTGGAACCGGAAACAGCTGTGGCAATGCCCTTTGACGGTGACGGTGTCTTTATCTATTCAACAGACCAGGGAACCTATGATACTCAGCATGAGTGCATGGCAATGCTGGGGCTGCCTCCCGAAAAAGTTATTGTAGAAAATAAGCTGGTTGGCGGCGGCTTTGGAGGGAAGGAAGACGTATCGGTCCAGCATCATGCTGCGCTGATTGCTTATCTGACCAAACGGACTGTCAAGGTCAAGCTTTCGCGGAAGGAAAGTATTATGATTCACCCTAAACGCCATCCGTTTTATATGGATGTCACATCTGCCTGCGATGAAGAAGGACGATTGACGGCGTTAAAGGCAGTAGTCGTGTCCGATACAGGCGCTTATGCTTCTTTGGGGGGACCGGTACTCCAGCGGGCCTGTACACACGCTGCCGGACCTTATAATTTCCAGACCATTGATATAGATGGTAAAGCCGTCTATACGAATAACCCGCCAGCTGGCGCTTTCAGGGGTTTTGGGGTAACTCAGACCTGCTTTGCCTCTGAGATGAACCTTAACCTTTTGGCTGAAATGGTGGGAATCACACCATGGGAAATCCGTTACCGCAACGCAGTGCGGCCGGGTGAGGTGCTTCCAAACGGACAGATTGCCGATCCGGCAACAGGGATTGCCGAAACATTAGAAGCCGTTAAGGAAATTTACAACAGTGAAAAATACGTGGGTATTGGCTGTGCGATGAAAAATGCCGGAGTCGGCGTGGGTCTTCCAGACTGGGGACGCTGCCGCCTTCTGGTAAAGGACGGACACGTCGAGATACATGCAGGAGCTTCCTGTATTGGCCAGGGGCTGGGTACCGTGTTAACGCAGGTGCTTTCTGAAACCGCAGGCCTTACTCTGGACCAGATTGCCTATATGCCGCCGAATACAGCGAATGCACCGGACTCTGGCACAACCTCTGGTTCCAGGCAGACATTGGTAACCGGTGAAGCCTGTAGACGGGCAGCGGAGGATTTGAAGGCGGCAATGAAAGATAAAACACTGGCTGAGCTTGAAGGACAGGATTTTATGGGAGAGTATCTAGCAAAAACAGACGCTATGGGTACACCTGTGCCAAACCCTGTTTCTCATGTAGCCTACGGCTATGCGACGCAGATGTGCGTACTGAATGAAGATGGCTCCATTAAAAAAATGGTTGCGGCTCATGATGTGGGCAAGGCTGTGAACCCTACCAGCGTAGAGGGGCAAATCGAAGGCGGTGTGGTCATGGGGATGGGCTATGCGCTTACGGAGCAGTATGAGCTGGATCACGGCATTCCAAAGTCAAAATTTGGTACACTTGGCCTTTTTAAGGCAGATAAAGTGCCGGAACTTGACAGTATCGTTGTTGAAAAACCAGGCATTGATGTGGCTTATGGTGCCATTGGTATTGGTGAGATTACCTCTATACCGACAGCTCCGGCCATTGCGGATGCATACTATCGTTTAAACGGCGAATTTCAGACGGTTTTACCGCTGAAAAATACGCCCTATGAGAAAAAGAAGAAAAAGTAATGATCAGATACATCAAAAAAAGCCAACGAAATGTTGGCTTTTTTTCTGCTTTATGGTTTTGTTTAAAGCTGACAGATCCCACGTGGAATATACTGCCCTTTGTTTTCGGCAATAACCCGGCCTTTTTCGACTATGATTTCTCCGTTTAACAGGACAACTTCTGCTCGGCCCTTGGTTTTGACACCTTCATAGGGTGTATAGTCAACATTTTGGTATTGGTCTTTCTGAGTAATAGTGCCCTTATATTCCGGATCCCAGATAACAATATCGGCATCACTTCCAGGTTTTAAGGCTCCCTTCTGCGGATACATGCCAAAAATTTTAGCTGGTGTTTCTGAGAGCTGGGCCGCCATCTGATTCAGGGTCATTTTGTTTTTACACACGCCAAAGGTATACATCAGTACCGGTCGTGTTTCTACACCGGGCATGCCGTTTGGAATTTTACTGAAGTCATTTTTACCAAGATCCTTTCCGCCTTTCATATTAAAGCTGCAATGATCACTGCCGATGGTATCAACAATTCCAGAACCAACAGCCTCCCAAAGCGCTTTTTCGTCCAATGGTTTTCGTGCCGGAGGCGCAAAAACATATTTTGCACTCTCGAAACCTTCCAGTTCATAACAGCTGTCATCAAGCAGCAGATATTGCGGACAGGTTTCAATAAAGACTTTTTGCCCGCGCCGGCGGGCATTCAGGCACTCTGCAAGCCCCCGCTCAGTACTGAGGTGTACCACATAAACAGGAGATTCAGCAGCTTCTGCGATGGCTAAAAAGCGATTGACAGCCTCTGCTTCTACAAAATCGGGCCTGGAAAGGGGATGGGCGGCAGGGCTCGTGCGGCCCTGACGTTTTTGTTCGGCAATCAGTGCGTTGACAAGATCGCCGTTTTCACAGTGCATGGAGACAAGCCCGCCAAAGGTTTTAACAGCTTCTAAAATCTCAAAAATTTCACGGTCATTGGAGCGTAGATTATCATAGGCCATATAGAGCTTAAAGGAGGTTACTCCTGAATCCTTCATTGTTTTCAGCTCACTGCGTGTCGTTTCATTCCAGTCGGTAATGGCCATATGAAAGCCATAATGGCAGGAGGAACGGTTATCCGCCAGCCCATGCCAGTTTTTCAAAGCCTCTGTCAGGCTTTGGCCTTTATCCTGAGTGGCAAAATCAATGATGGTGGTGGTACCGCCGGAAACAGCGCCTTTTGTCGCAGAGACAAAATCATCTGCTGTGTGGACAGTTCCGGTGTCCATATCCAGATGTGTGTGTGGATCGATAAAGCCTGGGAAAATGTACTTCCCAGCAGCCTCGATGATTTTGGCTTCTGAGTCTTCGATCTTTTGGCCTATTTGGGCGATTTTATCATTTTCCACCAAAATATCGGCGTTAACCGTATCTGTGGAAGAAAAAAGAATACCGCCCTTGATGATTGTTTTTTTCATAATAACACCTCATTTTACAATGGAAATTTGCGTATGAAACAAGAGTAGGGACGTCTTATAAGACGTCCCTGATATAAAGTTTTTAAAGGAGATAGCTGTAATTATTGACTACCGCTTTAATAATATCATTGATACCCTGAGGCAGTGTATTGTCACCGATAGAGGCATCAATAACATTGCCTTCAAGGCGGACCTTAACACAATGGTCACCTGTGACCAGAAAACCACTGTTACTGCTGTCTTCAAAGTCGGAAAGGGTGTGATAGAGGGTAAACTTATCTTTGTAAGGTGCACTGTCATATGGACAGAAGGTCTGGCAGTTACCACATTCGTTACACATTCTGTCAACATGGACAATCTGACGCATCTTATGGTGCGGTACAAAAAGGGCCAGATTTGCACGGTTTGGACACACATCCATACAGGATTCACAGACAGTTGAGCATTCCAGACAACGGCTGCATTCTGTTGATTCACATTTTGGTTCGGCCAGAATACCCCGTTTAGCCAGAGCTCTTTCATAATTGCCGGTATTTTTAGAATAGGTGGAAGCAGGTTCGAGCGCTTCGGCTTTTACAATGGTATCGGTAACCTTGCGCGCGTCTGCAATGGCCTGTACAACGGTGGCAGCGCCTAATTGAGCGTCACCGGCTACAAATATATTGTCACGGGCTTCCAGCGTGTCTTTGTTTACTTCGACACGGTCACGGTCTGTCAGAGCGATTTTATTCTGAGCAAACCATTCTTTGTCAATTTTTGCGCCAACCGAGGCGATGACAGTATTAGCTGGAATATCCATGAATTCATCGGTGTTTTCAGGACTTCTTCTGCCAGACGAATCCGGTGCGCCGAGCACCATCTTACGGCAGGAAAGGAGGCTGCCGTCAAATTTTTCAGGGGAGAGAAGCTCATAGAATTTCACGCCGTCTTCCAATGCCATTGCAAGCTCTTCTTCGTCGGCTGGCATATAACGTTTTGTTCTGCGGTATACCAGATGGACATTTTCAACACCTGGGGCTTTTTTGGCAGCTCTGGCGGCATCCATGGCGGTATTGCCACCACCGATCACTACAACGTCCTTCCCAAGTTTCAGGCTGGAAGCATCTTTTCTGAAGCTTTGTAAAAAGTCGAGTACGTTGATTGCCTGTTCACCCTCCAGTTTATACGGGCTTGGCCCCCAGGCGCCGGTAGCGGCGATAACATATTTAAAGCCCTTGCTTTTCAGTTCTTCTACAGAGCCGATTTCTTTGTTTGTAACGACTTCTACACCGTAGGCTTCCATGAGCTTTACATCATTTTCTACGATTTCGGCATCGACACGGAACTCAGGAACTACATGGCGTACAATCCCCCCCAGACTTTCATTGCGTTCAAAGATTGTAGCAGAGATCCCATTTCTTGCCAGAAAGTAAGCGGCGGAGATACCGGCAGGGCCGCCACCGATAATGGCCACCTTGGCATCTGTACGTTTTTCAATGGGTTTGATCTCTTTGAGTAAATCGTCATAACCCAGCTCGGCAGCGTTAAGCTTCACATCACGGATACACAGAGGGGCCTCATAGAAATTACGTGTACAGTTGTCCATGCAGCGGTGGTTACAGATGGTACCGGTGATAAACGGAAGTGGATTCTTCGCAGTGATAACTTTAAGCGCTTCCAGAGGCCTGTTTTCGCCCAGAAGTTCAATATAATCCGGGATATCCTGAGAAATTGGGCAGGCTTCAGAACAGGGGGCTGTAAAACAGTCAACCAACGGTACTTTTTTGTCAAATTTTCTGGATGGCAAAGGTTTTATGGCGCCTTTTACATTATGAGGGTTGGTTCGGGCACGTTTTGCGAGCATGGATAAAGCCGAAGGCTTTAGATTTTGCACTTCCTTGAAATTATAAGAGACAAGATCCTCTGCCATTTGGTCAAGTCGGTTGTATCCACCTGGTTTTAACAGGGTGGTGGCCAGGGTGATCGGCCAGACACCTGCTTTAAAGATGTCTTTAATGTTAAAGATATCTGCACCGCCAGAGTAAGAAATACGCAGATCGCCGTCAAAGGCTTTTGCCAGGCGGTTTGCCAGTTCGATTGAACATGGGAACAGGGACCGGCCTGACATGTACATATCTTCGCTTGGCAAAACACCATCAATAACCTTTTGTGGGAAGGTATTTGTGATTTTTACCCCAAAGGCAACGCCTTTATCGGCGGCTTCTTTTTTCAGGCGGGTAAACATGGGGACAGCGTCCTTGAACTGAAGGTCATGTAAGAAGTGATAGTCGTCAAAATCCATGTAGTCATAACCCATGCTGTCCAGAATTTCACGGGCGGATTCGTAGCCTAACATGGTGGGATTACACTTGACAAAAGTATTCAAACCTTTTTCGTTAATCAGGTAGCTGGCGATTCGTTCAATTTCATCGGGTGGACAGCCGTGGAGGGTAGAAAGGGTGATGGAGCGGCTGACAACCGGAGTAATATTTCTGACATAACCAGCGTCAATGTTATCAAACTGATCTAAATGAGCCAGGGTGTAATCCATACATTCTTGCCACACGGCAGAGTTTTCAGCATTTTTCATCCCCTCGATATAATGATCGATTTTTTCAGTCTGAACACCGGCAAAATCATAGCCGACACTCATGTTAAAGATAAAGCCGTCTGGGCTTCCGAAGCCCATTTCCTTGGCTAAAAGCTTGATGGCAAACCAGGCCTTTACATATTCATCATAGGCTTCTTCCACGCGCAGCTCGGTAGACCATTCACAGTTGTAGCATTCATCGCCGGCTGTGATACAGGGCTTGGAAACAAGCGCGGCAAGGTCTTCGCCGTCTACGGGCTGTACAGTTTTTAATTCAAAGAAACGGGCACCGCCAACATAAGCGGCGATGATGTTCTGTGCCAGCTGGTTGTGCGGACCTGCAGCGGGGCCAAAGGGGGTTTCCAGCATCTCGCCAAAAATTGAGAGCGTCTGCTGGTCGTTTTTTTTGTAAAGTTTGTGAACACCAAAAATACTTTTTTCTTTTTTGTATTCACTTAAGATCCAGTTGATCATCTCGCCAAAGGGGATAGGGTACATTTTATCACTCATTTTGATACTCCTTTTTATGGTGGAACATATTTTTATTTTATAACAGGGCAGTGATGTTATCTGTGATTAATGCGATCAGCTAATTTTTTAGCGGCTTCGCGTGATTTTGCCAGAATAGCTTCTTCATCAATGTTCAGCAGCTCACGGTCTTTCATAAGAACCTTGCCGTTAATCATAGTGGTAATGACGGAGCGGCCGCACATACCAAATAGAATATGTGAATTATAATTGTCAGCGTTCATCGGGGTGGTTGGGTTGTAATCTGTTATGATGATGTCGGCAGCGGCTCCCGGGGCAAGCACACCTAATGTTTTGCCAAAAAGGCGTTTTGCGATGGCTGGGTTATTGTTAAACAGCATCTGGGGGATTTCGACCCAGGCCACATTTGGATCACAATTGAAATGTTTGTGAAGGATATTGGCGACCTTGTAGGATTCGATCATATCATTGGTGTAGCCATCTGTTCCGAGACCGATGAGAATACCGCGTTTTACAAGCTCCAGCACTGGTGGACAGCCAACAGCGTTTCCCATATTGGACTCTGGGTTATGTACGACCATGGTGTTGGTATCTTTGAGAATTGCCATTTCTTCGCCATTGACATGAATGCAATGAACAGCAATGGTGTTTTCGCCTAAAATATTTTTATCAAATAGGCGGTTGACTACACGTTTACCATATTTTTCTAAAGAGTCATAAACATCGTCCAGTCCCTCAGCGACATGTACATGATAACCGGCGTAATCCGGTTTTTCGGCATTGCAGTAATCCAGCGTTTCGTCGGTCAGGGTAAAGGCGGCGTGCAGGCCGAGCATGCCGTGGACCATGCCGGTTTTGTCTTCATGGGCGGCTTTGATAAAATCAATATTTTCTTTAACGGCGGCTTTCATTTTATCGGCACCGTCTCTGTCAGAAACCTCGTAGCAAAGGCTGGTACGTACGCCCAGCTCTTTGGCGACATCAGCAATTGTGAAGAGGCTGTCCTTAATCTCGCCATAGCTGGCGTGGTGATCGACCACAGTGGTAACACCCTGCTTGATACAGTCGATATAAGTATCGTATGCGCTGTATTTATTGTCTTCGTTTGTCAGGTTGCGGTCAATGGTCCACCATTGGCCATCTAAAATATCCATGAAATTTTGAGGATTAAAGCCTTCAATGGAAAGTCCTCTTGCAAAGGTGCTGTAAATATGGTTATGGGTGTTGATCAGCCCTGGCATGATGACACCGCCTTTGGCATCAATAAATTCAGCATCGGGATATTGTGTTTTCATTTCTTCCGTAGAAGCAACGTTTACAATTTCATTACCTTCCACCGCGACACAACCATTATCTAAATACGTGTTCTTTTCATCTCGGGTAATTAACCGACCATTTCCAATTAAAATCATTGTTTTCTCCTTGATTATTATTATTTTGAATGGATATAGAAAATGGTGTGTTTTTCTATATCACGGATGAATACTGCAAAACATTGAATATGCGAAGGTTTTTATATGAGATGCAGCAACCTTTTAATAGACTTGCAAGACAATAATACTTTATTATCCTAAAGATAATTTATCATGTTTTAAAACAAAAAGCAAGCCTTTTTTAAAAAAAATTATTAAATCTATTTTGGCAAT
>OCAG01000533.1_pt1 | contig 24903 bp, 14 predicted proteins | sample 1477111 | NCBI WGS metagenome assembly OCAG01 (sample SAMEA2580288, study PRJEB22360) | human gut metagenome | biome: human gut; feature: human-associated habitat; material: faeces | place: Denmark | collected 2008/2010 | reverse complement strand
TATTTTAAGGCAGAATATCTTCGTGCTTTACCATTATATCTTTACGTGTTAAGAGAGATGAAAACACCTTCATCCTCAGTATTATGTAAGGGAGATGGGGTCGATTATATGTGTTTTGCCGTGGGACCGGATGAGATTGGGAACAAGCAGAATCAACTTCAAAAGTGTGTGGCGTGGGCGTTAATTGATAAAATGATATCTGCAGGAATAATCACAATCCCGGAAAATTTCGGGACACAGAAGGATTACAATGGGTGGAATACAGGAAGTCCCCAGTATGGTTTCATGAGGGATTTTATTGCTGATGATTTTTCGCATGATGGAGTTTCGGATCCTTGGTTTCAATGGACTCGGGAATCGGATTTTCGTTGTTTTTTAAGGGCAAGCATTTATTATGACGAGACGGCTTTTTTTAATAAATATCCGGCAGATCGTTACCCGTTAGTTAAACAAGAATACGATTTAGTGAATGAGCATATGAAGAATGTCTATCAAATTGATCTAAAGAAGATTGGTAAAGAATAACATATTAGATGTGTAGTATATTTGCGAATCCGGTCCAGAAGAAAGAGTTCCGGATAGGGATCGGATTTGCTTTTTCGAATCTTAAAAGGGGATGTGAAAATATGGAAGAGTCTATTTTAAAAGTTGAAAATCTATCTCATCGTTATAGTGTTCAGTGGGCGATAAAGGATATCGACTTTGTTTTACCCCGAAAAGGGGTGTATGCTTTATTGGGGTCTAACGGTGCAGGAAAGTCCACCACGATGAATATTATATGCGGTATTGTTAAACCGACGAAAGGTAATGTTTTTGTGGATCGTGTTGATATGGCCGTAAATCCGTTAGAAGCAAAACGACAAATTGGTTTTTTACCGCAGTCGGTGCCTCTATACAAAGATTTGACAATAGAAGAATATTTGGGCTATTGTGCAGCGATTCATTATATTTCGGAAAAAGATATTCCGGGAGCGGTAAAGGATGTTATGGAAAAGTGTGGTATTTCACATTTTCGAAAACGTTTACTTCGGAATCTTTCAGGTGGTTACAAACAGCGTGTCGGTATTGCTCAGGCTATTATCCATCATCCGAGACTGGTGGTGCTGGATGAACCGACAAACGGGTTGGACCCGAATCAAATTTTGGAAGTGCGTCGTTTAATTCGGAATATTGCGGAAGAAGCTACAGTAATTCTTTCAACTCATATTTTGTCAGAAGTGATAGCTGTCAGTGATTATATTTTGATGATTGAAAAGGGGCAGTTAGTGTTTAACGGTTCTGTGAGTGATTTTCATGTTTCTTTCGAGCCAAATACATTGTTGGTGACATTTAGGACGGAAATGGATGAACAGGAATTGGCTTGTTTAGAAGGGGTGGAAAAAGTGGAAGTTGAGGGGAATGGAAAGTATCGTTTATTTTTCAGGGATTTGCAGGAGGTAATTGATGCCTTGGTGAAGAATAATACGAATCGAAATTGGGGACTTGCGGAAATGTGGACGGAGGAGGCTTCGTTGGAGTCGGTATTTAATGAATTGTCGGGTAATGTAAATAAATAAGTATGTGTAATCATGTTTCATTTCATATAGCAAAAGCGGAATGGAGAAAACTCTTTTATTCTCCTATTGCGTGGTTATTGTTAATCGTATTTGTCATTCAGGCTGGCATGTCATTGACCTCTTGGTTCGGGATGGTTTGCCGTGGGACAGATTACGTCTGGGAAAATAGTTTGTCAAGTTCAGTGTATTGGTATTTCTTTGCTCAGATGCAGGCTTATGTTTATTTGTATGTACCTCTGTTAACCATGGGATTAATGAGCGAGGAACTATCATCGGGAACAATTAGTTTGATGTATTCTTCCCCTATTAGTAATCGTCAGATTGTATGGGGAAAGTATTTGGCAATGGTGGCTTATGGGGTTTTGTTGTGTATAGTATTGGTGGTAGATGTCCTTTTAGGGATTTGGGGAATACAAGATTTTCAGTGGGAAATGGCATTAGTTGGGGTCTTGGGGGTCTTCCTTTTGTTTTGTACGTATGCATCTATTGGATTATTTATGTCTAGTTTAATTTCCTATCAGTTGATCGCTGCGGTTGGGACCTTTGCCATTTTTGCTTTTTTGAATCTTGTGGGACCTCTCGGGATAAATTACATGTTTTTGCGAGATATTTCTTATTGGCTAGCTATTAACGGGAGAGCGAGTGATTTTTCTAATGGGTTGATCACGACGGAAGGCTTGATCTATTTTATTAGTATATCCGCTCTATTTATTATTTTGACGATAATTCGTTTGAATGCGGTGAGACAGAAGGTGCCTTTTATTCGGACGGCAGCCAAGAATATAGGAGTCATCGTGATCACGTGTCTAATAGGTTATTTTTCGGCCCAACCGGGTTTAGTTGGATATTGGGACACGACCCACCGGAAACTGAACACCTTGCATCCTACTTGTCAAGAGATCGTGAAAACTATACCGGAGGATGTGAAAATTACGTTGTTCGCCAATGTGGCAAACTCTGGAGGGGAATATTTAGTTCCGAGTCAGCTTATGAATGATAAACATGGTACGTTTAGCCGTTTTTTGAGATTTAAACCTAATATTGATTTTGACTATGTTGGTTTTTATGATAATGTGGTGGGAAGTCCGAGACCACCGGAGGATAGGAAAACCATGTGGGAAAATATAAAAAAATATACCCCTTGGGTGGATACAAGTAGAATATTGTCTCCGGAACAGGTCAAGGAAATTGCAGATTTGAAGCCGGAAGAAAATCGTTCGGTTCGAAGATTTCAATTACCTAATGGGAGATATTCTTGGTTAAGATTTTATTTAGGGATGATGCCGGGATCGATAGAACAAGAGATTGGTATTGCTTTTAAACGTCTTATAGAGCCTTCTCCGATGATAGGATACGCTTTGGAATCTCGAAGTTATAATACTATGAAAAATGGGTATAACTATATATTAGGTGAACGGGAGCATTATCATTCCATGATAAATATGGGGTTTGATTTGGAGATGGTGGAGCTAGATCGTCCTATTCCAGAAAATGTTTCCATTTTGATTCTTGCTGATCTTCGGGAAATGTTGTGTGAGGAAAAAGAGTCCTATTTGCAACAATATATAAATCGGGGTGGTAATTTAATTATGCTGGGAGAACCTCGTAAGCGAGAAGTGATGAATCCTTTATTCAGAAAATTTGGATTTGAAATGGGAGCGGGCATATTGGTTCGGAGTGTTCAAAAAAATTCAGAAAAGAGTGTTAGTGATGAACTTGTTACTCATTTTACTTCCCAGGCAAAGGAGTTGACTTTTTTCTTTGATGAAAATTCGGGACAAAAGATGAATCCTATGGCGCAGGTATCCGGTTGTGCACCTCTTTTTCAAGTGGGGAAAACTGACTTTCAGATAATACCTGTTCTACAAACAGATTCAGTTGGGGTATGGAATGAGTTGCAGCATGCTTATATCACGGAGGAATATCAAGTGGAGTTTAATCCTGAGATGGGCGAGAAAGAGGATACTTATCTAACAGCAGTGGCCCTTCAGCGGGAGATAAATGGGAAGAAACAGAAGATACTATTATCTGGTGATGCGGATATATTGAGTAATTTGGTGAAAAACTGGTCTTGGCCGGTAATGTATAACAGATCATTTGTTGATGCAATTAGTCACTGGATGTCAGATGGCCAATATCCTTTGGATATGAGAATGCCTCCTTTGACGGATAATATATTTTATTATACTCCGGGTGAAGTGAAGGGGATAAAGGTGGTGTTGGCATATATCTTTCCTATTTTATTGGCTTTGGCATTTGGCGTTTTATGGTTTAGGAGAAGGGCTCGTTAAATGGCGTAAATTTAATTAGGAAGGAATATGGCATTTATTATTGATAAGCAGACGTTAGACGATCTGAATATTTTTGGTGCTCGAGGAAATAGTTCGATTTTTGAAATGTTTAATGATACACGGACTCAAGGAGGAGCACAATTACTGGAGCAGATGTTTCGAAATCCTTTGAGTGATGATCAGGAGATTAACCGGAGAACTTCTATAATCAGATATTTCGAGGAGAAAGATATTGTTTTCCCTTTTAGAGTAGAGTTATTTGATACCTTAAGTTATTACTTATCCCGAACAGATGCGAGAACTAGATTACAACTAGAAGATAATACCCTACAAAGAAAATTACAGGGAGCGATGGGGGGAGATACAAACTATGAACAGTTGTACAAAGGTGTATTGGCCTGTATAGAGGTGGTGACAGGTGTACATGATTTCATTCTAGCTTCTTTTCCGGATCGGGATATGACTCCCTGTCGAAAAGAATTGGAAGAAGTTGTACAATGGACAAATGATCAGGAGTTGGTTACTTTGTTTGTTGAGAAAGGGAAGAAGAAGTTTTCATACGTTCAAATTGTGGGATTGGATACTTTACTGCGTTTCCAAGTACGGGAAAAAATAGAAAAGATATTATCTTGGATTTTTCGTCTGGATGTGTATGTTACCGTGGCAAGAGTTGCTAAAAAAAAGAACTTTGTATTTGCCACGGCTTTGCCGACGGGGAACAATTGTATAGTGATTCAGGAGATGTTTCATCCGCTGGTGAAATATGCCGTGAGTAATTCTTTGGTTGTTGACCGGAATAGTAATGTGTTTTTTCTTACAGGGGCGAATATGGCCGGGAAATCAACTTTTATGAAAACCTTGGGAATCACTGTGTATCTGGCTCATTTAGGATTCCCGATACCCGCTCAAGGAATGAAGTTTTCGGTATTGGGAGGTATGTACACGACCATTAATTTACCGGATAATTTAACCCAGGGATATAGTCATTTTTACTCGGAGGTAATGCGCGTGAAGAAAATTGCATCGGAGTTGAGGGCAGCAAGGAATCTGTTGGTGATTTTTGATGAATTGTTTCGAGGGACGAACGTGAAAGATGCTTATGATGCGACGATCGAGATTACTGAAGGGTTTGCTCGTAAGCGGGATTGCTTGTTTGTAATATCCACGCATATTATTGAGGCGGGGAGTATATTGAAAGAACGTTGTGATAATATTCGTTTTGTTTATATGCCGACAGTGATGGAAGGAAATACTCCTAAATATTTGTATAAATTGAAGGAAGGAATAACTAGTGATCGGCATGGAATGATGATTGTGAAGAATGAGAATATTTTGAATATTTTGGATAAGAGGAAAGATGTTTCTAAAGATGGAGAGGACGATGAGTTCGTGGTAGATAAACAAACGCTAGAGGATTTGAATATACTGGATGAGTTTAAATCCGATTCGATATTCGGAATATTTAACCAGACACGGACGAGAGGGGGAAAGTTGCTGTTGAAAGAATTGTTCCGGAAACCATTGAAAGACGCAGGGCAAATTAATGATAGAGTAAGTGTATTGCGTTATTTTCAAGAAAAAGCAATGATGTTCCCTGTTGAAGATGAACTTTTTTCTTCGGTGTATCATTACTTGGGAGAAGGGGGTGGTGTGTCAATGTTTTCGTCTTACGTTCAAACGATAAAGCGAAGGTTGATGAGTAACCTTGGAAGGGACGAAGAGTACACAAGTATTTATGATGGAATTACGGCAACGTCATGTTTTTTACGCAAATTAAAAAAATTCATAGACGAGTTAGATCAGGATAACGTGCCGAAGGCTTATGCTGGACGTATGGTATTGTGGCGGAAAATATTGGTTGATAGTAGATTAAATTGGGCGTTTTCAGAAGATAAAAAAGCTCAGTTAACTTGGTATGAAGTGGCTCGTTATGATTATTTATTACGTGTGAGAATGCAGAATGAAATCAGAGAATTGATGCAATTATTTTACGAGGTTGATGTTTATATAGCGGTGACAGATGTGGCTCGATACAAAAATTATATTTATGCTCGTGCTCATGCACCGGAGTTGTCAGAAAACAGGATCGATATAAAACAAGTGTATCATCCTGGTATAGAACATGCTGTTACCAATACCATTTGTTTGGGACAGAGGCAAAATGTGTTGTTTCTGACGGGGGCAAATATGGCAGGAAAATCGACGTTAATGAAATCATTCAGTATTGCTTTATATTTGGCACACATGGGGTTCCCTGTGGCAGCGAAGGCTATGGATTTTACCGTGCAAGATGGGATGTATACTTCAATTAACGTGTCGGATAATTTAGTGATGGGATATAGTCATTTTTATGCAGAAGTGATGAGGGTGAAACGAGCGGCAGAAGAAGTGGCTCGTGGCAAACGTTTATTCATTGTTTTCGATGAATTATTTAAGGGGACGAACGTGAAGGATGCTTTTGATGCTACGGTTGAGGTTACTAGAGCATTTTCAAAATTCCGATGTTGTTCGTATATTATATCGACCCATATTATTGAAGTAGGGCATATATTAAGGGAACAAATGAATAATTTGCAATTTTCTTATATCCCTACCGTAATGAAGGGAGGAAGGCCAACTTACACATATCGATTACAAGAGGGGATTACGGATGATAGGCAAGGGATGATTATTATTCAGAATGAACGAATTTTGGAAATATTGGATCAGTAATATCTTAAATATAAAATGGTGCGTGTTTGACTGTAAATGGTCAAAATCAAGAGGAGTGATCTTTTTCGAGAGATCACTCTTTTCCTCTTTTGACTAAGAAATTTGGGGAAAAAGATTCTAAATATATTCTAACTGACTATTTTGTAAGTTACAAAATAATCAGTTATATTTGTTCTAGAATAAAACGAATAAATATGGAAACGCCTTTTGTTTTTGGGAAAATAGCTACGGATCAGAATTTCACGGATCGACGAGTGGAAACAGAGCGTTTGTTGCAGAATTTCAGAAGTTTGACAAATACTATTATTATTTCTCCTCGTCGTTGGGGAAAATCATCGTTAGTAACGCATGCTGCCAAACAACTCCTAGCGTCTGAAGGAGATGTAAAATTATGCATGATTGACCTTTTTAACGTAAGGGAAGAAGAGGAGTTTTATACATTATTAGCGAAAGAGGTTTTAACATCTGTATCTTCCAAGTGGGAAGAAATAGCGATGAATGCCAAAAACTTCCTTGCCCGCTTGATCCCCCGGATTTCTTTTACGGCTGATGTGGAGAGTGAGCTGTCTTTTGGGATTGGGTTGGAGGAATTGAAACGTAATCCGGATGATATTCTGGATTTGGCAGAGGCTTTGGCTGTATCTAAAAATATTCGTTTAATTATTTGTATTGATGAATTTCAGAACGTGGCTAATTTCGGGGATTCTTTGGCGTTTCAAAAGAAGTTGAGGGCCCATTGGCAGCGACATACTCACGTTGCTTATTGTTTATTTGGCAGTAAGCGACACATGTTGATGGATGTTTTTGCGAATGTTTCAATGCCTTTTTATAAGTTTGGAGACTTAATGTTTCTTCAAAAAATAGAAACGGAAGAGTGGGTCCCGTTTATCCGACAAAAATTCCAAACGACTAATAAGGTTATCGAACGGGATGAAATTCAGTTATTGGTGGAATTGGTAGACAGGCACCCGTATTATGTACAGCAATTGGCTCAACAGGTGTGGCTTAGGACAGAGAAGTTAGTCGTGCCATCTGTTGTTAAGGAAGCGTATAATGGGTTGATTGACCAGTTGAGCTTACTTTTTCTGAATAGCATGGAAACGTTTAGTAATGCCCAGCTCGGTTTTTTGAAGGCATTAATAGCGGGAGAAAAGCAATTAAGTTCAAAACAAACATTGCAGGCTTACCGGATTGGTACCTCTGGAAATGTGGTTAGAATAAAGCAAGCTCTTATGGAACGGGAAGTGATTGATGTGAGAGGAAATGAAATCACATTTCAAGATCCCTTGTTCGAGGCTTGGTTGAAACGGGATTGGTTTAAATGAAAATCATGGAACTGACTGTTTTGTAAGTTACAAAATAATCAGTTCCATGATTTTGTTTCTTAGCTGGAATATTTTATATTTGTCAAGAATCCAATTAGGGAGTGAATGGGTATTTCAGAAGATAAATTTATTCAACAGATTAATGCCAAAGAAGTAGGAGCGTTTCGGGCTTTATTCGAACACTTCTACAATTATCTTGTGTTGTATGCCATGAAACGTGTCCGCCAGCGGGAAGTAGCCGAGGATGTGGTGCAGGAGGTATTCGTGGCGATCTGGGAAAGCCCGAAGGAATACAATTCTTTTCATGGATTCAAGGCATTTCTGTATGATGCGGTTCAGAATAGGTGTCTGGATTATTTAAAGCACAAAGCGGTTGAAAATCGGTATCTTGCTTATCAACTTGCCAATCATGATGATGAAGGTGAACGGGAGTATAATTTAATGCGGGAAGAAGTTTACCGGGAATTGTACTTGGCTGTTCGTGAATTGCCTGATCGTTGCCGGGAAGTATTTGAATTACATCTGAAGGGTAAAAAAAATGAGGAGATTGCCGAATTATTATCTCTTTCCGTGGAAACCGTTAAGACTCATAAAAAGAATGCCGTTCGTTTCTTGAAAGAACGGCTGGGTAATTTATTTGTCTTGTTGGTTATGTTTCGAATGTTTTGATTCTAGCCTACTTTTCGTTTAGTTTATAAAATTTTATTGAAAAAAGTCTTTTTCTACTTACCCCTTTTCGAGGTGCTTGTCGTATGTGGTGCAAAATTAGAGAATGGATATGGAAATCTTTAATGAGAAAATAGTTCGAATGATTCGACTTTATTTATCTGGTGCTATTTCTGAGGAGGAACGACAGGAGTTGAAATTCTGGGTAGAGGAGAGCGAGGGAAACCGTCGTTTTTTTGAAGAGATGAAGGAAGAAGGGCGGTTTGCGGAGGAGTTTCCTGAGTTTTGCCGGATTGATATGGAAAAGGGGTGGAGACGTTTTGAACGGCAAATACAGCGTGAGCGGTATTATTTATGGCGACGGGTATTGAAGTACGTGGCTGTGGCTGTGATCCCGGTCATGATAGGAGTTGCTATCTGGATACTGAACCGGGAGGAAGAAGTTGAAAACCGGGTAATAAGCGAGGTCATTGAACCCGGGCAGGTAAAGGCGACATTGGTACTTCCGGGAGGAACGACATTGGCACTGAAAGGAATGAAACAGGAGGAAATAGAGGTCGGAGAAGGGCTGAAAGCTAAACGAACGAGTGGGGGATTGGTGTATGATAGTGGTATTGACGGGAAAGAGGAAAAATTGCAATATAGTGTGTTGAAGATTCCCCGGGGGGGAGAGTTTCACCTGACTTTATCTGATGGGACTAGTGTCATGTTAAATTCTGCGACGAATTTGGAATATCCCGTGAGGTTTGGAAAGGAGGAACGTAAGGTTTATCTGGACGGGGAGGCTTATTTCGAGGTGAAAAAAGATAGTGCTCGACCTTTTTATGTGGAAATAGAAGGAATGCAGGTGAGAGTCTATGGAACGTCGTTTAACGTGAATACGCGTAAGGGAAACGATATACAGACCGTTTTGGTGGAAGGAGAGGTAAGTATTAAATTGCCACATTCAACGAAAGAATATATGTTGAGCCCGGGCAAACTGGCTCGTTTTGACCGAGGAAGTGGAAAAATCGAGATTAAGAGCGTGAATGTCCAGCAGTATGTGGCTTGGACAAAAGGGATTTTCACGTTTGAGGAGGAGAGTTTAGAACAGATTATGAACACACTTTCGTTGTGGTATGACGTGGACGTGTTCTACCAGACAGAGAGTGTTAAACACCTTCATTTTTCCGGTCATCTGGGGCGTTATAAGGAAATTCAGGATATTCTTGATGCGATCACGGAAGCCACGGGGGTAAAATTTACAATCAAGGAACGAATTATTATTGTTACTAAATAAAAAAACGGAAGGCGTTGGAAGCACCTTCCGCTAGTTTAATCTCCGATAGACCTTATCGCGTGAGTCTATTGGTAAATAATCTAACTATCAATTACAAAAGTATGGAAAAAAATCGAATTTGCCTTCGATCCCATTCGGGTTGTTGGCGTAAATTTTGGAAAATTATGAGAATGTGTCTCGTTTTACTGTCTTGTTTCACGTTTTCTCTTTCGGCAAGTACTTATGCCCAACAGGAACGAGTTAGTTTGAACATGAAGGAGGTTACGGTGAAAATGTTACTGGATGAGATTCAGCGGCAGACTGATTTGCATTTTATTTTTAATACCGAACAAACGAATAGTTTGGGGAAGGTGTCTATTGAAGTGAGGAATGAGAGCGTGGAGGCCGTACTGATACGTCTTTTTGAAGGGACGGATTTAACGTATAGTTTTCGAGGAAATATTATCGTGGTGAAACGTCGGGAGGATACCCGTGGACAACAGGAAATGTTGAAAATCACGGGAAAGGTTGTAGATGAAAAGAAACAAGTTTTGCCGGGAGTGATGGTAAAGTTGGAAGGAACGACTATTGGGACTGCAACGAATACGAAAGGAGTATTCTCGTTAATGTTGCCAGTCCGGGAGGGTTTTCTGGAATTTTCTTTTGTAGGTTTTAAAAGTAAAAAAGTTCGGTTTACAGAAAAAAGTGATACTCTTCTAGTGGTGTTGGTGGAAGATTTGAAACAAATTGAGGAAGTAGTTGTTACCGGTTATCAAGTGATTAAAGAGAAAGCTATGGCAGGATCTTATTCGAAGGTGAAAGCAGAAGATTTGATCATGACAGGTAACGAGACCATTGAGTCCATGTTGCAGGGGAAAATCCCCGGCATGATGGTTACTCACACGAGTGGTTTGACGGGAACCCGGCAGAAGGTGAGAGTGAGAGGAACATCCACGTTGGTGGGTAATGCTGATCCGGTATGGGTAGTTGATGGTATTATTCAAGAAGATAATCTGCCGTTTGAGGCCGAGTCGTTGGCGGCAATCAGCGATGATAATCTTGATATGATGAAAGAATTTATCGGGGGAGCAGTTTCGTGGCTAAATCCAAATGATATTGAGGATATAACCGTGTTGAAAGATGCTTCAGCCACGGCAATTTATGGTGTAAAAGCGGCGAATGGGGTGATTTTGATCACGACAAAAAAAGGAGAACGAGGACGTTTGTCGGTGAATTATTCCGGGAATTTTTCCATGAGCCAAAGGTTGAATTATAACCGGATGGAAATTATGAACTCGAAAGACCGGGTCGCTCTTTCTCGTGAGGCTTTTGAACGGGGTGCGCAGGTTAGTGACGAAAGAATTGGCTATATTGGATTAGCTTTGCCTTATTCTCGCCGGGAAATTAGTTTGGATGAATTTCACAAAGGGGTGAAAAAGTTCGAAACTGCAAATACGGATTGGTTTGATATTTTGTATAGAACTCCATTTTCTCAATCTCATTCACTGAGTTTTTCCGGGGGAAATGAGGATGCTACTTACCGGGCTTCTTTTGGGTATCGTAATCAAAAGAATACTGCAAAGGGTAATGAGCAGGAGTCTTACACGGGTAATCTGAATATGACAACTATTTTCTGGAAACAATTGACGTTAACCGCTTCGTTATCCGGTAACCATACGGAGACAATAGCTTTTGCTTCTGGGGTTGATCCTTATAATTACGCGATAAACACGAGTCGGACGATTCCTTGTTATGATGAGGGACAGTTGTACTATTATGAAAATGGTATGGCTAAATACAATATATTGAATGAATTAGAAAATTCAGGGAACAAGAATTCTTCGAAAAGTATAAACTTAAATTTGAATGCTCGCTGGAGAGTGTACGAGGATCTGACAATTTCGGCAACACTGGGTGGGGCATCAAGTTCTTCTTTTGCTGAAACATGGTTCTCGGAGCGATCTCATAAAATTACCGCAATTCGAGGGTATGAATATGGTGAATTTACCGTGACGGATAACGAATATAAGAAGTCAAAATTGCCTTATGGTGGGATGTTGACGGTCTCGGAGAGTCGAAATTTTAATTACACGGCACGAATACAAGCGGAATTCGTGAAATTATGTAATGGGGTACATGCTGTGAATTTAGTGGCAGGTTTCGAGACCCGTAGTAATCAATACAAGGGTTTTTCACAAACAAACTGGGGATATATGCCAGATCGAGGAAAGAGCTTTACCAATGTACCGTTGAATTATGGGATCACCTTGGTAGAAAATACGGAATATGCCCGGACGATACCGTCGGTTACAGATCGCTTGTCCAATTATATTTCTTATTATATGTCAGGTGGGTATATGTATGATAATCGTTACTCGATTAATTTTTCCGTGCGGGGAGATGCCTCCAATCGTTTTGGTGGATCTACGAAATTCCAGCCGGTATGGTCGGGTGGGCTGCGTTGGAACGTGACGGATGAGCATTGGATGGAAGGCCAGAATTTGGTGAATAATTTGTCGTTCTCTGCTACCTTTGGTTATCAAGGAAACGTGGCCGAGAATGTTAGTCCGGATTTTATCGCTAAAATGGGATCGGTAGATTCCAAGACCGGGGAATGGAAAATGACATGGAGTCAGCTGCCTAATCCTGATCTCAAACCGGAAAAAACGTTATCCGTGAATCTGGGAATTAATTTCGCTTTCTTAAAGAGCAAGTTAACAGGAACATTTAACTGGTATTATAAGAAAACGACAGACGTGATCACGACAGCGAAAATTCCGTATGAAAACGGGACCACGAGTATGGCCTTGAATGATGGAGACGTGAAGAATAAGGGATGGGATCTTGCTTTTAGTGTCGTTCCAGTTCGGACAAAGAATTTTATGTGGAGTTTGGGTACGAGTTTTTCGGGAAATGATAACACAGTGAATTCGAAGTTGGAGTCGACAAAAGACTGGAAAAAGGCGGCAGCTGGAACGTTGAACAAGAAAGGGTATCCTGTCGGAAGTTTTTGGGCATTCCGTTTCACGGGACTGAATCCGGAACATGGAGCTCCTATGTTTGATTTTTCAAGGGCAGATACGAGGCAGGCTGCGGAAGATGCGACTGAATACATGGCGTACATGGGAACGATTGAACCGACTTTCACGGTAGGAATCAACATGATATTTCGCTGGAAACGTTTCTCTTTCCCGTTGAATTTTTATGTGAGCCGGGGAAATTATACATTTTTGAATTCCCCTTATACTTCGGGTCACCGGATGATGAGTGAGTATCGGAATGCTTCAACTCAGTTGAATAAACGTTGGCGGAATCCTGGAGATGAGAAACATACAGATATTCCTTCTATCCCGACCGGGGATAATAGTCATCCTCTTCGTCCGTTTGGGAATGGTACAGGAGTTTATCCTTTGGATGCTTGGGCAAAATCGGATGTCCGTGTGGTGAATGCGTGGTATATTCGTTTCAATGATTTTAAGTTTTCTTATAGTTTGCCGGATGGATGGATCAGAAGTTTTGCAAAAAATATGACCGTTTCTTTCACGGCGACCAATCCTTTACAGATTAAGAGTAAGGATTTCAAGGGCCGCGATCCGGAAGTTGCTTTGGGACAACAGCCTCGATCTCAAAATTTCTCGTTGGGAGTGAACTTGAGTTTCTAATTTTATAAAAGATATTACGATGAAAATAAGAAAAATATATTTGCTAATGTCTGTTCTATGGTTAACGGGATGTAGTGATTTTCTAGAAGAGTCCAGTCAGGATGAGGTCCGGCCTGCGATGATTTCGGATTTGGAACAAATTTTATTGGGAGATGGTTATCATGATAATCATAACTTTTTTTACATGACAGAGATTTTCACGGATAATGTGAAATCGGTAGAACCGTTAGTTTATGTGCAGGATGAATATGAAAGGAATAAATGGAGGTATTTGTGGGATTCAAAGATGTTTGATGATGATGGTGGGGGATATTATAACGGATGTTGGGAGATCCCCTATAAGGGTATTTTGGGGTGTAATCTGGTTTTGGATTACTTGGATGATATGAAGGGGGAGGATCTCGTCCGGGAGAGTTTGCGGGGTGAAGCTTTGGTACTTCGTTCCTGGTACTATTTCCATTTGATAAACTTTTTTGGAGTTGCTTATAATCAAGGAAATCCGGAGACCGATTTGGGTGTCCCGTTGAAATTGGATGCCACGGTGACGGGACAATTTTTTACTCGAAACACGGTGAAAGAAGTTTATGCTCGGATTGAACAGGATCTTTTGCGAGGAAATAAGTTGCTGTCAACCAATAGGTATGATCGTAATTTTTTTAGAATAGATCATCTGGCTGCTAAAGCGATATTGTCCCGGGTGTATCTATACATGGAAGATTGGGATAAAGCCTTGGCTTACGCGGACTCCGTCTTGATGGTAAAGTCTAATTTACTGGATTTAAATGATGGTGGACGGGTATATATACATCTTCTACTCCGGATGAAATTATTTGGGTTAGGGAATATAGCGAAGGGTTCAGTATAAGTTTTCAACCTAGGTTGTCTCCCCCGTTTATTTTATCTGAGAATTTGATAGATATATATACGGATAATGTTGATTTCCGGAAAAGCCTCTTTTTATATTATAATTCTACGATTACAAGAGGGTATCCCGGTATAAGCAAGGGAAGTTCTGATTATGGGAAAATGCAGGGAATTCGTACGGCAGAATTGTATTTGAATCGGGCAGAATCCTATGTTCGGAAATATCTGGCGGGAGGGCAGGACGAATTCAGATTGAAGGCTTTGGCTGATTTGAATAAGTTGAGAAAATATCGTCTTAATAAGAGTAAGTATGCAGAAGTGGACTTGACGGATGGTCAGGAATTGTTGGATTTCTGTTTGACAGAACGTCGCCGGGAACTATGTGGGGAAACGAGTCATCGTTGGTGTGACGTGCGCCGTTTGGGGGTAATGGTTACTCATCTCTTGTATGATAGTAGCATTGAGTATGAACAGAATATGGAATATTACGCTTTGCCAATACCGAAGGTGATCACGGAGCAGAATCCTTCTCTGGTACAAAATCAATAGATTAATTTTTAATTAGAATCGTATGAAAACAAAGAGTATATTGTGGATATTAATTGTCGGATTAGTCGGGTGGATCGGATGTAACGATGACGGTAAAGAGCTGATTCCTTCGGGCGTGGAAGAATACGAGCTAGTGATACCACAAGGTAATCATGAATATGATGCCCGTATTATGGATTGGTTTGATCGGACTGGCGTGTATGTTCTCTATAAGTTTAACCCGGTTGATGTTTATTTTAATTTAAGCAGTTGGCAAGGAATGTATCTGGATACGGTGAGGACTGTGAATTATTACGAGATGAAAGAGGGTGATTTTGTGAAAGACAGTGTCGTGCATCTTGCTGGAGTGGAATATAAATTGGGAGCGACAAAGAACTCAAGTTCTTCATGGCAGGAAGTCTCTTTAAATGAGAAAACATTATTGGTTGTGAACTATAAAACACAGTACGAGGGTAATTTTTCTGTGGAGAATGCAGATGAGGCCTATGTTGGTAAGCAGTTAGATTTGTTGGAACAGATTTTTTTAAATTTTTATTCAGATACGTTATTGGCTTCCGTGTTACCGTTGAAAATTATCTTAGGTCGGGAGCTGAAGTCTGTTGCCGGAAATCAACAGACGTTGTTGAGTAAATCATACCTGCTTTCGTTTAATAACTTTATATTCAGTCATGGAGATGAAACTGTTGAGACTATGACGGATGCGAGTAAAAAAACAATAAAGAATGATTTGAATAAATGGTTCCTTCAGACGTATGACAAGATGAAGGATCGATTTTCTTATGACGATTTTTATGATGTTTCCGATTATTATTGGGCAGGAGGTTCGGTTTCTTCCCGGCCTGTTGATAGTATGAGTTATCGCCTTGGGTTTGTAAAGCGTCCGTACGCATCTGCTCAACTCTCTATGATAGAGGATGATGATTTCAAAAATTATTTCAACATGATTTTTGATTATTCTTATACAACCTTGACAGCGACCCCGCCGAATGGGAATTATAATGCGAATGATCTCACGGGAATACTTCACCCGCTAAAAGACCGGAATGGTTTGATTCGGAGAAAGTATAATATTCTGATTGATGCGTTTAAAGAACAGGGCATAAATATACAAACTATTGGAAATTATTTGGGTAAGTAAAAATTAGGAATTGAATCAAGGGTGATATACGCCGCTCTTATTCGGGTGCGGAATGAGGGTGGCGTCCTTTTATTAGATATGAAATAGAATGTCATTTTTTGATGTTCAACTATAATGATGAATAAAAATCGTATGTATGGAAAATCCAATTGTAAAAGTAGAGCATTTGTATCACCGTTATGCCATAACTCGATGGGCAATCGAAGATATTAATTTCGAGATTAACGGTTCGGGGGTAATTGGTTTGCTGGGGTCAAACGGGGCCGGGAAGTCAACGACAATGAATATTATTTGTGGGGTGTTAAAGCAGACTCAGGGTAAGGTGAGTATTAACGGGATTGATACATTGAAGGAACCCGTGGCGGCCCGAAAGTATATTGGTTTTTTGCCGCAGAAACCCCCGTTATATCCAGATTTGACCGTGGAGGAGTATTTGCGTTTTTGTGCCGAGATTCATTGGATGGATCGGAAAAAAATTAAAACGGCAATCGGGTTGGCAGAAGAACGTTGCGGAATCACGCACGTGAAAGAACGATTGTTACGTAACCTGTCCGGGGGATACCAGCAGCGGGTGGGTATTGCCCAAGCTATTTTGCATGATCCTAAATTCGTGGTTCTGGACGAACCGACAAACGGGTTGGACCCGAACCAGATTCTGGAAGTGCGTCAATTAATTCGGGATATAGCGGAGGATCGTACAGTGATGCTTTCAACGCATATTTTGTCAGAAGTTCAGGCAACCTGTTCAACGATCAAAATGATTGAACACGGGAGGGTGGTGTTTTCTGGTAGTGTGGAAGAGTTTGATAATTATATCGAGCCGAACACGCTTTACGCGGAGTTTGATATACCCCCGTTGCCAGATGAATTGATGGCACTTCCCGGTATCAAACGGGTGGAGTGTGTGGGAGGTCACGGTGCCCGCTTGATGTATGACGGGGATCGGGACACGATAAAGCAAGTGATCCGTGAAAGTGTTACCCGGGGATGGGAAATGACAGAAATCCGAACAGAAAAGAGTTCCATGGAAGCCGTGTTTGCTAAATTATCAGGAAAATAATCATATTAAAAGAAAACTATATTATGAGAGCAATATACAGGATAGCCCGTTTGGAGCTATCAAATCTTTTTTATTCGCCCGTAGCGTGGCTTTTGCTTGTTCTTTTCGTGTTCATGACGGGGATGATGTTCGGTGAGATGATGGAAAGTTTATCCCGAAGACAGGAGTTGGGTAGAAGTCTGTATGCTATTTCCAAAGATATTTTCTATAATTCCAGGGGACTTTGGGGAAGCGTGAGCCAGTGGTTTTATTTGATTATGCCTTTGTTGACAATGGGGCTAATCAGCCAGGAGTTTAGTAGAGGTTCTATAAAATTATTATTCTCGGCCCCGATCACGGGACGGCATATCGTGCTGGGAAAATACTTGGGAATAATGTTGTACGGGTTGATCATGATGGCTATATTATTGGTTTTTGTCGTGATTGCCGGGAGTGTCGTGGAATCGTTTGGATGGGCAACCGTGTTCACAGGTTTATTAGGTTTGTATCTTTTGTTCGGGCTTTACGCGGCGATTGGTCTTTTCATGTCAACGTTGACCAATTATCCAATCGTGGCGGCAATCGGGATGTTGTCTTTACTGACCTTGTTGGGCTTGGTTTCCGGGATTTGGCAGGAATACTCGTTTGTACGTGAAATCACCTACTGGTTGTCTTTGGGAGGAAGGGCAAATACGTTTATCAGAGGGTTAATTTGCAGTGAGGACATCGTCTATTTTGTTATCATGAGTGGGATGTTCCTTAGTTTTGCCGTGTTAAAATTAGAACTGTTACGTGAAAGTTGTTCCCTTGCGGGGAGAATTTCCCGTTACCTGGGGATATTCATTATAACGATGTTGGTGGGATATTTGACATCTCGTCCTATGTTAAAGTGTTATTATGACACGACTTATACAAAGGAAAATTCGTTAACGAAAGCGAGTCAGGATATAGTGGCAAAACTCGATGGAAAAGTGAAATTGACAACTTACGTGAATTTGTTCGGGGAGCTTTACGGTATAACGGCGAAAAATATAAAAAGGGATATTGATCGCTACGAACGCTACATCCGGTATAAACCTGATATGGAATTGAATTACGTTTTTTATTATCATGTGGATACAACAAGCGAAAACTTTAAAAAGCGCTATCCCGGTAAAACGTTATTGGGGGCGGTAAAAGATGCGGTAAAGTTACAAGATACCCGTTCGGGACGTTACTTGACTCCAGAGGAAATAGCGAAGGTGGAAACTGAAAAAGGTATCAACTTGAGTGACGAGAGGTATGATTTTGTGACTTTGATTGAGCGAGAGAATGGACAGCGAACGTTTCTGCGTGTTTATCGTGATTTCATGAATCCTTTACCGGGAGAGACTGAAATTTCTGCTGCATTGAAACGGGTTGCTATGAGATTACCCCGGGTTGGAATCCTGTCAGATCGGGGAGCACGTTCTAGCGTGGGAGATCGTAATCGGGATTATTCTTATTCGGTGTCGGAAAAAACTTATCGTCGGGCAATGATTAATCAGGGTTTTGACGTGTTGGATGTCAGTTTAAGACGGGGATGCCGGGATTTGGATAGTTTGGATATTCTGATCGTGTCCGAACCATTGGAACCGTTTACGAGTGATGAACTGGATATTCTATACCGTTACGTGGAAAATGGTAAAAATTTACTCGTGGCGGGTAAACCGAAAACATATTCTTATCTGACGCCCTTGGTGGAACAATTAGGGTTGCAATTTGAACCCGGAATTTTGGTGCAAAAGGCTGTGACTGACTATCCCGCACATTTACTTCTTTGCACGGTTACCGATAGTGCCCGGGGGATATCTAGCCATTGGGATAATTTGTATTACGTGACACATCGGAGAAGTTCGACTCCCTCGTTAGTCATGCCGGGTGCTTTGGCTATCCAGCAAAAAACGGATAAAGGTTTTCGAATCATTCCGTTGCTGGAATCCAGAGATTCTATGGCTTGGAACGAGTTAGAGACTATTGACTTCGTGAACGATACGGCTCGTTTGAATCCCAAGGTTGGTGAACGAGCTGGAGTGAAGAGTACGATGGTGGGTTTGGAGAGAGAACAGGCGGGGCGTTTACAACGGATCATCGTGTTGGGCGATGCCGATTGTTTTAGTATGGGTGAATTATCCGTTTCCCGCCGGGGGATAATCTCTGCTAATGGTGCTTTACTGATGGCGATGTTTAACTGGTTCTCTTATGAGGAATTACCCGTGAATACTTCACGTTCGTCATATGTTGATAATAAACTGAATATTGGCATGGAAACCGGAGCTTCACTTAAAGTAATATTACAGTGGATTCTTCCGGCATTACTCCTTTTGATGGGGATGTTCGTGCTGATTCGGAGGAAGGGGAAGTAAATTAAAATATGAGTGTGAGAGAACATTTCTATGTTTATAGAGAGTGTGTTAGCTTGTTCGTGTAGATTTTAGATCAGGATTGAATAATGGATGTAGGTTGGGATTTTTAGTCTCAACCTCTCTTTATGAATAAACTTGTTAAGAGAGTGAGTATCTTTTTGGACCGTGAGTTTCTTGAGTCTGATTTTTTTCCTTATACTTGCATGATAAAACTTGATAAGTGAATTGGAATACCCAAATATTAATTGATTTTCAGCAAGGAAAGTTAGATTTGTTGTATCGGAATGTTTATCCGGGATTAATCTTGTATGCCATCAAGTATTTGGGGGAGGAAAGCGAATTTCTGGCAGAGGATTGTGTGCAGAATGCCATTTTCAGTGCTTGGGAAAGAAGAAATAAATTCGATTCCGTGTACACGTTTAAAGCTTTTCTTTATATGGCGATCAAAAATGACATCATTAGTATTCACCGAAAAAATTCAGCCCGGGAGCGGTATGTCCGGGAGTTGGAGGATGTATCTTGTTTTGCCAATTCAGTGATTGATCAAGAGGCTCAGACATTGTTGTATAGCGCCATCGAAGAGTTACCTGAGAAGGCAAAAATCGTTTTTGAAATGAGTTTTATGGAGGGATTAAAGAACGTGGAGATTGCGGAAAAATTAGGTTTATCCGATAGCTCCGTGAAAAAATACAAGGCGACGGCCTTGGATTTCTTGCGTAAAAAACTAGAACCCTCTTTGTTTCTATTCTTATTTTCAGGCTTATAGAAATTATTTTGAAAAAACTTCAATTTTTCATTGCCCCTTTTGAGGGGTGTTGCGTTATAGGGGGGATTTTAAAAATGACTGCATGATTACGCATGAGAACGAAAAATGGTTTCGAATAGCCGGATTACTTGCCCGACAGCGGGTTGGACAGCTTTCTGAAGAAGAACTTCGAGAGTTGGAAGAATGGAGAGAAGTTTCTCTGGAAAATAAGCTGTTGTATGATCGTTGGCAAGATGGAGAATTCCTAGAGGTCGGTTTTAAGAACTACCAAAGAATTGGTCGTCGGAAAGCATTGCTGGATATGGAAAAGCGAGTGCAGCTCCAACGTAAGAAAGAGGTAAGATTACGGGTTTTACGTTGGGGAACCGTGGCGGCAGTATTTGTCGTGGCCGTGTTCGGTAGCTTATATTTGTTCGAGAGGGAAACAGAAGAACCTGTAAAGGAACAGGTGTCGATCGCTTTGATGAAATCGCAGCGTCCTGTGTTAAGGTTAGATGACGGGACTACGATGTTGTTGGATAGTTTGAAAGGGGATTTTGAAGAGGCTGGAATTTTAGTAAAGAAGACCGGAGAATCAACATTGTCTTACTCGGCAGAGAATTTACCACAGCAAGCGCAATTGGCCTATAATACGATTGAAGTCCCAAAGGGGTCTGAGTTTGACTTGATTTTGTCAGATGGAACCCGGGTTTGGTTGAATGCCGATTCTAAATTGAAGTATCCGGTTACTTTTGGAAATGATAAACGAGAGGTGGAATTAGAGGGAGAGGGGTATTTTAAAGTGACGAAGGATGAGAGAAAGCCTTTCCGTGTTGTCGTGAAAAAACAGACTGTGGAAGTGTTAGGAACTGAGTTTAACGTGGATGCCTATCCGGAAGAGAAGAATACGTATACCACTTTGGTCAGTGGGAAAGTGAAGGTGGATGCCGATGGACAGACCGTGATTCTTGATCCGGGGATGCAATCCGTGGTGAATGATGAAAAGATGTACACCCGGAAAGTGAATGTGGCGGAGGTGATAAGCTGGCGAAACGGGATGTTCGTGTTGGAGAATCATACCTTGGAAGAGATTATGTCAAAACTGGCTCGTTGGTATGATTTTACGGTTTTCTATCAGAATACGTCTTTAAAGGAGGCTACGTTTAAGGGTAAAATTCCTCGTTATGCCTCTTTCGAGTCGGTTTTGAATATATTGGAGAAAACGGGAGAAGTGAAGTTTAACGTGAAAAATCAAACTGTAACTGTTTATCAATAAATAAAAAAGGGGAATTTGGTCGATTCCCCCTTTGCCAAACATCTGTTGGTCGCAGATGAATGTTTAATGTAATACTTTACAAATGTATGAAAAAAAAGGGTATGACGTGTAGTCTTCTTGGTAGAAGATTGCGAAAAATTCTGTTAATTATGACATTGAAAGTTTTTATTTTGCTTGTTGCATTTAGTTCTGTAAGTGCCATGAGTTACTCGCAAGAACAGAAAATGGATGTGGTCTTCCATGACGAGATGCTTGAGAACGTGTTGGAATATTTGAAAGCGAACACGGATTATGAGTTTGTGTATCGTAGAGAAAGTTTGGGTGATTTTAGAGTGAAAAACGTAGAATTGAAAGATGTAACATTAAAACAGATTTTAGATCAGGTATTATGTCAGAATGGGTTTGATTACGAGATTGTGGATAAGATCGTCATTATTCGTAAACTTGTTATACCCCAACAGAAAAAAGAAATTAAAATTACCGGTCAGGTTACTGATGAGAAAAAACAGCCTATGCCGGGAGTTACGGTTGTTGTAAAAGGTTTAACAATAGGTACTGCTACGGATGCCGATGGAAAATATGTATTGAAACTTCCAGAAATGAAAGATTTAGCCATATTATTTTCTTTCATCGGGATGGAAACAATGGAAGTAAAATATACAGGTCAAGATACGATAAACGTGATACTCAAAGAAAATATAAAGATGGTGGATGAAGTGGTTATCACGGGTATTTATACTCGTAAGAAAGAGAGTTTTACAGGATCTTCAACGACATTTAATTCAAAAGATCTGAAAATGGTGGGTAATCAAAGCGTGTTACAAAGTTTAAAAACCTTGGATCCGGCTTTTGCTATCATGGAAAACAATGAATTCGGGTCCGATCCGAATCATTTGCCTGATATTGAAATTCGTGGGAAGAGTAGTATCGTGGGATTGACGGATGAGTACGAGACAGACCCGAATCAGCCATTGTTTATTTTGGATGGTTTTGAAACAACATTACAGACAATTAGTGATTTGAGTATGGATCGGGTACAGAGTATCACCATATTAAAAGACGCAGCGGCTACGGCTATCTATGGTTCTAAGGCTGCTAACGGAGTGGTTGTTGTGGAGACGAAATTACCACAAGCAGGTTCTTTAAGATTGACATATAACGGGAATATGCAGTTTTCTTTTGCTGATTTGTCCGATTATAATTTGATGAATTCTTACGAAAAATTGACGTTTGAACGTTTGGCTGGATGTTATCGTTTGATTGATGATAACGGTAATATTTTAGACGAGAGTCAAGATCAGATTTATAATGACTTGATGAAAGAAGTAGCTAGGGGGGTTGATACTTATTGGATGAACGAGCCATTGCGTTTTGCGATAACTCATAGACATACTCTTGCTATTGAAGGGGGGGATGATGTTTTTCGCTATGGTGTTGGGGTTAGTTACGGAATGACGGAAGGAGTGATGAAAGGTTCCGATCGAGAGGTGATGAACGGGAATATTCGTTTGATTTACAGGAAAGGAAGATTGTCATTCACGAATAATCTGAATATTGATTACTCAAAGGCTGATCGGGAACCAGTGGCGTTTTCTGAATTTGCTAAAGCGAATCCTTATTTCCGCAAATATGATGAAAACGGGGAGTTGAAAAAGGTGTTATTCTCTAATTTTGCAGCTACTTATTACAGTCCGTTGTTTGATATGAAACAGACCAATTTTGACGGAACGGAAACAACGGGTTTCACAAATAATTTTGAAGCGGATTGGAGAGTGATAGATGAGTTGAGGATTCGGGGACGATTCGGATTAACGAAGTCAAATGAACAAGTAAAAAAATTCAGATCCCCGTTTAACACTGAGTTTGCTTCTAAAAGTGATAATGCAGACCGGGGAAGTTACGAAGAGACAAATATTCAAATCTTAAATTATGATGGGGATTTAAGCGTGACTTACGGGAAGTTGTTTAACGAGAAACACATGATAAATGTTGTTGGTGGTATGCGGTTGAGCCAGAACAGTTCGAATAAAAGCGGGTATAAAGTACAAGGTTTTATAGATGATGAGTTTTCTAACCCTGCGTTCGCTCTCGGCTATCAAGAGGATGGAAAAGCAACTTATACAGATTCTAAGAATCGAGCATTGAGTTATTATTTGAATTTTGGTTATTCTTATGATGATCGTTATTTGCTGGATTTGAATTACCGAGCAGATGGTTCTTCCGTGTTCGGGTCAGATAAACAATTCACGAATACTTGGTCTGTAGGGTTAGGGTGGAATATTCATAAAGAAGCTTTCTTTAAAAATGTATCGGGTATTAGTTTATTAAAGCTACGAGCTTCTATTGGTAATCCTGGAAATCAGAATTTTAATGATTATATTTCTACCCGAGTGTATAGTTATAACACGGATAATATGAATGTTTTTGGTTCTAGTGCAATCGTTTCCAATTTAGGAAATCGGGGCTTGGAATGGCAAAAGACATTGGATCGCAATATTGGTTTTGATGTTGTTATTATTGACAACCGTTTGAGGGTGAACTTTGATTATTTTAACAAGAAGACTGATCCGTTGTTGGTACATATCGGAACCCCTTCTTCAACAGGTTCAACAACTATTCCTCGTAATGTGGGTAAACAAATTACGCAGGGTATAAACGTGACGTTGAATTATTCTATCGTACGTAGGGATGATATGTTCTGGTCTGTGAATGCAAATATGCGTCACCAGACTTCGGAATACCGGAATGTCAGCGATGTTTTAACTAAATATAATTTGGATAATCGTAATCGTAATTTGACACGTTATTATGATGGGGGGAGTCCTTCCGATTTGTGGGCCGTGAGATCTTGTGGTATTGATCCTGCAACTGGACGAGAAATTTTCTTGACAAAGGAGGGGAAGCAAACTTTCGTGCATGATTATGACGATGAGGTTGTTGTTGGAAATAGTGATCCGGATGTGGAGGGAGTGATTGGTACATCTTTTTATTATAAAGGATTCTCTGCTTCCATTAATTTACGTTATCGTTTAGGAGGACAGATTTTTATGCAAACGCTTTATGATAAAGTGGAGAACCTTTCCAGTGCCAAGAAGTGGGAAAATTTGGATAAACGAGCTTTGTATGACCGTTGGAAACAACCTGGGGATAAGGCAAAATTTAAGTCAATTGCCGATAGTGAAATAACACCGATCTCTTCTCGTTTCGTGGAAGACAATAACGTGTTATCCGGGGAATCCATTTCATTGGGGTATGAGAGTACGGGAAAATGGTTAAGTCGTATTGGAGCTTCTTCCATGTCATTGAGGGCTTATATGAATGATATTTTTAGAGTTTCCACGGTAAAGAATGAACGCGGATTGAGTTATCCTTTTGCCCGTTCCATATCCTTTTCGTTAGGAGTGACTTTTTAGATATAAATAATTAATAAATAAAGAT
>OCAG01000532.1_pt1 | contig 24980 bp, 20 predicted proteins | sample 1477111 | NCBI WGS metagenome assembly OCAG01 (sample SAMEA2580288, study PRJEB22360) | human gut metagenome | biome: human gut; feature: human-associated habitat; material: faeces | place: Denmark | collected 2008/2010 | reverse complement strand
GCTTGATGCCCCGGCCCGGCGTCCGCCGCCCCCGACCCGGAGCCGCTGCCCGCGACAAGCCCGCTGTGGGATGCGCCCAACATGCTCATCACGCCGCACGTCTCCGGTTGGTTCCACCTGGCAGCCACACTCAACAACGTCGTCGACATTGCCGCGGAGAATCTGCGTCACCTGCAGGCCGGCGAAACTTTACGTTGTTGGATCGAGCACTAATCTTGTTCCGCCGTTTTACCAAACGCCGGAACCCCTCGACGCTGCGAGCCCCATGGGTTCCGCCGTTCTAACGAACGGCGGACCGGTCGACGCTGCGAGCCCGCCGTTTGGCCAATCTGCCGTTCAATTTCAAAGGCGCGACCAGAAGGTCAGCGCCTTTTCATTTCACGGCACCTTGGCTCAAACGGCAGGCTCTCGCTGACTTTTGCTCAACCTGTGGGGTCTTCAAATTGTTAGAGCGTTGCTAAGTAATTCTTTGCGTCTTCTACGCTCATTGCTGCGACAGGCGCGTGTGAACAGAGTTTGACATCGTTGGTGACCAGTAAATCTGCTTGGGAGCGCATCGCTGCCGCAATGATTAAATCGTCTTCGTAATCGCTATGGAGATTACGCTGCTTGCTCGCCATCCATATGTCACTCAGGTCGCAGGGTACCGGCGTGGCAAGTTGCGACAACACGTCGAGGCAATCCCATGCAAGTGATGTCGCCGCCACGGCGGCATCTTGGGATAGTGAGCCATGCTCGCGCCGATACCATGCCTTATGTTCGCTTGAAATCAAATAGAACAGATCTTTGGACGATGTCGCCGCATACAGCAAATCCACCTGCGCCGTGCATGCATCGCGTAAAAACTCAATCGCCACCGAACGACCACGTCGTGAGGGAATGAAGTAATCGAGCCACACGTTGGTGTCAACCAAGATACGCCTTGGAGTCTCACTCATAGAGCCAGCTCATCTCCTCGCCATAGCGATCCGCATAGGCATTCCGTTTGAGCTCTTCGTCGTCCGATGGCTGAGCCCTGACCATATCGATTCCCGACTCACGGCAAGCGGCAGCGAACAGCTTCGACCCCTGATCCATGAGCTCGAGCTTACGTTTGGCGGCCTTTTCGCGCTCGCGCTGTTCCGCCCGGGCACGACTGGGCAGCAGGATATCCTCGAGCGCGCCGGGCCGATCAGCCAGAGATGCCGCAAGTTGCCAGAGCGCACGCACCGCTTGGCTCGGCGTCATACCGGCCCTGGAGAGAGCGGCGTCCCCACTCCTTTTAAGATCGGCATCGAGACGCACGTTGATCTGAGCGGCTGTTGTGGTCATGACCCCTCCTTAATACTTCAAAACTATCATAAAACTCTATGGTAGATACGTAAAGCATGTATATCATTTATAAGCATTAGCCGTACTCTGTACACAAAAAGCCGCCGAGGCACACTGCACCTCGGCGGCCACATATCACAGATCTAGCTCGGTTTCACCCTTTGCATTCGCCCAGATAAAACCTGCCGAAATCAACATCCCTCTTTGGCAGGTTTTAGAGCTCCGCGCTTTCGGCTCCGTTGATATGGAGGTCGCGCTCGTAGAAGGCGGTGAGGGCGCGGATGGCGTACATCACGTCGCGTACGCCGCCGGTCTCGTAGCTTGAGTGCATGGCCAGCTGCGGCAGGCCCACGTCCACGGCATGCATGCTCGCCTGCATATTGGACAGGTTGCCGAGTGTGGAGCCTCCGGCCATATCGCTCTTGTTGGCGAAGGCCTGTGTGGGTACGTCGGCGTCATCACAGATGGCCTGGAACACCGCGCGGCTAAAGGCATCGGTGCAGTAGTGCTGGTTGGCGGCTTCCTTAATGACAATGCCGCCGTTGAGCACAACCTGATTGCGAGCATCGCACTTCTCGGCGTGGTTGGGGTGCACGGCATGCGCATTGTCGCAGCTCACAAGCATCGAGGCGGCAAGTGCGCGATGGTACGACTCGTCGTCAAAGCCCAGCGATCCGTTGATGCGGCGCAGCGCGTCGGCCAAGAACGTCGACATGGCGCCCTGCTTGGTCTCGGAGCCAACCTCCTCGTTATCAAAGCAGCAAAAGACCGAGATGTCATGCGCATTCTCGGCACCCAAAAATGCCTGCAGCGAGGTGTAAGCGCAGGCCAGGTCGTCGAGCTTGGGCGTCGAGATAAACTCGTCGGCCCAGCCCCAAATGCGCGCATCCTGACGATTGACCAGGAACAGATCGCGACCTAGGATCTGCTCGGGTTCAACGTCCAGTTCGTCAGCGATCAGTACGTCAAAATCTCCCTGTTTAAGCTCGCCGGCGCTGATGAGCGGGCACAGGTCGACGGCTCGGTTGGGAGCAAAGCCCTCGTTAACGCCGCGGTTCATGTGGATGGCAAGGCTCGGGATAATAGCGACCTCGCGCTCGGTGGCAAGCAGGCGGCTCTCGATACGGTCGCCCTCGCGCACCAGCACACGTCCGGCCAGCGCCAGCGGGCGGTCGAACCAGGTGTAGTCGATCATGCCGCCGTAGGCCTCGGTGTTCAGGCGCAGCGTCTCGCCTGCGCCATCGAGCTCGGGCACGGCCTTGACCTTAAACGTCGGCGAATCGCTGTGCGACGCCGTGAGCTGAAAATGATAGTCACCGGCAACGCCGTCCTCGCCCCACGTCGCGGCCAGGTCCTCGCCCACCTTAAAGGCAACAACGCTCGAGGTGTTGCGCTGCGTGTAATAACGCCCGCCCGGCTCGATGTCCCACGCCGCATTCTCGGGCAGGTAGGTAAAGCCCGCCTCGTCGAGCTCGGCCATAATGGTCGCCGCCGTATGGAACATGCTGGGGCATGCCTCGATAAAGTCGATAAGGTCGTTGGCGGCCTCGATATCATCGGCCGTCACATGCGCGCGCTCGGGCGTTTCCTGATCCGTCATGCTCTCCCCTTTCGCTGGGTTGATGGTCCCCTCCAGCATACCCCGCCACGCCAGCGCCGCACTCTTCATTCCGTGCTTAATTCCGCGCCACTCACCAAGTTGAGCCATCATGCCCGCGCTCCTTTTGCGACAATTGCGCTAACAGAACGAGAGGAGCCGTCATGAAGCCACGTAACATTGCCATCACCTGCGGTGTCGCGGGAGTCGCCGTCGGCCTTGCCGCTGCCACCGGTATCGTTTATCACAAGCAAATCAAGTCCGCCGCGTCGCTCAAACGCTTGACCGGCTACGCGGATGGCTATGACCTGTACGCAATCGACATCGCCTACGACTACGATCTCGATCGCATCATCGCCGCTGGCGTGCGCGACGACCAGGCCTACATCGATGCCGTGGTGGCGCAGGTGCTGCCCGGTGTGCCGGCACATGTCCAGGCGCCCCAGTTTGCCTGCAGCGCTTTTGTCGCCGTAGATGCCGAAGGCCGCGTGCGCACCGGTCGCAATTACGACTTTAAGGACGACACCTCGGCGCTGCTGGTGCGCAATCACCCACGCGGCGGCTATGCTTCCATCGGGCTTGCCGCCCTTAACAACCTGGGCGATAACACTCCACTTGACTCCGTCGCCGGACGCGCCGCGGCACTCATGGGCCCGTTTGCCCAGCTCGACGGTATTAACGAATGCGGCGTGTCCATTGCCGTACTCACCCTGGATTCCAAGCCCTGTGACCAGGACACGCAACGGCCCGTCATCAACACCTCGCTCGCCATCCGTCTGGTGCTCGACCGTGCCGCCACCACGCAAGAAGCTGTCGACCTGCTTTTCGCCTACGACATGCACGCCATGGCAGGACGCGATTACCACTTCTTTATCAACGACGCCGCCGGTGACGCGCACGTAGTAGAGTGGGATCCGCGCGATCCGGACCGCGCTTTCAAAGCGACTCCTGTACGCCAGGTTACGAACTTCTACGCCTGCTATGACGACGAAGTGCTGTCCAACCAAAAGAATGGCGAGCTGGGCCATGGTAAAGAGCGCGCCGTCGCGATCGCCGATGTCCTTGACGCCCATGTCGGTGCCCAGGACGAAACGATTGTCTGGGAAGCCCTGCGCGCCGCAGCGCAAGAACCCAATCCGGAAGACATCACCAGCAATACGCAATGGTCGGTCGTCTTTGACAATACCGAACCCGCCGCCGCCATTACGCTGCGCCGCCACTGGGGCGACGTCGACGCCTTCGCACTGTAAGGAGCCAGACCCGTCGGCCTTACGCTCGCCTGACGTTGTTTACATTTCCATACGCTTGAGCTAACACGTTTTACCCCCGTATCAACAGTGTGCGGGGGTAAACTTATGCGCATGTTATAACTTGCCCGGAAGGATTCATCATGCTTAGGATCGGTCTTCTTACCAGTGGCGGCGACTGCCAGGCACTCAACGCCACCATGCGCGGCATCGTCAAAACGCTTATGACCAATAGCGAAGAATCTATCGAGATCTATGGTTTTGAGGATGGCTACCAGGGCCTTATCTACAGCAGATTCCGTGTCATGACGCCCGCCGATTTTAGCGGCATCCTCACCCGCGGCGGCACCATCCTGGGCACGAGCCGCACGCCGTTCAAGCGCTTGGACATTCCCGAAGCCGATGGCGTCGAGAAGGTGCCCGCGATGGTCCACACCTATCACAAGCTGCAGCTCGACTGCCTGTTTATGCTGGGCGGCAACGGATCCACCAAGACCGCCAACCGCCTGCGCGAAGAGGGCCTCAACGTTATCGCCCTACCCAAAACCATCGATAACGACACCTGGGGCACCGAGTTGACGTTTGGCTTTACGAGCGCCATCGACGTCGCTACCAAGTGCATCGACGACATCCACACCACCGCGTCGAGTCACGGGCGCGTGTTCGTTATCGAGATCATGGGCCACAAGGTTGGCTGGATCCCGCTGTATGCCGGCGTCGCGGGCGGCGCAGATGTCATCTTGATTCCCGAGATTCCCTACGACATGGATAACGTCATCAAGACCATTGAGCATCGCATGGAGACCGGCAGCCGCTTTACCATCGTGGCCGTCGCCGAGGGCGCCATCTCCAAAGAGGACGCGGCACTGTCCAAGAAGGAGTACAAGAAGAAGCTCGCCGAGCGCACGAGCCCGTCAATCGTGTACGACATCGCCAAGGAGATCGAAGCCAAGACCGGTCGCGAGACCCGCGTCGCCATCCCCGGTCACACGCAGCGCGGTGGCCAGCCCGACGCTCAGGACCGCATCTTTGCGACCCAGTGCGGCGTCGAGGCCGCGCTTGGCTGCCTGCGTGGCGAGTTTGGCTACATGATTGCCCTGCGCGACGGCAAAATGTGCCACATGCCGCTCGAGGATGTCGCCGGCAAGCTCAAGTTTGTCGACCCCCAGAGTGATCTGGTGCGCGAGGCCAAGGCGTTGGGCATCAGCTTCGGCGACGAATAGCCTCGGCTGGAACCGCCCCCATCGGAGCTCCCAGGGCTTACCTCCCAAATCGTCCTCGGACATGTCAGGACCCCGCCGTGCGCTTCGCGCGGCGGGGTCCTTCCGTCCTGCGGAAAGATTTGGGAGGTAAGCCCTGGGGCCTCCTGCGGTAACTAGGGAGGCCGAGGCTATTCGCCTTCTTGCTGCGGGTGCCTGACCTGAAATTCAGTTGCGGTGAAATAGTTCCTGCTTAGCCCGCAAATGGCTGAATTTAGGAACTATTCCACCGCAATTTACTGAGTGGGAGCTCTTGGCTGCTACTTGCATTGACATTTGTCCTAAAATGGCTGGTCGTTAGGGGTTGCTACCGGTAGTTGCGGTAGGGTTTGAGCAGATTCTAACTAGAAATGGTGGTCGCTACCGGTTGTTCTCGGCATACTCGGCTCATTCGATTCGACCATCAAACGAAAGGAACCACCATGGATCTTGCGATGGCACAGCGCCTCGTCGATCGCCGTAAAGCTGCCGGGCTTTCTCAGGAGGCGCTTGCTGCCCAGCTGGGCGTAAGCCGCCAGGCTGTTAATAAATGGGAGCGCAGCGAGTCCTCACCCGATACCGATAACCTCATTGCGCTCGCCGCGCTGTATGGCGTGTCGTTGGACAAGCTGCTATATGGGGAGGCGGCCAACGATGCCGACGGCCCGGAGGACGGTAGCGCCGACACCGAGACGGCGGATGTGGCTGACGAGGCTGAGGATTCTGCCGAGCACGTCGATTGCGGTGACAAACCACTTGTCGATATTTCCCTCGCGCGCGGTATCCACGTCATTGATCCCAATAAAGGCGAGGAAGTCCATGTTGGTTGGAGCGGCATCCATGTGACCAACGAGCGCAAGGGCGAAGAGGTGCATGTGGGGCCGGGCGGCGTGCATATCGATACGCTTGAGGACGATGGACATAGCGTGCGTACCAATGACGACGGCACCGTCACCATCGACGGCGAGACGTTTTCCAGCTGGAAGGAAGCACACGACAAGCTCGACCATCATGGCAAGCATTTCCACACCAAGGTCGGACGTGCATGGAACAAATTCCCCTTCCCCGCACTTGTCACTCTCGCCTATCTGGTGCTCGGCATTGTCTACGGCACATGGGGCATGGGGCTTTTCCTCGTCTTTTTGGTTCCCGTCTACTACGCGATTGGTGACTTTATCGATCGACGCCATTTGTCAAAGCTCACTGAATGCGTCTATCCAGCAGCCGCCATCGCTTGGTTCCTCTACATGTGGCTCTGTTTGGGACAGCCCCATCCTGCATGGATCATCCTCATCACGATTCCCATCGTAAAGGCGCTCATGCGCTGGTGTCGCAAACAATGGAAGTGCCGCAAACAGGCCTAAACCGCCCCAACCAGCCAGCGCCACTCATCCGACACCGCCCGCCCCTTCCAAGTTGCGGTGATATAGGGACTGTTTTGAGGCTCCAAAGCGCCAAACAGTCCCTATATCACCGCAACTTACAAACAACTGGGCCAGTTCCGGCACGGAGATTAGCATTGAGCTGACCACGCGCCAAGAAAAGGGTCTATTTACTACGTTTAACTCGAGAGAGCCGACCATACCTGCCTTTTTTGAAAATCGACAGGCCTTTTACCTGCGGTTTTATTTTTCGTTTTCCTGGCATGATTGAGAGTATCCAATTAAACGTAGTAGATAGGCCCGTTTTGTGGCATACGACCCATTCAAGCCCAATCTCGAAGGCTAAAGAGAGCCTCTCATCCACGCCTGCGAGCAGAAGATAGCAAAGCATATCAAAGCAACAAACGCCGGATCGCCCGTAGGTGTCCGGCGTTTGCCCAGATAAAACCTGCCAAAATAAACCTGTCCCTTTTTGGCAGGTTACTCGGCGCTTTTGAGGGCGCCGACCATGTCGATCTTGTTGAGGGTACGATTGGTGGCGAGGTTGACGATAAACGTAAAGCCAAAGGCCAGCAGCACGGATAGCGCGTAGCTTAGCGGCTCGACCTCGACATCAAAGTACAGCGACGGCATCTGCAAAATGTACGTAAAACTCTCGGCCAGCAAGCCGCCCAGCGGCACGCCCAGCGCAGCGCCGATCGCCGTGAGGATCAACGTCTCCTTGTTGACGTAATGGTGCACCTCACCGCGACGGAAGCCCAACACCTTAATGGTCGCCAGCTCGCGCTCGCGCTCGGAGATATTCGTGTTGGACAGCGTAAACACCACCACAAACGACAGGCACGCTGCCATAAAGGTCACGAGCACAACGACCGAATTGATAATCGTAAAGTTCGCCTCATAGTTTTCCCAATGCTCGGCCGTACTCGAAATCGTAAGCCAACCGTCACTCTTAAGATTCTTGCTAAACGCAATCTGGTCGGCCGACGAACCCTTAAGCAGCACAAAGACGCCGTTAAGACGTGCGCTTCGACCGAACGCGCGCTCATAGGTGCCCTGCGTCATGTAAAGCGTGTTGCCCAGATAGTTAAGCGAAATGTCGCTGACTTTGACCTTGGCAACATTGAGCGACGAATCCTGGACGTGAGCCGTATCGCCCGGCTGAATCCCCAGTACCAGCTGTGAACTTTTGCTCAGATACACGTCTCCGTCACGCAAAGACAGCGGCTCTTTGGACTCATCCTCCAGGCGCACGTAATCGCCCAAGTCACTCGTGCGGTCATCGGGCACCACGATCAGCTGCACGGTCTCGCTCTTGCCGCCAAACGTAAAGGTGACGTTGTCGGTCATAATCGGCAGGGTCGAGGTCACGGTCACGTTGAAATCATTGGCCGCGCTGCGCTCATCCAATGCCGCGCACGTCTGCGAAAAATCGTCGGGATTGGCGACCGCCAGCAGGTCGTAGCGCGTGATATGCCCGTACTGTTTGGGCGAAAGCGCCACCGACGTGTCGCGAATGCCCATACCGCAGATCACGAGCGCCGTGCAGCCGGCGATACCGAAGATGGTCATAAAAGCGCGCTTTTTGTAGCGGAACAGGTTACGTGCTGCCACCTTGTTCAAAAAGCCCATGCGGCGCCAGATAAAGCCGATGCGCTCAAGCAAGATGCGAGAGCCGGCGCGTGGGGCCTTGGGACGCATGAGCGAGGCCGGGGTCTCGGCCATCTCGTGGCGGCAGGCGATAATCGTAGCGCCCACCACGCCCACGGCAAACAGCGCCACCGAGACGATTGAGGACACGATGTCGTACGAGAGCAGCATCTGGGGCAGCGAGTACATGTCGTCGAACACCGTAAACAGGAACAGCGGCAGGCCCACAAATCCGATGATGTTGCCGAGCACGCCGCCGATCAGACATGCCCACAGCGCATAGTCCACGTATTTGGACAGGATGCGCTCGCGTGAATAGCCAAGCGCCTTGTACAGGCCAATAAGCGTGCGCTCCTCCTCGACCATGCGCGTGGCGGTGGTAAGACTGATGAGCACAGCGACGACAAAGAAGATAAATGGGAAAACCGTGGCGATGGCCTCGATCGAAGAACTGTCGCTCTCGACGCTCGAGTAGCTTGCGATGTTACCGCGGTCCTGAATGTACCAGGTGCATTCGCCCAGATCGGAAAGCTCGGCGCGGGCATCGGCAAAATGCTGGTCGGCGGCGGCGCGGCGCTGGTCCAACTCGGCCTGAGCCTGGACGCGCTCCTCGCTGCCCTCGGCCATACGGTTGATGTTATCCTGCTCGATCCCAAAGAGCATGGCGGCCTGACGCTCGGCCGTATCCAAGCTTGTCGGCGTGTCAACCGTCAACTCCTGGACGCGCGCCTTCTCACGCTCCTCGCGGATCTTCTCGATGTTGCCTTTGACCTCGTTGATCTTTGTCGTGTAGGCATCTAAATAGGAGTTAAGACTCTTGGCTCCCTCGACGATCACGTGGACTGCGGAGTAGGAAGAAGATGTCGCGGCATCCTCGCTCACATAGAACTTATAGTCCGCAGCCGAAGCAGCGCGAAAGGCGTTGACTGTCGAGTCGGAGCTCACATCGGTAGGATCGAGGACCTCGGCCGTAATGGTGTAATCGCCCGCGGCAAACTGATCCTTGGCACTTTGGTTGGACGAGCTCGCGTCATTGGCGGCAAAACTCACCGTATCGCCGAGCTTTTTGCCCGAAGCCTTCAGGAACTTCGAAGTCACCGCGACTTCATCGGCGCTCTCGGGCAAATCGCCGCTCACCAGCACCGGTTGATCGATATTCTCCTTGGAGAGACTTTGCACGACCACACGCTCGCGCGTTGTGCCCACGGCGGTGTAAGCGGTCTCGGTGTAGATACCCTCGGCCGTCTCGACGCCGTCGACCTCTTGGATAGCCGCGAGATCGTCGCGCGTAAGGCCATAGGTCGACTGCACGTTAATGTCATAGACATTCTGCTGGTCAAAGTAGGCATCGACCGAATCGCACAAATCCTCGCAGCCCGCCTTAAGGCCGCACATCACGCTCACGCCGAGCGCGGTGATGACCACGATGGACAAGAAGCGCTTAAGACTGCCCCGAATCGTGCGGTAGATGCCACGGCGAAATACCGTCGGCACCATATCGTTTGAGCTTTGAGCAGTGCGGTAGGTCGCGAACTCCCGGTCGCGACCCGCGTGCTCCGCATCGTGGTTTTGTCTGTTTTGGCGATCTTGGTCCATGGGCGCTACCACTCGATCGTCTCGATAGGCACGGGATTTTGCTGAACCGTCTCGCTCTCCACGCGACCGTTCTTAAAGCGAATCAAGCGATCGGCCATGGGCGCCAGCGCGGAGTTATGGGTGATGATAATGACCGTGATGCCCTGCTTGCGACAGGTATCCTGCAGCAGCTGCAAGATCTGCTTGCCAGTTTTGTAGTCGAGTGCACCCGTGGGCTCGTCGCACAAAAGCAGCTTGGGATTCTTGGCCAGTGCGCGGGCGATGGACACGCGCTGCTGCTCGCCGCCCGAAAGTTGCGCGGGGAAGTTGGCGAGGCGCTCGCCCAGGCCAACCTGGCGAAGCGTCTGTTCGGCATCGAGTGAATCGGGGCAGATCTGCGCCGCGAGCTCGACGTTTTCGAGCGCCGTCAAGTTGGGGACCAAATTGTAGAACTGGAAGACAAAGCCGACGTCGGCGCGGCGGTATTCCACGAGCTGCGCCTCGTTGGCAGAGCTCACGTCGCGCCCGTCCACCGTCACGGTGCCGGAGGTCGCCGTATCCATGCCGCCCAGGATGTTGAGCGCCGTGGTCTTGCCGGCACCCGAGGCGCCTAGGATAATGGCGAGCTCACCGCGCTCAACGGTAAAGCTCGCGCCGTCGAGCGCGTGAATGCGGGCATCGCCCTCGCCGTACGCTTTGATGACGTCTTTGAATTCGATATAAGCCATCGATTAATTCCCATCTGGTCGGATAACTCTTTAGTATTACCCATTTCCCACCTACCAAAAAGGGACAGGTTTATTTTGGCAGGTTTTATATGGGGAAACGGCAGCTATAGATGAGGCTACGGGGAGGCAGAGACATCATCGACGGGGTCAGGCCGACCGCCAAACACAACGCACGCATCTCTATCTGTCAGCCAAATCATTCGAACAGCTGTTCGTTTCTATGATATGATTCCGCTATCTAAGCAGGCCAATACGCAGAAAGGCGCCAACATGGCGTTCGACTTTAAGAAGGAATGCAAGGAGCTCTACAAACCTGCAAGCAAGCCGAGCATCGTAACTGTCCCGCCATTCAATCTCAGGGCGGGATTCAGTCGGGATTCAGTTTCAACAAACGGCATCATCCGGTAACCGATATGTAAGGCTGTATAAATCATTTCCATTTGCCTAACAAAATGACCGCTCGGCTAACAAGCTCGGCCCATGTCCTCACGCGATGGTACTGTTCTCTAGAGTTCTTATTAGAGAGGGGTGCTCCATGGAGATCACCATCAATCGCGAAATTGGGAAGCTCGGACTTCCCAGGCATCTTGTGCTTGGCATGGATCCAGGAATTGCAAGCTGCGGATTCGCACTTATCGACACAGCCAATCATGAAATCCTGGATTTGGGCGTCAGATTATTTGACTCTCCAACTCATCCTAAAACGGGCCAAAGTCTTGCGGTTATTCGCAGGGGCTTCCGCTCTACCCGTCGAAACATTGACCGTACCCAGGCGCGCCTGAAGCACTGTCTCCAAGTCCTCAAGGCTTATGGCCTCATCCCCCAAGACGCCACCAAAGAGTACTTCCACACCACAAAAGGCGACAAGCAGCCGCTCAAGCTTCGCGTTGATGGACTTAACCGCCTGCTCAACGATCGCGAGTGGGCACTAGTCCTTTACTCCCTCTGCAAGCGCCGTGGATACATCCCCCACGGAGAAGGCAATCAGGATAAATCAAGCGAAGGCGGCAAGGTTCTATCTGCCCTTGCGGCCAACAAGGAAGCAATTGCGGAGACCTCGTGCCGCACCGTTGGCGAATGGCTCGCTCAGCAGCCTCAAAGTCGCAATCGTGGCGGCAATTACGACAAGTGTGTAACACACGCCCAGCTTATCGAAGAAACTCATATCCTATTTGATGCTCAACGCTCCTTTGGCTCCAAATACGCTTCGCCGGAATTTGAGGCCGCATATATCGAGGTTTGCGATTGGGAGCGTTCGCGCAAAGACTTCGACCGCCGCACGTACGACCTCGTTGGCCACTGCTCATACTTCCCAACAGAAAAACGAGCTGCACGCTGCACGCTTACGAGCGAACTCGTTTCAGCCTATGGCGCACTCGGCAACATCACCATCATCCACGAAAACGGGACCTCTCGCGCCCTGAGCGCAACGGAGCGCGATGAGTGCATTGCAATCCTGTTCTCGTGCGAGCCAATTCGAGGCAACAAAGATTGTGCTGTTAAATTCGGCGCCCTCAGAAAAGCGCTCGACCTTAGTTCCGGCGATTACTTTAAGGGAGTTCCAGCTGCCGACGAAAAAACGCGCGAGGTGTACAAGCCCAAGGGATGGCGCGTGCTCCGCAATACCCTCAATGCGGCCAACCCCATTCTCCTGCAGCGTTTGCGCGATGACCGTAATCTCGCCGATGCCGTTATGGAGGCGGTGGCATACTCTTCAGCTCTCCCCGTACTCCAAGAGCAGCTTCAGGGGCTACCGCTTTCGGAAGCGGAGATCGAGGCGCTTTGCAGGCTTCCCTATTCATCCAAAGCTCTTAACGGCTATGGCAACCGTTCCAAAAAAGCACTCGACATGCTGCTCGATTGCCTCGAGGAGCCCGAGGTCCTCAACCTTACGCAGGCCGAAAATGACTGCGGTCTGCTGGGGCTGCGCATCGCTGGCGCCCAGCTCGAGCGCTCCGATCGCCTGATGCCCTATGAGACCTGGATCGAACGTACCGGTCGGACAAATAACAATCCCGTCGTCATTCGCTCCATGTCGCAAATGCGAAAAGTGGTCAACGCCGTCTGCCGCAAGTGGGGCGTGCCAAACGAAATCCACGTTGAGCTTGATCGAGAGCTCAGGTTGCCTCAGCGCGCAAAAGACGAGATTGCCAAGGCCAATAAGAAGAATGAGAAAAATCGCGAGCGCATTGCCGGGCAAATCGCTGAGCTGCGTGGCTGCACGGCAGATGAGGTCACGGGCAAACAGATAGAGAAGTACCGCCTGTGGGAAGAGCAGGAATGCTTCGACCTTTACACGGGCGCTAAAATCGAAGTCGATCGCCTAATTAGCGACGACACCTACACGCAGATTGACCACATCCTGCCGTTCTCTCGCACGGGAGAAAACTCACGCAACAACAAAGTCCTGGTCCTCGCCAAAAGCAATCAGGATAAACGCGAACAGACACCTTACGAATGGATGTCCCACGACGGTGCGCCTTCATGGGATGCTTTTGAGCGTCGCGTTCAGGAAAACCAGAAACTCAGCCGTCGCAAAAAGAACTTCCTGCTGGAAAAAGACCTTGATACCAAGGAAGGCGAATTCTTAGCACGCAGCTTCACCGACACCGCCTATATGTCGCGAGAAGTATGCGCTTACCTCGCCGACTGTCTGCTGTTCCCCGATGATGGCGCAAAGGCACATGTTGTTCCTACCACTGGCAGAGCGACCGCATGGCTGCGTCGCAGGTGGGGGCTTAACTTTGGTTCGAATGGCGAAAAAGACCGCTCGGACGATCGTCACCATGCCACCGATGCTTGTGTGATTGCAGCATGTAGTCGAAGCCTCGTGATTAAAACCGCTCGAATCAACCAAGAGACACACTGGAGCATAACCAGAGGTATGAACGAGACCCAACGCCGCGATGCCATCATGAAGGCTCTCGAAAGTGTTATGCCCTGGGAAACCTTTGCGAACGAAGTGCGCGCGGCGCACGATTTCGTCGTACCCACGCGCTTTGTTCCGCGCAAGGGAAAGGGCGAGTTGTTCGAGCAGACGGTCTATCGTTATGCCGGCGTCAACGCACAGGGTAAAGACCTCGCTCGCAAGGCGAGCTCCGATAAGAACATCGTCATGGGCAACGCCGTTGTGTCGGCAGACGAGAAGTCGGTCATCAAGGTGAGCGAAATGCTGTGTCTGAGGCTCTGGCATGACCCAGAGGCCAAGAAGGGACAGGGCGCTTGGTACGCAGACCCCGTCTACAAGGCGGATATTCCTGCACTTAAGGATGGGACGTATGTGCCCAGGATTGCGAAGGCTGCGACAGGAAGAAAAGCATGGAAAGCTATTCCGCAAAATGTATTAAATAGCGCCCCTCTTGAGATATATCTCGGTGATTTGGTTCAAATCGGCAATCAAAAAGGAAGATTCCGGGGAATAAATATCGATACCGTCAGCTGGTCTTTTGTTGACACTCTGTCCAAGCTTCCGGTCAAGATGCCAACAATTGGCAGGCTCAACAATGAAACCATCCCAACCCTAATCAGAGAATTACTTATCTGATCGACTTTATTATTGGCACGCACCCAACAAGCCGGGGCAAAGATCTAGGGGCTCAATCAGGGCCAGTCTATTTAATCTTTGCCTCGCGTTTTCTTATTCTGAATAGACCCCTGATTCGATAATCTAGGGTCTCTTAGTCTTCAGACCGCAGCCTCTCCAAGGTGATACGCTATACAGATGGTTCCGTACGTCGAGCCGCAGGTCTTGAGCACGCGCCCTTCCCCAAGGTGATACGCTGCAGGCTGAGTACTTGTGCGATCACAACGTGTCTTGAGCACGCGCCCTTCCCCAAGGTGATACGCTACGACTGAGGTTGAATATAAGATGCCAGCAGTCTTGAGCACGCGCCCTTCCCCAAGGTGATACGCTGTCCCCGGCTCATGTTGGTTAGTTGTCTATGTCTTGAGCACGCGCCCTTCCCCAAGGTGATACGCTTTCACTTCACCTGTAGGCTCTACATCCTGAGTCTTGAGCACGCGCCCTTCCCCAAGGTGATACGCTTAACCGGGCGGCATGGTGGGCGCGTTATGGGTCTTGAGCACGCGCCCTTCCCCAAGGTGATACGCTGATGGGGATATTGAAATCTCCGAGCGAATAGTCTTGAGCACGCGCCCTTCCCCAAGGTGATACGCTGACACCTTCTCGATCGCCGGGAACATCATCGTCTTGAGCACGCGCCCTTCCCCAAGGTGATACGCTTCGGAGTTCTTCAACCGAATCGCGAGCGCCGTCTTGAGCACGCGCCCTTCCCCAAGGTGATACGCTTAAATGACAGGTTCATTGAAAGCTTAATGCGTCTTGAGCACGCGCCCTTCCCCAAGGTGATACGCTATGTGCGCACAAAAAAGCCCCTTTAACAGGGGCTTTTCTGTTTCAAGCCTCAAAAAAAGAAGACTGATTCGACCTCAGATCTACATCTGCGATTCATTTTTTTCGAGACAAAATGCGTCGACACGTCGCGCTTCACGCAAGAAAAGAGCCGTATTCGGCACAGCGATTTATGTACTTTTCTTCACAATCGAATCAATCCTTAGGCGAAAAAACGCTCAAAAGGACCCGCCTAAATGCTATCCATAGCTACCGTTTACGGAATACTGGCTAACACTCGCCCAAAAAAGTTCGCCCCGCCCAATCCGAGGATTGAACGGGGGTTACTTTACGGGTAAGCCACTTAAGTGGCTCCCCTTGTCTGGAGCCGCGCCCTTCCCCAAGGTGAGCTGCTTTCGACTTAGCTGTATTGTAGCGCTAATGCGGGGAAGGTCGTCGACAAAATGGCCCAACGGACAATACTTATCCAGAGCAAGGCCCACCTCTGCATCAAGAACGGCCTATTGATGATCACCGTGGACGACCGCAGCTCCACCATTCCCCTCGAGGACATTTGGGTCGTCATCCTCGAATCCCATCAAACCACGATGACGGTCGCCTGCATGTCGCAGCTTAACGACGCGGGAATAGGCGTCATGATCTGCGGGCGCGATCATATGCCCAATGGTCTTATGCTCCCCATGGGCGCCCATTCGCGCCATGCGCGCATCGTCGAGGATCAGCTTGCCATGAGCCTTCCGTTTAAAAAGCAGCTTTGGAAACGAATCGTTCAGGCAAAGATACTCAACCAAGCGGCGGTTCTCACAGAAATGGGGTTGTCTGCAGGCCCTCTCCCCTCTTATGCCAAAACCGTTCTTTCGGGCGACACGGACAATCGAGAAGGCGCAGCTGCCTCCGCGTACTTTAAAGCCCTCATTACCGAAGGGACCAGACGTAACAGCATGCAGAGCTCCGCCCTCGATTATGGTTACAGCGTCCTGCGTGCAGGCATCGGAAGAGCAGCCGTTGGCGGTGGATGGCTCGTATCCCAAGGGCTTCACCATCACAGCGTTTACAACGCGTTTAATCTTGTCGACGATCTTATTGAACCGTTCCGCCCTCTCGTCGATCTAATTGTTATGAGCTACGGCGTTGCAGAGCCTTTGGGCCAGCGCGACAAAGCGTTGCTCGCCCGCGTGTTTGAGCACGTCATGACTATCGACGGAAAACGTTGCGGCTGTCAGCAGTGCATAGAGACAACGCTCTCTTCACTCAGAACCGCCGTTCTCGAAAAGGATCCCAAAAGGCTGTTGTTGCCCGAGCTAAAAGGGCTCGAGATGGTAACTGTTGAATAGGGAGGAGCCATGAGAGTTATGAGGTTATTGGTTCTGTTCGATCTTCCAACGGGGAGCAAAGCCGAGCGTCGGCAGTATAGCGACTTTCGAAAGTTTCTGATTAACGACGGATACCATATGGAGCAGTTTTCGGTGTATTCGCGCCTGTTGGTGACTCGCGAATCCGCAGCGGCGCATATCGCTCGCCTTAAGCTGAATCTTCCAAGCGCTGGAGAGGTCACCGTTATCGAAATGACCGAAAAGCAATACGAAGACCGAATGGTCCTTCTGAGCGAGCACAAGGAGCAGCCCGTTGAGCAGGGTGCGCAGTTAACGCTTGTGTTTTGACGTTGCCGCCTCGCACGCGCTTGACCTCCCCGGTCTTGGACGGCTTGCGATGTTGGGCAGCGTGTTTGGCATGGTAGGTGGAGCTTTTGCCTGGTGTCTTGCCCACGCCAAGACCCTTGCGGCGCGACTGCTCCCCAACCCCTATGTGCACATCGCCGTTATGGGGCTTATGCTGTCAGCGATTCTGCTCGCACCCATCCTTATTGGCTGCGAAGTCTTCGGCTTTGGCAACTTGCCGATGTTCTTTATTGCCTGCGTCGTGGCTTATCTGTTCAACATGGACAAATCTATCTACGCCCTGCAGGAGCGGGCGTAGATAGATGTCCAAGCAAGTGGTCTCAACCGGAAACAGCGTCCCACTCTGAGGCTGTATTCCGGGACACGGTTTCCGCTTGGAACGCCATTCGGAAAGCACATCCCGTTCTTTCACGGCGTCTTGGCTATGCAAAGTGCCCTGGCGTTATTCCTCGTACGCGCCCTCAAGCCGCAGCAGCCATTCCTTGCGGTCAAGCCCGCCGGCATATCCGTTGAGCGATCCGTCGGCCGCCACCACGCGATGGCACGGCACAATGATCGAAATGGGATTACGCGCGACCGCGCCCCCCACCGCACGAGGAGACACAACGGGATCCTCGTTTCCCGGTGCACGATGTCGAGCCGCAACACGCTGGGCGATCTCACCATACGTAGCGACCTCGCCACGCGGGATAGAAAGCAGCTCAAACCAAACCTCGCGCTGAAACGCCGTACCAATCATATGCAACGGCGGCGTAAACCGAGGCTCCTGCCCTGCAAAATAAGCATTCAGCCAAGCCCAGGAACGCTCAAGCACCGAAGAAGCCGCACCATTTACCGGGCTCACCGGCGACATGCCACCAGTACCGGAAACCGCATCGGCGCCTTCAACGTGCTCCGCATCTTCTTTGAGAAGCGTGGAGCCAAAATGTTCCTGCCCCTCAAACCAAAGTCCCGTCAGACCGCGGCCATCAGCGGCAAGCAAGATTTCGCCCAAAGGCGAGGCAAACGTCGTCGTGACCACCAGCGGCTCCTTTCAAAACTCCGCACCATAATACCGCGAATTGTGCAGACAACTCCCGCAGATGCGTCCGGACAGACTCGATTGTCCAAGAGAGGGCGTTTTCCCTCTCAATATCGGCCGATACCGAGTCGCAACGCCCAAAACGATGTCCGGCAAAAACGAAGGTGAATGGTTTTCCGAGAAGTGGACGAGTAAAACTAGGGCCCCGAAGCATCCGCATTTTTTAATTGCAAAACAGCAGGATTCATGCGATAAAACCGCAGGAAATGGCGGCCAAAATATGCCGATGCTTCAAGAGTCCAAAATAGGTCGTTCACTTCCCGGAAAACCATTCACCTTCGATTCGCATCAACCCCTAAGCCCTCACAAGCAACAAACACAGGCGCGCCAAAGTTACCGCCTCAACCCCAAAGTTCCCGCAGGCAGCAGGCGCAACAGCGCCGCAGCTGCCGGCGGCGCTCCACAGTCCCAAAAGGCGGCAGGCGCGAAGCGCCGGGGTCGCCGCCGGGACTAGGGCCCGCAACAGCCACGTGCCCCCACATCAGCCCAGCGGCCCCAACCGACAACGACCCCATCGCAGATCGCTTGCAGCAGCGTCGCCGCAGGCGGGGGCTGGGCTTAGTTTTCAGAACACTCCGCAGACCAGTGTGGCGCCTTGTCCGCAGCTCCGAAGGAGCAGGACAAGGCGCCACACATGATCGAGGACGTTCTGAAAACTAAGCCCAGCCCCCGCCGGACAGGTCAACCTACTCGCAGAGCAGCTTAGCGATCTGGACGGCGTTGGTTGCCGCGCCCTTACGGATTTGGTCGCCGCAGCACCAGAAGGTGATGCCACGCGCGGCCTCGGGGTTCGAGATGTCGCGGCGCACGCGACCGACCCAAATCAAATCCTGGTCGGACGTATCCATCGGCATGGGGAAGCGGTCGTGCGCATCCTCGGCAGCCATATCGTCAACCAGCTTGACGCCGGGAGCGGCAGCCAGCGCAGCACGGGCCTCGTCAACCGTAATGTCGCGCTCAAACTCAAGCGTAATGCTCTCGGAGTGCGAGCGCAGCACGGGCACGCGCACGCAGGTGCAGTTCACGCGCAGCTCGGGCAGGTGCATGATCTTGCGGCCCTCGTTTTGCAGCTTCATCTCCTCGGAGGTAAAGCCCTCTTCCTTGACGCCGCCAATCTGCGGAATCAGGTTGCTCGCGAGCTGGGCGGCAAATGCACGCGGCTCGGGAATCTCCTCTCCACGGCCTAGGGCGGCCAGTTGAGCCTCGAGCTCGGCCATACCGGGAGCGCCAGCACCCGAAGCCGCCTGATACGTCGAGACAATCATGCGCTTCACGCCGGCGAGCTGATGCAGCGGCCACGTGGGAACCAGGCCGATGATGGTCGCGCAGTTGGGATTGGCGATAAGGCCGTGATGCCACTTGATGTCGTCGGCATTGATCTCGGGCACGACCAGCGGCACCTCAGGATCCATGCGGAAGGCGTGGCTGTTGTCGACCACGACGGCGCCGCGCTTGACGGCCTCGGGCAGTAGCTCCTTCGCGATGTCGTCGCCGGCGGCTCCAAGCACAATGTCACAGCCCTCAAAGGCCTCGGGACAAGCCTCTTCGATCACGATCTGCTCGCCTCGGAACTCGACGGTCTTGCCCGCAGAACGCGCGCTCGCCAGCAGCTTAAGCTTGCCGACCGGGAACTCCTGCTCGTTGAGGCACTCGAGCATCTGGGTGCCCACGGCTCCCGTCGCGCCCAAAATAGCAACCGTATACTGTTTCATGCTTCCCCCTTTAAAGGTTTTGGCTTTTGCCCGCACGCCGAGCAGGCTGATTATTGTTGCCAGTGTATACAAGAACGGGGCGGGCACGAAACCCGCCCCGTCGAAACGAAACCGAAACGAAACGCCCCGCCGTAGATTTTTGAGACATGACCCAAAAATCCACCGAGCAGCCGCTACTTTTTGAGCGCGACCAGGGTGGGATCGACCGGCGCGGGAGCCTCCAAATCGGAGACCTTCACAATGCCGTTCTCGTCGGAGAAGGCACGGTAAATGGTCCGAATCGCCAGGTCGAAGTCCTTCTCCTCGACACCGATAATGATGTTGATCTCGTCGCAGCTCTGCGAAATCATACGCACGCTCACGCCTGCCTGGCCAAGCATGCCAAACAGATGTCCCGAGATACCCGCGCGGCCGCGCAGGTTACGACCGACGGTCGCGATGAGCGCCAAGCCCTCGACAACCTCGATCTCGAGCGGCTCGACCTCCTGCTGAATGTCGCCCACAAGCGAGTACAGCGAGTCGTGCACATCCTGCTCCTGCACCACAGCGCCAAAGCGGTCGACACCGGTGGGCATGTGCTCGACGGAAACGTCATAGCGTTCGAACACCGAAAGTGCACGGCGCATAAAGCCAACGCGGGGCTTGGTGCGGTCGCGAGCAACGTTGATGGCGACAAAGCCGCGCTTGCCGGTCACGCCGGTAATGATGGGCTCGGCCTCACCCTCGTCAGCCGTCTCGCTAATGATGGTGCCAGGATCCTGCGGCGCATTGGTGTTCTTGATGACCAGCGGAATACCCGCCTCGCGCACGGGGAACACGGCCTCCTCGTGCAGGACACTTGCGCCCATGTACGAAAGCTCGCGCAGCTCCTCGTAGGTAACGCGCGCAATGGGCTGAGCCTCGGGAACAATACGCGGATCGGCAGAATAGAAGCCCGAGACGTCGGTCCAGTTCTCGTACAGGTCGGCACCAAGGCACTTGGCCAGAATCGAGCCGGAAATATCGCCGCCGCCACGGTCGAGCAGCTTGATCTGGCCCTCGCGCGTCGCGCCGTAGAAGCCAGGCATAACGAAGCCGCCCTGCTGACCATACTCCTGCACCAGCTCGGAGGTGCGGTTCATGCTGAGCGTACCGTCATGATGGAACGCCACAACCGTCGCGGCGTCCAGGAACGGTAGGCCCAGGTACTCAGCCATCAGGCGAGCAGTAAAGTACTCGCCGCGGCTCACGAGCTCCTCGGTGGAGTAACCGCCCGAGCGGGCGCGCTCGGCAAAGGCCGCAAACTCCTCGCGGATGGGATAGGTGAGCTCCAGCTCGTCAGCGATATCAAAATAGCGCTGGCCGATGTCCTCGAGTAGCTCCTCGCACGACACGTGATACTTAACGTGCGCGTTAACCAGATAGAGCAGGTCGGTCACCTTGGTGTCGCCCTTAAAGCGGCGACCGCAGGCGGAAACCACCACAAAACGGCGGGCAGGGTCGGCATCGACGATGGCCTTGATCTTCTTGAAGTGTTCGGCGTCGGCGACCGACGAACCGCCAAACTTGGCAATTTTTATCATGGCGTGGAGGTTACCTTTCTAAAAGCCTCTGCAAACCTGTTTTGCGTGCTCTGATACCATGGGTTCACCGATTGGGACCACGGCATCCGAGGAGCACTGTTATATGGGAACTTATCATAGTACACGAGGACGCACTTTATCGTGCTCAAGTAAGGTGGCAATCCGTACCGGCATCGCTCCCGACGGGGGTTTGTTTGTCTCGGACGAGCTCGGCACCCAGCAGGTCGATATCAGCTCGCTTGCAGATAAATCGTACTTTGAAATCGCTCAAGATGTGTTGGGAATGTTACTGAATGATTACACGGCCGAAGAAATTTCGACGTGTGTCGACGAGGCATACCGTGGCACGTTCGCGAGCGAAGAGGTTACGCCGCTCGTCAAACTCGACGCCGCACCGGGCGCCGACGCCCCTCAGACCTATGTGATGGAGCTCTTTGGCGGTCCCACGAGCGCCTTCAAGGACGTCGCCCTGCAGATGCTCCCCCGCCTCATGGCCCGCACCTCTGCCAAGGACGGCGGCGCTGAGCGCATCATGATCGTCACCGCCACGTCGGGCGACACGGGCAAGGCCGCGCTCGCCGGTTTTGCCGACGCTCCGGGCACGGGTATTACCGTCTTTTATCCCGAAGGCAAAGTCAGCCGCGTCCAGAACCTGCAGATGTCCACGCAGGAGGGCGGCAACGTCGCTGTCTGCGGCATCCGCGGCAACTTTGACGACGCCCAGAGCGCCGTCAAGCGTATCTTTGCCGATAAGGAGCTTGCCGAGCGCCTGGAGGCCGCCGGCACGGTGCTTTCGAGCGCCAACTCCATCAACGTCGGCCGCCTGGTGCCGCAGGTCGTCTACTACTTTGCTGCCTATGCGCAGCTGCTGCGCGCCGGCGCCATCGAGGCCGGCGACGCCGTGGAGTTCTGCGTACCGACCGGCAACTTTGGCGATATCTTGGCCGGCTACTACGCCAAGCGCATGGGTCTGCCCGTCGCCAAGCTCGTCGTGGCGAGCGACAAGAACAACGTGCTTGCCGACTTCCTGACCACCGGCGTTTACGACCGTAACCGCCCGTTCTTCACGACCATCTCGCCGTCGATGGACATCCTCATCAGCTCCAACCTCGAGCGCATGCTGTACTTCCTGTCCGATAGCGACTGCGAACTCGTTGCCGGCCTTATGGAGCAGCTGGCACAGACTGGTCGCTACGAGGTTCCCGCCGACCTGCTGGCCAAGATTCAGAGCGTCTTTGGCTGCGGTTGGGCCAGCGAGGACGAGGTCCGCGCTGCCATCAAGAGCTGCTGGGACGCGAACGGCTACGTGATCGACCCGCACACCGCTTGCGGCTATCACGTCTTTGAGCAGCTCGCCCCCGCCGAGGGTGCCAAGGCCCGCGTGCTGCTTTCGACCGCAAGCCCCTACAAGTTCCCGCGCGCCTGCTGCGACGCCCTGGGCCTCGACGTTCCCGAGGATGATTTTGAGGCTATGCGTGTGCTCGAGCAGGCCACCAACACGGTCGCCCCGACCCAGCTCGCCGAACTCGAATCCAAGCCCGTCCGCTTCGAAGACGTCTGCGACGTAGCCGACATGGCCAACTACGTAGAGTCTGCAGCAAAAAAGATGGCTTCCAACTAAACCCCTTATTAAGCGCCGGCGAAAGCCGGCGCACCTTCTTTCATCAGATAACCCCCCGGGATGATGACGAACGCGCACAGCGTGCCTGGCTGTTTAGTTCGTCGCGAGTTCCGCACGCAAAGGAAAGCACTTAATGTGCTTTCCGTCTTGCGCAGGACTGCCCAAGCAGCGAACTAAACAGCCAGGCACGCCAGGAGGACCCACATGATCAAAATCACCGTCCCAGCCACGAGCGCAAACCTAGGCATCGGCTACGACACCCTCGGCATGGCCGTTAGCCTCTACTCGCACTTCACCTTCGAGCGCGCCGACAAGCTCAGCATCACGGGCTGCCCCGAGGAGTTCCAAAACGAGAATAACCTGGTCTATGTGAGCTTTGTCGATGCTCTGGCCGCGTGGGGCGAGCCGGCTTTTCCCGTTGCTATCGACATTCAGACCGACGTGCCCGTCGCCCGTGGCCTGGGTTCCAGCTCCACCTGCGTCGTCGCCGGCATTATGGCCGCCGCCGCACTGACAGGCCACACCGTCGACCGCGCTGAGCTCGTCCGCATTGCCACCGAGGTCGAGGGCCATCCCGATAACGTCGCCCCTGCCATCCTGGGCGGCGCCGTCTGCTCCTTTACGCCGACCGATTCGCTCCCCCAGTGCCTGCGCTACGAGGTGAGCGATCGCCTGCGTTTTATTACCGTAATTCCGCCCTACGAGGTGCATACGAGCGAAGCGCGCAAGGTTGTGCCGCAGGAGATTCCACTCTCCACCGCCGTATGGCAAATGGGCCGCATCGCCGGCATGACGCGCGGCCTGGAAACCGGCGACCTTGACCTGATTGCCGCCGCCAACGACGACCGTATCCAGGAGCCCTATCGCCGCCGCCTCATCCCCGACTACAACGCCGTGCGCGACACCTGCCTTAACGGAGGCGCCAAGACCATCTGGATCAGTGGCTCCGGCTCGACCCTCATGGCCGTGACTGACGACACCATCGTGGCGAAGTTCCTGCAGGTCAAGCTGCGCGAGCAGTTCCCTAAGTGTGACACGCATATTCTGACGTGCGACACCGAGGGCGCTCAAATCGAGTACCTGTAGCGCCCTGCCTCATTGCTCTCACCGGTCCCCTTGGGGCTTCCCCTGAAAACGTCCTCGATCATGAATTGCCCCGTCGTGCGCTTCGCGCGACGGGGCAATTCGATCTGCGGATTGTTTTCAGGGGAAGCCCCAAGGGGACCTGCGCAGCCTCGACAGGATAATCGCATTCGCTGATTTAATCTTGTGCTCCAACGGAGCCACAGACGAGAGGCCTTCGCGCTGCGGAATAATTTTGAGGGGAACACCCCGACCATCCCTGCGTTTACCTTGCTGAGGATGTCTACAGGGACCCACGCTTTGAAGGGGCGCCGGGCAGATAGGGGCTTTTTAGGTTACATAATAAACTGTTTATCTATGCTACTATTTAACTAGGCATCGCAGTATGGAGGTGGTCAAAGTGTTACGCACACTCAAAGCTTCGTTTTTCCTCTCGATACTTTTGATATTACCGATATGTTTCTCGTTTAGCCCTTCGACTGCTTATGCTGCAGAAAGCGATGCTGTCGCAATTTCTGGCGCAACCCAAGATTTTGATTTAACGAAAGGTCCCGAGCAGTCTCATCAAATCAAGCTTAAGGATGGGACCGTTGCAGTAATAGGAATTAAAAAAACCAATGAACCCAGCCTGATATGGGACAGTTACTACAACAACGCATCTGGAACTTGGACTATCTATTACAACAGTCCTTTTATTTATCGCGAATTCAAGATCAAGATAGCGAACTCGCTCATTACCAGCGCTTGGGGACAAAACTATACGACTATCGGCTGTACGGTAACTAACGAGTCCTTTATATGGAACTCGAAACAGGCGACATATCGACTCAACTATGAATCGATGGGGATAACGTCCGGTATCGCCGTGTTGCAAGCGACCATGGAAGGCAGCACGCTCCACACCTATGCAAACTAGACTCACATCAATTGAGGAAGTTCAATGATCCCAATTCCTGCACGCTCAGACATTATGATCGCTCTCGTTTGGATTCTCTTCGGAGTGCTTATTTGGCGTATCTGCAAATGGGTTAAAAACAAGAAATAGTTGATAAAACGTATATGCCATTTATGCGATGCTTGGGGCCGTTGTTGGCGCCGGAATAATTTAGCCAAATATAGTCGGCCGAGATTGACCAATCCCG
>OCAG01000531.1_pt1 | contig 25102 bp, 30 predicted proteins | sample 1477111 | NCBI WGS metagenome assembly OCAG01 (sample SAMEA2580288, study PRJEB22360) | human gut metagenome | biome: human gut; feature: human-associated habitat; material: faeces | place: Denmark | collected 2008/2010 | reverse complement strand
GATGATAGAAGGTGATTCTGATATTGAGTTTTTAAGGGATTTTGCAAGACATATCTCATCTGAAGTAATAGGAAATATTTACGAAGATCCAGAATTATTAGAAGAGGTGGAAGAATGAAAATAAAAGATTTTTTAGAATGGTTTTCTGGTATTGACCCAGAAAGTGAATTGAAATTTGATTTGTTTGAGGAAATTATCAATGGAAATGGAGATTGTACGGAAAGATGGTCTCGATTATTTGCTGAAGATTTGGATTATGTTGATGAGGACGGAAATACACACTTAACATTTGTGTGGTTGGATTGAGAGGTAAAATAATGAATTTTGGAGAATTAAAAGAGTTAGTTTTGGAGTGGGCAGAAGACAAGGACTTGCTACACAGTGAAAACGCTGATAAACAATTTATGAAATTTATTGAGGAAGTTTTCGAGTTTAAAAGCGAGATGGATGTTTACTTTGATGGTGCTGAAACTTTAAAATCATTAAATAAAGAATACATGGAAGATGAAATGGGAGATATTTTTGTAACGCTTATTGTACTATGTAATCAATTAGGAATTGACTGCGTAGAGTGTTTGGAAATGGCTTATGAGAAGATTTCTAAAAGAAAAGGTAAGACTGTTAATGGATTATTCATAAAAGAGGAAGATTTATAGGCTGATGACTAAAAAGGAGTTGCAAAGAATCTATTTATTAGATTTGAGAATTAGTGCGGATATTAAGGAGTTAGAAAAGCTTAACTCTTTGAAGTATTCGATTAGATCACCTTCCGATTTTGGAGAAAAGGTGCAATCAAGTGTACGAAATGACAATGATTTGATTGAAAAGATTGTGGATTTGGAGACTAAAATTAATAGAAATATTAGCGAGTTAATCAATCTGAGAGAGGATTATAAGAAAAAGATTAGCGACGTGGATGAAGAATACGGAATTTTACTTAATTTGAGATACATTCAATGCTTGAAATGGCATGAGATTGCGAAGATTATGCACCGAAGTGTTGAGATGATATATAAAATGCATGGCAAGGCGTTAAATTTAATAAAAGATTTATAAAGTGTACAGTAAATTACAGTAAATTACAGTATGAACTATGATATAGTGGTATTGTAAAGAATTGAGCAAAAATAATTTTTTGTTTAGTTTCATATCACTCCAATTTTTAATGTAAAAAGGTCGATACAAGCGTATCGGCTTTTTTATTGGAGTTAATACTAATTTGATTTTGGATTATCCAGTTGTGGATAGTCCTTTTTATTTGGAAAGCGAGGTGATGTGCTTTGAAGAAATTGACAATTAAACAGAAGAAGTTTGCTGATGAGTACATCATCAGACAACGCATCTGGGCTTGCATGGAGTTAGCAAAGCGATACATGATGGGTTATGATTCAATTCCTGAAAGTTTAGCTTCAGAATGTAAAACAATTATAGCTAGCAAAGATACGAATTATATGCAAAAATTAGCCGCAAAATCAATATTACAAATAAAATATGGAAAAATTGAAACTAATAATATTATTGAAGAATATGCAATAGTAACAGACAGAAACGATTCTTTAGTTGCGAGATGGGTTAAAAAAGTAAAAAAACGTGATAAAGTATGTCAAATCTGTGGCTCAGACAAAAATTTAGTTGTACATCATATTAGCCATTGGGCAGATGACCCGATTAATAGAATAAATGTAAATAATGGTATATTGCTTTGTGCTAAATGTCATTCACTACAACACCCCGATTTACCGTTAGGTTTATTTATGGAGGTGAAAGATGAATAATAGACAACAATTGTTCTGTGAAGAATATTTGAAGGATCTTAATGCAACTAAAGCAGCCATTAGAGCTGGGTATAGCGAAAAAACAGCATACTCACAAGGACAAAGATTGTTGAAGAATGTTGAAATTAAAAATAGACTTCAAGAAATAAGAGAAAAGATACAAGACGAAAATATCGCAACAATAAAAGATATAGAGGAGTTTTTATCGCTTTCACTTAATGGCGAAATGGAAGAAGAAGTTATTTCAGTAGTTGCCGAAATAGAAGGTTCCTCAAAGGTTGTAAAAACAAAAAAACAAATATCTTTGAGAGACAGAATAAAAGCGGCGGAACTTCTTGGCAAGAGGTATGGTTTGTGGACTGAAAAACAAGAGGTCGATATTAATTTACCCACTTTTATTGATGATATTCAAGGGGCTGATTAGTTTTGGGTGCTATTCGTGTTTCAAATTTGATTGGTCAAGGATATAACGAGTTTTGGAATTGTAAAAAATTTTACAAGGTTGTTAAGGGTAGTAGAGGTAGTAAGAAATCCGTTACTACACAGATAGAAATTATCTATAAGATGATGAAGTACCCTTGGATGAATGTTATTGCTGCTAGAAGGTATCAAAACACTTTGAGAGATAGCGTGTTTGTAGGTTTAAAGAGTGCTACGAATAGGCTTGGTGTTCAAAATTTATGGAATTTTACGGTTAGTCCAATGGAAGCAACCTATATACCGACGGGTCAGAAAATACTATTTCGTGGTTTTGATGATGCTTTGAAAATGACTTCAATTCAATTAGAGAAAGGATCTATTACGCATTTATGGTTAGAGGAAGCTTATGAATTAGAGAGTAGGGATAAATTAGATACCGTTGTAGAAGGTATGAGGGGCATTTTAGAAGACAAAAATGCATACAGGCAGGTTATACTTACTTTTAATCCTTGGAGCGAAAATCATTGGTTAAAAAGCGAATTTTTTGATACGAAAGACGAGGATGTGTTCACTTTAACTACTACATACAAGCTTAATGAGTGGTTAGATGAGCAAACTATAAAAAGATATGAAAAACTATATAAAACTAATCCCAGACGTGCAAAGATTGTGTGTGATGGCGACTGGGGAGTGTCTGAAGGACTTGTTTTTGAGAATGTAGAGTATAGACCGTTAGATAAGGATTTTCTAGCGAAACAAAATTACGAGCTAATAGTTGGGTTGGATTTTGGTTTTACACATGATCCAACAGCTCTAGTGGTTTCTTGGCTTGATAGTGAAAATGGGATTTTGTATCTAATTGATGAACATTCCGAAACTGGCATGCATACTAATGAAATTGCTAGAATGATAAAAACTAAAGGATATTCAAAATCTCTTATTATTGCGGACTGTGCCGAGGACAGATTGATTTCTGAACTGAATAATGATTACGGTCTTCGAATAAAGAAGTCTAGGAAAGGCAAGAGCAGTATTAATCAGGGAATTGATAAGTTACAAAGTTTGAAAATTATTTGTGATACATCTCTAGTTAACTGCAAAGAGGAGTTTTATAGTTACTCATATAAATTTGATAAGGTTATGGGGAAATTTACTAATATTCCAGAAGATAAAAATAACCATTTAATGGATGCTTTACGATATAGTTTGCAGTCTGCATCTGATAAGGTTAGTGTCCAATTGTTTAGGGGGATAATTTAATGACAACACATGTTACAGAGACTATTAATTTAGTTAACGATTCAATAGATAAGGAGTTTACTATTTCTGAGGATTCTGGAATGACTCCAGAATTGCTGGATAAATTTATTCAAAGACATAAGAATAATATAGGTCACTATCAAAAGTTAAAAAATATGTATGAGACTGTGTATCCTATTTCTTTTAAACCTAAAAAGGAGGATAGCTACAAGCCTGACAATCGACTATCAGTAAATTTCGCAAAGTATATTGTAGATACTTTTAACGGGTATTTCATAGGTAATCCGATAAAATCTACACATGAAAACAAGAAGGTTAATGATTATTTAGATTTTTTGGATAGTTACAATAATCAAGATGATAATAATGCTGAATTGTCAAAGACTTGTAGTATTTATGGTCATGGTTTTGAACTTATTTTTAATGATGAGAACGGAAGAATCGGATTAACTTATTTGAATCCTATGCAGGCTTTTTTGGTGTTTGATGAGAGCATAAGAAGAAAAGTGCTGTATTGTGTTAGGTATTACAAGAACGTTGGCGGAAAGATTGAGGGTACTTTTTCTGATGATAAGAAGATTACTCATTTTATGTACACAGATGACGGCTTAAAGTTTATTTCAGAAGAAGAACATTATTTTAATGATGTGCCAGTTGTTGAATATGTTGAGAATGCAGAGCGTAAGGGGATTTTTGAGAGTGTTGAGAGTCTTATTAACGCTTTTAATAAATCAATTAGTGAAAAAGCTAATGACGTGGACTATTATGCTGATGCGTATATGAAAATATTAGGTGAAAAGTTAGATGAAGATGTTATCAAGAATTTAAGAGACTATCGAATTATTAATGTTAGTGGAGAAAATTCTGAGAAAGTGGTAGTTGATTTCTTAGCAAAACCTAATAGTGACACTACTCAAGAAAATCTATTGGATAGACTAGAGCGTTTGATATTTCAAATTTCAATGGTGGCTAATATTTCTGATGAGAATTTCGCACAATCAACTGGAGTTTCTTTGAAATACAAACTTCAAGCTATGGACAATTTAGCAAGAACTAAAGAGCGTAAATTTACAGCTGGACTTAACAGGAGATATAAGATAATTGCCAATTATCCTGGTAGTCCTTTGGATGGTGATGATTGGGTTAAGATTAGGTATAAATTTACAAGAAATGTCCCATCTAATTTATTAGAAGAAACAGAAATAGCACGTAATCTAAGTGGTATTGTATCGGAAGAAACACAAGTCAATGTTTTAAGTATTGTGGATAATGCAAAAGATGAGATTGAAAATAAAAGAAAAGACATTGAAGGTTTTGATGGTTTTATGAGGGTAGTAGATGAAGAACCTAAACCAGTATAATGAGTATTCAAGTAAAAGACAAAAAGAGTTATGGAATAATTTAGAAAAAGATGAGGCTAAGTTAATAGAAAAACTTACTCAATTTTACAGGGAAGAGTCTCATAAGCTTGGCAAAGAAATTGCCGAATACTTCGCTAGGTATGGTAAGGATAATGTTATTGAATACAGATCCCTTTTAACTAGATTAAGCAGTGCCGATAGAAAATTATTATACGAAAGATTTGATGCTTTTATTGAGAAATACCCACAATACAAACATTTAACTGATGTAAGAAAGTCTATTTATAAGTTAACAAGGCTAGAAGGGCTTAATGAGTCTATAAAGTTGCAGCAATTAGAAATTGGTGCTAAAGAAGTTGATAGATTACATGATTATTTGGTGGATTTATACGGAGATACTTATTATGAGATGGCTGATAGTATGGGATTTGGAAGAACTATGCTTAGTTTTGATAAAGAGAGTGCTGAGCTATTAATTAATAAGAAATGGACTCAACAAAAAGATTACAGTGATAGAATATGGGAAAATAAAAGTAAGCTTATTAGTTACTTAACTAATGATTTTAAGACGTCTATTATAAGAGGTGACAGTTTCAATAGGGTTGTAAAACAAATGTCTGAGAGGTTTGTTAATCGTTCAAGAGCAGATATTAAGAGAATTGTACGAACTGAAGGTACAAGAATCAATAATGAAGCTATGATGAAGACATTTGATGATTCTAAACTATATGATGAGTATGAGTATGTAGCAGTTATAGATAGAAAGACTAGCGATGTGTGCAAAGATTTGGACGGGGAGATATTTAAGCTCAAGGATCGCGAGGTCGGGATAAACTTTCCACCAATGCATGTTAACTGCCGTAGTAGTTTTAGCGTGGTGATACCAGATGATTATGTGGATAGATATGAAAAACTGTATGGCGATTATTTTGACAAAGAAAATAAAGCGAGTAGCGGAACTAATGATAATATTTATCCGATAAATGATAAAACCATAGAGAAATTAAAAACACCGTATATTTCAAGCTTATCGGGATTTGAAAATAAAAAATTAAATGAATATCATAAAAAATTACTGAAAGAAGCTAGAGATAAGAATAATTCAATGGAAGTTGCATATATGTTTGATGATTTTGATGATAATATCAAAAAAGTATATGGAGATAAAAGTAGTCTGGATTTAGGAGCAGAAAACAAGAAATTTATACTTCACAATCATCCGAATAATGAGTTTTTCTCTAATCAGGATTTAATATATTTCGCAAATCATTACGCCAAATTTATGAGCGTTGTAAAACATAATGGAAAAATACTTATGCTAGAAAAATTAGATGATTTTAATTATAAAGATTTTTATATAGAGTATCTAAGGGCTGAGAAAAAATATAAAAATTTGATTGATAGCAATGAACAAATAGGGTATACTAAAGTAGTACAAAGAGTAATTAATAAAGTTAAAACGTTAAACTTATTGGAGCGATAATATGTTAAATACACATGAAAATAATATTAAAGCAAAAAAAATGCTAGAAGAAGGGTATAAAAAATATCTAGAAGAAGAAAAGAAGAAAAGAAGAAAAAACAAAAAAGAAAGAATAAGAGAAAATAAAGCGCACTAACTAATTACAGCTGTAAGAAGGTAGATGTGCTTTTTTAGTGCAGAAAAGGAGTAAAAAATGAAAAGTGTAAAGATAGGCTGGAAAGAGTATGAAATAGTAGAAGCAGAAATAAATACTGCTATGATAGAGGATCCGAAAGAATGTTATGGTGAAATAGATTACAACAAATGTAAGATATATTTAAATGCAAATTACGGTGACGATATAAAACAAGAAACACTACTACATGAGATTCTTCATGGAATATCTGATATGTATGATTTAGATATGAGTGAAAATTTTGTAACTAGATTATCAAATGCAATATTTACAATGATTAAAGACAATAATTTAAGCATATAATTAGGTGAAAGCTATAAAAAAAAGATTTTTAAATAAAATAAAAAAATAAAGTCAGACAAGGAATATCACATTCTTTAAGACTAGACCTTGATAAGTCTATAAACTGTCTATTTTTTAATGCACTCAACTAGCTGAGGTTAAAGCTAGAACATATATAAATTCATGAACTTACATGTAAAAAAGGAGAAGAAAATGGAAGACATAAGAAAAATACCTTTGAATTTGCAACTATTTGCAGATGATGAGGCAGAAACAGAAGTGGATCAAGCGAATGTTGATTCTGAAAAAGAAACTGAAAAGACTTTTACACAAGATGAGGTTAACAAGATTGTTCAAGACAGATTAGCCAAGGAAAAAGCCAAGAACGAAAAAGCACAAGAAGAAGCTAAAAAACTAGCTAAGATGAATGCGGAGCAAAAAAACCAATATATGGTGGAACAACTTCAAAAAGAGTTAGAAGAATACAAGACTAAAGAGGCTAAAAACGACATGATTAAAGAGGCTAACTCTATGTTGAAAGAGGCAGATATAAATTTACCTGATGAGGTTGTGGCTATGCTTATCGGCGATAATGCAGAGGACACTAAGATTTGTGTAGATAGTTTTTCTAAGGCTTTTAAAACGGCTGTTGAGAGGGCTGTGAATGAAAAGCTAAAAGGAAAGACTCCTAAGCAAAAATCTGTTGCTGGTTTAACGAGAAAGGATATTTTATCAGTGAAGGATAGGCAAGAACGTCAACGTTTGATTGAAGAAAACGAAGAATTATTTATGTAAAAAGGAGAATTTAAAAATGGCAGATGCAAATTTAATAAAAAAACAAGATTTAAAATACCCTATTACGGTTGATGTTACTAATACATTTCAAGAAAATGTAAGCAAAATGTTGGAGTTATTAGGGGTTACTAGAAGAATATCATTGACAAATGGTTCTACTATTAGAATTTATGATAAATACGATGTTACTTTGGCGGATGGAAATGTAGCTGAAGGAGAGACTATTCCATTGTCTAAGGTTACTAGAAAAGAAAAGACTACAAAAGAGATTACGCTAAAGAAATACAGAAAGGCAACTACTGCGGAAGCTGTTCAAATGTATGGATCTAATGAAGCGGTGACAAATACTGATGATGCATTGGTACAAAAGCTACAAAAAGAAATTAGAAAGGATTTTGTTACTCTTTTAAAAACTGGATCTACTACTCAAAAAGCGTTAGGAAACGGACTTCAAGGAGCGGTTGCTAGTGCTTGGGGTAAGTTACAAGCATTGTTTGAAGATTTTGGTTCACAAAGATGCATCATATTCGCAAATCCATTAGATATTGCAAAATACTTGGGTAATGCTAATATTACTACTCAAACTGCCTTTGGTATGACTTTTATCAATGCATTTACGGACACAACTATTATTTCTACTACTGATATTGCAGAAGGCGAAATTTGGGCTACTGTTCCTGAAAATATAGTATTGGCATATATTAACGCTACTAATTCAGAAATGGCTAGAGAGTTCGGGTTAAACGGTGTTGGATTGGGTTATATAGGTATGACTCATTTCTTGGATCATACGTCTGCTACTACTCAAACATTATTAATGAGTGGAATGTTAATGTATGTTGAAAGATTAGATGGTATTGTAAAGGTTAAAATAACAGAACCTGCTCCAGCAACTGTAGGAGCGTAGATAGCATATGGGAGCAATAACAGAAGACAATTTAAAAGAGTTGTTAGAGAGAGTGCAAACAAGGATTAAGCCTTACAATGTTGTTGCTACTGAGGACAATTTGAAAGAATTAATCACTACTATCGCTGACCGTATTTGTTTGCGTGTTGGCGATAGTGTATTAAGTGGTTTATTGTATTCAATAGCAGTCGATGCAACTGTGAAAATGGTTAGAAGGGTTAACTACGAAGGTATTAATTCTGAGAGTGTGGACACTATCTCCACATCATTTGTCAGTGATGTATTGAGTGAATATGATGATGAGTTTAGATCATATATTTATATGAACTCTAAAGATGATAGCAAGGGTAAAAGGATGATTCGCTTTTTATGATGTATTTAAGGCTGTACCCTATTTTCAAAATTCAAAATGGTCAAGACGAATTAAAAAATAAGTTGTATGAGGATAAGGTAAGTGAAAACTATTATCCTTGTAGAATTACTAACTGGACTAGGGATGATATTGAGATTTTAGGACGTGATGTTACCAAGAATTCAAGAAAAATGTTTTGTAATGGCTTTGATATTAGCTTTGCCAAGAGTTTGGAGAAGGTGAAAATCGAAGACGAGGTTTATAAGGTAATTGAAGTCAAGGACATCGGAAGATGGATATTTTTTATCATAGAAAGGGTAGGTAAATGAGATATTCGTTAAAGGGCGATAAAAGACTTGAACAAGCTCTGTATAAAAAGAGTAAGGCTAGGTTTTATGGTGTTGCTAATAAGAGTTTAGTGGAAATATTTAACAGAGCAAAAAGACCTCCTGGAACTCCGAGAGATAGCGGAGATTTGATTAAAAGCCGTAGGTTAAGAGAGGCTATTCCAAGTACAAGATTTAAAGGTATTTTTTATTATACCGAAGAGTACGCACCACATGTAGAATATGGACATGATGTTGGTAAAAATGGACACGTTGACGGTCAAAGATATCTTAAACGAAATGTTAGTAAACAGGGAAGGATATATATGAATGATTTGATAAAGGAACTGAAAAAATGATTAAAAAAATTGGTATTGTAGACTTTATTAAGATAGTTCAGGATTTAATTGAAAAGAATACTCTATTAAGGGCTTACGATTATGTTCCAGTGGATGAAAAGCCTCCGTTTGCTTATGTGGAATTGTACGATAAGAGGGCGGAGAACACGAAATCAATGTGGGGCGAAGTATTCAATATATTGGTTCATATCGTTGCAGAAGAATCCAACAGCAAAGTCGAAATGTACAAGCTTATTACAGAGATTGAAGAGGCTTTTACAGAAGAATTGAGGTTTGAAGATAACAATATTTCTGTTATTAGGCAAGACGAAATCGGTTTACAATCGTTGGAACAAGAAGAAACAGGTTCATGGCATGCTATTTTAGAGTTTGAGATTAAGCTTTGTTATGGATTTAAGGTCAAAATTTAAAAAAGGAGATTATTATGGGGGATTTAACAAAAGCGTTTGAAAATAACTTATATTGTGATTTTACTAGCTCTGCTTCAAAAGCTGTAGCTGGAAAAGATATTTTGTTGGCTATATTTAGTGCTGATGGTCAAAAACTATTGGGAATTAGTGGTCAACAAGGTTTAAAGATTAATAGAACAAGTGATTCTATTGAGGTATCTAGTAAGGATACTGTTGGTGGATGGAAATCAAAGATTGCAGGTATGAAAGAGTGGTCTATTGATAATGACGGCTTATTTGTACCTAGTGATGAGGCACATAAAGCGCTATCCAAGGCGTTTGAGGATTCAGACCTTGTTTGTATTAAGGTTGTGAATGTTAAAGAGAAAAAAGGAATGTTCGGAGGTCTTGCGGCGGTAACGGATTATTCTATCGAGGCTCCATTTGATGATGCTATGACATATTCTATTTCACTTGAAGGTAATGGAGCGTTAGTTGATTTAACTAGTGGTGATAAGAGTGCTAATGCAATGCCAGGGGATAAAGTAGGGGTATAAGATGAGCGATAAAGCGATAATAAACTTAAACGAAAAGAAATATGAATTAAAGTTTAATTTAAAAGCATTAGAAAACATTGAAAGAGCTATTGGAAGTTCTTTGATGGGAGAATTGTCTAAGTATAATGCTATGCTACCATTAACTACTCTAAGGGTTCTTTTTTCACATTCTTTGTATCAAATCGATGCAGGTAAAATAGCAATAGAGCAAGCATCAGATTTGTTTGACAAGTTGATTAATGAAAAGGGATTGATTTTTGTTAACATGTTGGTTGTGAATGAAATTAAGATTGACTGTCCTTTTTTCTTCCAAGGCGTTTAATTGAATTAGAATATTTTGAAACGGATAATAGCGAAATCGATGAGGAGTATGTGAGGTTAACTACTGAATATGCTGATGATATTGATTTCGCTTTTTATGTTGTAAATTTTGGGTATTCAAGAGAAGATTACGAACAATTAACGCCAAGAGACGTTGCATTTATTCGAAAAGCGTATGAGACAAAAACTGTGCAAGAAACAACTCAACTTAGAAATGCAGTGTTGAATGCAGTTAGTAATGCACTTAGAAAGAAAAACGCTAGGTTTCAAAAATTATGGAAGAAAGTTCAAAAGCCTCTGGATAAGGAAAAGGCAAGAAATGATGCTGAAATAATCTTTGAGACTGAAGAAAAAGAGGGTAAATCTTGGGTTGATAAAATTTACGAAGCTAATGGATTGAGGAGGTGAGATTATGGCGGCTGACTATACTTTAAGCGTTGAGATTAATGGTGATGCTAGTAGTATGGAAAAAGCATTTAAAAAGGTTAGTGGTGCTTTAGAGGATACGAAAAATAAAATCAACGAAGCTAGTTCAGGAGCGGTTCCTGGAATCGGACAAATGGCTAAATCATTTGGTATTGCACAATTAGCTGTAAAGGGCTTTTCTATGGCTATGGGTGCTGTAAGTGGAGCTGTTGACGGAGCTGTATCAAGAGTGGATACTCTTAATCAATTTCCTAAAGTTTTACAACAAATGGGATATAAAAGTGAAGAAGCAAAAGCATCTATTAAAAGCCTATCAAATGGTATCCAAGGACTTCCTACGACGTTAGATGGCATTGCTAGTACAACTCAGCGTATGACAACTATTATGGGCGATGTTCCCAAGGCAACTGATGCTACTTTAGCATTGAACGATGCTTTTTTAGCAAGTGGTGCAAGTAGTGAATCAGCAGGTCGTGGTTTGGAACAGTATATGCAAATGTTGTCTGCTGGAAAGGTTGATATGCAAAGCTGGAGAACACTTCAAGAGACTATGCCATATGCGTTGGATAAAACCGCGAGAGCGTTTGGATTTACTGGTAAGAGTGCAACTAATGATTTTTATGAAGCTCTTAAAAAAGGCAAAATCACTATGGATCAAGTTACTGATAAGTTTGTTGAGTTAAACAAAGGTGCTGATAGTTGGCATAATACTGCATTAGAAGCGACTAAAGGTATTGGAACATCGATGCAAAACTTACAAACAGCTATTAAAAATGGTGTTGCTAATGTTATTCAAAGCTTTAATGAGTGGGCAGAGTCGGAAGGTTTCGGAACTATATCGGATAACATCAACAAGATTAAACAAAAAGTTGGTGAGGCTTTTGGATATATTTCAGATCATATTCCAGATATTATGGATAAGGTTAAAGAAGTTGCAGGAGAATTTCAAAAATGGTATGAAAGACTTAGACCTTTAGCTCCAGTTATTTTGGCTGTTCTTGCTCCGCTTTTAGCTTTTAAAGGTGTGGTATCAATAGCTCAAGGTGTTACTGATGGTGTAAACAAGATAACGGGCGCTATTAATGGATTAGGTCAAGGTGTTGAAATTATAAAAGGCGTACCAGGTGCATTTAGTAACCTTAGGGCTAGCTTGTCAGGTATTGCTAGTGGTATAAAAGGCGGAATAAGTGCAATTGGTGGAGCATTTCAAGGATTATGGGCTACATTAATGGCTAATCCTATAATCTTAATCATAGCTGGAATTGTAGCTGTAGTAGGAGTACTAATTTATTGTTATAAGCATTTCGAGGGATTTAGAAATTTTGTAAATAATGTTGCTAGTTCGATTAAAGACTTTTTCGTTAATGCGTGGAATAGTATCAAAGAAACTACGGTAGAAATCTGGACTGGTATAAAGGATTTCTTCAGTGGGATTTGGGATGGTATAACATCAACTGTTACCAGCGTGTGGGATGGCGTTTCAGGTTATTTAAGCGGAATATGGAATGGAATAGTATCTATTGCTAAGGGGCTATGGGAAGGTATTAAGCTTGTTATTATGACTCCGATTTTACTAGTTATAGACTTGGTAACGGGAAATTTCACACAATTGCAATCAGATTTGCAACTTATTTGGGATAAAATCAAAGAGACTGCTGGATTATTGTGGGAAGGTATTAAGACTGTTATTACAACAGTTGTCGCTACAATCAAAGACGGTGTTATTGCTGGATTTGAGCTACTTAAAACTACTCTATCAAATATTATAACTGGAATACAAAACGTATTTTCAAGTGTGTGGAATGCGATAAAAACGTCTGTAATTAATATAGCTACTGGATTAGTAAATGGGGCTATATCAGTGTTTAACGGATTAAAGACGGGCGTTCAAAATATAATCAACAAGGTCAAGGATATCTTTAATTCATTGAGAAGTATAAGCTTGGTGGATATTGGTAAAAAGATTATGAACGGTTTTTTAAATGGTTTGAAATCTGCATATAAGAAGGTTCAAGATTTTATCGGGGGCATTGGCAACTGGATAAGAGAGCATAAAGGACCGATACAGGTGGACAGAAAGCTTTTAATTCCTGCTGGTAATGCTATAATGTTTGGTTTGAATAGTGGGTTAAATAGTGGGTTTGATGATGTGAAATCAAATGTTAATTCTATGGGAAACACAATATCAAGCATAATAGGTTCCGATAATAATCTTGGATTTGAGTTTGATCTTGATGATAGCGGATTCGTAAGGACAATTGATAACGCTAGAAATATTATTCAGGATTTTAAAGAATATGCTGAAAAAGGATTTGGATTAAATATGAGAAATAACGTATCTAATACTTCTGAAATGAAAAGAGTAGTATTAGGAGGAACGGGAGTGTTTAATCAAGATTCTAATGTCGAAAATACTGGCAAAGCTATTAGCACAAACGGTGTTCAATCACTTGTTGTAAGAGAGTTAGGAGATTTGAATTTAACTGTAACTAGTGAGATGGATTCTAGAGAAGTTGCAAGAGGAACATATAAGTTTACAGATGAGTTCTTAAAGAGAAATCAAAAAATCAGAGAAAGAAGAAGAGGAGAGTTGTATTAATGAATGATATTTTAAAATTTGTTACAGTTGACAAAGGAAAAAAGTTCGGATTTTTCTTCAATGGTACTGATTTTAGGGATTTACTAACTGTAGAAGAAATCAACAGACCTATTGCTTCAAATATTAGCAATAGGTTGAATGATTATATAAGTTTTAATGGGGCTGATTTGATAAGTACAAGAAGAGATCCGTTGTATTTCAAGATCAAATACAATACTGTAAAACAAAACAAAAACGCGATTAGAAATTTATTTGCTAATCTTTTGGTTACAGAGGAGTTATCAGAATTGTACTTTTATGATAATCCAGATGTTATTTACTACGCTAAATTAGATGGAACTACAGAAATTGAAGAAGGATACAATTACACAAAAGGCGAGTTAACTTTTATCATTCCATCTGCTTGCGGATATAAGAGAGAGCCTGTGGAACTGTCACAAGCAAATGCTAAGAGTATTATGTGCGAAAACAAGGGTACGGATAAGACGTATCCTATTTTTGATTTCACTTGTCATGGCAAGGTTACAATGATTGGCGTGACTAGTAAGCACGGCAGTTTCCAGTTCGGGGATAGTAAGGAGTTTGCACCAATTAAGCAGATGAAGATCCACAAAGAGCAAACTAGTAGCTTATTCAAGAGTGGTAAGGGAACTTTAACTATTCTTGATAGGGTTATGAAAACTAGCGACGGTTGGGATATTATGGATGCATCTAAACTTGTAGCTGATAGTGATTTTGATGGGAAGGTGTCTAATACTACTACATCAAGTCCAAAGACTTCTAACGGGACTGTTACTGTGTCAAAGAACGCAAGGTATTGGGACAATGGAGTGAGGATTGCTAATTGGGTAAAAGGTAAGTCTTTTAAATTTGATAAGACAAAATCTGTGAACAAGTCAAAATCAAAGAAGGCATACAGACTTATAGACAAAGAGGGATATCTTGGTTGGTTACTTGAAGAGGACATTCAAGGTCAAAGCCAAAGAACTGTAACTGGCGTGTATCCTTTTTGGAATAGTTCAAGTTTAAAGACATTCTCAACATTACCACTTCACAGAAAAGTTACTAACAATGCGACTGATTGGGAGATGACTTTCAAGTTCAATTACAAGGCTAATCCTGGACAATTTGGTTTTCTGACTTTTGGTATTACTGATAAGGATCAAAACATGATTGGTGGTATGAGGATAGAAACTATTAATGGTGATGGAAGAATGGCGATGGTATGCTTGTGTGGAGACGATGGTAAACTTCACACTGGATACAATAAAGCTGACTGGACAGGTGCTGTAACTATTACTAAAAGAGGTGCTATGGTTACATATTACATGTATAATCAGTTGAATGGTAAAAGCTACACTTATAGGCTAATGAATGCTGAGATTGATGATGTAGTGGCTAGTGATGTTTATGTGTTATGCACCAAGAAGAACAACTACGACTTTATTCAAGCTTGTAATCCAATGCATATGACCATTACAGGATATGATGCAGATATTTATGTTGAGAATAAAAGCAAGGAAGAGTTTTCTATGATTAATGTAGCCATTCCTAGGTTTAACTTCAATGATGGAGATACTGTAAGAATCGATATGAATACTGGTTTTTGTTATCACAATGGGCATCGATGTTTAATGCCAATTGCATTTGGCTCAAAACCGACTCCCATTTACCCAGGGGTTGAAGAAATAGCTATAACTACTGAGGGAGAATATGGGTCGTTCGTTGATTGTGATGTGAGTTACAGAGAGGTGTTTAAATGTTAATATTTACAGATAGAAATCTACAAACATTGACAATAGCTAGTAATGATTATCCTGATGGCGTGCATTTTCAAGATGATAAGTTCAACGAAAACTTAGAAACTGGAACTTGTATGCTTACTTGCAGTATCGATAAGGTCGTTGAAAAAGATGTTGAACTTATAGAAGCTGGCTGTCTGGTTGTAGCTACTGGATATAAGAAAAAGCCTGTACTTTTAGAGATTACGGAAGTTGTTGAGAATAGATACTCAAAAGAAATAGTTGCAGAAGATTGCGGACTTGATTTGCTTAATGAAGATATCGCGGAGCAAGATTTCAAAGGAACACTTGCAGAATGGGTCAACAATACTCTTGGTGATAAGTCAGACTGGGTTGTTGGAATTAATGAGGTTAAGGATAAAAACTTAGCTTTTAAATTCGATGGTACAACTACTAAGACTAAGAGACTTGCTATGATTGCAGGTCGTTTTGGTTGTGAGCTTAGCTATGATGTTCAGTTAAATGGTAACGCTATAGATAAAAAAGTTATTAATTTTTATAAGAAACGTGGAAAAGAGACTGGATATAGGCTTGAGTTCGGACGTGATTTAAGTGATGTTAAGCGTACTGTATCAATTGCGGACTTGTGTACTGCTGTAAGAGCTGTGGGTAAACCTCACAAGGAGCAAATCAGAGAAGTAAAACAAGTTGAAATTGAAGAACATAAGAAGAAACCTGTACCAAATAGCAAGATTGAGTTATTTGTAAAATGGATGAAATCGCGTGAAGGTAAGGTTAGATATTCACAAGCAAGACGTGAAGGTCCTAATTATTACGACTGTTCAAGTTCTGTTAGTAGCGCTGCAAAATTTGCAGGATTGTTTTCAAAGTCTGTGGGACTTCCAACTACGGAGACATTATGGGCTTGGGGAAATGCTGGAACGTACTTTCATCAAATCAAACAATCAGAAATTGAATATGGAGATATATTCGTATCAAGATATAACGGCAAGGGTCACACGGGTGTAATATTAGATAAAAACACGATTATACATTGTACATTATACGGCTCAATTAATGGTATTGTGACTACTAAGCTTAACGGCTGGACTGGTCCAAATGTTAGGTTCTACAGATGGAATGATAATAAAGGTGGAACTATAATTGATGCGACAAAGAAGACGTACTGGACTAATTCTGATGTTACAAAACACGATTTAGCTAAGAGATTGCAAGGAATAACTGCAACTCAAATAAATAATTGGATAAGAGCAAAAGCACCTAACAGTCCTTTTAATGGACAAGGTCAAGTGTTTATTGAAGCACAAAGCCAATCCGGATTAGATGCAAGATATATATTAGCTCATGCAGCATTAGAAAGTGCGTGGGGCAGCAGTAGGATTGCAAGAACATATCACAATTACTTCGGTATTAATGCCTACGATAGCAATCCTGATAATGCTAAGAAAAGCAGTAATAGAAGTTTACAGGCAGGTATTATTAATGGTGCTGTGTGGATAAAAGAACACTACTATAACCGCGGACAAAAGACGTTGTATGCTATGAATCATGATAAAAATGGACATAACTATGCTAGTGATAAGGCATGGGGAGATAAGATTGCTAATATCATGAAAGGTTCTGAACGATTCACAAATCCTGGCGCTACTGCTTCAAGTACTGAACAAGTATCGTACAAAGAACATGAAGTTAACACGGATTTGGTTGGATACAAGTATGATGATGGAAGATTCTATGTTACTGATGATGGTCTGATTTGCGATAGAGAAGCAGCTAAGAAGTGGACTAGATTCAATAAAACAGGTCAAAAATATTTCATAAGAATGTATGACAGCGAAGCTACTAGTCAAAAGACGTTGTTTGATGAGGGATTGAGGTTCTTAAAAAACAACAATGAGGCAAAAATTAGCTATGAAGTATCACTGAGACAACTTCCAAGTGAATTAGAAATTGGAGACTATATTAGAATAATAGACCATGGATTTAAACCTGCGTTGTATTTATCTGCTAGACTTGTGGATATCACAAGGAGCTTGTGTGATGAGCTTAGCAACTCTGCTATATTTGCAAACTTTGAAGAACAAAAAGCAGGTATTTCTGAAAGGCTTTTGAGTCTTGAAAAATCTGTGTATAGTAGCAGGTTTAATTGGCAAAATGTTCCGTATGAAATGCAGTTATCATCAAGTCAAGGTAATGTGTTCAAAGATGGTGTGTTGTCAACAGAAATTACTGCTATAGTTACTAAAGCAGGTGTGGATCAAACTGCTACTATTGATAAGTTTGTGTGGGAAAGAGTATCAGAATATCAAGACAAAATTACTACAAGTGATGAGGACTGGAACAAATCTAAAGAAGGCTCAGTTGGTAATATACTTGGGATAAATAACACTGACGTTGATTTACAAGCTACTTTTACATGCTCTGCAATGTTGAATGATGTTGCTGTGGCTACAAGCTTTATAACTATCAAGGACTTGACTATTGGAATATATAAGCAAGAAAAAGAGCCTGATAGAGCTAGTTTGAGTTGGGGCGATGTGTGGCAATGGGACGATGGTAAAGGTACTCATTTCAAGAGATTGTGGAAGGGTGATAGGTGGGAAGATACTATCACTAAAAGAGACTTGGAGATATTGGAACTAACTCCAGGACCTCCAGGAGCCGACGGTGAAAATGGTATGCCAGGTAAAGATGGCAAGGACGGAAGGACTTCGTATGTTCACTTCGCTTATGCCGATAGTGAGGACGGAACTGTTGGATTCACAAGAACTGCTACAGCGAACAAAAAGTACATCGGATTCTACACAGACTTTGAAAAAGCTGACTCAACAGATCCAAAAAGCTATGAATGGTCATTATTCAAAGGTGACGATGGTAAAGATGGAGTTGCAGGTAAAAACGGTGTTGGATTAAAATCAACAGATATTTCCTACGGCTTGTCTGATTCTGAAACAAAAGAGCCTACTAGTTGGACTAAAACAGTACCTAGTTTATCGAAAGGTAAGTATTTATGGACAAAAACTGTGTGGGCATACACGGATAACACTTCAGAAACTGGATATACGAAGACTTATATCGCTAAAGATGGTAACACTGGTAAAGATGGTATTGCTGGAAAAGATGGAGTTGGAATAAAATCTACTACTATAACTTATGCAAAGTCTACAAGCGGTACTTCTGCACCTACAAGTGGATGGACTAGTAGTATACCAAGCACAAGTCCTGGTGATTTTCTGTGGATGAAAACAGTATGGAGTTATACTGATAATACTTCAGAAACTGGGTATTCTGTAAGTAAAATAGGCAAAGACGGGTCACAAGGCATTCCTGGTAAAGCTGGTGCTGATGGAAAAACACCATATTTACACATAGCTTATAGTAATAGCCAAGATGGAAGCAAAGATTTTAGCGTAAATGACAGTAACAGAGATTATATCGGTCAGTATACTGATTTTTCAAAAGCAGATAGTACTGATTACAAAAAATATTCTTGGTCTAAAATCAAAGGAGAGTTCGAGGGTGAAATTGGCGGTAGAAATCTAATCAAAAATTCAGACAAAATCACTGGTTGGACTAAATATGATGGTGGCAATCACTTAATCACAGACGAATACATGGAAGAATTTAATATTCAAGGTCAGCGTATAAAATCAGACGCTGCGAATGCGACAGATTTTATTAAAACCTACGTCAACTTTGATGTAGATGATTTAGTTGTGGGTAAAACTTATACGTTTTCTGTTTATGTGAAAAATAATCGTGATGTGCCAGCACACTTGAGAATACAAGGTTTTGATTGGAACTTCGCTTATGAGTTACAGCCTAATGAGTATAAAAGGTTTGTTATAACAGGTAAAAGAGATAACATGGAGGGTTACTGGAAAAATCGAATTCAATTTCAATTAAGAAGTGCAAATAAAGGTCAATTTGTTGATATGACTGTATCACGACCTCAGTTGGAAGAGGGCGACGTTGCAACAAGTTGGAGTAAGAATCCTAATGATTTCGAAGATGAGCTTGAAAAGAAAGCCGATTCACAAACTGTAACAGACATCGAGTCAAGGCAACAAGCCGTTGAGGTGTTGATTAGTCAGAAAGCAGATAAAGATAGCGTGACTAAAAGCTTTGTTGAGATAGAAAAGGCTAAGGCATACGCAGATACTGTGAAAAAAGCGTTGGAAAATGAGAGCTTATCACTTAAAGACAGGATCAAGATTATCGAAGAAAATGTCGGAGCTGGTAAACTCACAATAGAAGCTATAACAACGTATTTCGATTTCGGTGAGGAAGGTATTCTCATTGGTAAAAAAGACGAAGCAGTGAAGATGATTCTTAAAAACAATGCACTAGAAATTATAGATGGTACTAAAACTGTGGCAAGATTTGCGAACTCACAAGTACAAGTACCGAATTTAAAAGTGGACGGGGTATTGGAGTTCGGATATCACATGGTAACTAAGTACGATAATGGCACTAACAAATACACGATTATTAAACCAATCTAGAGGGGTGGATAAATGGCAACATATACTGGTACAGCGCCATCAAGCTTGTATGCTTATTTTAAGCTGGATATGAATGTTATTAGTCAATCAGAGGCTGATAACACGTCAAGAATTAAATATAGACTGTATCTTGAAAGTAGAGGCGGAGGAAGTGGCTATTCTCAAACAAAGAGAGCCACTTCTTTAATTTGTAATAATCAAACGATAGAAAACACGACGACAACTTATAGTTTTGACAGGGGTGGAAGTTCTACATTGTGTAGTGGTACTTTTACGATTAAACATAATTCAGATGGTACAATGTCGTTTCCAATCAAAGCAAGTGTTGGAACACATAGAGGTACTTGTTCACTAAGTGCTACTATGACTTTGCCGACTATTGCTAGGGCAAAGCCTATGGCTATGAGTATTGTCAATTCGGTGGCAGATACTGTGTATTCTGCTAACATTGGAGACGAAGTAACTATTAATGTGACGAATATTGATGGAAGAAGTGGAGATATTAGATGGGAAACTGACAACTATAGTGGTTATGTTGGTAGTCTTGCAAGTAGTACAAGTTTCACATTCAATACAAGTACATTCTCTGATGTATTTGGTAGTGATTCTAGTGGATATGTGACTTTTACTGCTAGTGCTGATGATGGGGCGACTGCTTCAAGGACAATTACTCTTAGAATCTTTGAAATAAAAAAGCCTAGCATATCTTATGTTTCAGTCCGTGAGGGAAACTCACAAGTTAAGAGTGTTTTCGGAAGTGACTACTTCTATACAAATATCAGTGATGTTAGCGCTTATGTTTCTGCTGAGGCGTATAATGGTGCAAGTATTGAAAAGTATCTGGCGACTTTAGATGGATACACGACATACTCTAATAGTTCAACTATAGATATTGGTAGTGTAACAAGAGCTGGAGAAAGAAACATCACTTTTGAAGTTGTGGACAGTAGAAATCAAAGGAAATCTTATGGTCAGAATATAAGAGTTAAAGAGTACAATCCACCAACTGCCGAATGTAGTGTTACAAGAAAAGGCGAGGGATTGAATGCTTCTGTTAAGGTACAACACACTGTGTCTGGTAGTACTGATAAGAACACTTGTAATGTAACAGTTGATGTAAGAGAGTTACCGTACGGAAGTTTTTCAACGAAATACAGTGCAAACATAAATATCGCATCTACTACTCAATCAGTGAATTTGGGAAGTGGATACAAAGAGTTTGCATCGTATGAGGTTAGAGTAACTGCGACGGATAAGTTCAGAAGTTATACTGCTTTAGTTACGGTGCCAACTCAAGCGGTTGGAATTTCGATTAATTCTAAGAGTAACTGTGTTGGGATAGGTAAATTTCCAGATAAGCTGGTTGGAAATGATAACCTAGAAGTAAAGGGAGATATTTTTGCACAAGGCATTGAAGCTGACTTGACTTTAAAAGCCTGGAAGGCAGATATAGATTATCTTAATATTAAAAAAGAGTTAAAGATAGATGGCAAGCCATTGGATATTAAGCCTTTTGCAGAATATAATTCCTCATCAAGATTGGATACTGATAGTACTAGAGATTTGTTTGGTACGGCTAATTTGGGACCCGTTTCTTATTCAGGTTCTATTGGTGGATTTGCTTACAGCGATGTTATGAAAGTAAATTTTCCATATTATGTTTCTTCGATTAGCTACTTGAATATATGTATGATTGGCACTAGTGATACGGGAGTATTTCCTTTTATAATCAGTTATGATTCGTCGGGATTTAGATTAAGAGTGTTAAATATGGTAAACAGCAATACTACTAACAGATTAGAGATTTCATATCATGTGAGAGGAGCAAGGTAATGATAAATATTTTTATAAATGACGACAAAATAATGTTTGAATATTCTAAGAAAGAGGGGCTTATTCAAGGCGAGTTGAAAAACGCTGATGAAAAGCTGTCTGATATCGTGGCTGAGATTAAGAATATGAAAACAGATGATGAAATCAAAGCAGAAGAAAATAAGTTAAAGGAAGCAGAAGCAATGACTGAGATTTTTGACAAAATGATGGAGCTTGAAGAGACTATGAAGTCAATTCAAGAGTCAATAAACAAAGATAAAGGGGGTGAATTAGATGGCTGATATGTATGCATATTTGATTATGAGAGGCAGAAGAACATTTAAGAGTGTTCCAAATTGCTTAAAAGAACGTGTTAAAAAGATACTTGTTGAATTAGGACTTGAAGAATTAGCAACTGAGGAGGAATAGATGGAGCAATTTCTAAAATTGTTAGATACAGGATTTACCTTCGCGTTTGCGGCTGGAGTGTGCGTGTTTGTGTTTAAATACGCACCTCTTTTTTTAAAGGCTTGGGTAAATTTTAATAAGTCGATTGATAGAAATACTGAGGTTACGAATAGACACTATGACGAGACTGTGGATCTTAAACGACAATTACTAGACTTAAAAGAAAAATTAGAACATCACAATGCCAACGCCATGGACTTGCAAAGAGATCATGATGAAATTTTGAAAAATCAAGAGGAAATGTTGAAGATTTTAGGAGAAATGAAACAGATAATATTAGGAGGAGGTAGACGATATGACGATTAAAAAAAGAAAACAAAAAAGTATTGACACGTGTTAATAATACGTGTATAATATAAGTGCAAGTTAAATACTTGCTCAACACTCAACCCTCAAATACCAATCAATAGCTTTAAAGACAATAATAAGATTGGAGGGAGTATGGTTAAACCATATAGGGAGGTTATAAAGGTTCTTAAAAACAACGGTTGGGTTTATGACCATACAACTGGTTCGCATGAAATTTACATTAAAAACGGTAAAATATGTCCTATAAAATGTAATAAGAAAGATATTCCAGCTGGAACTTTGGCGAACATTAAAAGAATAACAGGGCTAAAATTTTAGCCCTAAACCTCTAGTTAGGAGAGATTTTATGAAAAAAGACAAATATTCATATCCTTGTATAATAACGTATGATAAAAGTGACGGAATATACTACGTTGAATTTCCAGACTTGGAAGATTGCTTTACTGATGGTGATTCTTTAGAAGAGGCTTTATATAATGCAAAAGATGTCTTAGGATTGGTTCTTTATGCCAAAGAAGAAAACAATATTGAAATTGAACCACCTAAAAACAAGCCTATTTTTACTAAAGAAAATCAATCTGTATCGTATATTTCTGTTTGGATGCCTTTAATACGTGATGAAATAGAAAACAAGTCTATAAAAAAGACTGTTACAATTCCTAAATGGTTAAATGACTTAGCTGAGGATAACAATGTTAATTTTTCTAAAATTCTTCAAACGTCATTAAAAGAATATTTAGGGGTTAATAGATAACTTATTTTAATGGCATAAGTTATATACTAGGTTACAACAATAAAAAATATATTTAAATTAATTACAATAATTAATAAATCAAGCATTATGTATCACACTACATAGTGCTTTTTTATTATAAATTTTTATGAAAGGTGTGATTATATGACTAAGCTTGTAGGTGTGGATGTATCGAAGTATAACGGCTATCCAGATTGGAAGAAAGCTAAGGCTGACGGAGTACAATTTGCAATACTACGCCTTGGCAGTGGCTATGGTGGTGGATATGTCGATAAAACTTTTGAATATAACTACAGAGAGTGTAAGAAAGCTGGAATCGGTGTTGGAGTGTATGTAGCAAGCTATTTGAACATCAGTGCAGAAATCGATATGACTTTGAAAGCATTAAAGGGTAAGCAATTGGAATATCCTGTTTACTTCGATATCGAAGATTTCAGTTTGAGTGGACGTAGCTACACAAACTCACAACTAACAAATTACGCTGTGAGATACTGTTCAGAGGTTGAGCGTGCAGGGTATTACGTTGGTATTTACAGTAACAAAGCATTCCTTGATAGTAGGTTATACTGGGAGCGTATCAAGAAGTACGACATTTGGATAGCTCACTGGAATAAGGGTGTTAATTACGCTGGCAAATATGGAATGCACCAATACACAAATCAAGGTCAATGGCGTGGCATAGCATCGACTGGAGAGGGTGGAGTTGATACAAACTGGTGTTTTGTTGATTATCTAGGACTGATGAAGAAGTTAGGACTTAATGGTTATAAAAAACCGAAAGCAGAAGTGAAAGGACTTACGAAGATGGAAGAAGAAAAACTGTTAGACGAGATCAAGCAGACTGTAGTAACTTATGAGGACAGGGATTATGATAAAGCTGTAAAGATTGCTAAACAACACAAGGCTGTGCTTGTCCCTGTTGAGCTTAATTTGGATTTCGGGAAGATGAAACGCAGCAAAGACACGATAATCGGAATTGGCGAAAAAACTGGTAAGATTGATGGCGAAAACTTCGGCATCACTGGATATTGTGATTATTTAGTGAGTGCTGATAAGGTCGATGAATTTTTGAAAGATAGATCAAAATTTTTAAGGAGGAAATAGATGAAATTAGATAACAAAACTTATGATACACTTAAATGGGTAGCACAAATACTACTTCCAGCATTAGCAGTATTATACTCATCACTTGCTAAAACTTGGAATTTACCGTTTGGCAGTGGAATTACTGAAACTATTGTAGCTATCGATTTGTTCCTTGGTACTTTATTGGGTATAAGTTCAACAAATTATTATAAAGAAAAGTAATTTATGATATAATATAAGCATACAAACTTATATGGTTTAACTAAAAGAGTGACTGGAGAGCCAGTCGAGTTGGGATAGTTACTAGTGCTATCTCAATTTTTTTATAGAATTAATCGTGCGAGCAATCGTGAGCAATCGTGAGTTAATCGTGCGTAATGTACTAAAAAGATTAGCTATATAATATAATAAAAATATTATATATGCTTGTTGGAATGTCGGGAATTAAAAAAATAAAATCGTGAAAAGATTTATAGTATTATATGAATAAAATTTTTTGTAACTTATTTCTTACTACACATGGGTAGATTTTATATCTACCCTCTTTTTTTATGTATAAATTGAATTATTGAGCAAAAAAGACTTCGTGAGAGAGAGTATATAAAGAGTTTTTGAGCA
>OCAG01000522.1_pt1 | contig 25343 bp, 34 predicted proteins | sample 1477111 | NCBI WGS metagenome assembly OCAG01 (sample SAMEA2580288, study PRJEB22360) | human gut metagenome | biome: human gut; feature: human-associated habitat; material: faeces | place: Denmark | collected 2008/2010 | reverse complement strand
AACACATTGACGCGGTGGGGCCCCTCCGGCCCGCCAATGGGCATTGCCCCTTGACCCCAGCAGTGCGCTGCCGCCCCTGCACCCCGGCACAAAGGGCTGGCTGCCCTCTGTACTCCCGCACCGGCGAAGCTGGCCTTCACCGCAGAAGCGGTTTTTGCCAGTTTCACCGGCTCCGTATCCGTACATTTACGCCCATAGGCGAGAAGTGGATACAGAATACGCCTGCGGAAATTGCCGATCAAAACAGCGGGTGCAGACCCGATATTTTTTCGTAAATCGCCCTCATTTTAAGCGATTTTTTCTTCTGTCTGTATGACCTGAAAGCCATGCTCTTTTGCGCACTCCCTTGCAGCTGCCAGCCGTTCTTCGCTGTACGGCGGCACCAGCCGGATCGAAAGTCGTGACTTGTCCATCACATAGGTCACGCTACCTTCCGGCGTACTGCGTTCCAAGCGGCACAGCAGAGGGTACTTCCGGCTGAAATCCTCCAGTCTGCGTTTCAAGCTGGCATTGAAGGTGTAGATACTGGCAATCGTCTCGCCCTCATTCCAGTTGATGATGGTTTCTTTTTCATATTTAGACAGCTTCCTCATACAGTTCCTCCTCATAATCGGTGTTTGCTTTCAGCGCACGCAGACTGCGTCTAATCCGGCGGTATTCGTCCATCTCCATACGCAGATGATGGTAAAAGGCTTCGTACCACCTTTCCTCTGTCTCTGTCTCAATTTTACGAGCAAGATGAAGCATCTGGCTTTTCGCCTCCGGGTCAACAGTCAATGCTGTCAGCCATTTCAGCCTTGTCACTGTGTTGTGATGGCTGGGGCAGGCGTAAGCGTAAAGAATTTTCTTTTCCTTCATATTCAGTTTCATAATGATCTACCTCCATTCATTTGATGCGGTATGTTCCGCATCGTTTATTTTTCTGTCTGCCGGTCTGTCTGCAAAATATTCCTGCCCGGATTCTCTCCCAGCGTATTGTCCTCTTTGGTGCGCTCTTATCGTGGCGTCACTTCCCCGGAGGTCGTCCCCCTTGCAGTCGGTCATTCATTTTTCAAGGTTCTATGTCTCCTGACAAGAACCAGTTTACCGAAAAAAGAGGGCTGCTCCCGTATGTCCAAGACGCAGGAAAAACACATGAAAACCGCATATTTCCACGCTCTCGGAAATGTGCTATAATGAAAAACAAAAACCGATGGCAAGGAGGTGCTTTGATGTACACAAAACTGTCAATCCCGGAACGGCTCAAAGACCTGCGAGTGGTGGATAAGCACCTGACGCTGGAACAGCTGGCAGAACAGACCGGCCTGTCTAAGTCGGCACTGGGGAAATATGAGAGCGATGACTACAAAGACATCAGCCCATTTGCGATTGCGACACTGGCAAAGTTTTACGGAGTGTCCACTGATTATCTGATGGGCGTGTCAGAAAATAAAAATCACCCAAACACGGAGCTTCAAGCTCTGCATCTGAGTGACGCTATGGTGGAACTTTTGAGCAGCGGAAAGATCAACAACCGCCTGCTTTGTGAACTGGCGACTCATCCAAATTTTTTGCGGCTGATGGTTGATATGGAAATCTTTATTGACCAGATCGCTGATATGCGGGTGAACCAGATGAATCTGATTCTGGAAGCTACCCGGCAGACCATTTTTAAAGAACACGCACCTGGAGAAAATGATCTGTATATGCGGACGCTGGAATTGGGTCAGGTACAGGAGAACGATTTTTACAGCCATATCCTTCATGATGATCTGGACAGCATTGTCCGGGATATACGGGAAGCCCATTTGAAAGACAAGACCACAGCCGACCCACAGCCAACACTGGATGAGGTCAAAGAGAATTTTGAACAGGCCATACAGATGGGAACCGACACAGAAGCTATGATCCATGAGTTCTGTGATAAAATGCAGATTCCTTTTGAAAAAATTTCATCCGAGGACTTTTCGGCTTTTCTGCGGATACTGAGCCTGTCCAAACTGCTTAAAAACCCAAACAATATGCGGGGAAAAGCCAAGTCACAGCCGTATTATATGCCAAAAAAGAAAAAGCGCAGGTAGCAAAAAGGCCATCCACTATAAAAGTGAATGGCCTCAGTTTTTCCACCTTCTCAGACGAAAATCATCTCAGACCGAATGACTTCCTCTGCCCGGTGGCGTATGCTGTTCATGTGACCGACCCATGCAAGCTGGTCTTTTGCTTTCAATTCCTCCGTGACTCCCTCTGTTTCTTTTATCTGGGCAATGATACAATCCAGACGGTTCTGTGCCTGCTCATCCAGATCGGCAAGATATGTCCACAGCTTTCCAGACAGAAGCAATTCATTGTACCGGTCGGGACAATACTCTTGCAGATATTCCCTGTGCATCCGTCCCCACCGTCCGATTGGGCGGCTTTCCTCCGGCAGCTGTAAGTCTGGAATATAGTAGTCTCCGACCAGAACATAGTCCAGACCGTTACTGTCATCATGGATATGCTTTTTCAATTTCTCCATAGCGACCTCCTGTTTTCGTTTTATCCGAATCCAGTTGATCGTGTCCCTGTTCATCTGTTATTCAAGGCAACTGAACTCGTCACCATGAATTATGGCATATCCCGTCCGCTGTTCTGGTAGTTCGTAGAGTAATTCCCGCTCTTACCTGAACTTTTTCCGTAGGTGTTGGTGTCAATGGTTTGTTTCCCGAGCAGCTCACTGACATATTTGTGCGTTGCCTGCTCATTGCCGCCGAGATATAAAAATGTGTCGCAATTCCCCGCGATGCTTTCCCACTGCTTTTCAAACAGGGCCTTGAGCTGGGCCATGTTCTGTAAAATGATGGACACGGAAACGCCCCGGGAGCGCATAACACTGAGGATTTTGTCAAAATCATCGGGTAAACTCACATTCGCGAATTCATCCATGATGAAATGCACGTGTACGGGTAACAGCCCCCCATATTTTCGGTCAGCGGTGTAAAACAATTGCTGAAAGAGCTGCGTGTACAAAATGCTGATGAGGAAGTTGAAAGAGGTGTCATTGTCTGGGATTAACGCAAACAAAGCCACCTTCTTTTCCCCCATACTCGCCAAGTCCAGTTCATCAGTCACCGTGAGGGCCGAGAGACTTTCAAGGTTGAACTTTTCCAGTCTTGCCGCTAAGGTGATCTGAATGGATTTCACGGTCTTGGCCGCACCGCTCCGGTAATTGCGGTAATACTTCAGGGCGATGTGATCCGGTTCGCGTGCTTCCAGACGATCCATCAGCTCATCAAGGGGAGACATATAGCCGTCCACATCTTCGGGGATGTCCCCGTTTCTGAGCATCTCCATGACCATGGGAAAATTCTGTTCCTCGGTCGGGGCTTCGTATTTCAGAAAAAAGACCAAGGACAGCAGTAACATACTGGCCGCTGTATCCCAGAAGGGATCGCTTGACTGCGCACCTTTTACGGTCGTGGCTTTAAAGAGGTTTGTCACAAGCCGCTGCACATCGTTGTCAGTTTTGAGATAGACAAAGGGGTTATAGCAGTGTGATTTCTCCATGTTGATTAAATCCAGAATACGGACTTCATACCCTTTTTCTCTGAGCAGCTGTCCGGTATCGCGGAGGATCTCCCCTTTGGGGTCAAGGATCACCATACTGGTATTGGCCTGCATGACATTGGGCTTTGCATAGAATCGTGTTTTCCCGGCCCCGCTGCCCCCGCAGACCAACACGTTTAGGTTTCTCCGGTGCCGATGGCCGTCCAGACCCATGCGGACGTTCTGGGTTAACAGCTTGTTATCTTCAAAATGTTTCTCCCGGTATTTTCGGTTGATGCTCTGGGCGTCTCCCCACTTCGCGCTCCCGTGCTCTTCGCCCCGGCGGTAATTCTTTTTCGTGGCATAAAAAATCCCGATTCCCATGACATATAGAATCATCAGAATCAGGATGGATTTTAAACTGCTTTCACACCATGTGATTTTAAAAGGATGTTCCATCGCTTCGGGGAACTTGAGGATAAAGGCATAAAGCCCTTCGTCGATGAAGGGGGCAATGCGCAGGGCCAGTCCGATCACTGGCACAAGGAGGGCGATGTACAGCATGATGTTTTTACTGAAATTATCTTGCATGGCCGCGTTCCTTCCTTTTCCCGGTCTTTTCTGTGGGTGCGTCGATGGCTTTAAGCAAGAGGTCGTCCACGGCATCGGTTGACCGTTTCTGCCTTATCAGACCGTTGCGCATTTGATTGAGGGCATTGATCAGAACGACATACTCCACATGGTCAAGGGTTAAAATTCTTTTGACTTCTTTCATAATCTACCTCAGCGTGCCGGGTCAGCCCGGCTTTTTGGCTGTACCATCTGCTGTAAATTGTACTTCACCCGCATGGATACCTCGGCCATGGCATCCTTGATGGTGGTCAGCTCTGCGCCTACCTGCTGCGGTTCTGCGCTGGTCAGGAAATCTGGCAGCTTTGAAAAGTCAAAGCACGCGGTTGAAACGCCTGCCTGTCGGCAGAGCATGTAAGCGGCGGCCTGGGCTTTAAAGTCAATATTCCCAGAATCTTCACCGTTTAAGGCCAGTTCAGCCTTGGCTAAAGCGGCAGCAATGCCCTGATACATGGCATCGGGTTCCAGCCCTTTTTCCACCACCACGCACTCCTTATCCATATCAAAATCCACGGCCAGCGGATGATTGACGGCTTCGGCGGTCAGAATCTTTACTGGGGCTTTTGAAATAAGCGATTTTATCAGCATCCGGTCATCCAGTTTGCCTGTTTTCTGAGAACGCACCCGACAAGTGGTCTGGGTGATGTCATACATTTTCTTGGCCTTGAAGGACTGTCCGGTTGTTCCATCATCACGAGTGTAGGGGTTTCCAGGTTCCAGAATCAAAATCGGGTTTCTGAACTCGGACTGTTTCACAAAGATACCCTGCTCTTTCCATGCCGTGTTGTCGGCAATTTTGGTGGCGGTTTCCCGCTGTGCCTGTATGAGCAGCGCGTTACGGGCAGTGTAGTATTCAAAATTGGCCTGAACATTCAAATACCCCTGAAATAGCTCCGGACTTTTCCCAACGGTTTCAAGGGACTTTTCAATCTGTGCATAGCAGTATTCCCGGTTGGCCTTTTGCTCAGCCTGCCACTTTTGGTTGTTTCTCGGCTTCGGCTCGGTTTCTTCCTGACCAAACAGGTCATATAGGTTACTCATCGTGTTTTATCTCCCTTCGATTTTTTTGGAATCTCTTTTTTGGTTTTCCGCTTTGGTTCACGGCGTTTGGTTTCTTTCTTTGTCTCCGGCGCCCTGTGTTCGGGTTCTGCTCGTGCCTTTTCCTGTTCGGCCTTGATCGCTCTGAGTTCTGCCCGGACGGAAGGTTTAGATTCTCCTTCGGCGGGCGGCTTCGAGCTGTTCTCGGATGGAGGGCTTTTCTCCGGTTCCTGGGCCTGAGGGGCTTCGGCATAGGGTTTCTCCGCTTGTATGGCCTTCTGATCCTCCTTCCTGGAAACCAGTTTTTCCTCCTTTGGGGGCAGTGCGTTTTCCTCCTTTGACGCTGCGAAGCCTAAGAGGTCATCCAGCAGCTGTTCTTCCCCTGCTTTGGCTTCCGGATCTGATGCACCAAATAGGTCATCCAGCAGGGCTTCTTCTGCCTGTGCTTCTTCGTGGGTCTGCCCTTCCCGTTCATTCAGAATTTCACTCTTAATTTCTGCGGTATTCACTGCTGCCAGCTGGAAGCGTTCAACGATCCGGTTGATCCGCACAGCGTCCTCCTGCTTCACCAGAATATCCGTCACACCGTCTGGACTGCCCGACGGATTGCCCAGGGCACAGTAAAGCACCCCGTAATGCCTGGCTTCCTTGGCAAAGACTTCAAGGTCGGCGTTATTAATCGAAAAGACGGTCAGAGGTTTTCCCGATTTCAGCATGGCCGTTAACCGTGTTTTTCCTTTCGTCTTGTGTATGTCCGCACTTTTTAAAGCTGAGATCAACAGAAAAGCCAGATTCTTAAGGCCCGTTCCTGTCAGCCGTAACAAAAAATCCGCCCCTTCAAGGGATATGCGGATGACTTGTTCGGCTGCATCACCGCTTGTGTTCATTTTTGCTTTTCTCCTTTGCGTTATTTTTTTCTTCTAATTTGACCACTTTGATTTTTTCTCTCATCGGTATAGATCGCGCGGCAATGCCGTCACAATATTTCACTTCCTTTCGGAGTGTTTTGATCTGCGCGCTCAGCCCGGCAATGTCCGCTTTGATTTTAGACACTGCTTTTTCATCCGGTGTGCGCTGTGTTCTGTTCCAGAGCTTTTTTCGCTCAGTACAGAGTTTTTTTATCTGTTGTTCATTTGATGTTTTATAATTCTCTAAAGCTTCAATCGTATCTATTTTGTGCTTACATAAAAGCCGGGCTTCCCGGCTGATCTGCTCCATCTTTCGTACATCCTCCCGGTACAGAAACGGCAGTGCGTTTGTTTTCCGGTCTTTCTTCTTTTGAAACACGCCCAGCTTAAAACAGTAATAAAGGTACAGGCCCCGCAGACCGCTGGTATGACGGGCTTTTTCAAAGCTTCCGTGCAAAAGCATTTTTTTCTTTGCAGCCTTTGGCCCGGGGCGGTACTGCTTGATCTGCTGCTGTTCATAAATCCGCTGTTCGATGTTGGATAAACTGTATTCGGGATGCTTGCGGTCAATGCGCACATACCGCGCTTTCCCGGGCGGCTTCAGCGTGAAGTATTTTGCATCGTACTTGATGGCGTATCCCTTCTGCCGCAGCCGGTACAAAAACTGCCGCATCGTCACACATTCAGAAATCGTATCGTCAAGGTCTTTTATGATCAGGCCGCGCCACGTGGGTTTTCCTTCCCGCTCTGCCTGCCACTCACCGTACTGCATGGACTTGTTCATGGGCTTTTCGATGACGGAGAGCTTGTATTCAAGGCACAGGCGGTCAGACACCTCCCGCATCTTGCGGTAGCTTTCTTTGTTATCATAGTAGCGCAGCCCATCGGAAAAGGAGACGGAATTTAAAACCATGTGATTGTGTATGTGGGCTTTGTCGATGTGGGTTGCGACGATCACCTCAAATCGTGATCCCCACAGTTCCTCTGCCAGCTTTATGCCGATTTCATGGGCGATCTCCGGGGTGACTTCCCCGGGCTTGAAGCTCTGATAAGCGTGATAGGCAATGATGCCGCCCTCCTTGCGGTACTGCTTTTTAGTGATGGTCATCTCCTCCCGGGCGGTTTCCGGTGAACAGTTCAAACCTGTGACGTAAAACTGCTTTTCGGTTTTAACGTCCTGGGACACATAGTCCATCACATCCCGCAGGGCCTGCAGGTCCGCTTCACCATAATTTTTATTTTTTGTCTTATCTGGATTTTTGGCGTAATCCACTACCCGGTCCAGTCGGCCCCGGATGTCCCAGATTTTTGTGGTGGCCATGTCAGCTTTTTTCCGGCACCAGAAACTTTTCTTTGACTTCGGTCTGGAACTTCCGCCACTTCAAGGCTTCTTTTTCATAAAGCGGCTGATCCACAAAACCCAGGGCATTGGCCTTGGCGGCAATCTGGTTCAGGTTGTTTCCGATGGCGGACATCTGCCGCATGGTTTCGTAAAACACCGGGCCGGGTTTTTCGTGTAACTGGTAACCTTCAATCATGGCACGCAGAAAAGCTTCCCGGCTCAGGCCAGACTTCTTCACTTTTTTATCCAGTTCCTGTGCTTCCCGCCGTGTCAGGCGAAACAGGATTTCAACGTTGCGTTTTCTCATTATTTTTCACTCCTTATCCATGTTATAAAAGGGGGATTGGGGCATGCCCCAACAAGCGAAAAAGGTGGGCTGCCCGGAGGGCGGCTATCCTTTTTCAGTGCTTGCTGGGACAGTCTCACGCCGCAAGGCTCCCCCTGCTTTCAATTTAGTTACCGCTCATAATATTTGATTTTCGGCATCAACGGCACGACGACAATCTCTCGGTTTACACGGCAAAACCGCTCAGGAAACTTGTATTCTTCGGCATATTTTTGGATTTGTTCGGGGGTAAGACTGGAAAAACCTTTTCGGTCATTCCGCGCATTGCAGATAAAAAAGTCCCCGGCAATGATGTCAATAAGTTCACTGTTATCAATGAAGATACCACGGTTCAGCGGCAGACCACTGATCTTTCCTTCATCATTGCAGATGATCACTGCATCATCATCCGTTGGTAACGCATACCTTTCAATGTTGCCGCCTACGAGTTTTTGCATGAATTTCAGGTTATTGGGAATGGTAACTGCCCGCGGGGACTCCCCGGCTCGGATATATAAGACATTGATTGTTCGCTTCATTTTCAGTTACCGCTCATAATCCTTGTGTTTATCCTTTATGGGGACAGCGACAATCCCTTGATTAAGGCGTATAAACTGTTCAGGATATTTGAATTGCTCAGAAAATTTTTCGATTTGTTTTGGGCTTAAGCTTGTAAAATCCTCGCTGTCCCTCGGGGCGTTACAAAGAAAAAAATCGCCTGCAATGATCTCAACAAGCCGCTTTTTTTCATCAAAAATGCCCCGGTTCAGGGGCAGACCATTGATCTTTCCTTCCTCATTACAGATGATCACGGCATCGTCATCGGTTGGAAGATAGTACATTTCAATGTATCCACCCACCAATTTCTGCTTGGCTTCAAGGGTGTTCTCAATGGTCATTTCCTCTGGCGGCTCCCCGGCCCGGATCATCAGGATGGTGATTTTGTCCTTCTTATCGGTTATCTCATTCGGATTCGTGATACTGTTTGTCATTTTTCTTTCCTTTCCCTTCGGTGGTTTCTGACGGCTCGCTTACATCCACAATGAGGGGTGATGAGGGGATGATCAATGTGATCTCCACATCCTCCCCCTCATAAAGTTTCATCAATTCGTTCAGGTTAATGGCTGTACTCATGTGTTTTTCTCCTTCGTTTTTTTGAAAATTTCTTTTATTGGCCGTGAGTTCTATGGATTCGTTCAGGGCATCACCCCCTTTCTGAAATAAAAAAAGCAGAATCTCCCAATGACATTCCGCTTACCGTTCCATGGTATCCCGGTGTTTCTCTTTTTCCGGAAATGCAATCTTTCGCTGCACATCTCCATTGTATTTTTCAGGGTATTCCAGCTGATCCCTGTACTTTTCAATCTGTTTTGGTGTCAGGTCTCTGGCCTTTAGGGCTTCAAAGTCCCAATTGCACAGCAGAAAATCGCCATAAATATTGATCTTCTCATGTTCAGCCGTGTCAAAAACAGCACGATTGGGGACACGCTTTGCGCTCATTTGGGCTATAATGATTACTTCATCCGTCAGCGGATAAGCGCAAAGCGTTCCTTCAAAGACGTTCTCGATACCTTCCAGACCATTCTCAATGCGGATTTTTTCAGGGGGCTGTCCGACGCGTACCATCAGGGCATCCACTTCCCTTGGCTCGGGAAAAAACGTGATGCGGTATTCTTCGGGAATCTCACTACCATCGAAGAAAGGATAAAAGTTCGCTCCGGTGTCGCACACATAGCAGCTGTTGATGTAGCTCCCGCAATCACTCATTCTTGCGTCTCTGCCATAGGCATCATAGGCGATATAGCTGCTCAGTCCCTCCGGTATATCGAGATATGCACCGCACTCGTTGATATAGTATTCTCCCAGCGCATAGTCGTTGTCGATGTCCTGAACGATGTCGTAACAATCCAGATTGTCGGTCAGGTTGATGAGATCCACGATGCTTGACGTGTAGTCGCCCTCCTCCAAAGCGATTTCGTATTTTCTCATTTCTTCCTCGGTCAGCTCATCAAGGCAGGATGCGAGATAATTCAAGGCATCCAGATTTTCATATTCGCCCAGACAATCGCCCAGGCCGCTGACCTCTGTTTCATAGTCGGTGATAAAGTATTCCTCATATCGCTTTCCGTCTATGCCGATCCGCTCAAAAAGAGCCTGTACTTCCTCAGTGTTGGCGGGTAAAGCTAAGGACTCACCCACCAGACAGCCCTCGTTATAGCGGCCTAAGTTCGTCACATAGGCGTTAATCACACCCTCGTACATGTTGATTTTCCTCCTTCTTTCTTTTACCGCGCATCGGTTTTCCGCCGAATCGGGTCTTTATCCAGCTTTCTCTTGATCCGCTGCGCGGTTTTAATATAGTCCTCCAATGTTTTAATAATGCCCTTTTCAAGCCGTTCATCCATGCGGTCCATAACGCGGTAGTCCCCGGTGCAGTAGTAAGCCCGGCAGGCGGTGTTGACTTCCATGAGGGAATGGCGGCAGGTAATCAAAGATGAAAGCTGTTGTCCTTGTGGACTGTCGGGCAGATACTGGATATGAATTTCCGGATCATCCGGATAAATTTTATCCATGGGCTTTCTGATGCCCATATCGTATAAAGAGCATTTGATGGTGTCTTGTGTGTACCAAAGCTTGGTTAAAAGCTGCTTGTCGCCGTATGTAATGCGTGCGTTTAGCAATGTGATCACCTCACCTGTTCTTTTTTATTTTGCTTTTCCGGTGTCAAAAATTGTGGAACTTCCGGAAATCCAATGGTATCCACATAATAGGCCCGGGTTTGTCCACCTCTGTGAAAAACCAGTACGTCCCCTAAAGATAACGCGTGTATTCTATTTCTAAAGGGCCGATCATCCATGTTGTGCTGCATATACAAATCTTCCTGATTCACATCTGCTGCTAAAACAGCCATATAGACGCAGGCATAATCCTCTGGTTTGATTTTTGTACGGGCTTCTGCATAGGTGCAAAAACCATAATCGGTATTCATCCTGTCGGGAATCTGGTAAATTTCATAGTAATCCATCACGTCCTTTTCCTTTGGCTGCGTGGGAAAATACCGCGCGCCGATTGCTTCCATGCGTTTGGCATACTCGTGGATATGAAAAACATTCCGTCCAATCTTTGTATGGTAGTCGTCCAGATAGTAGCATTGATGGGTATTGGTTGTTCCATCAAGCCGCGTCTCGGTAATCAAACCGCTGTCCTGTAACGTGAACAAGTCATTGTACCGGGTATCAATAAACCGTATCATTGGTGCTGTCATGTGCTTTTGCTCCTTCCTCTTTTTTCTTTTCTTTTTGCTCTGTGGTGCCTAAATAGGTGACAACTTTACCCGCTTTGACACTCTTTTGCAGCTCGTCGAACTGGACAAGCTCGGAGACCGACACGCCGGGCAAGGCCAGCATTTCAGTCATGGTCATGCCCGCAATGGCCTTTTCGGTGTTGTAGCCTGCTTCGATCAGGCGCGTTAAAGCCCTGAAACCTTTGGTGTTTTTCGCCATGGCCCTACTCCTTACGGTTCATCCTTGAAACATCCGCGGACAAAATTGCCGTTGGCATCATAGTTATCTGGATTCGCGGCGGGTGATGACCATCCAAACAAAGAACCGCCGACCATGGCAGCTGTCTGAGCCTTGGTGATCCCAGCCTTTCGGTTGGCCCGCTCGGCAATGGCCCGGTTTGTAAGCATATCCGGTGTGGACAGCTCGGACGGAAAATAGCCTTTTTCATTTTTTCGGATGGTGACAAGCTCTCCGGTGGAGCGTAGTGTGTTATAGCACTGTTCTGGTAACTTATTCATTTTCGCTCTGCTCCTTTCGCATTTTCCACATTTCTTTATTTCTTTGTACCTTTAATTCTTTGAGTGCCCGGCGGCACAAATCTTCAACAGCTTCCTGATGATGGTTTTTATAATGGCCATAATTGTATCCCTGGGCTTCGGTTTTTTTCCAAACCACATAGGGATAGGGCAGCTTTTCACTGTGTCCGATGACGAAAGCGGTATTCCCGACTTGGATGCTGTCGGTGATCTGATAGCCTTTGTTTTCCTGTTTTTCCATCAACGTGTTTCTCCTTTCCGGTTTTTCTCATTTTTTTCAAATTGGCAGACCACTTCCTTTGCCCAATCCGGCTGATATTCAGACTTGATCACACCCAGAATATCCCCGTAAAAGCAGCACATCTCCCGGCCATCATAAAGCCGCCTGAACACCATACTGTTTTTGGAAGGGGTTTGATCGGCGATCACATAGCCGATTTGTTTCGGACCAATGCGATCTTCTGGTCGAAACCGCATGGGGTCAATGGCAACCATCTGACCCCGGATGCCGGTATTCTCCTGATAAGAAACACACATTTCCCGGGTAATAACATCCAGCGGCACGTCCATTTCCTGTTGTTCGGCCCGCACTTTGTCGATCTGACCCTGCACACGCTGTAAAAACAGTTCCATCATTTCCAGATAATCGCCAGTTTGCATTTCTGAATAAGCATCCTTTAATAGCAAAGGCTCATAATAGCCGCACAAAAACGCGGTCGGTTTATCATCTGACCGACATTCTCCAAAAATAACCATACGCCTGTGAATATCAATGGCCTGTGTGATCTGATAATCTTTGTACATCCAATCTGTTTCTAACATCTTTGTTCCTCCTTTGAACGTCAACAGGCGGCATTTCTGCCGCCCTGAATCCTGTTACCGCTCCATCTGCTTCTGGCGTTTCTGATAAAGCTCCAACGCCTTGATGATGGTATCTTCAATTTTTTTGTCAGTGGTTCCTTTCCTGAAATACTTGCTGATTTTTTCTTTCTGAATTTTGATGGTTTCCTTCTGGTTGGGCTTGACCTCTTTCATGATGGATAAAATGACGTTGTTTGTGAGCTTTCCTTCCTTGGAGAACTGTTTCAGCTTGGTGGACTGTGTCAGTGAGGGGGTACATTCCTCGCTCTCCATCACTTCTAAAAGCTGTTTTTGCTCGGCAGGCTTCAGGTAGGACAGTTCCACCGCGGGCCGGAACGCGATTCTCCCCTCATCCACCATGTCCAAAATAGGGGAATCCAGTTCGGTTAAGCGGATATAACGCTGAATTTGTCTACCGCTATCACCAGATTCTTTACCAACAATTTCAGCACTCTCAGACTTTCCGACCACTGGTCGGGAAGTTTCGTCCATCTTTTTTCCCTGATGTTTTAAAGCCTCTAATTTCATTTTATATGCGTAAGCCTTCTCAGATGGCAATATATTCTCTCTTTGCAGATTAGAATCCACCATCAAAATGGTTGCTTCATCATCCGTCAGATTTCGGACAATACAGGGGATCGTGGTTTTTTCTGCAATCTCAGAAGCCATTTTTCTTCGGTGGCCGGAGACCATCTCGTATCCCCCGCCTTCTTTCGGCCTGACCAAAGCGGGCGACAGTACCCCGTATTCTCTGATGCTCTCGACCATCTCGCTCATGGCTTCATCCATCTGAAGCTTAAAAGGATGGTCAGGAAAGCTTGATATTTCCTCGATGGGAATTTCCATGACTTTTTCCAGCCCATCATTCTGCCGTTCCGCATCGGTTTTAAACAGGTCATCGGCACTGGGAAGCGGCATGTTTATCTTTTTGTTTGCTGCCATGGGTAATCACCTCCCTCGTCAAAGCTTTGTAAGCTTCACAGATTTTTGTTCCCTTGTCATAGGTGTAAATGCTTTTGGCCGCTGCACTGGTCTCTGCTGCCTTTGTAGCCCGTGGAATGGCATTGCGGAAAATATAAAGCTGTTTTCCGTACTGCTCATGGAGTGCTTCGGCCACCTCTTTGGTCATGTTGGTGTTTATATCGGCCATGGTAATGAGTGCGCCTTCAACCTTTAAATTGGGGTTGATCTGCCGCTTAACCTTGTTGATGGACTGGATCAGCTGGGTCATCCCATTGAGGGCCAGATACTGGGCCTGCACGGGAATGATGATGCTGTCGGCCGCGGCCATGGCGTTAATTGATAAAATTCCCAGGCTCGGCATGGTGTCGATGAGGATATAATCATAGTCTTTCTTGATGTCCTGCAGACACATGCGCAGTACAGATTCCCGGTTCATGGCCACCAGCAGTGACATTTCCATGCCTGCGAGGTCTAAATCTGCGGGAATTAAATCGACGTTTTCCGGGTGATGCAGGATCACCGCCTTTGGGTCAATGGGCTGGTCGGCAACCATTCCCTGCATCATGGTGGTGAGCGTTGCGTCAAGCGCATAATGGTCGTACCATCCGAGGGAAGTGGTTAAATCTCCCTGTGGGTCACTGTCCACCAAAAGCACTTTCTTTCCTTCATTTGCCAGACCCACACCGAGGTTCACTGTGACGTTGGTCTTGCCGACGCCACCTTTTTGATTAGAGATTGTGATGACTTTGGTTTTTGCCATAATTGGCACCTCCTAAATAAAAAAGCCGCTCAATGGTTTTTGAGCGGCGGGCCGTAATAAAAAAGAGAATACTGGTTGCGTATTCCCGTTATAAATGCTTGTTGACAAGCTTATTCAATTGTTTTCTTGAACGATTTAAGTTAATGATACTTGTGTGTCCATAGACAGAGATAACAAGTCCGATAATAGTGCATATGCGATAAAGGTTAAACGTATCACAATATTATCAAAAATATAGGTTAGAATTGACGCACTGAGGAACCCAAAACCAATAATATCAATACCGATTCCTATGATTTTATAAAATCTTTTTTATCTTCGTCTTTTACATCCACATAATAGTAATCATGCAAAAGTTTTACTTTCTGTTTAGCTACGATAGAATATCTGATCATCTAAAACTAGTCCTACAAAAAAGTAGTTCAGTGGTTTTTATTATTGTTAGGATACTTTCTTTACTACAGTAATTTCTCTATAAATGCCGTTTTAATTTGCACTAATCACTCTTCTATTTTAATTTTATTTGCTTTTTTATCTTTTCATTAACATTTTCTTGTTCTAACATGGTATATGCTTTTTTTAATGCATTCAGAATCGTATGCACCTGATCTCGCTGCTGATCTTCCCCCATTTTTTGTTGACATTCTTCAAATGTCCATTGATGATCTTGAGCTGCTTTCTTCATGTCATCTAAAAGTATTTGATACTGATACATTATCATTAAAGATTTTTGATAACAAAAAACAAACTCACTCAATAAAGTAGCTTCTTTTTTATTAAATAAAAGCTCGATTTTTGTCGCAACAGAACTGAGCATCTCTAATTTTACTAAGAATTCCTTGTGATCTGGCTGTTTAAGGGGATTTTTAATTACAGATGCTATTTGCTCTAAATAAGTATTATTTGTCATTAGTTCAAACCAGTAACTAATTGATAGCATTGCTTTATCATCTTCATTTTCATCAAAAAAATCACGATTTTTTTCATACAGTTGTATTAACCCTATTGCAATGCCATAGTTTTCGATACGTTCATCAAACAAATGCTGTTTGTTACTTAGCTTTATCTGCTGTTTTGTTTGAAGCAATGCGATGATAGCAATAACAACGGTAACCACTGAAAGACAAAAATTCCAATCTAATTGCATTCTAGATTCACCCCTTTGGATTAACTTAAGTACATTATACATTTTTTTAATAAATCTAACAAATCAAATGGCAACTTTTATCTTTTTAAATCACTCCCTTTCTATCTTTCCAGTGAAAGTAATGCCGTTTTAGCCGGGAAACAGCCCGCCCCAAACCAATGATTACAATCGCAAGGCTCAACGATGCTGAAAGTATTCGAACACCAGAATAACCGTTGTTAAACATCAGATAAACCGGCACGCATATGAGCAGACTTAAAATACTCACAATCTGCACCGCCAGCCACGGCGGATAACTTCGGCATTTTTTCTCCCGCTTTCGGATGCCCCATAACAGGATCAAGCCAAAAGTCATCATCCCGGTTAATGTCAGCACTGCGCCTAAATCCCATTCATTCACGTTTCTTCCTCCTTTTCAAATGCCAGATACCCGATGCAATTCCCACTAAGGATACAAAGGAAAAAAGCAATTCTTTAACAGGTGTCGGTTCTTCCATCGTTTCAGGTTCCGCTTCTGCGGGAAGTTCTTTGATTCGTTTGCCGCGCACCAGCAGCCGATGGCTGTTGATCTGGTACGGTGTGCAGGTCAACAGGGTTACAAAGTCCTGTTTTTCGACAGGTTTCAGTGCTTCGGTCTGTTCGGGCGTGACCACCAGAATCTGATCCACTTCATAGGTTAAAGTCTTGTCAAGAACGTGCAGATAAAAGCGATCCCCAATGACCAGCTGATCTAAATCGGTAAATAACCTGGCTCCCTCATAGCCCCGGTGTCCGGTCAGCACGGCATGTGTCCCGGTGCCGCCAACGGGCAGGGCGGTGTTTTTCAGATGCCCCGCACCTCTCGAGAGCGCGGATTCAGATGTCCCGTGATAGATGGGCAGGTTCACTTTTATTTTTGGTATCTCGAGTGTCCCCATAACCCCATCAACATTTAGAATCTCTGCATAATCCATGGCGTTGTCTTGTGCATCCTCAGAAAAAGGATCTCCGATGATCGGATTAATAAGCTTTTCATTGTAGTTAATGGCTTTTTGATATTCTTCATCCATCCGCTGTTGGTTCATCTCCTCTGTACTCACTTGATAATCCTCAATCACCTGTCCCTGTTTTTGGGAAGCCAGAAGATAAACCATATCTGGATAAAGGATGCAGCCAGCCCCCGCACTGATCAGAACAATAATCAGCAGCAGCATTGCTTTGTTTCTCATTTCCAGCTTCCCCTTTTGCCTATTTGTTCCCTGTGTTTCGCTTGTTCCGGATGAAAAGAATGCTCATCCCGCTTGCCATGAGAATCAATGCCGCGCCCATATAAAGAGGTGTTAAACTGCCGGTGCCGCCTGTGTAGGGGAGGTCATAATGCTTGATGTTTTCCACAATAATCTTATTGGCTTCGGCATGGCTGTTTGAATTGACGGTCACTTTTACAGGGTATTTCAGTAGATTGTAGGGCTTCCCTTCATTGTCAATTGGGGCCTGTGTCTCAACGATCCAGTAGTTTGTGCTGTCCCCGTAATAAGCATCCTGCCCTTTCTGTCCATAGGCAAGGCCCCAGAAATGGGCAATGCCGTTTGCGTCCGTGGTCACTTCCCAGTCAATCGCGTTATTGGCAGGGTCTTTGACGGCGTTGATGTTCTTTTTCGCATCGGCTTCGGTGCGGTAAATTTTAAATTTTGCGCCCTGAAGCTTAAGGGTATTGTCGTCCGCATCCACTTTTAAAAGGTTGATTCCTCCAGTGTGTACTTCGGGCTTTTTATCCTCGGGAACGCTCTGTGGTTCAAAGAAAATGTCCAGGTTGTTGGTATAGTGGATGGTTGCGCCGTTGGGGATCGGCTTACCTAAGCTGCCCTCGGCGGTTTTGTTCACGAAGGTGTTGTACTCAATGTTAAGGACAGCGTTTTTATCTTTGGTGTTTAACAGAGATTTAGCCGCTGTTTTTTTGCCGGTATCTGTCAACGAAACAGTCAGCGTCCGGTTGTTAGCTGTGTTGGGTTCTGTGACCGTGTAGCAGTCTGGTGTCATGAGCACGCGTTTTTTGCCTGTATCGACGCGGTAGACCTTAACACTGCCTGTCACGTAATCTAATCGCGTATCAATCACATCACTCACGGTATAGTTTTTACACGTTGCAATGTCATCCGGCAGCGTGGTTTCAACGATCCATTTCACTCTTTCGGAGATATCCGCTGTATCATGTTTGTTTTCGAGTTCCGTAACAAACTTGTCGATGTCCGGGCCGGGTTTGATCTGATTTTTGGGGAATACGTGGACGTTGTAAATCCAGCCATCCCCTGCCGGGTTGGTAAGTGGTATGGACACCAGACACGGGTCGGCCTTTTCGGCCACTGCCGGGTTGGTCTGTTCTTCAATGCGGTACACGCCCATGGGGAGGTTGTCATTGCCTTGAATTGTGACTGATCCATCGGCTCCGGTGGTGATGATCTGGATGTTCCAGGTGGTATCCACCTTGGTGTTGTCGGTATCCTGCATTTTCGTAACTTTGAATTGGATACCCGGCAAAGGAATCGCATCGGCAGGAACTTGATCGGTCTGCTGCCCGCTTCCCTCGGTGGTGGCTTTTTTGATGTCCTCCATTCGGTATTTGTGAATGGTCAGGCTCCGCGCTGCACTGGTATCGGGTGATCCGGTGGCGGCAAAAGCGGGGCCACAGCTTGTGCATAAAACGGCAATGCTCAGGGCAAGGCCGCCAATTTTCTTGAACAATGGCTTATTTTTCAGGTTCATTTTGTTTATCCTTTCCTTTTTCCTTTTGAATTTCTGCTGTTTCTCTTTTTCAGGACGAGGGCTAAAATGCCCGCCGCAATCAATAAAACAATCCCGGCCAGCATCAGTGCAACGCGGTGATCACCGTCTCCCCCTGTGAAAGGCAGCTTATAATTTTTCTGGTTATCAACTTTCAGAACACTGCCGTCTTTCACAAATGCCGGGGCCGTTCCTTTGGCGGTGATCTTTACGGTTTCAGCCGCTTCGGGATCAATCGTCACACGCCACTGCCCCATGGGCTTGGCATAGCCGGGAACGGTCTTGGTTTCCACGAGCTGATATTCTCCGGCATAGAGATTGCCAAAGTCGATTTTACCGTCCGTGCCGCTGATCCGGGTACCGATAATGGTCTGCCAGCAGGATTTAATCTTGTCATCCTGTTGGTTGTTATGCGTATGCTTTTCATCACAGCCATACAGCACAAAGGTGACGCCTTTCAAGGGCTGTTGAGTTTCCGTGTCCAGCTTCTTAAAGTTAAAGGGAACTTTTTTCGGTTCATTGGTTTTAGAAACGGTCACCATATCCCGGATGCCGTCGATGGTAAAGTGAAGCTTTGTCTGATCCAGCTCATAGCCCTTTGGCGCGGCAATTTCTTTAAAGTAGTAGTCTCCAAAAACTAAATCCGTCACGTTCCACTGCCCGTTCTCATCGGTCACGCCCTGTTTCAATAAGTTATCCTTGGTGTCATACAAGCCAAAAGTCGCTCCTGCCAATTTTTCTTTGGTGCGTTTGTCGGTCTTTTGCAGCTGGGCATCCCCGGTGGCTCCGGTAAAATTTGCCCGGAAGCTGCTGCTTAACGGACTTTGACCGACGGCAAGGGATACGAAAAGTCTTTGAGTGTCCGGGACATCCGGGGCGTAAATGACGCAGGCATCCGGATTTCCGGCATCACTGCTGTGGCGTTTAACGGTTGTCGGGGTAATGGTCACGGAGACCTCACCCTGATAGCTGCCGTCTGCATACAGCATAAAGTCATCATCGTCATAAAGGGTCATGGAGCCGGTATAGTCCCCGTAGGTCTGACCAGATGTGTTGCGGGCTATGGCGTGTACACCATTAGGTAAAGCGACCGTATAGTTTCCATGATCGGCAATATTGCTGCAGTACGTCTGAAACCATCCGGTTTCCTGCCGCTTGGTATTGGCGTTCCAGACCGCTTCCTCCCGTTCCGGAACAATGCTCCAGCTGGCATCCCAGTTATTGGGATTTTGATAGCTGAGGGTATTCACAAGGTTGGCAACGGTGGGGTCGGTCATATAGTAATCGGTATATGCGCCGATGCCTGCAATGACGCGGATGGCTGCCCAGGTCTGAACATAATACTCACCGTTCTGACCATCGTGGAAGCCGTGCCACATGACGTTTCGGATGCGCCAGCTCTGCACGTTCCAGCTTTCCCGGTTGTAGGTGACCAGACCGTTGGGGCCGACGACTTCTGAGGGAATGTTGAGCGATGGATCGGCACAGTAGGCAATTTGATCCACACCGTTATCGCTGATTCTCAAAATTGGTGTCGTGGTGGTAATGATGTCACTGCCATCGGGGCTGGCAAAGTCACTGCTGTAGATCACGCCATCATCCCAGCCTGCGGCCCGCTGAAATTTTTTGTAGCAGGGTTCATCTCCAAAGCTTCGGCTCGCCAACGTCCTGAGACTGGTGGAACAGCTCACCGTTCCGCCTGTGCTTGTCTCGCCTAAAATGTAGTTGCCGGAAGCATCTATCTTTCCGGTATCCTCGGTGGCAGTAATGCCATTTGCATCCAGAATCGCCTGTTCTCCGGCATCAAGCTCTGGGCTTTTTTTCTTGGTATCCTGATCCGCTCTGGTCGGTGCTGCATCGGTTTGAGACGGCTGCTCTATGGCTGGCGACGGGTTTTCCGTCTCTGTATTTGCCGAAACCTCTGTCCTAAATCCGCAGCCATAAAACAGCATCAACAGGGCCATGAGCAAAACGACAGCCTGTTTAAATCGGTGTATCATGCTTCTTCCTCCTTTTACAATTTCGTTTTTTCACGTTTGAACCTCCTTTTTAAAAATATCTATCTCAACCGCCATATGGCGTTTGTTTTCTGTTTTGAGCAAAGAAAAAGCAGCTTTCAATTGGGATTGATCAGCTGCTTTCAGCGGCATGGCTGCCGTGCTCTATTCGATTTTTTGTATTCTTGATTTTTTCTAAATGTGACAAGTTCCTGATTCCAGTCTTTTTGTCCCGGTAAATCCGTGATGAATTGTTTTGATGTTGTGAATCGGTCTGGAAAAGCTTCCATGATTTCCTGCGTGGCACTCTTAATAAAATCCTGACCGGGACGGTTCCCATATTCATTGACCGGGTCATTGTCCACACCAAACACAATTTGACTGATTTCATAATGTGTTGACAGGTAGTGCAATATCGGAAGGTATTTCAGACCATTGCAGGAAAGATAATGATCCCCGCGATTGTCAAAGTACAGCGGATTGTGTATGTTTTTGAGGGTCATATAAGAAAGCAAGTCGATGGGCGATTCAAAGATAAAAAGCCGTGAATTGGCTCCGGGTAAGGTAAAGCCGTATTCGGCCCGGCTTCCTTCCACGAGCATTTTAAATGGGGCGTATTCGTTACTCCCGCGCAGAAAAGCGGATGCGGGTTCTCCGCTATCATCATATCCTACAAACACACAATTACAGCGTTCATCCTGATAGATAAGTTTTTGATCAACACAGTATTGAATGATTTTCGGATCAAGCTTGCGGGTTTTTAACAGATAGGCAAAGAGATTGCGGTAACTTTTGGCTTTGGGCGGCAGACAAAAGGGCTTAGGTGGCGGTGGCTCCGGCCATGTGGCGGACAATTGAACGGGCGGGACGTGATGGCTGAAGTCCAGCAACTCCTGAACGGCTTCTTTCCAGCTGCAAGTATTGAGCCAGGCGACAAATTGAATGACATATCCTCCCTGACCGGATGCAAAGTCTTTCCATTTGCGCCCGTCAGGTGTGACATCAAGACCGTTCCAGCCTTTTACCTTCACACGACGGTTGGTGCGTTTGAGGTCAAGACCGCGGTGCTCCATGTAGTCTATAATATTAATTGTATTAACATAGTCTATTTGATCATCGGTGAATTTCTTTTTCATTATTCAACTCCTTAATTTGGGTACAAAAAAGCAGATCAACTCATGCTTAAAAGTTAATCTGCTTCTTTACGATCCTATAATCTTTATAATTAATGCTGTATAGAAATTCTAAAACCCTGCCATGATTTTGAATCAAAAAACAACGGATTTTGTACCGTATATCATTCCTTTCATTATAATTATTGTGAATATTGCTGACATTTTCCTGACCGCTGCTGACATTCCACTGACAGAAATCAGTCATTTTTTACCTTTTTCAGCTATGTTTTTCCGTAATTTTTTCTTCTTAATCTAAGCCCTTATTTTGTTTTTTTGTATAAAAAAATGAGCTTCAGAATCTCTGAAACCCAGTATTTATGCGGTTTGGCGGAGAAGGAGGGATTTGAACCCTCGCACCGCGTTAACGGCCTATACCCTTAGCAGGGGCACCTCTTATAGCCACTTGAGTACTTCTCCATGTTTAATGTCAGTTAAAAAAGACTACGTTTTTTATCACTGACCTATTCAGTTTTGATGGCCGAGAGGGTGGGATTCGAACCCACGTGGGCTTGCACCCTAACGGTTTTCAAGACCGCCCCGTTATGACCACTTCGGTACCTCTCGACTCGAAATGCAAGATTAATTATAACAGGGGCTGAAGCCCCTGTCAACCATTTTTTTCGTGATTTTTACTGGTTTTTTTTATGGTTTTTTATTTAGAGTTTCACCGTCCAACCCAGTTTATCTTCGACCGTTCCTGTTTGCATTCCGAACAGTGTATCGTAAATTCTTTGAGTGTATTCGCCGATTTCGCCATTATTAAAGCTCATATCCTCACCCTGGTATTCCAAACCGCCAATCGGTGATACAACAGCCGCTGTTCCAGTCCCGAATACTTCTTCAACCTGACCTTTATGATACATATCCACAAACTCATCAATGGTAATACGGCGTTCAATGACTTCTTCTCCCCAGGAGCGCAGAAGCTCAATAACACTTTTACGGGTGATTCCCGGAAGAATGGTTCCATGAAGCTCTGGTGTAATAAATTTGCCATCTACCTTAAAGAAAATATTGCTGGTTCCTACTTCTTCAATATATCTGCGCTCTGCACCATCGAGCCAGAGAATCTGTTCAAATCCTTCATCATGGGCTTTTTCCTGGGCCGCCAGACCGCCTGCATAGTTACCACCGCATTTAGCCTCACCTGTGCCACCCACAACAGTTCTTGAGTAAATATCTTCCACATGCATTTTTGCAGGCTGCAGGCCTGTCGCATAATATGCACCTACTGGACTCAAAATAATAATAAATTTATAGTGATGGCTGGTGCGAACACCGATAAATGGGTCTGTTGCAAAGACAAAAGGACGGATATACAAAGAAGTCCCCGGCGCATGAGGCACCCAGTCCTGGTCAAGGGCGACAAGCTGCTTTAAGGCATCAAATACAAATTCTTCATCAATCTGAGGAATACACATCCGGACATTTGAACGATTCATACGCGCAAAGTTTTCCATAGGTCTGAAAAACTGGATATCCCCCTCTGGCGTTTTATAGGCTTTCATTCCCTCGAAAACTTCCTGGGCATAATGAAGCACCATCGCCGCTGGAGAAAGCTCTATCGGGCCATATGGGACGATTCTAGCATCATGCCAGCCCTTACCTTCTGTGTAATCCATGATAAACATATGATCTGTAAATTCAGTCCCGAAAACCAAATTGTTTTCATCTGGTTTTGGCTTTAACTGTGTTCTTTTCGTAATCGTGATTTCCATAGTTCTTCCACTCCAATCTTTTTAAAAACACTCTGATATATAGTATACATTTATTGTATACAAAGAACAAGTGCTAAAATAAAAAAAAGGGCAAAATTGCCCTTTTTATATGTATTTTTAATTGTACACGATCAATTTAGAAATACCAATTCCCCGCAATACATACAGAACCGCTGGTCTGATAGCTTCTGAAGCTTGTAAAATTATGGCTGCGGATGCCGCCTTCCATGCAGTCTGTAACCGCCTGCTGTACAGCTGCTGGAGCATTACCAAGATACTGAGTATAATAACCGTCAAGGTAAGAAGCAAACTGGCCTGGTGCTGTCAATACACTTACAGCATCTGGGCCCCACCCTGCGTCTACACGGTTCATAACACAGGAGATAACCCCCATTGCGCCTTCATAGGAAGTGCCGCCTTCATGTGCAACAATTGCACAGATCAGATCAAAATCGCTGCCTGCAGTCTGAGTTGCATTTCCAGCGCTCGGACTTGGGCTTGAAGCAAGGCTTTCAGGAACAGCTTTCTTTGTTCCAACTTCCACGACTTCCTTAACCGGTTCAACCTTTATATTGCTGGAAATATTCTCGCGTTTTACTTCTACGCCGTCCTGATAGGTTACTTTATCCACAAAATCGGCTTTTCCAACGACACCTTGTGTCACAACATTGCGTGTACCCTCTTCAAGCTCTGCATTTTCTTTTTCTTCGCTTTCAAAAGGAATATCTCTTTCACCAGCCTCTTCTTTTACTTCAATACGAGTAATGGTTACATTTGATACATCTGTTGTCAAAGCAGTCGATGGCGCTGGCGTTACAATATCATCATCATCGTACTGAACATTATTGTCACTCAAAAGATCTCCAACTGTTTCAGCTGCCGATTTATAATCAACTGTCTTTCCGTCAACCTTGATCTGGCCGACAGCATTTTTCTTTACTGTAACAGTATCTACATCTTTAACTTTTTTATCCGGATCAACGCTAATCGTATATTCTTCACTTACTGGATAACCCTGATCCTGAAGAACTTCTTCTACAGATTTCTGCAGCTGCGCATTGATAACTTCTGTCTTAACAGCATCGGCTGCAGTCGCTTTATTTTCGTCTAAAACAAGCTTTACATCTTTAGTCGCATTAAACGCGCAGGTTACGCCAATAATAACAACCAGAACAAACAAACCGGAAATGATGGCCGTTTCCTTTTTATACCTCTTTAAAAATCTCTTAACCAATGTTAACTTATTCAAATCGTGTACCCCTTTTTTACTTGTTTTACAAATTCAAAGTATAGTTTACAAGTTCGTTACAAAATAAATTTTAACAAGATTTTAGATGTTTGTCAAGTTATTTAAGCATTTATGCTATAATAATGGCTATTGGAGGATATTATGACGAAAAATATTTTAAATTTTCATAAAGAAACTGCACGTATTTTTGCCACAAATCTTTTACAATGGTTTTACAAATCAAAACGTGCCCTGCCATTTCGTGAGACCAAAAAACCATACAATATCTGGATCTCAGAAATTATGGCGCAACAAACCCAGATTGATACGCTTATTCCTTATTATCATCGTTTTGTAGAGGCTTTTCCCGATGTAACGGCTCTGGCTGAGGCACCAGAAGATAAAGTTCTAAAACTCTGGGAGGGGCTGGGCTATTATTCCAGAGCGAAAAATCTTCATAAGGCCGCTAAAATAATTCATGAAGAGTATAACGGTATTTTTCCAGACCATTACGATGCGCTCATTAAGCTTCCCGGCATCGGGCCATATACGGGCGGCGCCATTGCCAGTATTGCTTTTAAAGAAAAGGTACCTGCCATTGACGGGAATGTTCTGCGTGTAATCTCACGCTTTAATAATTATAACGGCGACATCGCGAATGTCAAAGTAAAAAATGCCATTACTGACTGGGTTGCTCAGGCTTTGCCTGATACACCCGGCGATTTTAATGAAGGCCTTATGGAACTCGGCGCTTTAGTTTGCACCCCAACCAACCCCAAATGCATGATTTGTCCTGAACAGAATATCTGCGAAGCTTTTAGAGAAGGAACAATGAATCAATTGCCCGTTAAATCGAAAAAAAAACGTCAGAAAAAGCTTGAAATGGAAGTTGGGATTGTCGATATGGGTGGTGCTCTTTATCTTGTTAAACGTCCGGATAAAGGCCTTTTGTCAGGTTTATGGAGTTTTCCTATTATAGAAGAAGAAAAAACAAAGCCTGGCAACGCTATCCGCCAAGCTTTAGAAACCATCTTTCCCAATCTTCCAGAAGGAAAAAATATTGGTAACAGCAAACATGTTTTCAGCCATATTATTTGGAATATGACCGTCTATTATTTTGAAATTAATTCCGTGATGGCCGCTGAAGCACCAGAAAAATATGGTGACACT